>ENA-ORNG01000330-ORNG01000330.1-human-gut-metagenome-genome-assembly--contig:-NODE-330-length-43858-cov-4.712326_pt1 | contig 43858 bp, 33 predicted proteins | sample MGYA00242113_ERZ509018 | MGnify/ENA primary metagenome ERZ509018 (study PRJEB26280, sample SAMEA2338711) | human gut metagenome | biome: human gut; feature: human-associated habitat; material: faeces... | reverse complement strand
ATCGGTTATTTGCTATACGCCAGAAGGCCTCATGAACGATGCCCCCGCCACGCAAACCATGGCACAGGCGGAAGGCTTGTGGGCTCACGCGCTTTCGGCCGGCCTTCGCCGCAAAATGGTCGAAGAGGGCCTCGAGGGCTTCGACGGCGTTGATTTGGGCGACATCAACCGCATTGCATGGCCGGTTGATTTGGCTGCTCCCAAAAAGGCGGAGTAGCTTATGGCTCAGCTCTCCGACCGCGTTCGGACGCTCATGCAGCCGCATTTGGCGAGCATCGAGCCCTACGACCCGAATTTCACGCCGTGCCGCGTGAACCTTTCGGCGAATGAGAACACGTATCCCATGCCTGCTGCGGCGCGCGCGTCCATCGACCCCGCGCTCGCGGCCACGCCGCTTAATCGTTACCCCGACCCCATGTCGAATGAGCTGCGTGCGGAAATCGCTGCGTGGCACGGTGTCGATCCATCATGGGTGTGCGTGGGCAACGGCGGCGATGTACGGGCCGTCATAACCCAGCCTGGTCAGTTTGCCTGTATGCGTGAATCCATCGCCGGTTCCTATAACTCACAGAATGTATATAACATGAGGCCTACGGATATACATTATCAGATAGCTGACTGGGCAATGGCCGGCGGCAGACTTGCAGGCGTTGATGATTCCCTTTTCTTTTTCAATCCTTACAGCGCCGTATGTCCGGAATATTTCCCCACAAGAGTGGCCAGATTCCATATCAGGGTCGGAGACCACTGCTTTTACTCTCCAACGGCATATTATGCCGAAACTTAAATTAAACAAACAGGAGGTTTTTTATGGCACCTTGCTGCAATAACATTGTTACGCCAAAGATGATCAGGGCCGGCCGCGTCTCGGTCGGTGACAGGATACAGTTTGAAGACGATTACATATCTGCACGGTCTGATGAGCTTTCCGTCTCTGAGCGAAATGAGCCGCAGCCGTCAGATGCGGCAGTTTCTGTGCAGGCAGAAGCTACTACGCCGGTCCCGGCAGCTTCATCAAAAGAATCTCCGGCAGCAGTCATGGCTGCAGGCCCGGCAGCTGGATCCGCATCTGCAGCTGCTCCGGCAAACAACAGCAGCACTGTTTGGTCAGGTCAGAACCCGGCTCCTGCAAATGCCGAAAGGGGGACTGCCTCTGCTGTACGCACCCACTTTCAGCCCCTACCTTACTCAGAGATGACTTCTTATATGAGCAATGTTTCTATCAATGGTCCTATGGACTCTCCTTCTGTTATCACACCACAGGATCCCATGACCCCAACCGGATTTGACAGTTCCATCGACCTTGATGCCGTACAGACGCTCAATGGCTTTCTCAGGACCCAGATCGGACGATACATGCGCATAGAACAGCTCATCGGGTCCAACACCATACAGGACAGGTTCGGCTTTCTGGTCGGAGTAGGCAGCAATTTTATCATCCTTCAGGAGATCACCACGGGAAATATAATGGTGCTGGATATTTTTTCTGTCAGGCTTGCTTATGTATACTACTCGCAGCCGGTGCTGCCGAATTTCTGATAGCAAGTGCCGAGGCTTGTCGCACCGCTTCCGCCAGAAAAAAGTTCTCATTTCTGTGAAACACTCCCTTGCCGAGAACCAAGTCATCATGGAAAGAGCCAAAACGGTTCTCATCAATGCCCTTTAGATGCCTGTTGAGAATCAGGTTCGCTGAAAAGTTTCTCAAAGGGGCTTGCGCACTGCAAGATGAGAACCATAAAAGCTCCATTGGTTCTTGCGAATGGGATTTTTGCCAAAAAGAGAACTTTTCGCTGGCGGAACTTCCCCTCAGAGCAAAAAAATACGGGGCAGGGGGTATGATCCCGGACTTTCCGGGCTCTCCGTATTCTACGGACTCTCCATACTCCCTGCCCCGTTTCGCTGTCTCGCCGGGCTGCCGGCAGCCTCACAGGCGTCCGGCGGATCTCACAAGCGGTCGCCGGCCACTTCTGATGATCAGGCAATTTCCGTGACCTTGTAGTCCTTATCTTCCACAGCTTTCTTGAGTTTTTCATCTGCTATGTCTGCGCTGAGGGTCACAACAGCTGTGCCTTTTTCATGGCTTACCTCTGCCTGTTCCACCTGAGGCAGTTCCTCAAGGGCTTTCTTTACGGCAGCTTCGCAGTGAGCGCACATCATTCCTTCGATCTTCATTGTCTTGTTCATTGTTTCTTTCTCCTTTTCCCAATCAGATTCTTTAAGTTTATTTTTAATCTTATGATCCGATTTTGGATCATACATTTTGAACCAGTTAAGCCTCAGGGCATTTGATACTACGCAGAAGCTGGAAAGGCTCATGGCGGCTGCGCCGAACATCGGGTTCAGCTGCCATCCGACCAGTGAAATGAACACTCCGGCGGCCAGAGGTATTCCGATCACATTATATATGAATGCCCAGAAAAGGTTCTCATGGATGTTGCGGAGGGTTGCCCTGCTCAGTCTTATGGCAGCGGGAACATCCAGCAGGCTGCTCTTCATCAGCACTATGTCGGCAGCATCTATGGCCACATCCGTACCGGCTCCGATAGCTATGCCTATATCGGCCCTTGTCAGGGCCGGCGCATCGTTGATGCCGTCTCCTACCATTGCAACTTTTCCCTTTTCTTTAAGCTGCCGGATGACGCTTTCCTTTCCTTCCGGCATTACTCCTGCAATGACCTGGTCAACGCCGGCTTCTTTTCCGATGGCCCTTGCCGTGCGCTCATTGTCTCCGGTGAGCATTACGACCCTGATTCCCATGTTCCGCATTTCTCTTACCGCTTCATAGCTGTCATCCTTGATGACATCCGCTACGGCGATTATACCTATCAGATCACCTCCAGCTGCGAAAAACAAAGGTGTCTTGCCTGAAGCAGCCAGTTCTTCCGCCTGCCGCACCATTCCGGCAGGAACTTCAGTTATGTTGCTTATAAATTTATGATTGCCGCCGTACAGCTCTTTTCCGTTGAGGACAGCAGAAAGTCCGTTGCCCGGCAGAGCTTTGAACTGGGAAACTTCTGCCGTCTGCCTGCCGCTGTCTGCTGCAGCTTTGATGATGGCTCTGGCCAGCGGATGTTCGCTCTTTGCTTCCAGCGCAGCCGCCAGATCCATAAGCTCGTCTCCAGAATATCCTTCGGCAGGCAATATATCTGTTACAGTCGGCTCCCCAGATGTTATGGTTCCTGTCTTGTCCAGCACCACTATCTGGGTCCGTCCGGTTTCTTCAAGGGATACGGCATTTTTGAAAAGTATGCCGTTTTTGGCGCCCATACCATTGCCCACCATAATGGCAACCGGGGTCGCAAGTCCCAGAGCGCATGGGCAGCTTATGACCAGTACCGAGATCCCTCTTGCCAGTGCAAAGCCTATGGTCTGTCCCGCCAGGAGCCAGACTATTATCGTAACAATGGCGATGGCGATGACTGCCGGCACAAATACCCCCGATACCTTGTCTGCGACCTTGGCGATAGGCGCCTTGGTGGCAGCTGCGTCGCTGACCATCTGGATTATCTGAGACAAGGTAGTGTCCTCTCCGACTCTCGTCGCTTCACATTTGATAAACCCTGACTGATTTATTGTCGCAGCCGACACCTGGTCCCCGGTTTCTTTATCCACAGGTATGCTTTCTCCGGTGAGAGCCGATTCATTGACTGCGCTGCTGCCTTGGATTATCACTCCATCTACAGGGATGTTTTCTCCCGGACGCACAACAAAGATATCGCCTTTTTTCACCTGTTCAACAGGGATTTCCTTTTCTTCACCCTCCGACAATATGACTGCCGTCTTTGGAGCAAGCTTCATAAGGCTCTTGAGAGCGTCTGTGGTTTTTCCCTTTGATCTTGCCTCCAGCATCTTGCCCACAGTTATAAGAGCAAGTATCATGGCTGCTGATTCAAAATAAAACTCATGCATGTAACCCATGACTGCCTGATGATCTCCTCTCATCTGTGCATCTGTCATGGCAAAGAGCGCTGCGACGCTGTAGCCGAAAGCGGCTGATGAGCCCAGAGCCACAAGAGTATCCATATTAGGCGATCTGTGTATCAGTCCCCTGAAGCCGCTTATGAAAAATTTCTGGTTTATGACCATGACAATTGCCGTAAGCAGAAGCTGCAATATCCCCATTGCCACATGGTTTTCTGCAAAGAAAGCAGGTACAGGCCATCCCCACATCATGTGGCCCATGGAAAAATACATCAGTATGACCAGAAATACCAGCGAAGCTGCCAGCCGCTTTTTCAGCAGCGGAGTCTCCCTGTCACGGAGCATATCTTCTTGCTCTGAAACCGCAGAGCTGGCCCCTGCCCCTGTCTGGGCGCCTGAGGTTCCTCCTTTAAGGGACGCACCGTATCCGGCTTCCTCAACTGCTCTGATTATCTCAGCCGCCGGAGCGCTTCCCTCAACTCCCATGGAATTGGTGAGCAAACTAACGGAACAGGATGTGACTCCGTCAACCTTCGAGACTGCCTTTTCAACTCTGGCACTGCATGCGGCACAGCTCATACCTGTAACATTATATTGCTCCATCTATATCACCCCTATTTCATAAGTTTTTGCAAAGTAGTTACCAGTTCATCGATAACTTCATAGTCGCCGTTTTCAATGTCTCTGACGACACAGCCCTTTATATGGCTGGAAATCAGTTCACGGTTAAACGCATTTACGGCGGCGTTCACCGCTGCTGACTGGATCAGGATATCGTTGCAGTAGCAGTTATTTTCCACCATGCCTCTGATCCCCCTTATCTGGCCTTCTATCCTGTTCAGACGGTTGATAAGGCTCCTGCGTTCTTCGTCCGGACGCATCGTCATTTTCTCACAGCATTTATTTTTCTCCTGTGCTGCTTTATTATCCATATTTTCACCTTCGCTTTTCTCTGTGTTATATTTGTTCCGCAAATACCCTATCCGGGTATGTTCATTATATACCCGGATAGGGTATTTTTCAATCACTTTTTTTATGTGCGTCGGTCTCATTTTGTATTTTTACAGACGAAAAGCATACAGCATGACCGTCTTTTTCACCTGGGCAAGCTGTCATGCACCCGTGGAAACCGCATACGCAGTGGTTCCGGCCTGCCATCAGGCGCACTGAAAAACCCTTGCAAGTACCTAGCTTGCAAGGGTTTTCATGTTTTTATGCAAAAGAAGGGAGCTGTCACACAGCGGCCTGATCTGGTCAGCTGTGCGACAGCTCCCCTCAAAATGGAACTTCCTCCACTGAACCGACAGGCCACCAGGCTGCCGTGGCCGTAATGACCGTTGTGGCGCAGCCCATATCATTCGAGTTCAAAGGCTCCCGTATAAAGCTGGTAATAACGGCCCTTTTTCTCAATGAGCTGTTCATGGTTGCCTCTCTCGATTATCCGGCCGTGATCCATTACCATGATGACATCGGAATTCTGTATCGTAGATAAGCGATGGGCAATAACAAATACAGTCCTTCCGTGCATCAGGTTGTCCATGCCTTTCTGCACTATGGATTCGGTCCTGGTATCTATTGAAGAAGTGGCCTCATCCAGTATCATTACAGGCGGATCTGCAACAGCCGCCCTGGCAATAGAGATCAGCTGTCTCTGTCCCTGTGACAGTCCGCTGCCGTCGCCTTCCAGCACCGTGTCGTAACCCTCAGGCAGCATCCTGATAAAGCCGTCGGCGTTGGCAAGCCTGGCCGCTGCGATACATTCCTCATCTGTGGCGTCAAGACGTCCGTATCTGATGTTTTCCATAACGGTGCCGGTAAACAGGTTCACATCCTGCAATACTACCCCCAGTGAACGGCGCAGGTCAAATTTTTTGATCCTGTTGATGTTGATGCCGTCATACTGTATCTTTCCGTCATCTATGTCATAAAACCTGTTTATCAGATTGGTGATGGTGGTCTTTCCGGCGCCTGTAGCTCCAACAAGGGCGATCTTCTGTCCGGGCTCGGCATATATGCATATATCGTGGAGAACAAGCTCATCATCGTTATATCCAAAGTCCACATCGTTCAGATCTATGCGGCCTTTCATCGGGATAAGCTTATCCCCGTCCTTCCATGCCCAGTGCCCTGTTCTTTCGCTGCACTGGCAGAGTCCGCCGCTTTGATCTGTCCTGACATTGACAAGAGTAACGGTCCCCTTATCCTCCTCAGGGGCTTCGTCCAGCAGTTCAAATATCCTGGAGGCTCCGGCCATGGCCATGATGACTGAATTGAGCTGCTGGGAAACCTGAGCTATAGGATTTATGAAGTTCCTTGACAATGTCAGAAACGATGCTATGGTCCCCAGTGTGAGCACTGCCTCGCCGCCTATTGAAAGGTTGGTCACTCCCGCTATGCCCATGGCTCCTCCAACTACTGCTATAACCACATAGAGCACAAATCCCAGGTTGTTGGTGGCAGGCATGAGTATGTTGGCCAGGGTGTTGGCCATTGCCGCAGTTTTTCCGAGGTTTTCGTTTTTGACGGCAAACCTTTCCTTTGCCTTTTCTTCGTAGCAGAAAACCTTTACGACCTTCTGCCCGTTTATCATTTCTTCAATATATCCGTTTACATCACCTATGCTCCGCTGCTGTTCCATAAAGTATTTTCCGCTCTTGGAAGCTATCTTCTTTATGACCATGAGGATCAGGCCTGTAAACACCAGCACTATGAGGGTGAGCCATATGCTCAGGTGCACCATGGAGATAAAAACGGCGATCATTGATACAATGGATGAAAACAGGTTTGGCAAACTCTGTGAGATCATCTGTCTGAGGGTATCTGCATCGTTGGTGTAATAGCTCATTATATCCCCGTGGGAATTGGTATCAAAATATCTTATGGGCAGGCTCTGCATCTTGATGAACATTTCATCTCTGATCTCCTTGAGCACGCTCTGGGCCATTAAGGCCATTGTTCTTGAGTAAAACAGTGATGCTACCACCCCTGCGATGAAGACAGCCGCCATCGCTGATATGATCCTCAAAAGCCCTCCGAATACCGGGGCGGCGTCCATGAGAAGAGGCTGGATATAATCGTCTATCAAAGTCTGGAGGAACAGTGAGGACGCTACGCTGGCTCCTGAACTTACCAGGATGCAGATAACTACTACTGCAAGCTTCAGACGGTGCTTTTCCAGATAAGACATCAGCCTCTTGACTGTTCCCGGCTTAAATCTCTGTCCTTTTGGCAAGGCCTTGAATCCTCCATGGCCCTGCGGCATCTTCCGTGTTTGGCTACTGCTCACTGAGTCCACCTCCTTTGTTCTGCGATTCATAAACTTCCCTGTATATCACGCTGGACTCCATCAGTTGGTCATGACTGCCCACATCTACTATCTTTCCGTCATCCATTACGATGATCTTGTCTGCATCCTGCACAGAAGCAGCTCGCTGGGCTATTATTATCTTGGTGGTGTCAGGTATCTCATTTCTGAAAGCCTGGCGTATCATGGCGTCGGTCCTCATATCTACGGCACTGGTGGAATCGTCGAGTATGAGGATCTTTGGCTTTTTGAGCAGAGCCCTTGCGATGCACAGCCTCTGCTTTTGTCCGCCGGACACATTGGTGCCTCCCTGTTCGATATATGTGTCGTATCCGTCTTCAAATGAATTTATAAACTCATCGGCACATGCAAGCTGGCAGGCGTGGCGCAGCTCTTCATCGGTGGCATCCTCATTGCCCCAGCGGAGGTTTTCCGCTATGGTGCCAGAAAACAGAGTGTTTTTCTGCAGTACCATGGATACCTGATTCCTAAGGCTTTCAACATGATATTCCCTCACATCCCTGCCTCCGACCTTTACCGAGCCTCCCGTCACATCGTACAGTCTTGGTATGAGCTGCACAAGGCTCGATTTGGCAGACCCGGTGGCTCCTATTATGCCTATAGTCTGACCGCTTCTGATATGCAGGTCTATATCGTTGAGGACTTCCTTATCTTTGGATTTGCCGTAGCTGAAGTGTACATGGTCAAAATCTATAGAACCATCCGTCACCTCATATACCGGTTCTTCCGGGTCGTGCAGGTTGCTCTGTTCATCAAGGATCTCCACGATACGCTCTCCGGAAGCTCTGGCCATGGTCAACATTACAAAGATCATGGAGATCATCATAAGGCTCATGAGGATCTGCATGGAATAGGTGATGAGGCTGATAAGCTCACCTGTGGACAGGCCAAGTGCAGCGTTATTACCGCTTGCAACAATGGCCCTTGCGCCAAACCATGCGATCAGCAGCATCGTAAGGTACATGCAAAACTGCATCAGCGGATTGATAAAGGCCATGATCTTCTCGGCCTTGGAAAAGTCCTCATATATTTTCTGTGATGTCCCCTCAAACTTTTGGATCTCGTGATCCTGTCTGTTAAAGGACTTTACGACTCTTATGCCGCTGAGGTTTTCCTGTACCACATTGTTCAGCTTGTCATAAGTCTTGAACACCCGGTTGAATATCGGGTGAACGGCCTTTATCATTATGCCCAGCCCTATGAGCAGCACAGGCATCACGCAGAGGAATATCAGGGAAAGCTCCGCATCTATTCCGAATGAGGCGACAAGGGCAAATATCAGCATCCCCGGCGACCTGGCAGCTATCCTTATGAGCATCTGAAAGGCTATCTGTACATTGCTCACATCTGTTGTCAGACGAGTAACTATACTTGCCGTTGAAAATTTATCTATATTTGAAAAAGAAAATTCCTGTACATGATCGTACATATCCCCCCTGAGGTTTTTGGCGAAGCCCGCCGCAGCCACTGCGGAAGTTTTTCCCGCCCCTACTCCAAAGGCCAACGAGGCTATGGCCGCCAAAAGTATTATCAGGCCATATCTGATTATTTCCGGCATAGAACCTGCATCTATGCCGCTGTCAATGAGTTCCGCCATGAAAAGAGGTATAAGTATCTCCAGAACGACCTCTCCCAGCACCAGGATAGGGGTCATTATGGCATATTTCTTATATTCTCTCACATGGGAAGCTAATTTTTTTACCATATGCGCTTTTCCTCCTTCTCGTATTATCTCATCAAGTTGTCTTTAATGCGCTCAAGATACCCGTAAAGCTGCTGTATCTCTTTCTCGGAAAACCCTTCTTTTAGCTGTTCTTCCATCTTATCCTTTATGGCTATCATCTTTCGGCGAAGTTCTTCCCCGTTTTCTGTAAGCGTTATCTTTTTCAGTCTTGCATCCCCTGCCACACTTTCTCTCCTGACCAGTTCCTTTGTCTCCATCAGGGAAAGTATTTTTGAGGCCGTTGATCTGGTTATACCGAAGTTTTCCTCAAAGTCCTTCTGATATACATCCTTATCTTTGTTATCATACAAGTAAAAAAGTATATATCCGTTTGCCATGGATATTTTCATCAGGTCGCTGGGTATTTCTTTTTCCAGGTTCCTTCTTATCATGTGATGGATAAATCCCATCTGTTTTCCGATATCATATTTTTCTTTCATCTGTCTGCACCCTCGTCTGATTTTTGTCATACATCAAACTGTTTTATATTCAACAATTATAATGACGAAACGCCCCTCAGTCAAGGGGCGTTGTGTGTTGTTTATATGAAAGTTTATCTATGAGCCGTAAGATCCTCTTCCTTGATGGTCTTTACTCCAAAGACAAAATACATCACATGACATACCCATACTGCGCCGAGGATGATCCTTCCAACCGGCACATCTCCCATCAGTGCGAATCCTGTTCCCATTACCAGAGTAACAGGTATTATTATGCCCGCTTTAGTCCTTGCGGTCATTCCTTTCTTTTTAACAAAAGATTCTAGATTTTTCTTATATATCTTGGTATTGATGAACCAGTCATGCAGCTTTTCCGATGATCTTGCAAAGAAAAAGACCGTTGCCAGGAAAAACGGCACTGTAGGCAATATTGGAATGGCTGCACCTACGCAGCCAAGCCCAAGGCATATCAGTCCTAGAACAAGAAAGACAGTTCTTTTTATCTTCATAGAATACCTCCTTATCCCTGCGCTCTCAGACAGACATCACAAATGGTTTTCCGTCTATACGGCACACATCAAGCTCCACATCGTAAACTGCGTTGACCAGATTTCCCATAAGTATATCCTCTGGTTCTCCCTGACCTACGATCTTGCCGTCCCGCATTGCTATTATGTTGTCACTGTAATACAGGGATTGGTTGATGTCATGGAGAACCATTATTATGGTAATCCCATATTCCCGGTTCAGCTTGCGTATCAGTCTGAGTATCTGCAGCTGGTATCGTATATCCAGATATGTGGTCGGTTCGTCAAGGAACAGTACTTTCGTGTCCTGAGCCAGTGACATTGCTATCCACACCCTCTGCTTCTGTCCCCCGGAAAGTTCGGCTACGGGCTTGTCTCTGTATTTATCTGTATGGGTGATCTCCATGGCCCAGTTGATCTTCTCCTCATCTTTTTCTGTATCTCCGGGAGAGCCAATGGACCGATATGGTGTCCTTCCGTATGATACCAGCTTCTCCACCGAAAGATCAGCTGGCGCGGTATTGTGCTGATGGACAATGGCAACCTGTTTTGCAAATTCCTTTATGTTCATATGGGATATCCTGCAGCCCGCAAGTTTTATCTCGCCGGAAGCAGGTTTCAGGTTCTTGGTCATCAGCCCAAACAATGTGCTCTTTCCGCAGCCGTTGGCCCCTATCAGGGTAGTCACCGCACCTGAAGGTATATCCATATCAAGGTCCTTCAGTATCTCGTGTTTCCCATAAGAAAATGACAGTCCTCTTATGCTGAAAATATTGTCACCCATAATTCTGCTTTGACCTCCTTAGAAGAAATATAAAAAACGGGCCTCCGGCTACAGCCATGATCACAGATGCGCTTATCTCATAAGGCGCTGCAACAGTGCGCCCGGCCGTGTCGGCCAGGAGTAGTACAAACGCTCCCAACAAGATACTATAAGGTATCAGCGTTTTGTGCCCACTCCCGACCAGCAGCCTGGCAATATGGGGCACTATCAGCCCCAGAAAACTTATTGGCCCTATGATGGCTGTGGAAATCCCTGCAAGCAGGACAGCCGTCAGCGATACGGCTGGCCCTGCCGCTGACATTGACCCCGATGGATCTTGCAGTCTTATCCTCAAGGGCAAGCAGATCACACTTCCCCGCCAGGACGAGCGAGGCAGCAAGCCCAATCAGGGAATACGCCAGCAAAGTCTCAAAGTCATCCCATGTCTTCATGGTTATATTGGCATTTACAATGCTGGCGACGCCTGAATAGTTACTGCCTGTACCAGAGTTAAAGGCGCTCATCATCCCCGTAAACATTGAATTTACTGCCACGCCTACGAGGATGATCCTCAGGGGCGACAGTCCTCCTTTCCATGAAAGACTGTATACAAGCCCAAAGGCGGCAAGTCCTCCTCCAAAAGCGATCAGCGGTGTAAAAAAATACAGCGACGGCACAAAAGCCGTTACCAGTACAGCTGTAAGGCTCGCTCCGGAACTAATCCCTATTATCCCAGGATCTGCCAGAGGATTTTTGAGTACCGCCTGCAGGAGTACGCCGGATACAGCTGTGGCCGATCCCCCTGCCATAGATATGAATATCCTCGGGAATCTCAGGTCATACACGGTCGCCACATCCGGGTCGTATGATATGAAGAGTCCCCTGATTAGCCTCATGGGCGAAAGATCTATGCTTCCTGTATTTACCGACAGCAGGAACAGCACTGCCAAAGCTGCCGCTGTCACGGTAAATGAAATGATCTTTTTTCTTTTGCTGATCAAAATTGCATTTCCTCCGTCATTCTCCGTAAAGCATAGGCCTTAGTTCCTCCAACGCTTCCGGATAATTGAATTTTGCGCTCATTCCGAATTTATCATAGGAAAGATCAAATACCCGCCCTTCCTGTACAGCGGCAAAATGTCTCCATATATCATTGGTGGCAAATTCCTCGTTGAACATCTCTACCACATCGTCAGGCAGCGCATGTGCGGCCCGGAGTATTATGTCCGGATCTTTCTCCTTCATGTCCTCTGTATTGGCCACGAGAAATTCCTGCCCGTCTCCATCACCGTATATATTCATTCCGCCCGCCAGCTTTACGAGGCTTCCAACATAACTGCTTTCCGTTGCCACTATGTATGAACCGGGCAGGCCCATGAGCACCAGCACTCTGGGACTTTCTCTGCCTTCACTGGCACTCCTGTATTCTTCCATGAACTTTTCATATTCTTCTATGAGATCTGCCGCCTGTTCCTGACGCCCGAATTTTTCTCCAAGATCTTCAATGGACGCATACATCCCCTCTACGCTCTTGAGATTGAGAAAAATGGAGCTCAGCCCAGCCGAAGCATATTTGGGCTGAAGATCATTTTGGAGGGAATTAGGTGACAACACATAATCGGGGGTCAGCGATTTGAGTATTTCAAGGTCGGGCGACATGGGCATCCCTACCTTTTCCACATTGCTGTATCTTTCCGGTATGGTGCTTACAGTGGTATCGCATACGCCCACCAGTTCCAGTTCAAGTCTGTCGCATATATCGGCGGCTGCCGGAGATGTGGCTATGAGTCTGAGGCTGCCGTCTGAATTGGCGCTGCCGCCGTCATCACCGTTTTCTCCGCTGCTCTGGTCGACACATCCGGCGCATGAGGCCACCATCAAGGTGCAGGCAAGGAGAGTCATTATCTTTTTTCTGATCATAACAAGTCATCCTTATCTTTTTTATTTCTTATCCTGAAAAACCATATGGAGCCTCCGGCTGCAACAATGATGACCACAGCTCCTGCAATCCACCAGACGGCAGATATGCCGGAGCTATCATCTGCCTCTTCTCCGGTTTGGTCAAATTCCTGTATCCCCATGTGTTCCTCATGGGTTTCACCAGTCTGGGCTGTGGGTTCCTGCCCCTGGCCGGAGCTGTCCGACCCATCTGATGTCTGGGCAGTGTTTTGGCTTTCTGTCTGAGTTGGAGTCTGGGATCCAGCTCCGTTGGTCACAGATGACTGAGCCTGGTCCACCTTTATGGTTGTCACAAAATCACCAGATCCCTGCTGGAGACCAGAAAGCGTTATGTAAAATATGACTTCCCTGCCCATTGGCACCACATACATATTGCATCTTATCACAGCATTCTCACTTGGTACTTTCATGCGGAAATCTGTGGTGTTTTCGGTGAAATCTTCATACATGACCGTAGAAGATACGGGTGTAAAAGAACCGTTCCCGGCAGCGTCTACCTGAAATTTGGGGTCCTGTATGTTGTCCATAAGTTTTAGCCTCACGGTAGCATATGTGTTTCCTGATGAATCAACTTCTACCAGGGCCTTTGTATATGTGGCCGAATCTGTCATAGACTGTCCCAGCACGGCAGAACTTTCCCCGCCTGAATCTTCTATGATGCCGGTCTGAGGATGCCGATAGTGGGGCGTGGCCGTGGCAAGATAGATGCCATGGCTGGCTGCCATTGCAGTCATAGGAGCGACGCCCGCCAATATGGCGAGTATCGCTCCTATACAGCACAGCGTTTTCAAAAAATTAAGCGCAGTACTTTTCATAAGCTATCATTCTCCTTTTCCGGATGATCTTCTGTATGCGGCACCTAATGTCCCGGCTGCGGCTATGGTGCACATCAGCAGCCACAGAGCCATATCGTCTCTTTCCCCTGTCTTTGGTATCTGCTGCGCATTTTCTTCATCCGTTATGGTACTTCCTGTTTCGACGAGGGCATAAAGGCCTCCTGTCCTTGTGGCAACAGTATATTTTCCGTCAGTGAGTTCCCCTTTCACGAGCACCTTCGTACCATCATCATTTATCCTGTAGACAGCCAGTTGTGAATCGTCATATCCTTCAGCCACAGGGAAGCTTATACTTATAACCCCGTTAGGTACTGCGGCAGTTCCTGCACTGTCTGCAAAGCTTATATCATATAGCTTGAATTTTGCTCCGATGTCGCTGAGGGCACGGACTACTTTTTCATAATCTTTGCCCGCAGTTACCGCTTCAACGACTATCTGTACTCCTTCTTCAAATACACCCTTTTCAGCGGTTATTACAACTCCGGTCTTTTCATCGGTATGATCCACTGCCGGTGACTGGACTACGGGTTCGTCAGGCTCAAATGCGGGATCGTCCTCAGAAGCCGCCTCTATAGTTGACCAGTCCAGTTTTAGGAGCACATCCTGGGAACCGGTCCCCGCTGAAATATCCTCCATCACAGGTACGAACACATGGAGAGGCACATAACCTTCTTCATCGGCCAGAGCGCTGCTCACCAGCGGGAAAGTCACCAGGTCCGGATAGAGGATGCCTTCCGATGAACCGCCCTTTTGATTAAACTCATCTATGACATCCGTACCGTCGGCGTTCTTCTGGGTTGAAAGGACTTCTGCCGCTTCTTTCTGTCCTTCGATGACACCATACCGGCCGTAAGTATATCCGTCCTGATAGTAATACAGATTGGCCAGGTATCCGAACCTGTTGAGATAGGATATGCCCTTAAAATCCATGGTCAGGTAATATTCCCCGTCTTTTACGGTGAGCTTGATGTTGTGGTTTATAGCGTCATTGCTCATGGAATAGTCCTGCCGGTTTGCCTTGATCATCTCGCCGTACACAGAATAAATGCCGTCTTCCAGGCTGAACCTGTCTGTGTTATCGCCAGGTTCAGGTTCCGGCTCTGGTTCGGGTTCAGGTTCCGGTTCTGGTTCCGGCTCAAGCACCGACCCCTTTTCGACGAGAGTAAAGTGGACAGGCTTGTCAGTCCTCGCATTGTAGGTGAAGGTAAGATATCCTTCTTCTATGGTCCATCCGGTTATATAGGTCATCGGACCGATGTTGTCTTCCTCATCGTTTATGCGTATGAGGGCGAGACTGTCCGCATCGTAATCTTCCGGTACGGGTATGCCGTATGTCACCTTTCCGTTAGGCGTTGCGTTTTCTCCGTCTGCATCCTTAAAATATACATCGTAGAGTATGAACTTCTCTCCCACATTCTTTTCCTTCAGGGTTGCCTTGGTCTGGTCATAGGTTGCACCTGATGTGAGGTTTTCTGCTACAAACTCTGTGCCTGACTCAAATACTCCCTTTTCTGCATGTACTTTTATTCCCGTGTCCTCATCGGTAACATCCAATGCCGGAGACAGTACGGGCGGATCCTGAGGCAGTACGCTGCCGTCGTCGTTCCTGAGTTTTGACCAGTCAAGTTCCATGTAGACCGTCTGGGTCCCCAGGCCTTCGGAGATGCTTTCCATGATCGGCACGAAGACCTGGAGCGGCACATACTGTCCGTCTGCTTTCTCTACCAGCTTGAACCTTACCATGGCAGGATAAAGATTATCTTCGTCGTTATATCCGTCGATAACATCGTTGCCGTCAGAATCCTTCTGGGTGGACAGGACTTCAGCGTCCAGCAGTGTCCCTTCCGGCGTCCCGCCGTTTCCGATGGTATATCCTTCATCGAAATATTTCAGGTCCATAAGATAGCCGAACTGGTTATACATGGACATGCCTATGAACTGCACAGTCAGGTAATACTCTCCGTCCTTTACTTCCAGCCAGACATTGTGGTTTATGGCATTGTTGGCCATTGAATAGACGGTCGGATCGGAAGTCTTGTACATATATGCCTTCAAAGTGTACTTGCCGTCTTCCAGGCTGGCCGGATCCGCATCGAGCACCGGCTTCTCCTCAAGGGCATCCAGAGCGGTCTGCAGCTGATTGATGTAGTATGAAATCCCCAGTATGTTCACCATAGGCAGCTTGCTGCTGGTCTCGTAGGATTTGAGCCGGTTCCAGGTGGAAAGGAATGTGGCCCAGGAGTCTTCCGTATAGTCGCTTTCGTCCATCTCGTCGGCTTTGTTCCACAGGTTGCTCCATTTCGTGGCATCGTCACATTCTTCCAGGGACTCCTTTGCCTTCTGCAGATCGCCGAAAGCCTTTTCGATCTCTTCCTGAGTGGCTTCCTGATCGTCTGCTGTCATTTGAGCTGCCCTGATGGCTGCCAGCAGTTCGCTGTAGGTGGATTCAGTGTAATCCGTATCTCTCAGGGCCTCCGCCTCTTCAATGAGGTCGCTGAGGTCATCCTTGCTAACCGGCGAGGTCAGTCCGGCCTCAGCATCGTCCAGCTTTTTGATGAGAGCGGCTTCTTCCTCATCTGTAAGCTGCTCCATATTCAGCACCGGCTGAGCCTGAAATCCGCCTTCTCCCATATCCAGGTGTTGTGACGGCCATACATTTTCCATCTCCGCCGTAACCTCTTCTATGGCAGTCTGCAGGGCCTGATATGATTCGTCAGTATAATCGCCTTTTTCTATCTGGGATGCTTCCCACAGCCTGTAGTTTAAAACGCTGTCCGGGTCCTCTATCTTTTCAAGGCTGGTCCAGTCCACCTGCATCCTTGCATACTGATCTCCTGACGAAGGAGAAATGCTGAACATCACAGGCACGAATACATGGACTATGGCTGCATGTTCCCATGTGTACTCTTCGGCTGACTGAGGAACCGTTACATTTTCTCTGGTCTCCGGTGTAACATCAAGGGCCATAAGCCTTGCATAAGGCTGGTCGATCAGATTTATGGGTCTTGCCTCCTGTCCGTATCCGGCTGGTCTGGTCTGGCTTCCGTTAAATGCCGACTCTGAATCAGGATCATTAAAGTTGTCGTAAACTATCTGTCCATCTGCAGTCTTATGATATGTGAGCACCTGGGCAGGATAATATCCGGTATAGTCCTCAAGAGGTGCGGAAAACTTGCTGTAATACTCCGCCTCTACGGATTCAAGCTCTGAGAGCATCCCGTACATGCCAATATATCCCATAGGCATGAATTCCACCAGCGCCGTCGCCTTGTTGTCCTTTACTATGACGATGGAGCTGTACTCCGTATCGGCAGGCTGTTTTTGCAGATAGCTTGAGCTTCCCCTCAAAGCCACATTGCCCATGGATGCCTGGTTCTGACTGTAGTGGATCAGGTTCACATCGGCATAATATACGCCATCCTCAACAGGAACATCCAGCTTCACCGCCTTTACACTGCCTTCCGGTACCGTCTCAGCCGCAAAAGCACTTGCCGGCCAAAGGCTCATCAGCATAATGGCGATCAATAAGATTGAAATACATCGCATGGGTAAATCAAGTCTGGTTGATCTCATCGATTTTTCGTCCTCCTTAAAAAAAAAGTTTAGTTAGTTATCACTAACTATATTGCCGAAAAAAATACCTATCGTTCAGGTATCGTTTTTATTCGGCTGATGGTATCATACCACACATATATCCATAATGCACCTTTGCTTTTGATGCATGTCTGCACGGCCGGCCGTTGTTCTTCCCCCCCTTTTTTCTTTTTTCTCCGCCAAAAGGCCATATCTGTGCCGTTGACGCTTCCGTGCAGATGTGCACCTTTTCAAATAAACAAAGTAAATATTGCTGTAGCTTCCGGCATATGGAATTCTCCCACCGTGCATTCCATTTTCAGGCTTACCATGCCATGAAACACTCTGTTCAGACCTTTTCCAATATTTTTAAATGTAAGGGAGGATGCCGGTATTGAAAGGATATCCCCATTTTTATCAGCGTTTATATACCTGCCGCTGTCAAAATATTTTACATACTTGACATGACCAGTCATGATCTTTCCAGTAGCCTGGGAGCGTGCGCTCATATCCGTATATCTCAGCTGTAGTATGCCGGATCCGTTTACTATGCTCAATGTACATGGGTGTTCAAATCCTTCATTTGCCATGGATATGTTGTTCCCGTCTTTTACATCTTCCCTGTATATGGCAAAAGGCAGCTTATATTGTCCGTCATCCATATTCCTGCAAAGCACTTCTCCCATGAATTGTTTTCTGCTTCCCAGGATATCCTTGATACGGCGTTTTTTCACCGTCTCCTTGATGGTCCTCATTGTATCTTCCGTATTATAAAGAGCCCACAGAAGCCCGTCAGACTTTGCGCTTTCCACCTCAACACCGCTGCTGAGCAAAAATGCCAGAGTGGTATCGACCCTCTCAGAATAAAAAAGAGCCCTATCCCTGCCGGCTTTGGTCAGATACGGTCTCCTCTTGGTTTTACGGCTTATCAATCCTTCCTTTTCCAAACATGAGATTGCTCTGCTGACCGTGTAGTGTTTTTCGCCCAAAGTCCTGGAAAGGCCCATTACGGTACAGTCTCCGCAATCATTTAAAAAAGCCAGCATGATCCTCAGTTTTAAAATATCAGTATTGTCTTTCATTTCGGTGTCTTTTGGGCCTCCTTTAGTTAGTATTAACTAACTAAAGGTTATCATTTTAATGGATTTTTGTCAACCTCCCGCCTATATTAAATTTTCTCAACTAAAAGTTATAATATATGTACTATTAGGTTGATTTTCTTGCCTAAAAAGAGTATCATATCAACTATAGAGCTAATATGAAAGGCGGATAATAATATGTATAACCCTCTTCTTGACTGCTTCATATATGTGGCAGAACACGGAACATTTACCAAGGCCGGAGAGATAATGCTCATTTCTCCTACGGCAGTTATGAAACAGATAAACGCACTTGAGCGTCATCTGGGTCTGAAACTCTTTGAAAGGAGCAATCAGGGCGTAGTGCTTACACCTGTAGGAAGATCGGTGTATGATTATGCTCTACAGATGAAACAATATTCCAAGCAGGCTCTGGACGATATACACCGCCAGCTTAGCAGCGATACTGCTGTCCTCCGCATAGGAACCTCTCCGCTTAACCCATGTGAGCCATTCCTCAATGTATGGTACAAGATCAACAGTGCTTTCCCAAGGTACAGCCTTAACCTCATATCATTTGGCAATGAATATTCGGAAGTATTTTCTGCCCACACCATGCTCGGAGACAAGCTGGATTTTGTGGTGGGTACATGCGACCCTGACCGTGACCTGGGAAGGCTCGATCATATCCCCATCGGCGAATACAATCTCTGTTGTGCCGTGCCGCGGACTCACCCTTATGCTTCAAAACGCCGTCTTGCGGTGGATGACCTGCGCGGTTTTACGCTGATGATCGCCAAAAAAGGCCTGAGTGAAGGTATAGACAGGGTACGGGCGGATCTTGAGATGAACTGCCCTGATGTGAAACTGGAAGATATAGACAAGATGTATTCCCTGGAACCTTTTGACCGCTGCCGACAGGTCGGGAAGTTCTTTCTCGCACCTGAATGCTGGCAACATGTAGAGCCTGCCATCACCTTCGTGCCGGTAGACTGGGAACATACCATACCGTGCTGCCTCATATACAGAAAAGACCCCGCCGATGTGGTCAGCAGGGTCATTCAGGAAATCAAAAAGCGTATGCGCATCACTTTCGGCTGATCCCGGCAGTATCGTATTCGCTGTACTCGGAAGCCAGCCGTCCGGCGTTGTTATTGGAGCCAACTACCCACAATATATCTCCTCCGGATATGGTCATTCCGGCGTTAGGCATGATGACAGGAAGTCCCTCTTTCTGTATTCCCAGGACCATACAGCCCCATTCTCTCAGTATGTGGCTGTTCTTTATGGTCTTTCCGGCAAAGGCTTCCTGTCCTGTTACCATTACTGCACATATGGAAAGGGCGTTGTCTGTATCCGGATATCCGCTATCCATAAAATCGCGCAGAGTCCTCATCCGCTTGCATGGCTCCTGGCCGATAACTTTATAAAAGTTCATTATCGCCCGCTGCTCGCCTACGACATATACCTTGTCACCAGGCCTTAAAGCGGCGTTTTCCTTGGGCATGACATAGCTGTGGGTATTGCGGCGTATCTTTACTACATATATGTTCAGACGCCTTCCCCAGTTTAGGGTCCTGAGAGGTTTTCCAACATATTCTCCTGATCCGGGGACGATAAATGAAATTATATGCAGCTTATCGTATATCCAGTCCTGCTTGCCGCATATCGCTTCTTCTCTTTCTATGAGCCGCTCATTGAAATTTCTCAGGAACCTTGTTTCCATCTGAAGATAAAGGCTTGTTATCCTGTCTGACCTTCCGGCAAATGCCATTACCCCTATCACGATGATGAAGAGCCATACAGGCCTTATCTTAAACAGTGACCACAGGGGCACCATGGCTATCATGGTGACGACGCCCACTTTTATCAGATTGAAAACCGCAAGAGGCCACCTGAAAGACTTGTGTTTCAGCCATAAGGCAGTATAAAGACTGTTGTGAAGGTTCATCATCGGTCCTGCAAAGATGGCCATTCCTATGTATATAACAACGCATGTGAGGATTCCTGCCGTCTTTTCGCCCATGTATGAAAGTACGACCGGATAAAGCCCATTGACTCCGATGATCACTATGACCAGCATCAGGCCGCCGAATATAATAAGCCGTTTAAAAAATTTCTTGATATACAGATACCAGTCGCTGTCCTTTTCGTTATCCTGCTGATCCTCGGAAGTGTATTTTCCCAGTTTGGATAACATCTCATCCGGCAGATGTCTCTTTATGGCATCTATGCATGCGGGAGCGTTTTTAATAAAATACGGGGTTATAAATGTAGTTGCCGCTGACACAAAGACCACTATCGGATACAGTGAATCTCCTGTCACTCCCAGGCTCATGCCAAGAGACGCTATGATAAAGGCAAATTCACCGATCTGGGCAAGAGTAAAACCGCACTTTAGAGCGTTTTCAAGAGTCTGGCCGGACAGAAGCATGCCAAGGCTGGAAAATCCAAATTGCCCTACGATCGCCACAAGGGCGATCACTATGACAGGTATTGCATTTTCTGAAAGTATCTGCGGATTCACCATCATCCCGACAGAGATGAAGTAAACTGCTCCGAACAGATCTTTCACACCCATGGTCAGATGTTCTATCCTTTCCACATGGATGGTACCCGCCAGCAGGGAGCCGGCAAGAAATGCTCCTAGGGCCGAGGAAAATCCCAGAAAATCCGCCAGCATTACCATACCGAAGCAGACCCCAAGGGATACTATCATCAGCATTTCGTCGTTCATCAGTTTGATAGTCTTGTTCAGGAATGTAGGGAGAAAAAATATCCCCAGCACCAGCCACATGACCAGATAGAAAGCAAGCATGGAAATGTTCCCGATCACTTCTCCGCCTGAAACATTTCTGCTTACGGAAATCGCCGACAAGATCACCATCATAAAAATACCGGCAATATCCTCTACCATAAGAGTGCCGGCAACCAGCTCCGTAAACTTCTGACCTTTAAGTTTCAGTTCATCTATCACACGGACTATGATCGTAGGAGAACTCATGGAGAGCATACCGCCCAGGAATATGCTGTCCATCACACCAAAGCCCAGCAGTCTGCCTGTTGCAAACCCGACTGCCAGCATACCGCACACTTCCACTATGGCAGTTATTATGGATGTGCTGCCCACCTTTGCAAGCTTGTGGAAGCTGAATTCCAGTCCATGGTGGAACATGAGGAATATGATGCCTATCTCGCTCCATGTATCAATGCTGCTCACATCCGAAACCGACGGCAGGACAGGGAAAAAAGGGCCCAGCATAAAACCGGCCAGTATGTACCCCAGCACAAGTGGCTGATGTATTTTTTTAAATAATATGGTTATCAGCCCTGCCGTTATGAGCATTACAGCAAGGTCTGAGATCAGCGCCGGTATGTGATGCATCTGTATCTCCTTTTTCTTTTTATTCTATCATTACATGGCGCTGTCAGGCAAGGATAAACTGTTTGAAAGGCACAGGGCTTTCAAACTATTTTGCGCAAAGAAAACCCCCGATAAGATCGGGGGTTTTCTCGGACAATATCTTTTTCGTTGTCCATATCTGGTGCGGCCAACGGGACTCGAACCCGTACACCCGTTCGGACACAAGCACCTCAAGCTTGCCTGTCTGCCAATTCCAGCACAGCCGCAAACATAAGTCAAATTTGGATTAAATTTGACCTGCGTATCAATTATACTTTTTTGAAAACAATTTGTCAATGATTATTTTCTGAAAGAGCAAGGAAGACCTACAACGCATTTTCCACAGGCCCCTGCCTCAGGATAAGTTTCTTCGTTTATATTGCATTGATCTAGACATTTCAGTCTGTCAAAACCGTCAACTTTCAGAGCTCCGGCTACACATCTGTCGACACATTCTTTGCAGCTGCCGTCCTTCTTGTAAAGACATCTTTCTTCAGTGACCACGGGATCGGCTTCAATCGGAAGAGTTGTAATGATTGAATAATAACGACCGACACACCCCTTGTCTGAAATGAGCATGTTATTAAGGCCAAATGTACCATGCCCGCAGACATAAGCTACGTGGCGCTGAGACCAACGGCTTCTCGGATAACCATCGTTTATCATACCGGCATCTCTTGGCGGACAGGCATCGTATCCTAGTTCTTTGATATATTTGCATAGTTCTTCATTGATATAAGACGCCATTTTGTTTGAATGTTCATATGCAAGAGCCCATGGTTCGGAAATAAGCTGACCCTGAATGTTGCTTATGCCTATTTCTTCTTTAAATGGCAGAAAATATGAAAGAACGACTGTCGCTCCGTCGAGATAATCCAGCGGATGATAGTGGTGAGGATCGACAAGTTCTTTCAGCTTATCAAATAATGGATTATGCACATCTCCGAATTTGATTATCGGTTCTCTCCAAAAACTTTCTATTCCGGCTTGCCGGCAGTATTCGTCGATAAGCTCTTGTAACTTTAGTTGTATTTTTTCTCTCATACTTGACTCCCTCCTAAATATCCTGATAAAATTATACTATATTTTTTTTGAAAAGCAAGGAGACAAGAATACGAAAGAAGTATATGATTTTTACTTCAGTGGATTATAAAGTGGATTATAAAGTTTTAATTAGAGAAGTTTTATTAATTGACTTTTGCAGCATAATTGTATATAATATTTGAGTATACTGTGGCAGACAGATACTTGCGCGCCATTAGCTCAATTGGATAGAGTCGCGCACTACGAATGCGAAGGTTGGGGGTTCGAGTCCCTCATGGCGCACCAAAAACCCCCTGTAATTGTGATTATTACAGGGGGTTGCTTTTATCTCAATAAGATTTCTGGTTTCTTATTTACTATTTTATGTGACGAAACAATTACTTTATATTGAGTGCGTTGAATTTATCCAAAGTAGCCTGATCCGGTTCGCTGTCTCCGTTGTAGATTAAGACTACGCCGGCGTTTGCTGCGTCTGCTTTAATTGGTCCGAATATGTAATCATAACCATCGCCGGCTAATGCCTGATAAGCCTCTGAATTCTCGTCATTAAAGATATAAATTTCATAATCGCCGAAACCTGCTCCGTCATCGGCTTCAACCATTTCGTAGGCTTTTTCTACTGAAGGTTCTTCATCTGAATCTGATGAACCACATTACTTTCCTCCTATGATTGTTATATGATTTTGTTTGGCTTACTTTCATATTAACATACATAAAGCAAAGTGCAAAGTATAAAGATGTATCGGGAAAAATCATATCACAATGTAAAAATGCTCTAAATACATGTATCTCAATTCGAACAAATGGAAAGCAAGAATAATAATATATTATTAAATCCACTTTTCAGAAAGGATTTTGATTTATGTATAGATGTCATTACAATTGTACCAGCAGACGAACCCAATGCACACCGACATGCCAACCTGTGACATGCAGACCTTGCTGTTGTCCGGCATATTGTATATGCTGTTGCAGGAAGAAAACCACAACGCCGGCACCATCTACCGGTACGGTAACTTATAATTCCAACGGAGGCACTGGCGGAACGACAGAAAATAATGTGGTATTAGGTGCTGATTATACGATAAAGAACGATGAAAATACCAATGTTTCACGTACAGGATATACTTTCACCGGATGGAATACAGCAGCGGACCAAAGCGGAACGGCCTATCAGCCAGGAGACGTGACCAATTTGAGCGGAAATTTGACACTATATGCGCAGTGGACGCCTATAGAGATGTATACAGTGAGATATCAGGCTAACGGAGGTACAGGCGAGTACAGCGATTCAGATATTCCTTCAGATACTGAGTATATCCTGAAGTCGGATTCAGAAACCGGAATTACAAGAAAGTATTACAGTTTTACAGGCTGGAATACTAAAGCTGATGGGGCGGGTATAACGTATCAGCCAGGAGATATTTTAACAATAAATAGCAATAAAACGCTTTATGCGCAGTGGACTCACGTATGCGGATGATTTGCTGATCGGATCTCAGACCGTAGACAAACCCCGGACAGATTGTATTAACGTCCGGGGTTTTATTTAAAATTTACAAGAAAAGTCAGCCGAGAACGGCTTTCTACGGAATTCGATACGAGTTTCAAGTATTTGAGACAGCTTCTTTGATTGTCGGACGCATAGATAAAACATAGAAAAAATCTTGTCAGAGGCAAGCCTGCCAGAGCCATACATGTAACGCAAACTGATCTAAGCTTGGAGCATGATTAACAACTTTTTTAATTGACTGAGCCTAGTTAAGGCTTTATCATAGAATAAAGCACATATAAATATAAAAAATTTGCCGGAGGGGGAGGCTCCTCGTATATGAAAAAACTGGGGATTGTGTTGGGCGCAGGTGGTATGAGAGGCATAGCCCAAGTAGGATTTTTAAAAGCTCTATATGAGAATGATATAAAGCCGGATTGTATCTCAGGAGCGTCATCCGGAGCGCTTATCGGAGCGATTACAGCTTTAGGGATGGAACCTGAAAAAATATATGCGGAACTGCGTCAGCTGAAAGTCTATAATATACTGGCTGCATTTCCTAACCCTTTCGGTTCAGGAATCTTTTCAACTAAAAGACTGCATAAACGATTGGAAAAATATATCGGTCAAAAAACCTTTGAGCAACTTAACATACCTTTTTGCTGTGTCGCAACAGAACTGGAGAAAGGTGTGCTGCGTGTCTTTGAGGGCAATGACAAAGTCGTTCCGTCAGTGCTGGCTTCTTGCTGTATACCGGCAATATTTAAACCTGAGATTATAGATGGAATCCAATATGTGGACGGAGGCTTGCTAGCCAGATTACCTATAGATGCTATAAAAAGATTTGAACCGGATGTGATAATTGCTGTGGACACAGGGTATGTAAAAACCAAGGAACGGAGATTCGGGAATTTCATAGGTGTTTTGTGGCAGATGTATGAAATTATGAGCAGCGATGGAGCTGATGAAAAGATAAAAAAACAAGGCCCTGATTTGATAATTTTCCCTGAAATAGAAAATATGACTCTTTATGATATGAAAGCAAGGGATTATGCATATCAAAAAGGGTATGAAGCAGGCTTGAAGAATATAGAGAAGATAAAAGAACTTCTGAGGTAAAAGCTGATATTAAAAATGCTCATATCAGGAATAGATATGCACTATAAAAAATGCGGAAAGGAGGATAAAGATGCATATACCGGCGTTGATTTCCGATATGGCTGTAATGTTGATTACTGCCGGAGTAATAACTATAATTTTTAAAAAGATAAATCAGCCTTTGGTGCTTGGATATATATTGGCAGGCTTTCTTTTGAGCACTTATTTTCCTTTCTTTCCGACTGTAGTTGATACAGATACTATTGAAACGTGGAGCGAGATAGGAATAATTTTTTTGATGTTCCATTTAGGGCTTGAGTTTAATTTACATAAATTGGCCAGCGTTGGTAATACCGCCATTATAACGGCAATAGTCGAGGTTACGGGCATATTGGTATTGGGTTTTGGCGCCGGAAGGCTGCTGGGATTCAGTGTCATGGACAGCATATTCCTTGGCGGCATGCTTTCCATGAGTTCTACCACCATAATCATCAAAGCCTTTGAAGAGCTGGACTTAAAAAAGAAGAAGTTTACGGAATTGGTCTTTGGAACGCTGGTCATTGAGGATATTGTGGGAATATTCATGATGGTAATTCTTTCTACCATATCTGTGAGCCAGAATGTGTCAGGCGGCGAGGTGTTTGCCAGCCTTTCCATAATGATATTGTATTTGGTAGTGTGGCTGGTGCTGGGCATATATCTATTGCCTACGTTTTTGAACAAGACCATAAAACTTATGAACGACGAGATGCTGCTTATAGTATCGCTGGGGTTGTGCTTTGGCATGGTAATACTGGCTGATGCGCTGGGATTCTCTTCTGCACTGGGAGCTTTCCTGGCAGGCTCTCTCTTGGCGGGGACTGTACATGTGGAAAGGATAGAACATTTAACCAAAGGCGTAAAAGACCTTTTCGGAGCGATTTTTTTCCTTTCGGTAGGCATGCTGGTAAATCCTCAAACTCTTGTGGATTATGCGCTGCCTATAGTGGTCATCACTTTAGTTACCATAGTCGGAAAATTGTTTTTTTCCTCTTTGGGAGTGCTTCTGTCAGGGCAGACTCTTGAGAACTCTATAATGTGCGGCTTTTCTCTGGCTCAGATCGGTGAATTTGCTTTCATTATAGCCAGCTTGGGCATGAGCTTAGGTGTAACGGGAGATTATCTCTATCCTATAGTAGTATCGGTTTCTGTCATAACTACTTTTACGACGCCGTTTTTTATTAAAAGTGCGCCTAAAGCAGCAGCGGCTTTGGAAAGACGGCTGCCTGACAAGCTTGTAAGTAAATTGAACAGATATACTTCGGAAGACCAGACAGATTCGGAAAAAGATAAAGAGTGGATATTATATATTAAAAAATTCTTCTTCAGAATCGTCGTATTCGGCGGCTTGATGCTTGTAATCGTCATATTCGGAATACGCATATTGGCTCCATTCTTGAAAAATTATATGCCGGATACTGCTGCCAATATTATTACATGCGTTGTGGTTTACGCGTGCATGGCATTGTTTGTCGGACCGCTGATGAATAAACACAACAACTTGTTTACTTCCCTTTGGCTGAAACAGAATTCCTTCAGGCTGCCTCTTTTGGTTTTCAGCCTGGTAAAGGTTTCTATAGTTGCTATAATCGCTATGATACCGCTGGGACAGCTTTTCCATATCAATGCTGCCTGGCTGGGGATAATAGTAGTAGCTGTGGTGATTTTTATAGCATGGACTGATTTGCTTACCACGTGGTATCTCCAGTTACAGACCCGTTTTCTGAGAAACTTTAACGAGAGGCTTTTGTCAAAGGAAGAAGCAAAGGGCGGCAAACAAAAGTGGATTTACGATACTTTGAGAATCATATCTTTCTATGTCCCTGCCGATTCAGATCTGGTGAAAAAAACCATAGGCAAGCTGGAGCTTGGAAAAAGATACAACGTGTATGTTGTGAAGATAAGAAGGGGAGAGCACAGATATATCTTGCCTAGGGAGAACATGCCTATTCATAGCGGTGATAAGGTATATGTAATAGGGGAAGAAAAAGCCATTTTGAACTTTTATAAGCTTATAGATTCAGAGCCTTGCAAGAGAATGAGAACTTTAAGGCAGTTTATGGATAACGATTACCCAGAGATAGAGACCTCTCTGTCTATATGCGCCGTAAAGGTTACTGGTGATGAAGATTTCGCAGGCAAGACCATAAAGAACTGCAATATCAGAAGGAACTGGAACTGTATGATCATCGGCTTGCAAAAAGAAGGATTTCCTGTGGTCATGCCTAATGCCAACATGTTGATTTCCAAAGACGACATCATGTGGGTAGTGGGAGCAAACAACTATGTCGGCAGGCTGGCGGCCCAGTATTTTGAAGAGGAAAAATAATTTTTAATAATTTCAAAAAAACTATTGACAATTGAGCGAATATTCAACTATACTATAAACAGTTGAATAAATGCTCAATTGTTTTTGATTTTATGGAGGAGTAAAATGAAAAAGACTTATTTATTAGAAGGACTTTGCTGTGCTAACTGTGCTGCTAAAATAGAGAGAGGAGTGGCAGATATCGATGGAGTGACAGACGCCAGTGTTAATTTTCTTACCACAAAGCTTACCTTTGAAGGAGAAGACAGCAAGATAGATGATATAGTTAAAAAGGCTAAGAAGATAGTTAAAAAGATTGAACCTGATGTTGAAATCAAGGAACTGTAATTCAGCATTGGTTAGATTTTGCAGAAGGGGAAACAAGGTGGCATAAAATGAAAAAACGTCTTATAAGAATAATAATCGGTGCAATATTGTTCGCAACTGCTATATTTTTGCCTGAAAGCCCTGCATACCTCGGTTTGATAGGGTTTTTGGCAGCGTATACAGTAGTTGGATATAAAGTCATTTGGAAAGCTGCGAGAGGCATCTTGAGGGGACAGATGCTGGATGAGAATTTTTTGATGTCGGTGGCATCTATAGGAGCTTTTTTCATCGGAGAATATCCTGAAGCAGTGGCAGTCATGCTGTTTTATCAGATAGGAGAGCTTTTCGAAGATTATGCTGTAGGAAAGTCGCGAAAATCTATAACACAGCTTATGGATATTAAGCCGGATGTGGCAAATCTTAAAACAGATGATGGATTTAAAGAGGTTTCGCCCACTCAAGTTCAGCCGGGAGACTTTATTCTTATAAGACCGGGCGAAAAAGTCCCCCTTGACGGAATAATAAGAGAAGGCGAATCTTCTCTTGATACTGCAGCGCTGACAGGGGAATCGCTGCCTAGAGATGTAGGCTGCGGAGATGAGGTCCTCAGCGGGTGTGTTAACATGCGAGGAGTACTTACAGTAGAAGTAACTAAACATTTTGGAGAGTCTACCGTAAGCAAGATTTTAGATTTGGTAGAGAATGCTGCCAATAAAAAATCCAAGACAGAAAGTTTCATAAGCAGATTTGCAGCTGTATATACCCCTATCGTGGTGGGAGCCGCAGTGCTGCTGGCTTTACTCCCGCCGCTTTTGATAGATGGCGCCGTATGGAGCGACTGGATAAAAAGAGCTCTCAACTTCCTTGTCGTTTCTTGTCCTTGCGCGCTGGTGATATCGGTGCCTCTGAGCTTCTTCGGAGGGATAGGCGGAGCATCAAAAGCAGGAGTGCTGGTAAAAGGCAGCAATTATCTTGAAGCCATGTCAAAAGCTGAATATATAGTGATGGACAAAACGGGAACATTGACAGAGGGAAAATTTCACGTAGAAAAGATATGGGCTGAAGAAGGCTTTGAAGAAAATCAGCTTTTGGAATATGCTGCGCTTGCTGAATGCTATTCCAATCATCCTATTTCTCAATCTCTGAGAGAAGCATACGGAAAAGAAATAGATAGCGGAGATGTATGCGATGTTTCTGAACTGGCGGGAAAAGGCGTAAAAGCTGTCGTTAAAGGACATAAGGTTGCTGCCGGTAATAAGAAACTTATGGAAGAAGAAACGGGTCATAAAGCGGAATTTGAAATATATAAAGGCAGTACTCAAGTATTGATAGCTATAGATGGCGTCTATGGCGGATGTATACTCTTGGCAGATAAATTGAAAGATGATTCACAAGAGGCCATATCACAGCTTAAAGCCGGCGGAATAAAAACCGTCATGCTCACAGGTGATGGAAAAGAGGCAGGAGAAAAAGCGGCATTGCAGCTGGGAATCGATAAGGTTTATACAAGATTGCTTCCTGCAGATAAGGTTAGAATCGTTGAAGAACTTATGGAAAACAAATCTGACAAAGGCAAACTGGTATTTGTCGGCGATGGAATTAATGATGCTCCGGTTTTAGCAAGAGCAGACGTAGGAGTTGCAATGGGTGGCCTTGGGTCTGACGCAGCTATCGAAGCAGCGGATATGGTCATAATGAATGACCAGCCATCTAAACTTGCTCAGGTAATAAGAATATCCAGGAAGACGATGACCATCGTAAGAGAAAACATCGTTTTTGCTCTGGGAATAAAAGCTTTGGTATTGATATTAAGCGCTTTAGGGCTTGTAGGCCTTTGGGCGGCGGTCTTTGCGGACGTGGGCGTTTCTGTGATAGCTATAATAAATGCTTTGAGATGTCTTAATATAAGATTCGCAACAAGTAAATAAAACTTTCACTAAATCGACAAAAAACCCCCTTGACTAAGGGGTTTTTTATTACTATAATTGTTGAATATACAACAGTTTGACATATGACAAAAATCAAACAAAGGTGATGTGAAATGAAAGAAAGACATGATATCGGAAAACAATTAGGAATTTTAACTCACTTGATAAAAAGAAATCTTGAAAAAAATATACATAGTGAGTTGATGAAAATTTCCACAGCAAATGGATATATTTTGTTTTATCTGCACGATAATAAAAACAGAGATGTGTTTCAACGCGACTTCGAAGAAAATTTTGGAATAACCAGGTCGACTGCTTCCAAAATCCTTTCTCTGATGGAAGCTAAAGAGCTGGTGGCAAGAAAGGGCGTTACAGGTGACGCCAGGCTGAAAAAAATCATAATAACAGAGAAAGGAGAGGAAATGCGAAAAAATATGATTGCAGAAAAAAATAAAATGGAGAAAAAACTTACAGCAGGATTTTCTCCTGAAGAGATAGAACAGCTTTATACATATTTAGAGCGTATGAAAGACAATATGAAGAAATGACCAATAATAAAAGGAGGTATACGCAAGCAAGATGGTTAAGAAATTAGCGAAACATATAAGAGAGTATAAAAAATACGCTATTCTCACACCTATACTTGTATTGGGTGAGGTTATTTTGGAAATTTTGATTCCATTGATAATGGCGGAACTCATCGACCAAGGTATAGATGGCGGTTCAATGCCGGAAATAATTAAATACGGTATTGCCCTTTTAATTTCAGCAGCGGTTGCGTTGGCGCTGGGGGTAGGTGCCGGAAAAACTTCTGCAGTGGCCGCGGCAGGGTTTGCCAAAAATTTGAGAGGAGACATGTATGACCATGTACAAGAATTTTCTTTCTCGAATATAGATAAGTTTTCGACAGCCAGCATAGTAACCAGGCTGACTACAGACATTACCAACGTACAGATGGCTTTCCAAATGCTTATCAGAATAGCAACGAGGGCTCCAGGCATGCTGGTATTTGCGCTTATCGCATCTTTTCGTATCGATGCCGAGCTTTCTCTTATTTTTCTATGTGTTATGCCTTTGCTGCTTCTTGGTTTGGGCATAATGATAAAAGCAGTACATCCGATATTTAATCGTGTTTTTAAGACATATGATAAATTAAATAACGTAGTCCAGGAAAATTTAAGCGGTATAAGAGTTGTAAAATCCTTTAACCGCCAGGACCATGAGATAGAAAAGTTTGGAAACACATCACAAAAAATATATTTGGACTTTTCTAAAGCAGAGAAAATAATGGCATTTATTAATCCTCTTATGCAATTCTGCATGTATTTGACCATGCTGCTGATATCCTGGTTCGGAGCAAGGGCTATAGTATCCAGCGGCAATAATCCCGATATCGGACTTTCTACAGGAGAGCTTATCAGTTTGATAACTTATTCTATGCAAATACTTATGAGTTTGATGATGATATCCATGATCTTCGTTATGCTGACCATGGCCAGGGCTTCGGGAGAACGTATTGTGGAATTGCTTGACGAAGAAAGCAATCTGCATGATCCGGAAAATCCCATATATGAAGTACAAGACGGGTCCATTGACTTTGACCATGTGCATTTCAGCTATGGAAAATCCAAAGATAAAGAGGTGCTGGACGACATTGATTTGCATATAAAAAGCGGTCAGACAGTAGGAATAATAGGCGCTACCGGTTCAGCTAAATCTAGCTTGGTGCAACTTATCCCCAGACTTTACGATGTAAGCAAAGGCTCTGTTAAGGTCGGAGGGAAAGATGTAAGGGAGTATCATGTTGAAAGCCTGAGAAATCAGGTGGCTATGGTGCTTCAGAAAAATACTTTGTTTTCCGGTTCTATAGCTGAAAACTTAAGATGGGGTAATGAACACGCTACTGATGAAGAACTTCGCCATGCCTGCAAATTGGCATGTGCCGATGAGTTTATAAACGGCTTTGAAGACGGTTATGACACATATATCGAACAGGGAGGCACCAACGTATCAGGAGGACAAAAGCAAAGATTATGCATAGCAAGGGCTTTGCTTAAAAAGCCTAAGATACTTATACTTGATGATTCGACCAGTGCGGTAGACATGAAGACTGACGCTATGATAAGGCAAGCATTCCGTGATGAGATACCAAATACTACCAAGATCATCATCGCACAGAGAGTAGCATCTGTTCAGGATGCTGATCAGATTATCGTATTGGATGACGGCAAGATTGCAGACGTGGGAAGCCACGATGAGCTGATGGAAAGAAGCGAGATTTATAGAGAAGTATATGAATCTCAGAACAAAGGAGGTGGACTCAGTGAGCAATAATGAAACGCGAAAAATGCCTATGGGGAGGCAAAAAGGATTCGGAGCAGTTCCTGATGGTCAGAGATTCAAGCCGGGAACTATAAAGAGGCTCATGTCATACCTGGAGAAACATCGCTTTAAACTGGTGGTAGTAGTCGTATGCATATTGATAAGCTCTGCCGCCAGCGTTGCTTCATCTCTGTTCCTGCAGACATTGATAGATGATTATATAAGCCCGCTGCTTATGGAAGCGTCGCCGGTATTTGGAGGGCTTTTAAGGATAATAGGAACCATGGCGGCAGTGTTTCTTGCCGGAGTGTTTGCATCTCTGTTTTATTCCAGGACAATGGCCATTATGGCTCAGAGCGTACTCAAAGAAATAAGGGATGAAATGTTTACCAAGATGCAAGGATTGCCTATCAAATATTTTGACACACATACCCACGGCGATATAATGAGTTATTACACCAATGACGCTGATACTTTGAGACAGATGATATCTCAGAGCTTACCTAACTTGTTTTCGTCAGTGGTGTCCATGATAGCTGTGTTTATTTCGATGGTTCATTTGAGCATTTGGCTGACATTGATAGTTTTAGTATTTACTGCATTAATTCTGTTAGTCGTAAAAAAGATTGCCTCCAAGAGCGGCAAATACTTTATGAAACAACAGAGAAGCATAGGCGACGTCAACGGCTATATAGAGGAAATGATAAATGGACAGAAGGTTGTGAAAGTCTTTTGTTATGAAGAAAAGGCTAAAGAAAGATTCAGTGTTAAAAATGAAAACTTGGGAGAAACGGCAGCTATTGCCAACACGCTGGCCAATGTTCTGATGCCTGCGACCAATAACTTGGGTTTTGTGCTTTACGTGGTCATAGCTGTGGTAGGCGGAGCCCTGGGAATTGCAGGAGTTACAAATTTATCCATAGGCGGAGAAGAAGTGTTGACGCTTGGTACTATTGCTTCCTTTCTTACTCTTTCAAGAAACTTCATAAATCCTATAGCGCAGGTTTCCCAACAGCTGAATTCGGTCATTATGGCTATGGCGGGAGCCTCGAGAATATTTGAGCTGCTGGATGAAAAACCTGAAGAGGACAACGGTACCGTTACGCTGGTCAATGCTTGTCATGGCCCTGACGGAGAACTTGAGGAATGTGAGAAGAGAACAGGTCATTGGGCTTGGAAAGATGGCGACAAACTGATTCCGATGCAGGGAAGGATTGACTTGAATGATGTCGACTTTGGATATACTGATGACGAATTGGTTCTTCATGACATTTGTATATATGCAGAGCCGGGTCAGAAGGTTGCCCTTGTAGGAGCTACAGGCGCCGGCAAAACGACCATAACTAATCTTATAAACAGGTTTTATGATATAGCCGATGGAAAGATAAAATACGATGGTATAAATATAAACAGAATAAAGAAATATGATTTGCGCCGTTCCCTGGGTGTGGTACTGCAGGATGTAAATCTGTTTACAGGTACTGTGATGGAAAACATCAGATATGGACGTTTGGATGCTACTGATGAAGAATGCATAGCAGCAGCAAAGCTGGCCAACGCCGACGGTTTCATAAGGATGCTGCCTGATGGTTATGATACAGTATTGGAAGGCGACGGAAGCGGACTTTCGCAGGGACAGAGGCAGCTGATCTCTATCGCTCGCGCCGCAGTAGCAGACCCTCCGGTAATGATATTGGATGAGGCTACATCGTCTATAGATACCAGGACTGAGTCTATAGTGCAAAAAGGTATGGATAATTTAATGCATGGCAGGACAGTATTTGTGATAGCACATCGTTTATCTACCATACAAAATTCTGATGTAATCATGGTTATGGACCACGGTCATATAATCGAAAGAGGAAATCATGAACAGCTTCTTGAGAAAAAAGGCCGTTATTATCAGCTTTATACGGGGGCTTTTGAGTTAGAATAATATTTTACACGTAAAGAAAATTTTCTGCTAACATTTTGTATATGTTTTCTAGAAGCAAGTTAAATGCGAAAAAAAGTCACTTCGAATTTTGGCATAAATTTTGCGTATAGTTAATTTTGTAATTATTTTTTATTTCCAAACTTTAAGGTAGGAGGAGAAAAATGTCAAGCAAGAAAAAGAGTGCGCTTGAAGGCGGTGAATTTAGAAAAGAGATATCCGTCTTCAGCGGCGTAAGTATCGTAGCTGGCATAATGGTAGGCTCAGGTATTTTCTATCTGGGTTCATACGTTTTGCAGAGAGCAAATTACGATACCGGTACAGCATTGATGTGCTGGATCATTGGTGGTGTTATAAGTTTGCTGGGTGCGCTTTGCGTATCTGAATTGGGTTCATCAAGACCTAGAGCAGGTGGACTTACAGCTTATCTGACTGAGGTATATCACCCTGTAATAGGATATATGTATGGATTCAGCCAGTGGCTGCTGGCAAGTCCTGGCTCTATAGCTGCTGTTGCTATAGCTATACCTACGGCGCTGGTTGATTTCTTCCCGGGTATGACTGATGGAAATATCAAGGCGATAGCTGTCGTATTGGTTATTCTGTTTACGGTTTACAACATTCTCGGAGTAAAGGAAGCTACCATATTCGCTAACATTTCATTTATCGCTAAGATAATACCTATGGTAGTAATCTTGGTGGCCGCTATCTTTGTAGGCAATCATATGCCTGATATGAGTCCTGTTCCTGTTGATGAAAACGGTGAAACTCTCAGCTTTGGCGGAGGACTCAGCGTAGTATGCTTCGCTGTGCTGGCAACCTTGTGGGCTTACGAAGGTTGGTCCAACGTAGCCAACATGGGTGAAGAAATGAAGAATCCTAAGAGAAGCCTTCCTCTGGCGCTCACTATAGGTGTTGCTGCAGTTGCTGTTCTTTATTTCTTATTCAACTTCGCTATTTACAGAGTTATACCTGTAGAAGAAGCAAAAACCATGATAGAAAATGAGCAGCTTTATCTGGGTACTGAAGTAGCTGAGAGAATGTTCGGAACAGCTGGAAGCATTCTGGTTGTAGTGACTATGCTCTTTGCTATGCTCAGTTCATTAAACGGTCAGGTACTTGCGTTTGCCAGAATCGGTTATGCCATGGCTGCGGAAGGTCACTTCTTCAAAGCACAGGGCTATCTGTCCAAGAGAGGCGTACCTGCTATTTCATTGATTACACAGTGCGTACTGTCATGCATTTTGATCTTGTTGCAGAGCCTTGATGAATTAACAACTTTGGTAGTATTCATGGGAATGATAGGTACTGTACTTGGTGTAGCCGGCGTATTGGTAAACAGATACAGATTCCCTGAGTTAGAGAAACCTTATAAGGTTCCGGGAGGCCCTGTGGTAGTTGTTATCACTACTATCATATTTATCGCTTTGATGATCAATAACTTCATCGAAGACCCTCTCATGTCAGTTCTCGGATTGATAATCGTACCTGCGGTAGGTTCAGTAATATACATCTACTATGGCAGAAAAGAAAAAGCAGAAAAGGCAGCATCTCAGAAATAGTACAATATAGAAAAACTCTATTGATGCCTTACATAGAAAAGCCCTCTTTAGCTGATCAGTTTAAAGAGGGCTTTTCAGCTATTTAGGTACAAAATTAATCCAATTTGACCGTAAGCGCCTCATATGCTAAAATAAATACAATTTTCCAATGAGGAGAGCTGTTATGGGAATCACCAGGTATGCAGAGCAGATATTGAATATATATAATTATTACGATGGCGTTATAGTAGCAGACAGACGAGGCATTGTAGAGTATTATTACAATAGCCGCAAGGATATTAATACTCTCAGCGACAGTGAAATGCTGGGGAAAAGTCTGTTTGAGATATATCCCGGTGTGACTGAAGAAAACAGTTCAATGATGGAAGTAATACGTACCGGCAGGCCTCTTATAAACAAGGTTCAAAAGCTGATAAACTATAAGGGTGAAGCTTACGAGGGCATTTTCAGTACCTTTCCTGTTTGGGAACATAAAAGAATCATAGGCGCTGTGGAGATTTTTCTCTATATGCAAAACAGAGACGCACATCTCAATTTGTTTGCCATAGATTCAGAACTTACAAAGGCAGGACAGTCGAAGGCGGTAAAACGCATAGTTTCCGCGTCAAAACAGATGGAGGAATTAAAAAAAAGAATAGTTAAAACATCACAGACCGATTCTAATGTTTTGTTATATGGAGAGACTGGAACAGGAAAAGAACTGGCAGCTCACGCCATACACGACAGCAGTAAGAGAGCCAACATGAGATTCATTTCTCAAAATTGTGCAGCGATTCCTGAAAATCTGCTGGAAAGTATCCTTTTCGGAACTGTGAGAGGAGGCTTTACCAATGCGGAAAACCGCATGGGATTGTTTGAAGCCGCCAACAGAGGGACTCTTTTCTTAGATGAAATAAATTCGATGGATACCGGCTTTCAGGCTAAGTTACTTAAAGCTATAGAAGAGCAGAAGATAACGCGAATAGGCGGAACGGAGCAAATCCCGGTAGACGTCAGAATAATAGCAGCCACCAATGTGGACCCGTCAATCAGCGTTGCCAATGGAAATTTGAGAGAAGACTTATATTATCGGCTTAAAGTGGTACAGCTAGAGATACCTCCGCTTAGAGAGCGAAAAGAGGATATTATGCCGCTTGTTGATTATTACATTAAATTCTTTAATGAAAACATGATGAGAGAGATTAAGGGCGTAACTGACAATGTAAAAAACGCGTTTTTAAATTACAGCTGGCCCGGTAATGTAAGAGAGTTGCGCAATATGATAGAAAGCGGATTCAACCTTTGCGAAGGCGAATATATAGATTTAAAAGATATAGACAGCGATGCGCTTTTGCGATATATCGATAGCAAAGACTTTCAAACCGATAGAGATGAAACATCAAGATTAAAAGAAAAACTTCAAAGTTATGAAAGCTATATCATAAAAGAGGCGATCCGCCAGTGCGGCAGTCAGGTGAAAGCCGCAAATTGCCTTGGAATAAGTAGACAGACATTGAATAATAAGATAAAAGCTTTGCATATAACCGATATAGATATCAAGGAGTGAGAAATGCTTAAGCTTAGAGAAAACGCCATAGAGCTGTTAAATTCACATAACTATTTTGATAATGCCATAATATTTGATAAAAACGCGGTTGCAGTATATTACGACGGGGGCGGACCTGACGGGTTGTTCAGCAAAGAAGAGATAATAGGCAAACATATAAAAGAAATATATCCGGAGCTTGCTCTTGAAAAAAGCGTTATCATTAAGGCCATTACCGAGGGTATTCCGACCTATAACATGCAAGAGAAAATACGTGTAATCGGCGGAAAAGAGGTAAGCCATGTAATAACTGTATTACCTATAGTAGAAGACGAAGAAATAACCGGAGCTGTAGAAGTGTCTATGAATACGTCTTTTGACCCAAGACGTAATATATATATAACTCCTGAGGCAGGCCGACGAAACAGAAAATTATTTTGTCTTGACGATATAATTTCCCAGTGCGCCTCTATGGATAAAGTAAAAGAAAAGATAAAGAAAGTATCAAGGACTGATTCACCGGTGTTGATATATGGCAAAACCGGAACAGGCAAAGAGATGGTGGCCGAGGCAATTCATACAGATGGGAAGCGAAAAAACAAGCCGTTTGTTTCTCAAAACTGTGCCGCAATCCCAGCGAATTTGTTGGAAAGCATGCTTTTCGGTACTGTAAGAGGAAGTTTTACAGGAGCTGAGGATAAAAAGGGGCTTTTGGAAAGCGCGGATGGAGGAACCATATTTCTGGATGAAATAAATAATATGGATATCTCTTTGCAGGCAAAGATACTTAAGGCTATAGAAGAGCAGAAGATTACAAGAGTAGGTGATTTTGAGCAGAGAAATATCAATGTCAGGATAATAGCGGCGACCAATGAAGAACCATTGGAATTAGTTAAGCGCCAAAATTTAAGGGAGGATCTTTACTATAGACTCAGAGTAGTACAGATTAATCTGCCTACATTGGAAGAACGAAAGGGAGATATTCCTGTGCTGATAGAATATTTTATATCAAAATATAATCAGCTTATGCATAAAAACATTCAGGGCGTAGATGAGGAGATGATGAAAACTTTATGTACTAGAAAATGGAGCGGAAATGTAAGAGAACTGGAAAATACCATAGAAGGTGCTTTTAATTTCGCGGAGGGAGCATATTTAACATTAGATGATATTTCATGGTACAAAAAAGAAAAGACAAAAGAAGAACATGAAAATTATGAAGTATTCCGCATGGATGATGGGAAAAATCTCAAAACACTTCTTTCGGAATACGAGTATAAACTTATACAGCAGGCTTTAGAAAAGAATGCTGACTTACGCCGTGTGGCAGAACAGCTGGGTTTAACCAGGCAGAATTTAAATCATAAATTAAAACAGTATAATCTTGAAAATAAATTTTACATGGATAAAAAATTTTAGACATATATTATTGACAAGTGGGAAAAGTGACTTTTAAATACCATGAGTAAACATTGAAAAATCAACGTAAATTAAAAAAAGTAAGGTCTTGTTTTTTTTAGAAACAAGGCCTTTTTCTGTTGGCATGGTAATTGCGTATAGAATTAAGAAGAAGATTTAGATAAAAAGATTCAGAAAGGGAGGACGGAACATGGAACTTATTTTATATAACGGAAAGATAAAGACAGACGACGGTGATGTTTCAGCGGTAGCGTGCGATGGTGGTGTTTTTACAGCCATAGGCAGTGACGAGGACATCCTGGCTCTTAAGACTGACGATACCAAGCTGGTAGACTTGGAAGGAAAAAGAGTGCTTCCGGGGTTTGATGACAGCCACCAGCATTTTCTCGATGAGGGATACTCATTTAGAAGATTGGACTTAAGACCTGCAAAATCCATCGACGACGTTATAGCCATGGGAAAGGCCTTTATAAAAGAAAGAAATATTTCTGGAGACAAGTGGATGGAGGCAAACAACTGGAACCAAGAAGATTGGACAGAAAAACGCCTTCCGACAAGGCATGACTTGGACAAGATAAGTACAGAAATTCCTATAGCAGCGACACGTGTGTGCGGCCATATAGTTTCTGTTAACAGCAAAGCTCTTGAAATTATGGGCTTTACAAAAGATACTCCTCAGCCCGATGATGGAAGCCGCTTCGATTTGGAAGAAGACGGAGAACCTAACGGAGTTCTGCACGAGCTGTATCATGTAGTAAAGGATCATATTCCGTATCCGAGTGTGGCAGATATAAAAGAAATGCTCAAGCTGGTAGCAGCTGAAGCCAGCAGTAAAGGTCTCACTCGAGTACAGTCAGACGACCTTGCTGTAATACCTACAAGAGATTTTTCTGATGTAATTCAGGCATTTATGGAACTTACAGAGGAACATGCCCTGCCTGTCAGAGTGTCAGAGCAATGCTATAGACAGGATATGAAAGAAATGAACGAGTTCTATGAGAGGGGCTACCATATGGGATATGGCAACGATTATTATCGTATGAGCTGCATTAAAATTGTTGCCGATGGTTCTCTTGGAGGCAGAACTGCATGGATGCTGGATGACTATTCAGACGAGCCCGGTCAGAAGGGACTTCAGATATATAAAGATAATAAAGAGATTTTCGACATGGTGGAATGTGCCCATATACATCACATGCCGGTAGCAGTTCATTGTATAGGAGACGCAGCGGCTACACAGGTAGTTGACGCTATAGAAAACGCAATGAAAAAACACCCGGATATTAAACTGCGCCATGGAATAGTACATGCTCAGACACTTAATGAGGATCTTTGCCGCAGGATGAAAGAATTGGATATTCAAGCATTTATTCAGCCTGTTTTCATTCAATCTGACATGGAAATGGCAGAAGACAGGTTGGGCGAACGTATAAAATACAGTTATAACTGGAGGACCCTTGCAGATCTTGGAATCCATCTTTCCATGGGTACGGATTGTCCTGTAGAGGATATGAATCCAATTGCCAATATATATTCAGCAGTTACAAGGAAGAGTATAGCTCATCCTGAACTTCCTGCATGGCATCCTGAAGAAGCTCTTACATTGGATGAAGCCATCAGATTTTATACAGAAGCATCTGCATATGCTTCTGGGGATGAAGATAGAAAAGGAAAGATAAAGAAGGGATATCTGGCTGATATGACTGTTCTTGACAGAGACATTTATGCTGTTCCTGTAGAAGAAATAAAAGATATAAAAGTTGCGATGACTGTAGTTGGCGGGCAGATTACTTATAGCGCGTAACATGCAGCATCAAAACAATTTATTATAAAAGCGATTAATCAAAGGAGGATTTTATGACGGAAGAAAGAAGAGATATTGACGCGCTTGCAGGAGAAAGATGGTTTCCTAAAGAATCAACCATAATAGATGATATGAGAGAACTTTGGGGAGACTGGGGCGTATGTTCAGAAGTAGATGATTTGAAAGCCGTTCTCATGCGCCGTCCAGGTAAGGAAATAGATAATTTTGATTGGCAGGCAGCACGTTTTAAGGCTCCTATAGACCCTGAAAGATTTCGCGCCCAGCACGATGCTCTTGCTCAAATATACAGAGACCATGGCGTAACGGTCCACTATATTGAAGAACAGAGAGAAGATAGGCCAAACGCGCTTTTCTGCCGCGATTTAGTGCTGATGACTCCGGAAGGAGCCATAGTAACAAGACCGGCTATGGAAGCAAGAAGAGGTGAAGAAAGATATGCGGCTAAAAAATTGGCTGACCTGGGAGTTCCTATCATTAGAACCATCTGTGGAGACGCTACTTTTGAAGGCGCTATGGTAATGTGGGTAGACAGGCATACGGCCATACTGGCATGCGGAGTAAGAACCAACAAATCCGGATATGAGATGGTAGAAAGTGAACTTAAGAGAATGGGCGTTGATGTTTATCCTATGCAGATACCATACGGTCATGCCCACATAGACGGAAACCTCAACTTGGCCAGCCATGATGTGGCAATGATTCATGCAGCTCAGGTCCCTTATGATATATGCGATATGCTTAAGAAAAAAGGCTATAAGCTTCTTGAATGTCCTTCGAGGAATGAGGCCAAGGAAAGCTTCGCCATTAACTTTGTGGCTATTAAGCCAGGCTTGATAGTAATGCCTGCCGGCAATCCGCGCAGCCAGGAACTTTTAGAGAAGAACGGAATAAAAGTTATTCCGGTAGAATTTGATGAAATCATGAAAGGTTTTGGCGCGATTCATTGTTGTACTGCTTTCTTAAAGAGGGGGTAAGAAAATGAAAAAAATTTTTGTTAACGGAAAAATAAGAACTATAGACGCTGATAACAGAATGTTTGAAGCGATGGCTATTGAGGATGGCAAGATAACAGCTCTGGGAACGACAGATGAAATAATGGAAATGGCAGGAGACTGCCAGGTCGTAGATCTGGGCGGAAAAGATGTGCTTCCAGGCTTCATAGATTCTCACATCCATCTGCTGGATCATGCAATCTTTGAGAAAAAGACTGCACTTTTAGGCAGTGCCAGAACAGCAGACGAAATGGTAGAAATTACAAAACAATACATAAAAGACAATAACATACCTGATGGGGAATGGGTTACAGGCTTTGGATGGGATCAGGAAGTCTTTCCGGGCGGAGAGTTTCCTACAGTAAAGGATCTTGACAAGATTTCGGATACTCATCCTATAATGCTCACAAGACGCTGCGGAACCATATGCGCTGCCAACTCTATGGCTATGAAAATAGCAGGTGTTGATAAGAATACTCCGGATCCTCAAGGCGGTGAACTGGTGCGTTTTGAGGATGGAAGCCCTACAGGTGTAATGCTCGAAAGCGCCATGAGTTTAATCGGCGATTGTGTGCCGAAGATTGCCGATAAGCTGCAGATTAAAGATTTGCTTCAATTTTCTTTCAGCGAAATGGTTAAGAACGGCATAACAGTATGTCATACAGAGGATTTCTATTCTGTTGGAGATAAAAGAGCTCTGTGGGAAGCATATTTGGAACTGTGTCTCGAAGGAAAAATGCCTATAAATTTGGTTTTGCAGCTTCGTATACATAGACCGGATCAGCTTCAGGAATTTTTCGATTTTGGCTTCCACTCATGGCAGCGTTTTGGAAAGATTAAGATAGGACCAATCAAGTTCCTGGGAGACGGTTCCTTGGGCGCTTGGTCGGCAGCTCTTGAAGAGCCTTACAGTGACAAGCCGGATACATGCGGCTGTCTGTATTGGAACAAAGAAGAGCTTACTAAGATAGCCAAAGAAATCGTAGACCATGATTTTGACCTTACTATTCATGCTATAGGCGACGCTGCTGTTGAGAACTTCCTGGATGGATGCATAGCAGTGAAAGATGAGATAAAGGCTAAAGGCTTGAGACCGTCTATAATCCACAGCCAGATAATGAATGAGCGTATATTAGAAAAATATCATGTAGTAGATGCTATCGGCCTTGTTCAGCCTATGTACATTCACTCTGACTGGAGCATTGCAGATTCCCGCGTAGGCGATAGAATGAAGACCAGCTATTGCTTTGGAAGCATGCTGAAAGACGGCATAAGATTGGCAGGAAGTTCAGACCTTCCTATAGAGTCATGCAATCCGTTTGAGGCTATACAGGTTAACGTTACCAGGAAAGATTTATCCGGACAGCCTGAAGGCGGCTGGTATCCGGAAGAGAAGCTTTCCAGACTGGACGCTGTTAAGATGTACACTAACTTTGGCGCTTACGTTTCTAAAGATGAGGATTCCATTGGTTCTCTGGAAGTAGGCAAACGTGCTAATTTCATAGTGGTATCTGATGATGTATTTGAAGTTCCGGAAGATACAATAAAAAATATTAAAGTACTTAACACTTATATTGATGGTGAGTGTGAATTTAACATCGATGAGGAGGGAAAATAAAATGAGAAAAAATTGGCCTGATGGAGTGAAGATGGGAGTAGCGCTGACTTTTGACTTGGATGCTGAAACCTTTTGGTTTTCCAGAACAATGGATAGCATGTACAGCCCTAATTTGATGGCAGAGGGAGCTTATGGCCCTAAAGTTGGTGTGCCTAGAATACTGGATATGCTGGACAGACAGCAGCTGAAGGCTACTTTCTTTATCCCTGGATGGGTAATAGAGCATCATACTGAAACATGCAGGGAAATAGTAAGACGCGGACATGAAATCGGATATCACGGATATCTGCATGAAAAGGCCTGGTTCCCTGAACAAGACAGAGAACTGGTAGCTAAGAGCAAGAAGATAATGAAGGACTTGCTTGGAGTAGAGCCTTTAGGATACAGAGCTCCTGAAGCAAACCTTACAGCTGAAACTATAGCCAACGTAATGGCTAGTGGTTTCGAATATTCATCCAATACGATGGATTGCGATTGGCCTTATTTCCATGAAGGTGAAAACGGACAGAAGCTCATTGAATTGCCGTTCTCATGGCTGTATGATGATACTTCCCACTTCTTCTTCACCCTGCAGCAGCCTGAAAGAAGAAGAATTTGCTCACCTCAATACGTAAGAGATATTTGGCAGAGCGAATTTGATGGCCTTTATGAAGAAGGTGGTCTTTTGAATTTTGTACTTCATCCTCAATGCATAGGAAGAATCAGCAGAGTTAAAATGCTTGAGGACTTAATATGCTATATGAAAACAAAACCTGGTGTGGCTATAGGACCTGCTCTTGAAATCAGCCGTCTCGCAAGAGAAGCTCTGGAAGGAAACAAATAGTTTATATATGAAGACGAGAGGGTGTCTCAAAAGTATGATTGCTCCCATCATACT
>ENA-ORNG01000324-ORNG01000324.1-human-gut-metagenome-genome-assembly--contig:-NODE-324-length-44521-cov-12.940741_pt1 | contig 44521 bp, 38 predicted proteins | sample MGYA00242113_ERZ509018 | MGnify/ENA primary metagenome ERZ509018 (study PRJEB26280, sample SAMEA2338711) | human gut metagenome | biome: human gut; feature: human-associated habitat; material: faeces... | reverse complement strand
CCTCCTTTAAATTTCCGCCGTTCCCTCATTTTGGCAAATTGGAGAGATACACTCCGCAAACGCGGCCCCCCAACTACCTCGGTGAGCGTTCGGCTTTAGAAGTTCAGAACGCCTGAGTGAAGCCTCTTTTTTACACGGTACACATACCGTGGCTAGCCATTCCTGTATCTGTACCGGGCAGCCAAGAGCGATTCCTCATTTGTTCTAGACGCATCATATCAGATCAATTTTCTGTTTGCAATAGATTTGCAGCTCTTGTAATATAACCGTAACATTCCGGCAGATCGTCTGCGATCCATACACTTTGATACGCTCTGTCCCAATATATATAATGTATGGCTTGCCAGATGTTCCTCCCGACCCCCCTCCCGGTTTGGGCCGTTCTTCTTTTAGGGTAAGGCTGTACCGTCTGCCCTCTATTGCTTACCGCCCAAATACATGTTTCGATTTTGTACAGATAAAAATAAACATTGCTGCATCCGTCGCTCTATGGTAGAATGCAATCGTTACATTTATCATACAAAAAGGTGTATTCTATGGATTTATTCGATACTTTTTTCGGTGAGCTCCTCATGACATTCCTCATTGCCATGGTGCCTGTGCTGGAGCTGCGCGGTGCAATTCCGGCCGGTATAGCCGCCGGCCTGCCGCCAGCCGCAGCGGCTGCCGCCATCCTCGGCAATCTCCTTCCAATCCCCTTTCTCATTCTTTTGCTCCGCCGTATTTTTGACTGGCTGCGCAAATCCAGCTGGGTTGGACCGAAAATCGACTGGCTGGAGCGCCGGGCACACCTCAAGGGCCGAATCGTGAAAAAGTATCGCACCATCGGCCTGATCATCCTCGTGGCAATCCCGCTGCCGGGGACCGGGGCCTGGACCGGCGCCCTGGTGGCCGATGTGCTGGACCTCCGGCTCCGGACAGCCCTCCCCGCCATCGCGCTTGGCGTCCTCATCGCCGGAATCATTACCACCACCGTGACCTGCGGCGTCATTCGAGTCTTTTGGTGAGTTTCGCTGTACGTGTGTAATCAGCCGCCTGCGGCGGCTGATACTCCTTTCTATACAGGAACTTCCCCATGTGCGATGGGGCAGTGACCGGAATGACCCTGCGCCGCATTCGCCCGGAAATGTACAACTGGTGGAAATGGCCTCCGGCAGGTATTCATGCAGCAGGAGAATAAGGTCCTGCCGTTTTTCAGGAGATGCGCAGAACTATCCTCTATTTGAAAAGCAGTCGTAACTTCAAACAGCCTGCCAGCGTCGGTTTTCTGCCGCTTTAAGAGGAAGGTCCCGGCAGATCAAACATTTTTTAAAAGAGTGGGCCGGGGCTGGCCTGTACTCCATGGCTGATGCGTTGCTGCGAAAGATGTCCGGTGCGAGGGAGCGACAGTCCGGCCGCCGCATCCGTTTCATATTTTGCGCTTTCATTTTGCTCCGTTTGTATTTAGCAGGCAACATAGGACTCCTATTCAGAAAAGTCCAAAGCCATTGCGCAGAAATGGCTTCGGACACAAAACGCCCCTGCCGATCAGAACAACGACAACTCTCTGTTCTAATCAGGCAGGGGCATTCAGACGGACCGGATGAAGCTGAAGCTGTAAGTACCCTGTCCCGCTCCCTTGCACCCACGCCGTTGACAGTGACTCCCCAAATTTTCTGATTTGTTCCGGCTAAGGGAAGGCGCCGCCTGTTTTCATCAATTCGGATCGGCTTTAACAGTCCCATGTCCGGAACTGTTTACAGTTTTTTTACAAAGGCTACGTTCTTGATTTCCCCGCCGGATATGATAGGATTATGCTCTGAGAAAGGAAGGTCCAGATGAACTTTTATCAGGCGATGCAATTAGATGTCTCTGTATGTAAGGGGAAAATCAGAAACGCAGCGAATCCGTCTGAACGGCACAAATTGATTGCGGCCTTGATTGTGAAGGATATCCTCTGTGTTCTCTTTGCAGTCGTTTTTATTTCTATTCTAAACTTTCTGTTTGGAGATGAAAACAGCTCTGCCGCCGTGGTAATCTTCTGCATTCTGCTGACGGTCCGGTTTGTCGACTTCGGCTACTGCCTCAAAAGCTCCCTGATAAACTTCTTTATTGTCTTTGTGCTGCTGACCTTCAGCCCTTGCATTGCGCAGTCCGTAAATCCGGCGTGGGGGTTTCTGATCAACTTCTTGAGCATCGGCTTTATCGTGATCTCCGCCTGCCACGAGCCGTTATACGGAGGGGCGGGCCTGTACCTGTTTGCCTATATGTTCCTATACGGGAATCCGGTTGGCGGACATCTGCTCGTGCTCCGGGTATTCGAAATGCTGCTGGGATGCCTGCTGTGCGGAATCATTTTCTACATCAATCACAGGAAGAAAGATTACGGCAAAACGTTCTCGCAGATCGTGAAAGACTTTTCCCTCTTTGATCCCCTCGGAAAATGGCAGTTTCAGGTGACGCTTGGATTATCGCTTGGAATCCTTGTCGGAGAACTACTTCAGGTAGACCGGATCATGTGGGTGGGCTGTGCCTGCCTGACGGTCCTATCGCAATATGGCGAGCGCCCAAACAAACGGGCATTTCAACGCCTGGGCGGCGTCGTGGCTGGGAGTGTTTTATTTGGGATCGTATACCAACTGCTTCCGGCTTCCGCCCACTCGTATCTGGGAATCTATTCAGGATTGCTGCTCGGCCTCTGCGCCGCCTATCATTGGAAAACCCTTCTGAACTGTTTTGGCGCGCTTCTTATGGCTACAAATATCTTTGGGGTAAAATCAGCAATTATCCTCCGTATTATAAACAACATCATCGGGTGTTGTTTCGGCGTCCTTTTCTATTATGTATATAACTTTATAGTCGACCGGTTTGCCAATGCCAGAACGGGACGGAGTTGACAATCATAACGAACAGCCGCTGTGGGAACCTCCACAGCGGCTGTCTTGAATTGTTGACCAGAGGATGAAAATATATAGAAACCTGCCCTGTCCCATACTTAGTTACTCATTTTGGTCTAGGATTTTTTCCACCTCTCTTTTGATCAAGTCACGTCGGCGCTAACAGCGCAGGCACCTCAGCCGTATTCTATCTTCCAGATATGGAACGCTTGGCCTCATTTGACGGAGTCCACTCCAGGGTCATGTCCTCAAACTGCTTTTCGTGGAAAATCATCCGCTATTCCACATTCTCCGCCGAAGCGAAGCAAGGAACAGGCCATCCGAAGTTTTCCCTGCTCCTCTCCAACAAAAGCGGATGCCGGGCCATCCGCACCGCCGATAAACCCGATCCCTGCTACATACGAAGTAGTCTTCGGCTGATCCGGGGCGCAGGGCGCCTGTCTGGGGCGATCCCCGTCGCCGCGGTCCGCAAGGGTCATAGCGCCGTCCGGCAGTTCCAGCGTAACGGTATAACTCATGGCGGCACAGTGCTCCGGGTACTCCGTCCCTGCCTATGATCCCGGCTTTTCTGGGTGTGCAGAAATAGGCACGGTCATCCGCCCATTTCTCGATCCCCAGCAGCGCAAGGTCAATTTCCTTTTTGAAAAAGCTTGGTATGCAATATGCCGCAACCGTACAACCTCCTGCCGGTGGATTTTCGAGGCATTGTATCCTGGCACAATACCGAAAATCAGCCTGCGGACAGTCACTCCAGTCCGTCAACTCCCTGCGCCTGCCGGTGTGTATAACGGCGCAGGATCACCACAAACCAGGTGAACACGACGATGCCTTTTGCAATGCTGGAGATGCTGATGCTCCACCAGACCCCATCCAGCCCCAGTACCGTGGCGCTGAGGAATACAGCCAGAGGGATGCGGGCGGCGTTCCCGATGATACCGGCCAGCGTGGGCGGCATTGGGCGGCCCAGTCCCTGGAACGCGCCGGAGGAGGTGATCTCCAGGCACATCAAGATCTGGGAGTAACCCATGATCCGCAGATAGCTCACGCCGGTCTGCAGCACGTGGTCATCCGGAATGAATATCCGGAACAGCGGAACAGGAAAGACCACCAGCATAAGTGTGGTGAAGCCGCTCCAGACAACGATCATACCGATGGCTGTCCAATACCCCTTACGGATGCGCTCCATCCGGCCCGCGCCGAAGTTTTGTGCGATAAATGCGTTGACCGCCGTGGCAAATCCCTCCGCCGTGGTATAGGAGATGGACTCGATCTGCGAACCGACCTTCTGAGCCGCGATAGCGGCGTCCCCCCAGCCCGCGACGAGCCTGGCGAGGATCATGGAGAGGCCGGAGAAAAACATGCTCTGGATGGAGACAGGCAAACCGATTTTCAAAATCTCCGCCCAGGCCCTCCACTGACTGGCCTGGAATATATGGATTTGCGGAAAAACGGTCATCTCGCGGCGGGCTGCCAGAAGGAACATGGCTGTTACGATGGCCTGGGCCAGAACGGTGGCTGTGGCGGCTCCGGCCACGCCCATCTGCGGGAATGGGCCGATCCCAAAGATCATAAGCGGGTCCAGAATGATGTTCCCCACCAGCCCGATGGCCGTGGAGCGCAGAACCACCACGCTTCCCCCCATAGCGGTGAACATCCCCGTAAAAATCTGATTGAAGAATGAGAAGAAAAATCCGGCCGCCACAATTACCAGATAGGTGCGTGCGTCCGCGATCACAGAGGGCGTGTTCAGCCTGAAAAATGCGATCAGCGGCCCGTTGAGTGTGATACAAAGCGTTGTAAACAGAACCACCAGCAAGGCCCCGAGATGGAATGCCGCCTGCCCATAAGAGGCCGCACGTTCTATATTTTGCGCGCCCAGCTCATGCGCCACTTTGACCTGCCCGCCCAGGCGCGGGATCATGGCAAGGCCGTTGGCGAGCCACAGATACATTCCCGCGGCGCCCACCGCCGCCACCGCATTGGCTGATACGCGGCCGATCCATATCATATCCGTCATATTGTAGGCCATCTGGATCAAAGACGTGGCCATGATGGGCAGGGCTAAACTGGTCAGGCTCCGAACAATGGAGCCCTCCAGCAAATCAACTTTCTGCATAGCGGGGGATCACCTGCCTTTGTGGAAGTAGTCTGAAAAAATGATATTCCGGCCCTTAGAAATAGTCGGATATATAGGGCGGCTGCTGCTCAATCGCGTCCTCCAGCATGTCAATCGTCTCCCCGCCGGCGTGGATTCTCCCGATTTTGGCGAGGTAGTCCGGGCGCTTATAGCCCATCAGCATGGTCGTCATGGTCTGGATGCTGATGCTGTCGGCGCACGGCTCGGAGATCTTCACAGCCGTCCCCCTGCCGTCCTTTGATATCTTCAGCAGGAACGAGCCCTGGTTGCACTCCATGATTGGGTCCGTCATGGAGAAGCGCCACTCCCGCTCCGTACCGTCCGCCTTGAAGGGATAGTCCGCGACGAACGCGGGGAAATCCACAATCCTCGCCATATAGTAGGGAGAGATGGACTCCTTGATGCTGGCGTCCTCCAGCAGGAAGGCCAGCGGCTCGTCCGTATAGGTGCTGCCCTCCACCCGGTCGATCATGGAGAAGTGGGCGGAAACAAAGTTCCACAGCCCCGTGCGGGCCTCCTCATGATTGAAAATCATGTCCTTGATATAGAACACTTCATTTTCGATCCAGTAGATGATATACCCGTCCGGCTCCTCATTCTCGTTATAGTAGATTGCCGCCATGATATCGTCCCGGTCCCAGAGCCAGTATTCGTTCCAGGCCAGCTCATCCCGGAGGATGGCTCCGTGGGTATGCTCGGCAAAGCGGGCGTAGGTCTCCTTCAGTTCCTCGCCGTCCGCCTTCACCCGGCGCACGCTGCCGGCGACCTGGTGGTTTTTCGGAAGCTGATAGTCCTTGATCTCATACGAGATCTTGTCCGAGATCAGTTCCCAGCCCTTTCGCCGGTAATAGGGGATCGAATAGGGGTAGAGATAGCAGATATACTGCTTTTTCTCCCTCATGTTTTTCAGGGCCTGCTCCAGCAGCTTGTGCATCAGGCCCATATTGGAGTATTCCGGGTAGGTCCCCACTCCCGTCAGGCCGCCCATGGAATAGGTCTTCCCAAAAACCTTGACGCGCATCGGATAGACCGCCACCTGGGAAACCAGGGTGTCGCCGTCAAACCAGCCGATCACGTCCGCTTTCTGCATGGTTGGAAATTTCGCCCGGATGATCTCCTTCTCCTGCCAGCCCACGGAACTGAGCTCCTGATCCGTCACCTGGAATACATAGCGCAGCAGGGCGTTATATTGTTCCAGATACTCATTGCCTACCGGCCGCATTTTCAAATCTTTTTTATTCATCAAGAATCACCAAATTCTCCGTTTCATACAAAATATATCCATCGTTATAGTATAGGGGAAGTTCAAATAAAAGACAAGCCGCCCCATGGCCCAACACAATCCCAGTTGTCTCAAAGCAGGATTACGCCCCAACAAGACAGCGCCGCCAGAAATCCGGAAGCGGCCGCCTTGTTGGGGCTGTCCACAGTCGCTATTCTCATTGAGCCAAAGAGGCCGGAACCTCTGCCGCAATCAGCAGGCCGCATCATTGCCTTTCCGCCGGGACAGGCGCTTCAGGATGGCCGCTTCGATCTGATCCCCATATTTCATCCCCAGAAGAAACAGGACTAACCCCGCTACACCGATCAAAACCATCGCCCACGGAGAGACATGAAAGGCGGCGCCGCCCAGGGCGCTGGCAAAGAGCAGTCCCCAGGGGCGGGCAAGCAGGACGATCACCGCAAAGCAACGGAATGAGAGCGAGGACAGGCCGGCCAGGATGCACAGAAGATCGTCTGGGAAAAAGGGGAAAAGGAACGCCAGAGTGAGGAACACCGGAGCCTTGGTCTGGAGGATCTGCTGATATTTTTCAGACAGCCTCCGGCTGACAAAACGCCCGGCAAAGTCCCGGCCCAGCACCCGGGCCAACCAGAACAACAGCAGGGAACCGGCGACTACTGCGGCGAAGGTGAGGAAAAAGGAAGGCCATGTTCCAAAGAGAACACCGCCCGCGGCAGCGGTAATATTGCTGGGGATCGGAGCCAGCACGACAGAGAGAAATTGGAGCAGGAAAAAACACAGGTGGGAGTATGGCGCAAAGTCGTCAATGTAGGCCCGCAGGGATTCCTGAGAGGACGCCGCCTGGAAAAAGCCGGTGGAGTATAGGAACCATCCACCTCCGACAATCAGAAGCCCCGCTGCGGTCAGGAAGAGAATACGCTGTCTGGATTTCGTAAAAGACACCTCTTTATCGTTGAGCCGTGAAAGGCATTTTATCACACGTGAAGGGGAAAACGACAGAAACTGTCTTAACATTCTATGAAGGAATCGTAAATAAACATGGTCAGGGTCCCGGATTTTCCCTTTGCCGCAAAGGTGTGGACGCGCTCCCCGCGGCGCTCCATGCCCCGGCACTCATAAAACGGGTAATTGCAGGTGGTGTCTGTGAACAGGAAGAAATTGCTGATCCGCCGGTTCCTCATGTAATCCCGCGCGGCATCAAACAGCTTCTTCCCCAGGCCGATGCCCCGGTATCTGGAATTGACCGCAAAGAAGGCAATCTCTCCCTGGTACTCGGTCTGGGTGTCCTGGAGGAGCTGCTGGTCGATCTCTTCCACGCCGGAAAAGAACCTAGTGACCATACGCCCCTCTTTGGACAGGAACAGCGACGCCACGGAGAGGAGCATCCGCAGTCTGAGGCGGAACGGGCATCTCTTCTCCCTGCGGTCTTTGACCATGATAATCCCCACCGGGACTTCATCCACCAGCGCGACCTGGGTAAAGGTCTGATTGGTGAGGCAGCTGTCCAGATAGGCCCGCGCCAGCTTCTGCGCCGCCTTGGGGGAGGCAAACTTGTCATACTGCCACGTCTCCCGGATGATCCCGATCAAAGCCGGGCGGTCTGATGTCTGGTATTCTCTCAATACGATCTGTCCATCCATTTTGTTTTCTCCATTTCTTCTTTCCAAAATCGTCTGCGGGATCTCCTGATACCGCTTCAGCACATAGTCCCGCTTTTTTGTGAACCACCGGTACTCTGTAATCAAGGCTCCGACCACAAACAGCGCACCTGCGATCAAAAGACTGTGCTGGAAGCCCGCCCATTTCAGGACACAATAGCTGATGCCGGACGAGAGCAGCGCGGCGGCCAGATAAATACCAATCGCGTACTGCTCCACCTTTTGCGGCGGCAGGGTGAGAAAGAAATCGTCCCATTTTTCGCTATTACCCCTGAACTGCTTCCCTTTCAGCCAAAAGAGCAGGAAAACCAGGCCCAGGCCGCTCCACAGGCACAGAAGCCATTTTCCTGCGATTACGGCCAGCAAAATCACCAGCTTCAAAATACTCCCCCCTGGAATCAATAGCAGTAGCGCCGCCGGTATTTCAGGAGCATGACGGCGGACAGGATGATCGCCGCCAGCTCTGCGGCCGGTGTCGCCAGCCAGATCCCGGTGACGCCCAGAATGACCGGGAGGACCAGCATGGCGATCAGTGTAAAGACAAAGGTGCGGGAAAACGCCAGCACTGCCGAAATGAGCCCATTGGAAAGTGCGGTGAACATCCCGCTTGCAAAAATGTTGAAGCCCACAAAGAGCAGGGCCAGGGAACAGATCCGGTTTCCTGCCACAGCCAGGTCATAGACAGGTGTTCCGGGCCGGGCGAAGATGGACACCAGCGGCTCTGTGACAGCCAGAGAGACGAGCACGGTGGCCGCGGCGATCACGCCGATGATTTTCAGGCTGGTGCGGACCAGCTTCCTGAGCTTCTCATGGTTCTGTTCCCCGTAATAAAAGCTGAGCATGGGGGCCACCCCGTAGGCATAACCGGCATACAGGGACCCGGCAAAGGCCAGCACATAGGAGATGATGGTAATTGCGGCAACGCCGTCCTCCCCTACATATTTGAGCATCGTCCAGTTGAACATCAGCGTGATGATGCCGTTGACCAGCGCGGTGGCCATTTCAGAGCAGCCGTTCGTGACGGCTCTCCCGAGCGTTTGGGGCCGGCAGACCGGCCTGACAAAATGGAGCAGGCTGTTCCGGTTGGAGAACACCAGCAGGCCCACGATGGCTGTGATGGAGTACCCCAGGCCGGTGGCAACCGCCGCCCCGCCGATCCCCCAGCGGAAAACGGCGATAAACAGGTAGTCCAGCACGATATTGGTCACGCCGCCGGCGACGGAGCAGAGCAGGGAAAGGGACGCCTTGCCTGCTGCGATCATATAGAGGGTGAAGTTATTCATCAGAAGAATAGGGACGGTGAACAGCAGGTAACGGCTCAGATATTCCCAGCAATAGGCGGAGACCTCCGGGGACAGGGACATGGAGCCGAAGATCTTCCCCATGAACAGATAGCCCAGCCCGCACATCACAAGGCCGGTCAGGACATTGACCAGGATCAGAAACGTAAAGTCCTGCTTTGCTTCATCGGGCTTTCCCTCTCCCATCTTTCTCATGATAGCCGCGCTGCCGCCTGTGGCAAGCATGGTGGAAATGGCCGTCACCAGCGCGATGACGGGATAGACCAGATTGAGGGCAGACAGGGCACTGGTCCCGATCAGGTTTGAGACGAACAGCCCGTCCACCATCGTATAGAAGGACATGAATACGCTCATGGCGATGGTGGGGACTGCAAATTTAAGAATGTTTGTCAGGGTGACGGGTCTGCTGTATGCAATTTCATTCTGCACGGAAATTCCTCCTGCTTCTTGTGGTAGTTACCGGCATGGAGTATCATAATCCCTACAGTTACTGTACGGTCAAGGGGGTTTTTGAAAATGCTGCGGGAAAAACCGAAGCTGTTTACCATCGGCCAGTTTGCCGCTCTGCATGGGATCAACAAAAAGACACTCATGTGGTATGATGAGATCGGGCTGTTTAAGCCTGCGTTTATCCACGAAGAAAATGGGTACCGGCTATACAGCTATTACCAGAGTACGGAGCTGGAGGTGATCCTGCTGCTCCGGGACATGAACGTGCCCATCCGGGATATTCAGGAATTTATGAAAAACAGGTCCGCTGGGAGCATGGCGGACCTGCTTCGGGATAAAATCTCAGAACTGGACCGGACGATCCAGGGGCTGAAGGCCGTCCGGTCAAAACTGTGCAGCCGCCGCCAGGAGATGACCGAACTTTTGGACCTGGACCTCTCCGAGATCTCCCTCATTGAGCGGGAACCGCAGTATCTGGCGACGGTGCAAACATCACCGGAAAAGTCCCTGGAGGATGAGATTGAGCTGATTCTTGAGCAGACCAAGAAATATCAGCTTCCGCGTATGTACCAGACTCCCTACGGCTCCATGCTCCCGGTGGAAAACCTCCTGGCCCGGAGGTTTGAGGACTACTCCAAGCTGTTTATCGAACTGCCGGACACGCAGAACAGGATGGGACTCCACAGGTGCCCCGGCGGGGTCTATTTGCGGGCATTCTGCATTGGGAATTGGGACAGGCTGCCTGCCCGCTATGAAGCGATCCTCCGCTACGCAGAGCAGCACCATTTACAGTTCTCCGGCTATGCCTATGAGATTGGGATCAATGAACTGGTGATCGACAGAATCGAGGACTATATTACAAAAATTGAAATCCCGGTTTTGAATTTCAATTGACAACAAAAAGCCAGGGTGCAGCAATCTGAAAAGATCACCGTTCCCTGGCCTCTTCATACTCTATTCGCTGGACTATGCGTTTTAATGCCGCAATTTCATACCCGGTTTTAAACAGAATGAGGCCGCAAGCACTCTGCGGCCCATAGGGTTCAATCGTAAACCAGGATTTGATTGAGGGCTACGCTACGTCGTCAGTAACATGAAATGTAACTTTACATGCCGTCGCATCAATCTCGCAAATCATCGCATAATAAGTTCTTTCTGTGCAAATATTCCCGTCAGGAGTAAGACTGACAAGCACCAGAGCGGTTCGCTCATCATCAATGTCAACAGCTGTAACGGCATCCTGAACAATTCCTGTATTTTTTCGTAAATTCCGATCTCCACGGACCAAGGTTATAGGAAAGCAAAGGCGCTGTCTTCACAAATTCTGTTCTATCTTGCGCGTATATATGCAGCCCCTTTATCACTGCGTCTTAAAAATTATTTTATCGCAAACGCTGAACTGCCCAGCGGCGGCAATGTCCCTTACTAAAACAGAGCAACGGCAGCGGATAACCTGATCTTCCAGCTGTTCCTGGGCGTGTTCGATCGTCTCCCGCGCAGTCACCCCCTGACCCGTCAAATGACAGCAAATAGAATGGGCCACTGTTTTGACGGAATCCACATACAATATCTCAGAAACCGGCAGCCGTACCGTTTCATCGATCCCGATGGGCAGTTCGGCGGTGTCCCCGTCCGCGCTGTTTTGCTGCTCCGGCACCGCCATTTTCAAATATCGAATATACTCCACTCCCGAACCATCTCATTCTGATCCACACATTTTCAATAAACCCAAAGGGCCGCACGCCGCTGCGCAGAATATCCATGCCCTTCTCCCCATGGCCGGTAACAAAGACGATTTTCCCGCCGGGGTCCGTGTGGTAGATCTGCCGGACAAGGTCCACGCCGTTGGGGGGAATCCCTTCCCAGGTCATAATCGAGAAAATAGAGATAGCTTCCACCGCTGCGGATAAACTGGAGCGGCTCCTGACCAGCAGAGGCCAGACAGACAAGTTGGCCTCTGCTTTGCTTTGCCGGATTGCCCGTTCCAGCAGCTCGGACAGAAGCTGCAATGTGAAGGGATCGTCATCGCAAAGAACGATCGCTACCATAGGCGGAATTTTTTCTTGTCCATCTTTTCCCGCAGTATATCAGATTGAAAGGTTTTGTCCTGAATAAATGCAATTTGTCCTGAACGCATAGGACTAACTCGCATTTAAAGCCGAGGACGCACATCTGGGGCCAAAATCCAGCCTATCGCTCTTCATTCATGCTACAATGCCGCCGATAACAAGAGGGGATAAAAACCAAGGATGTCCCCATGAATCAAAAGGCAACACGAAAAATTACCCCCGCGGCTGTCAGGCTGCTGGCATTGGATGCCGTCCGGGGGGCCGTGATTGGAATGCTGATCGGGACAGGCGGGAGCAAGGTCCTGCTGGCGGCGGCGCTGCCGGAAAGGAAGCTGAACTTGTTGTATCGCCCTTTTGCAAAGGTCGGAAAAGCTGCGCTGATGCTATACAGCGTTCCATTTGTATTGGCATGGATTTTGATGCTGTTTGGACTGACACCTTCTTCCCTCACACAATTTCCCGGCGGGGATGTTGTGGTCATCCTCATCACACTGGCTGCTGGCTGGACAGGATATTTGATAAGGCCTATCTAATGTGAAGCGAGATGGTAGATATAAGAATCAGAAACAAACGCATATAGCATCTTGTTGGCATTTTTAACAATAATTTCTTGTAACCCCTTGTGAATTTATCATGAATTTTCGCCGCCTAATAAATGACACTTCTATTCCCTATTGTTTTTTTCTCTGTTCTCGATTACACTTATTTTAACTGGAGGAAGAATTCCATGAAAGTAAAGAATAGCCTGGACGAAATTTTGTATGAGCATATTGTTGAGAGCCTCATTAATGGTGATTATGAGATGGGACAAAACCTGACCTTGGACGAACTGGCTCATCGCTTCGAGGTCAGCCGAACGCCGGTGGTTCAGGCCGTTAAATTACTGGCCAATGACGGGATCCTTCAGATCATGGGTAATGGCCGCATCTATGTGCCGGAGTATGACCAGGAGCATGTGCGCCAGATGTGTGAAGTCCGTCAAATGGTAGAGGGACATGCGCTGGAGCGGTTTATGTCCGGCCTTGGGCTGTCGGCAGAAAGCGTATTAGCCCAGTTGAATCGTTACAGTGAAGAGGGTGTCCGCCTCACCGGCAGTTCTTTTTCTCCAAAAGAATTCGCCATGTTGGACCGCCGCTTTCATCGGTTGCTTGTAGAAGCGTCAGGGAACAGGATTCTGCTGGAGACGTATGACCGGGTACAGGGGCGCTTTCTAGTGTCCAACTATCTGCTTTGCCCTTTGCGGCTCCGGGACTTTAGCGGCACAGCCAGAGATCACGTTCGCCTAGTAGAGTCCATCCGTTCCGGAGATATCACGAGGGCCCAGCACTGTTTACAGCAGCATATCGAAGGTGTGCTTCGCCGGTTGTAAGGATGGGGCCATTTTTTAATTATTTATTTTTAATTAAAAATAAATAATTAAAATCAGGATGCTATTTCCAGTTTCCAGACGCCGCCTCTCCCGGCAGCAGGACACATCTGCGGTGCCGCTGGTACAGGATGAAATTTGTAGTCAATGACGAAATGGAGTGAATATGATGGAGCCTATGATCTGCGAAACATTCCTGCAATTCCGATATCTCAGCGACCTGGGTCTCTCGCCGGACGGTCGGTACACTGCCTATATCCGCCAGCAGGCGAATTTGGCCTCCAATGGCTATGACGCCCGGCTGTGGGTCTATGACCACAGTACGGGGGCGGACCGTCCCCTCAGCTCCCTGAGTCCGGTGCGGGCTTTTTCTTGGATGGATAACCGGACCATCCTCTTTTCCGGGATGCGAGGCACAGCCGGTTCCGCTTCTCAGGATACCACTACATATTACGCGCTGCCGGTGGATGGCGGCGAGGCGCAGCCCCTGTTCACCGTCCCCATGCGGGCGGGCAGGGCCCGGCGCTTAACGGACGGGCGGTTCGTTTTCACCGCCACCGTGGACATGAACCGCCCAAATCTGGACAGTCTGAGTCCCCCGGAGGAAGCTTCGGCCCTGGAGGAATACAAAAACCGCACCTATGATGTGCTGGAGGACATTCCCTTCTGGGCCAACGGCCTGGGCCTCACCAGCGGGCAGCGGTCCCAGTTGTATATCCACGACCCTGCGTCCGGCGTAACCACCCCCCTCACCGCGCCGCCCTTCAAGGTTACAGGCTTTACCGTGGAAGATGGCCGGATCCTCTATACCGGTCATCGCTTCACGGATGTCCAGACTCTGCGCCACGGTGTTTTTATCTGGGACGCGGCCAGTGGAGAGACCCGGTGCCTCCTGGAACAGGACCGGTATCTGGTGAAGCTCTTTGCCCTTTGGCGGGACCGGGCGGTTCTCTGTCTTACCGACGGGCTTGGCTATGGAAATGGGGAAAATGGCGATTTCTACACCATCCCTCTCTCCGGAGGAGAACCGGAGCTGCTCCTCCGCCACAGCCATCACTGTGTGGGCAACACCGTGGCCACCGACAGCCGCCTTGGTGCCGGAGAGACCTGGCGCGTCTGCGGAGACACGCTCTATTTCCTCTCCACCGTGGACCGGGACAGCCGGATTGAGGCTTTGGATCTGACCTCCGGCGAGGCCCGCCCCCTCACCGGGCCGGGCAGTGTGGAGTATTTGGATGCCGCGGCAGACCGGCTGGTGTACCTGGCGTTTCGGGAAAACCGGATCGGAGAGATCTACACTCTGGAGCATGGCCGGGAGATCCGTCTGACCCACGCCAACGACGGGATCTATGACCGCTGCGCCGTCTCCACGCCCCAGCCGCTGGAGGTGGATACCGGAGGTCCGCTGCCGGTCCAGGGGTGGGTACTCCCGCCGGTGGCCTACGTTCCCGGCAAAAAATACCCAGCCATTTTGACCATCCATGGCGGGCCCCGCCTGAGCTACGGCTCGGTGTTCTTTCACGAGATGCAGGTCCTGGCGGGAGCCGGATACTTCGTTCTGTTCTGCAACCCCCGGGGAAGCGAGGGCCGTGGAAATGACTTTGCCGATATCCGGGGCCGGTTCGGGACCATCGACTATCAGGATATCATGGCTTTCTTGGACGGAGCCCTGGCCCGCTGGCCGGACGTCGATCCCACCCGTTTGGGCGTTGGCGGCGGGTCCTATGGCGGTTTCATGACCAACTGGATCATCGGCCACACGGACCGGTTCCAGGCAGCCTGCTCCCAGCGGTCCATCGCAAACTGGACCGGGATGGAGGGCACGGCGGACATCGGCTACTACTTCGCCAAGGGGCAAACCGGCGCTTCCCACCGGGAGGATCGGGATCTCCAGTGGCAGCAGTCCCCTCTTCGCTATGCCGATCATGTGACCACGCCCACATTGTTCCTCCACGGTGAGGAGGACTATCGCTGCTGGAAACTGGAAGCGATCCAGATGTTCACCGCTCTCCAGCTGCGGGGAGTTCCCTCCCGGCTGTGTCTTTTCCCAGGGGAAAACCACGAACTCTCCCGCTCCGGCCGGCCCCGTCAGCGGCTCCGGCGACTGGAGGAAATGCTCCGCTGGTACCAGCGGTATCTCAATAAACAGGAGGCATAATTATGGAACGCATCAAAGCAGACGATCTGTACGCATACCGGTTCCTCTCCGAGGTGGCGGTCGCACCCGACGGGGCTCACGCAGCTTTTGTGTCCCGCCGGGCCAGAGATGATGGAAAAGGCTATTACGCCTGCATCCATCTGCTGGACACAGCCACCGGCGCCGTCCGCCCTCTGACCGGCAACGGTGACGAGGCCGCTTTTCGCTGGCTGGATGCCAATACGCTGATTTTCCCCTCCTGCCGGACCGGGGATCAGCCTGGTAAAACCGCCTTTTACCGGCTGGACATCCGGGGAAGCGAAGCAGAACGGGCTTTCACCATTCCCCTGTCGGTAAAGCAGTTTCACCCCCTGCCCGACGGAAGATGGTTCGTCCTTACCCGGCGGCCCATGACCCCTCCGGAGGACCTGCCTGCGGACCAGCCTCAGCCCGGCCGTGACTACACGGTTTTTGACGAACTGCCCTTCTGGGCCGACGGTCTGGGGATGATTAACGGCACCCGGATGAGCGGATGGATTTTCGATCCTGCCGACGGCTCCGTAAACCAGATCACCCCTCCCACCTATGACATGGAAGGAGCGGCAGTCTCTCCGGAAGGCTCTCGGATCCTCTATTGGGGTGTGAGCTTTGAGGGAATCCGGCCTGACTACCGGCAGCTGATGCTCTACGATCTGGCCACCGGCCAAACCCGGTCACTGGTCCCCGATGGGAAATATCGGATCACCCAGGTGGGCTGGTGGGGCACGGATATCTGGTTCGAGGGCGGCGACCCGCACACCAGCGTCTCCCGAAGCCCCAAGCTCTATCTGCTGAATCCGGCCACCGGGGACTGCCGGACCTTCTGCGCCCCGGACGGCTTTTTGGGTACCTCCGCCATCGGGGATATGTCTTTGGGCGGCGGCAAGGTCTGTGCCGTCCAGGGAGACAGTCTCTATGCCGTCCGTCTCCAGCGCGACGTCACCGCCCTGCTGCGCTTCGACAAGGCGGGGAACTTTGCTCCTGTGGCCTCCTATGAGGGGATTGCCTGCTTTGATATCATTGGAGAGAACGCCTATCTGGCAGCTTTCCGGGATCACCGGCCTCAGGAGCTGTACCGCCAGCCCCTCTCCGGCGGGGAACCGGAGAGGCTCACCCAATTCCACGACGCCTTTCTGGAGACCCGCCAGATCTCACGTCCGGAGCACATCACGTTCCGCAGCCGGGACGGTCAGGAGGTGGATGGCTGGGTCATCCGCCCCTCCGGATACGAGCCGGGGAAGAAGTATCCCGGCGTATTGAACATTCACGGCGGCCCCAAGGCGGCCTACGGTTCCCAGTACTACCATGAGATGCAGCTGCTGGCCGCTGGCGGTCGGTTCGTGTTCTATACAAATCCCCACGGCAGCGACGGTCGGGGGCAGGATTACTTCGATCTGGTAGGTCGGTGGGGCACCATCGATTACCAGGATCTGATGGACTTCACCGATGAGGTGCTTCGCCGTTATCCGGACGTGGACGCGGATCGGTTGGGCGTGTGCGGCGGGTCCTATGGCGGCTACATGACCAACTGGATCATCGGCCACACCCAGCGGTTCAAGGCTGCCTGTGCCATGCGGAGCATTTCCAACTTTGTCACCTCCATCTCCACCTGTGACAAGGGGTATCTGTTCCTGCTGGAGCACATGGGCCTCAATGCCCTGGAGCGGAAAGGCGTCATCTGGGACGAGAGCCAGATCCTCTGGGACAAGTCTCCCCTGAAGTACGTCCGCAATGTCACCACTCCCACCCTGTTTATCCACTCCAACACCGACTACCGCTGCTGGATGGACGAGCCCCTGCAGATGTTCACCAGTCTGCGTCAGCAGGGTGTTCCTTCCAAGGTGGTCCTGATTCATCAGGAGGGCCACGAGCTCAACCGGTCCGGGCGGCCGGTCAACCGTCTGATCCGGCTCAACGCTCTGTGCGACTGGTTCGACCAGTATCTCTAAAAGGCTGCGCCGGGCGGCCCTTTCAATAAACAGATAGAGAAAGGATGAATGACAAGTGTTTGATATGTTGCTGTGGTTCGCAGTGGTGATGGTTCTCTTCGCTGTCGGCGACGTAGTGGCCAAGCTGACCAAAGCCCGGATCTCCTCGGTGTTCGCCACGCTGATGCTGTTCCTGGTCCTGTTCGTCGCCGGCGTATTGCCCGCCGACATCATCGAAAAGGCCGGTCTCAGCGCCGCTTCCAGCTGGAGCGTGCCAATGCTGCTCTTCGCTATGGGGTCCATGATTAACCTGCGCCAGTTCATGGATGAGTGGCGGACTGTGGTCACTTGCTGGTTCGGTATGCTGGCGGTAATCATCGGCGTCTCACTGACCATCCCTATCATCGGCAAGGAGATGGCCCTCAGCGCCATCCCGGTAGTCAACGGCGCTCTGCCCGCAACGCAGATCATGACGGAGGCTGCCACCAAGGCTGGCTATCCTCTGGCCGCCGCGCTGGCTGCCATTACCTTCGCCGTGCAGAAGTTCGTGGGTACGCCCTTTGCCTCCAGCGCCAGTCTCCGCTATGCCCAGGGCCTGATCGGCGAATACCGGAAGGCCAAATCCAGCGGCACCCTGGACGAGTTTATGGCCGCCGCGGGCAAATCCGAGAATCGGAACAGCGAGGCAAAGACAGCGTCCAAGAGGATAACATTGGCCGAGAAATTTGACGGCTTTTATTCCAGCAATGTGTGCATTTTGCTGGCAGTAGTCGGCGGCCTGCTCTCTGTATGGCTGGGTGAGCTGACCCACATCAACTACGCCATCCTGGGGCTGGTGTTGGGCGTGATCTTCACCCAGCTGGGTGTGGTGCCCAAGAACCTCCTCCAGAAAGCCCAAGCCAGCGGTTTTATCAACATGGTGGTGTTCGCTGCCATCATTCCCGCCCTGGCCAACATCTCCATATCCGACCTCATCGACCTGATCCTCCCGCTGGTGGTTGTGTTCGCGGTGTCGGTACTTTCCATCTTTGTTATGATGAAAGTCCTGCCGGTGTGGAAGATTCTGGGGGATAAGTCCATGGCCTTCGGCGTAGGCTTCTGTCAGATGCTGGGGTTCCCCTCCACTTACCTAATCTCTGTGGAGGTATGCAATGCTGTGGCGGAGGATGAGGATGAAAAGGCCTTTCTGATGAGCCGGGTCATGCCTCGCCTGGTAGTGGGCGGTATGGCCGCAATGGTCTCTATTTTGGTGGCCGGTGTGATGGCCGGTATGCTGTAAATTGCAGCCGATCAGATCCTAAAAACTCGGATTCCCTTTAAGATGTTTTCGGGTGAGGACATGGCGGATCACTTCTAAACTCGAAAAGCGACTCATTCCCGCTTGATTGAAGTTCTCAAAATTCGTGACACCTCCCTGAAATTTGTTATAGCAATATAAGCGTCAAACAGGAAACCGCCAAGCATCAAAAGAGGCTTGACGGTTTCTTGTTTGCTGCTCACTCTAAAGGGCCGGAAAGCCAAAAACTTCTAAAGCCCCGCCCGGCAGAGCCGAAAAGCAAATCACAGCAGAAATCTTTTAAGAGAATAAACAGAAGATCTGCCAGCGTGCCGGTCAGGAGACGTTCCAATCGGCTCTTGCGAAATGCAGTCTGTTTTATGGGGGAGATGACACCTTCTCGACGCCATGCATTTACATAAAGGAACAGGAAAGATTGCTTCATGCAAGCTTTAGCGCAACTGCTTAAAAAACCGAAGAAGATGTCTTTGAGCCAATTCGCCGTAGTTCTCCCCCAGCTATGCACTACGGGTCAGCTTTGGTTTATTCATTGTCAGTCAAAACAAGATATCCACCATCATGCGGTTTATCAATAGAATATTCACTGTGGAGAAAGGGAACGGATCACAGCCCGTTCCCTTTCCTCACATAACGATATCGTCAAATATTAGTTTACGATTGCAGGAATCCAATCATTTGTTGCCAAAGAGCTGCCCAAAACCGAGTTCCGCTCTGTAGCGGATAAAGTTAGCGTACCATCGTCTGCAACATATACATTTGCGCCATAACGGAAATGAACTCCCATCATACCAGCCATTCCTCCAACACTGACCATGTGAATCTGCTGAAGTGCTTCTCCAATGGTCCATGTTTCCGTATTCAACTGGTACAGGTATGCATAATCCGCAAATGTCACACCCTCGCTTGGCGACCAAAGCCCTATCATATAAATATCATTTGTCCCATCCTCAGTAATCAAGCCAAAACCTTGAAAGTCCTTATCAGATTCAAAACTTCCAACTTCGGAGAACCGGGCGTTTTCAATGCCATTTGATGCCAATGCACGATAGACATGGTACACAGTATTCTCGCCATCTAAATGGGCAACTATCATCACGTAATACTCAATGCCGTTTTTATCCTCATAAGAAGTAATCCCCAAAGCACCAGCCTTATGGCTTACAGCTAAGTCAAATGTCTCAACTCTTCTTAGTTCTTTTACGGCCAATGAACGCAAATCATATAAAGCTATATGCGCGGAAGCATCTTGTTCAGAGGGAACCAACAGATAATCTCCCATTACTTGAACGCCACCAGGATGTCTCCAATTCTGAAGGTATGTTTTGAACCCCCACTTGTCACTGCCCGTTTTGGGGCCGGCGACAATATGCGCATAGGGCGCAGTTCCTACACTATGCGTCAGAATAGAATATCGAGTATGATCGCAACTATCATACTGCGCATATCCCTGGATATGATTTACGGTAGGGTCATAGCTGCCGGGGAAACCTTCCAAATTGCTTTGAACACCATCAATCGGAAGCGCAGCAAATTTATTTTTAACATCGACAACTTTATTCGCACTATCCGCAGCAGCTTCTACCACGTGAATGGCTTCCAGAGAAATCTCATTAACCTCGTTGCCGCCTCTCAAAAACGATGCATAAACTGTTCTTCCCTCTGTCGTACTTCCAATTGCCAATACAGTGTCGGGGCCGTCACTATCTCTTGTATGCTGGCCAGAGCGTTGACCAAACCACCAATTATTTCTAAACAAGGTGCTCCCCTGAGCAATAACAACATCAGGAAATGTAACACTTAGACCCTGCGGATCATCGGCAGTATCCACAACCAAATTCAAATCACCGACAAAGGCAAAATTCAAATCATCAGCAGTCTGGTCAAATGTTGTTCTATCTCCGTTCACAGAAGGATCATTATATCCTGAGATCTTTGAATTGAACCATGATGCAACGCTTTCAGAGGCACTGCGCCCAACGCTGAATGTAAATTCCCCATTTTCAAGTGTATGCACCTGTCCAACATAGTTGCGACCATCAGGATCTTGCCCGTTTGTAATACTGAGATCCTTTATTACGAATGTTCCACTTACGATGCCAAGTCCGTCAGCTGCTGATATTGTAACGGCATTTGACCGGTAAGCCATATAAGTGGAGGTTCCTTCTGCCCCCGCAGTACTCATTAACATCACAACAGCGATAGCCAAGCAGAAAAGCCTTTTCAAAATTTTCTTCATCTCAAACACCGTCGCTCTTCAAATTGTATGAATTTGGCAATGCTCAAATAAGGAGATGTCTCAGTACTTGCGCAGATCTGTATTATTTCTGTGTGGTTTTTACCTTTGCCTTGTGATTTTTCCAGGCAAACAGCAAAATAGAACCTACAGCAATCAAGATAAAGGCACAGCTGATAGGACGGGTAAAGAAAATGTCCAGACTCCCGTCAGACAGCACCAGTGCCCGGCGGAAGTTTTTCTCGGCCAAAGGCCCCAGCACAATGCCGAGCAGAATGGGAACCAACTGAAAATCCATCCGGCGCAGGAAATACGCTACAATGCCGAAGATCAGGATGATGTAGATATCATACATCCGGTTATTGGTGGAATACGCACCCGCAATGCAAAAGGTCAATACAATAGCCGCCAAAATCTCGTAGGGAATACGGGTGATATGCGCGTAAAAACGGGTAAAGCCACTGCCCAGAATATACATAAACACATTGACCACGATCAGGCCCAGCATAATGGCATATAGAATATTGCCCTGCTCTTCGAACAGCGTGGGGCCGGGGATCATGCCGTGGATCATGAATGCACCCATCAAGATAGCGGTGGCGCCGTCCCCTGGGACCCCCAGCGTCAGCATGGGGATCATCGTTGCGCCGCAGGCGCCATTGTTGGCGGACTCGGAGGCGGCCACACCCTCGATCTCGCCGTGGCCAAAAGTCTCGGGATGGCTGGAGGATTGCTTCACCTGGTTATAAGAGATGAACGCCGCCAAACCACCGCCAGTTCCAGGGGTTGCGCCGATAATGACACCGATCAGGGAGCCAATGCCGATTGGTTTGCGGCATCGCCGATACTCGTCCTTCGTGATTTTATCTCTGGTGATGGCTGAAGAACTGATAGTCTTGTGGTCGGTCCTTGGATCATACTGGGACTTCATCATAATCTCAGAGATAGCAAACAGTCCAATGAGGGCGATGATCAGGTCGATACCACTCATGAGCCGATTGCTTCCAAAGGTAAAGCGGGCGGTGCCGCTGATATTGTCCATGCCGATGGTAGCCATGAACAAGCCGATGCAAGCGCCGATCAGTCCCTTGAAAATACTGTTGTTAGAGACGCCCGCAATCACGGATAGTCCAAAAACTGCCAAAGCAAAATATTCGGCAGGGCCAAACAGCAGTGTGATTTTTGCGATCTGGGGAGCCAGAAACAGTAGGGCAAATGCGCTTATAAGGCCACCGATGGTTGATGCGTACAGTGCCATTTGCAGTGCCTTGAACGCTTGTCCTCTTTGGGTCATGGGATAACCGTCAAACAGCGTTGCCGCATTGGCCGAGGTACCCGGGGTGTTGATGAGAATCGCAGTGATGGAACCGCCGTAGGTACCGCCGCAGTAGATGGCCAGCAGCATTAAAATAGCCATCGTGGGATCCATGCCATAGGTCAAGGGTATACAAAGGATGAGACCTAAATCGGAGGTCAGTCCGGGGATAGCACCCACAATAATACCGATTGCCAGCCCCACCGGAATAATCAAAAAGTTCTGCCACTGCAGCAGAACTTGCAGTCCGCCTAAAAATTGTTCCATAAGTATTCTCCTTTTCGATCAGGGCAGGGAAATATGAAGAAGCACCTTGAATACGTAGTACACGATGCCCACCATCCCCAGAGGAATCGCATAGTAGTACCACTTTCTGGCTTTATAGAACATCATGACCGCCAGTACCAGCAGGATTGTGGAGACAATATAGCCCAGATGTCCAATCAGGAAACAGTAGGCGATCAAAAGCAATGCGAACACTACGGAACGCATTTCTTTTTTAAAGGCATTGGAGCGAAAACTCTCTTTCGTCACATACAACTCCTGCTTCTCCCGGACGAAGATCCCCTCCAGCAGCAGACCGACAGAGCAGAGGAACATACCACCAATGGCGATACGGGGGAAGGTCTGTGCGTTGATTGGCGTTTTCTCCAGCGTCTGGACCTGTACGGGAATCAGGAACCACAGCACTGCGCTCAGAACCACAAAAATAGCGCCCGATATTATTTCTCTGTTATATCTGATTTTCATAATTCAATACCTCTTTTTAAAATGGGTGCCCCATATCTCGGCGATATGGGGCACCGCAGAGTGTCACTGCACCAGAGGAATATACTCGGTCATCGCCTCGGTCTGAGCTTCTACCATATCAACGATCTCGCTCTCAGTGGCCTCCCAGGCTTCCATGCCCATGCCTTTCATAAATTCCTGGAACTCGGGATCAGCATAAACCTCCGCGATGAAGTTGGTCAAAACTTCCTTCTTGCTGTCATCCACAGAGGAGCGGACCGCAAAGTAGTCCATGCCGGTGAAGTCCACGTCGACTCCCTGATCCCTAAAGGAACTGATGTGGCCAATGCCTTCCACCTCCAGCCCCTCGGGAATGAAGGTTCCCAGGCAGTTCAATTCGCCGTTGATCACATAATCGCGGTAAGTCGGGGGAGAACCGATAGCCACGTCAACATGGCCGCCCACCAACGCATTGATGGCCTCCTGGCCGCCGTCGTAGGGAACAGGCTCAGCGGGGATGTCCAATAACTTGAACAGGACGGAAATCATAGTATAGCTGTCGTTGCCAGGGCCGCCTGTGGTAGCGTACTTGATTGTGTTCCCCTCTGCGGCATAGGCTTTCAGCTCGTCGATATTGGTGATGCCGCTCTTAGAGTTAGTCAGAACAACGAACTCCGTGATACGCATACCAATCAGAGGCGTAATATCATCCAGTGTGTAGTTGACATTAATGAAGCTGGGAGTCAGTGAGAACAAGGGGCCGTTGGCAACCACCATGGTATAACCGTCATCCTCCGCCTGCAATGCATCGTTCATGGCGATAGTTCCGGAACCACCGGTATGGTTTTCCACAATCACGGGCACACCCAGATACTTCTCACCATAGGAGGCAACCTGGCGGGCAATGGTATCGGGTCCGCCGCCAAGGCTCCAGGGCATAATAATAGTGATCTGCTTTTCAGGGAAAGCGCCGTCCGAAGTCGCGGGAGTTTCCTGCTGGGAATCGCCTGCGCTGTCAGGTGACGTTCCCGTGGTTTTGCCGCCGCAGGCAGCCAAACTCAGAATCATAGCGAGTGCGAGGACCAGCGACATGAGTTTTTTCATTGTTTTCTCTCCTCTTTTCATTGAATTCTAATAAACTCCGGTATAACCATCCCGGAATCCATTACAAGTTTGATAGCCTGAAAGCCTTCGGGCTGTGAGAAATAAGGCGGATACTCTCGCTCATCCGAAAACAAAAAGTGTGGTGGATGCTCCGCCGGAAAGATTGCGGCCAGCTTCTGATATACCGCCTGATTCGCGCTATGATACCGTCTATCAGATGCCGAGGTCGTAATAATATACTCCAACGGCATATTTTTCATAAAAGATTCCGAAATTGAATCTATTTGTCCATGATGTGGCAATTTGAGAACGTTTACATTTTTGAAAAAAATTTCAGGCACCTCATCCCATTCAGATGGACAGCTATCCGCCGCGCTGAGAAAAACGATGTCTCCCAGTTCGAAGCGCAACAGCATACTGGTGTGATTGGATGTAGCGTCCAACCGGATCAGGCACTCAGTCACGGCATTTGTATCCGCCTCAAGACTGTATGCCCGTTCCACGATCTCCATATATGCATCTACAACACAGCTTTTGGGTGCCAGTATCCGCATCTTCGTGTCTATTCCAAATTTCAGTACCTGTCCTGCTTTCAACACGGTAACAGGAATGCCTTTTTCCTTCGCATGAAGCAAAATCCTCCGATACGCATTCAAGGCCGCAACATATAGCGGTACACTGCGGGGAGCGTTACTGGCTGGAGTCAGTTCACAGCCTTTTAAGAAAGGCTCTACCGGGTACGGAACATAGAGATGATCTACCACTGTCTGCTGTAATACCGCCTCCAGCCCGCATACATGATCTTCATGGATATGCGAAATAATCACAGCATTCAAATGCTCAATCTGCTGTCTGGCAAGATAATCTGCTGACCGAATGCGATAAGAATCGCCTTCAAATTCTGACTCCAGGGCACTTCCTCCATCCAGCAGTGCAGTATACCCATTCTTTAACTGAAAGAGGATTGCGTCTCCGTAACCGACATTGATGACTGTAACACACATGGCATCACATCCTTCCGCACTTTGACTTCACCATTTAAAACGCTCTATCAGGAGCGTGTCAAATTTCTACATAGCATCAAGCGGTTCCCCGCACTATAAGCTCCGTAGGAATTTGAATATGCGCCTTTTCTACCGGCATCCCCGCAATTAAGTCAAATAACGTTTGCATGGCAAGGCATCCCATCTTAGCAGCATCAATTCGAACAGTGGTCAACTCGGGTTCCACCACACGGCTGATATAGCTGTCATCAAACCCTATGATCGCTATATCTTCCGGCACTCTCAGCCCTGCCCGGGTAACTGCCTTCATGGCGCCTGCGGCAATGGTGTCATTGGTGCAGAAAAAAGCTGTGGGGCGATCCACCCCCCGCAGCATCCGGGTCATGATTTCCTCGCCATCTTCCAGCGCCGGCTCAATATCAGCAATAAAACGATCATCAACGGGAATATCATACTTAGCAAGAGTTTTAACGAAGCCCTCTATACGAGCTTCACTAACTTGTGGTGAAAACCGGCCGGACAACAGGCCGATTTTACAATGTCCCAGCTTGCAAAGATATTCCGTAGCCTGCACAGCACCGCCATAGTGATCTGCCGAAATGCACACTAAGCCATCCATATCCAAATAGTTGTTTACCAACACTACCGGAATGCTCTGTTTACGAAACTCTTCAATGACCCGGATATCAACCTCGCCAGCAAAAATCACTCCATCCATGTGCTTTTTGATATAAATATCTCCATTGGGCAGGTGGATATCCTGACTGGTCGTTACGAACAGGCTGTAATTCCTTCGGGTTCCCTCCTGCATGGCTGCTTCCAGCATCGGAGAATAAAAAGGATTCAAAATAGCGGGATACTGCTTTTCGTGGATAATAAATGCAATATTTTCTGTCTGTTGCCGAACCATCGCCCTTGCGATGGCATTAGGCGCATAGTTCAACTGCTTCGCTGCCGCATATATCTTTTCACGCGCCTTCTCACTGACTGCTTCCGGAGACGCATATGCTCTGGAAACTGTTGCCTTTGAGTAACCACATAACCGTGCGACGTCAATGATTGTTGCTGCCATGTATGTATCCCACGCCCTCTTGAAAACGTTCTCATTTTTAAGGTCAAAAAAACACTGGCACTCTATTGTGAAAAATAAACAACCAGTATCGCCGCGTCCTCTTTTCTTAACATGTTTTTAACATAAAGCCGCCATCAAAAAAAGTCAACACTTTTTTTGACAAACCACACTATTTTGGAATCATTCCCAAATTTTGCATGTCTTTTTTTGCAATTTTGACTTAAGCAGTAGGCCCTGTTATTGCTGCACAAACAAACTCATTCCCAAATAGCATTATATGGATTTGGCGCGCTTTAACGGCAGTATCAGGAGCTGACACAGGATCTCCGAAGAAAACGAGCCGTACATATTACGGGCTCTCTTCCCTGCCCCGCACAGATGAACCACGGGAATGCTTTACAGAGTTCTCATTCGTCTGCCTGTGGAATGATGGGACATTTGTACGCTCTGGGGGCAGCTACGGCGTGCAGACGAGCCAACATCACATTCGATAATATCCAGGCCCTTCACTTTCATGTCCTTCGCCACACCTTCACAAGCAACATAATTTATGGCGGAGCGTCTTTAAAGATGTCCGAGAGCTGCTGGGCCTTTCCAGCGTGAACACCACCATGAACATCTACGCCCATGCAAAGAAAGGAACCACAGGTTCTTCCGCCCGGTTTCTGGATAAGGGGGCGTGTGAAAGCTGAGAGCTTTCCCTTACAGACATCTCGTAAGGAAAAAAGCAAGGGAAATGGCCAAGAAAATATCCCCGGAAACCTTGAAAACACAAGGATTTCCGGGGAGCGCGGCCCAAATGTATTAGAAAAATGACAGGAGGAATTCAAAATGTGCAGAACCGAAAAAGGTGGTCATCCTGAAAATCCGTTCGAGCAAGCCGGGAGAAAGCCGGATACACCCAAGCGGCCGCAGCAAAGCACGTACACTTGTTGTATGAGGCAGGGACTTCTGCCCCTCCATTTGGCATCGTGTGCCGCATGGCCGATCTGTACCATTGCAGTCCAGCTGACTTCCGTCTTATGGAATACAGGCCGAAGTGATGGATGGAGTCTGTACCGATGTGACATTGATTTCAGCCGTTTCCTGCGACAGGGACTTCGTTGATTCACTTGCCAGCGTTATGACAGAGGGCAGCTTAACCCTATGCATCTGTTCGATGTGGTGTTGGATGCGCTGTCCTGATATTTTCCGCCGCTGGAGGGCGTGGCAGAGCCACGCCCCCCTCTTGGCTTCTCAATCCGCCATTTTCAGGCTCGGTTTATTCCTCTTCATCAAAAAGTCTGAAGTTCGGATCAACGGTACCGATTCCCAGATAACGAGCCTTGTAGTCCTTAAGCAATTGGAAGAACTTTCCGCTCAGTATGACAATGACAATCAGGTTTACAAAGGCAGGTATTCCCGTTGTCAAATTGGCGATTTCCCAAATATCCGCACCAGAAATATCGTTTCCCACCGCAGCCAGAAGCACTACAAGGAACCCGGGAATGGGGTAGATTACCTTAAATACGTTAATCAAGGTCCGCTTGAGCTTTTCATTCGTGCCGCACAAATGGCGCAACAGCACTTCGAAATAAGCCCACCATCCGGTAGTAGTAGAAAGAGCAAAGAGGAAAATGGCCACCGTGATGATGATAGTTCCAACAGGCCCAAGCACTGTTTCGAAAGCCGCCAAGGTCAATGGAGCACCATCCAGGCCGGAATCCCACAGGCCGGTAACGACGATAACCAAGGAGGTAACCGTGCAGATACACATCGTACCGACAAAAACCTCAAATGCCCCCCACAATCCCTGCTTCACCGGATGCTCCGTTTTGGCGGAGGCGTGAATCATAGGCGATGTACCCCAGCCAGCCTCGCTGGAGAACATGGCGCGGGATAAGCCGGTTCGGATAATCAAAGCCACGCCCGCTCCCATGAAAGCGCCGGTGGCTGCGGTCCCGGTAAATGCATCGCTGATAATCAGTCCAAGTGCTGCGGGCAATTGTGTGATATTTACTATGATAATCACGATTCCGCCTACCAGGTAAAAGACGCACATGGGGGGAACTACTTTCGCCGCCAGCTTGCCCAGCCAAGGAATTTCACGGACAGTAGCCAAATAGGTGAGACCAACATAGACTAAACCTACCGCCAGCATGGGAATGCCAAAAGTGGCGTTGACGGACTGTGCGACCGTGAAGTTTTGCATGGAAAAGACATTTCCAAAAATGCCGATCCCGAAGATAACCGCCAGCACGCCCCAGAATTTGAAGCCCTTATCCCGTCCCAACCCTTTCTCCATATAGTATGTAGGCCCACCATAATAGCCGCCCTTTTCATCCTTTGAACGGTAGTATACCGCCAGGGAAACTTCGGCCATTTTCATCATCATGCCCAAAAAGGCCGCAACCCAAATCCAAAAGGCTGCACCCGGTCCGCCCACCGCGATAGCGGTCGCTACGCCGCCGATATTGCCAACACCCACTGCTCCGCCAACGGCAATGCTGATTACTTCCAAGGGTTTCATCATGCCCTTACCGTTGTCCTTTTTTGAAAAAAGTGTTCCAATGGTGTTTTTCAGAATATGCTTTAAGTGTGCGATTTGAAAGAATTTGGAGCCGACCGTAAAGATAATGCCAGCCAACAGAATAAGTACGATGAGAGGCATTCCCCACAGAAGGTCCGAGATCGTCTTAATAATGGCCATAACAAGTTTTCTCCTTTTTCTATATGTCTGTCATCACACTCGTGTATAGTGCAGGCTCACTGTCCGGATTACCTGCTCAAAGGCCGGTACATCAGTTTCATTGGATACCAATACCAGAACACAGGGTTCTCTCCCATATAGAATCCCCACATCATTCGTAATCCCCTCATCCTCGCCGGTCTTGTGCTCCACCCGCACGGTGGGTGGAAGCAGGCTGGGGATTTTATGGTTAATCTGCTGTTGCGATAGCATCGCCCGCATTCGCTCAGACGCATTGGCACTCACGCAGCGTCCGTGGTAGATTTCCTCCAGAAGGCTACCGATCTCCTTCGGTTGACATAAATTCTCCTTTCCCTGACGTGCGGCCTCCGTGTCAAACAGAAAGCGAAAAATCTTGGTTTCCTGAAGGCCGAGCACCTGGAATCGCTCATTCAGGAACTCAATGCCAAAGCGGCGGATTAACACATTCGTAGCCGTATTGTCACTGATAGTAATCATCAGCTTACAGAGGCTTTCTATGTCATACGCCTGCGTACCGGAGATATGCTGCAATGCGCCGCATCCGGGCACTTTGTCGCCGTCCCGGACCAAGAGCCGCTCCTGCAGCACACCGGGATGCTCCCGCTCCTCCAGCAGGATGGCCGCCAAAATTGGCAGTTTAATTACGCTGGCCGCTTGGAACAACTCCGTTTGGCGGCTTCCGTCCGTTTCTCCCGTGACTAGGTTTTTGTAGTAAAATCCGATATGCCCCGGAACTGAGGAAAGCTGCCGCTTCACATATTCGTCCATGCCGTCTCTCCCTCCTGCTCCATTGCTAAGCGCGAATGGCTCGTCCTAGACTTGACTGCTTGACTGTTCCGTGTTCCACAGCGATTTTTCCCCCAATCAAGACCCATTCTATCCCTTCCGGAGGACGGTCGGGATGCTCAAACGTAGCACAGTCCCGGATCCGATCCATATCAAAAATTACGATGTCTGCATCTGCGCCCTTGCGTAAGGTCCCCTTTCTCGTCAGCCCCAGTTTTTGGGCCGGCATGGCACTCATCTTGGCGACCGCATCATCCAAGTTCATCTTCCCGGCTGCAACATACCGGCACAGCAGGCGTGGAAACGCCCCTGCACCTCTCGGGTGTCCTTGCCCCCGATCCATCAGCCCATCACTGGCCAGCATAATGGCCGGATGAGACAGGGCCAAAGCTACATCCTCCGCCTTCATAACATGGCAGACCGTCAATGTGTCCGGTGCTGTCTGACGCAGTTCATGAAACAATCTCTCCGTGCATCGTTGTCCCTTGTACATACCCTCGCAGATTTCTATCGCAGAATACTGTGTGCAGTAACGCTCCAAAAATCCCTCATCGTAGGTTGTTTCCCCTATTCGCGTGCTGAAAGCGTCATACGGATAGCAATCTCCGCTCAGTTCCATACCGGAGGCGCGATATCTATCTATGAGGGCCAGCAGTCGTTCCATCTGCCCAAATCCCCCCATGCTTCCCACATGGGAAACTTGAACCGGAAGATCCAGCTGCCGCCCTATGGAAACCAACTCCTCCACCGCGCCGAATACATTATCCGCGTCATCTCGCACATGGGCGGCCACAAGACGGCCATGGCTTTGGCAGAAGCAGGCGGTTTTCACCATCTCATCCCGTGTCACACCGGGTACATAGCGAATACCGAAGGACACCCCAAAGCAACCTGCTTCCAGAGCCTCTTTGACCAGCCTTGACAACCGTTGTTGTTCATCGGGCCGAATTGCACTGTACTTGTCCCGGTGCCCGGCCTGCTCCCGCAGGAAGGTATGGCCAGCTAGTAGTCCCATATTGATCGGGCCGCCATCACGGTCCATCAATTCTAAATACCGCAGAGGCGAGACCGTATTGATACCGCAGTTTCCACCAATCGCTGTAGTGACTCCCATGCGAAGCATGGAGGTCATAATGCTGGGAATCAGTCGCCCCTCCTCTGGGTCATAAGGATCCTCGTGCATGTGGATATCCACAAAACCAGGTGAAACCACCATCCCTTCGGCATCCAAAATCACATCAGCTTCCGGCTCTTCAGCAGTCAGCCCCTGAATACGCCCGTCTTCCACTAGCAGATTATTTTTGGAGTGAACATGACTGGCCGGGTCTACAATCAGTCCGTGTTTAATCAGTGTGCGCATCACTTTGCCCCCTTTCTCCGTCCGTCAGCCATTCAGGCAGGCCCGTATTTTGCGGCACGCCTTCATATCCTTGGCGGCGGACAACCAGCGCATCCTCTCCGAGGTTCAACAGCACAACCATCGGCATACAATGCATATTGTAATTCTTCTTCATCCGTGCTTCTACATCCGCCCAGACAAAAAGATAGCGCCCATCGGCGCCGAACAGTACCACTTTGCGGTGATTCACTCACATTACAGAGGGGGATTCATTCTAGAAATTATGCTCTGGACAGCGTAAGGGTATCATACCATAAGATCACGAAAAAGCCAATTATATAATGAAGTTATTTTCCATCTCCTGACTCCAGTATTCTGAGCACTTCCTTGTTAGAGTCGGAGACCATTTTCCGGGTCTTGTTGAACGCATCATGCTCCTTGTCTGCCTTGACGACGGCCGCTTGTCTGGGGGCGCGCCCTTATCCCAAAATATCCTATCGGCGGAAAACCAGAAGCTCACTGACACAGGCGGCAAATTTCCACATGGCGAAGGTGCTCTGGCGCTCGATCAGATACTCAATGCAGTTGGAATACCCGCTCATCGTACGCCCATCCAGCACGCGTTTCCAGGCGATCAGGTCCATTGGTCTTGCTGCGGTCCGCACTGGCACAAATGATCTCTGCCCGGCTGTGCCCTGTGACGGCGTAAAAGCCCGCAGAACTGTTTTATACCATGGTGTATAGAAGTCCCGCGCGGTGGGCGGCCCGCAATGACGGATACGGGTTGTAAAAGCGTGCCTCCCTTGTTTTGGTCTTTCTCCCCATCGCTCCGCAGGGCGTGCTTGTTGTATTTTTGCAATGACTTCTTCCTGCAATTCGCCTTTCTGAACGATATTAGTTTCCTTTCTGAGAATGGCTTGGAATGGCGAGAAGGCAGATGTCGCTCTGCTGACAAATCCGCATGGGATATGTCGCGTCACACGGCAGGATATCGGTCTGCTGAAGCTGTGCTCCGGACAAATCAGGATCACTTCTCAGCCTTTGCCATCATCCGGTTCCGCAGCAGAAATCCAGTAACCTTTGTTGTTGCAAAGATGGTCCATGGCCAGGCGCACAAGCGCAGGCCACCGTCCCGCCATGTAGTTGATGCGTGCAGGACAGGATTTTGGGATGCAGAAGATGAAGAACTGCCATACGCTGTCGGAAGCTCTGAGGACGGAGCGCTGACCGCCGCATTGGTGACGCGATCTGAAAAAGCGGTGTGTGCCATTGGTATTGGGGCAAAGACAGCAGTGGCGAGGTCTGCTGTCTGATCGGAGACTTTTTATCTATCAGTAATACGCCAAAACAAAGCCAGCCGGGGATCTTCAAAATTTCCGGCTGGCTCTTATAATGTTCACTCCATTGCTTTCCGATATGGGGATGCAGCAGCTCCCTATCAGCTCTGCTTTTCAGCTTTCAGGAATACGGACGGTGCGCGCTTATAAGTCGCAAGGCTCACAACGACCAGTGCGATACCGCAGGCAACCGTGCCCGGCACCGCCGCCCCAAGGCCGAAGGGCTGGCCTGCCAGCTTCCAGCCAACGCAGACAACAAACCCGCCCAGCAACCCGGCCATGACGCCGGTCTTGGTTGCCTTCTTCCAGAACAGCGCTGCAAATGCGGGAATCCCAGCCGATGCGGCATAGAAGCTCCAGGCGAACATGAGGATGTTGTATGCATTGTGGATGTACAACGCGATCACCAGCGCGCCCAGGGGCAGGACAATGGAGAAGATGCGGGAGAGGGAGATCTCGGTCCGCTCCGGCATTTGGGGACGGATGGTCTTTCCGATGTCGTGGACGCAGGTCTGCACAGATACCAGCAGATAGCTGTCCGCCGTGGACATGATGACCGAGAGCATACCGGCCAACGCAAGTCCCGTCAGACCGGCGGGAAGGATCCGGATCGCCAGGGCCGGAACGACAGCGTCCGTCGAGCCATACTGCGCCAGGATGTCGCCGCCGAGGATCTGACGGCCCACAACACCCATGAAGTAGACCAGCACAATGGTCACGCCGTATACGGCCGTACCCAGGAACATCCCGCGCTTTGCCGCCCTTCGGCTCTTGGCGGCAAATGCGCGCTGCCACATTTCCGCACCTGCCATGGTGAAAACCAGATAGGTGATGATGTCTCCCAAAATGCTGCCGTCAATATGCGGCTCCACCAGCGCCGGGTCCAGGTTGGCCGCAAAGTTCGCAAAGCCGCCCACGTTGAACAGGGCCGCCACCGGGATCAGGATATACACGAAGACGATCAGCATATAAAATTGCAGCACGTCGGTGTATACCACGCCGAACAGGCCGGAGGTGGCTGTGTAGACCATAAAGACCACTGTTGCGATCAGCGCGCCCATCTCATAGGAGAGGCCGAACTCTCCCCCCAGCATCCGGATGATCGTGGCCGTGGCGGTGACCTGGGAGGCCACCGTCCCCATCATGGCGAACGCGATCAGCACAGAGAGGGTGATCTTGGCTGCCCGGCCAAACCGCCGTTCAAACAGCTCCGGGATAGAGGTGATCCCGTACTGCATCCCGATATCCGAGATCTTCCCGGCGATGCCGGAGAAAATGAACATTCCCAGAAGGTATGGAATTGCGGTAAGGACCGCCTTGAAGCCGTCGGTATAGGCCACACCTGCCCGGCCCATCAGACCGCTGCCGCCGATGATCGTCGCGCAGACGGTGGCCATCAGCACCATCGGCCCAAAGGACCGGCCCGCTACATAATAATCCTTTGTGTTCTGGATCCGCCTGACGGAATAGACCCCCACCAGGACCATGATGACAAGGTATGCCGTAATGATTCCCAGATCCAAAATCGTCAATACGCTGTGATCCATCAAAAATGCCCTCCTTTTCTTTGTTTGCTCCAGAGGGCCGCACCTGCATACCTTTGTCCGGCAAGATCTTCAGCAGCTGTCTGCTTCCATTCACACCCACATTATATATGTTTCGGCGCAGCCCTCTACCCATAAGGGCAGATCCTGATCCATATTCTTCACCCCTTCTAACCACGTCCTCTTGTGGCAGTGAATATATGAACATTATAATGTTACTTGAAAAAAATGTCAATTTGTCCGATATGTATCAGAAATTCTTTATTCAAAAAGTATATATGCCATCCCGCCAGTTTTGCCAATCATGATACCTGGACCAAGGGACGCTGTATACTGCACAAAGAAAAACTGCGCATCCATACAAGCCCCTGCCTGCTGGATGCGCAATTTCCTATATCATCTACCATCATTCATGCGTCAGCAAATACTCTTTCAGTCCGCTGAGAGACGCCCTGCCGGCCTCTGCCCCGAGGTCATAAACAGCCTGCAGCTTGGCGGGGTCCTTTTCCACACGCCTGATTGGGAGTGGGCCATTGGGCCGAACCACGAAGAGCTCCCCGCGCTGCTCCATCCCTATGATCTCCTCCACCTGCCGGTTATAGACTTCCCACCGCCGGTTCAGACTCTCCGCAAAGGCCGGATAGCGATGGTAATAGAGGCGGTTGAATCGCTGAAGCCATGCTGCGGGCCGCTCTTTCCGATACTCCAAGGGACGTGTGAGCACGAGAACGGTCTTGTCGTAGCCCAGACTCTTGCAGAAATGGACTGGAATACTGTCGCTGACCCCGCCATCCAGGTAGAATCTCCCATCCAACTCCACAGGCCGGGAGACATAGGGCATGGCAGAGGTGGCCCGCAGGACCTCCATCTGACGGAACGGCTCTGTGATCCGGATATACTCCGGGGCGCCTGTGTGCAGATCGGTGACCGCGGCATAGAAGTCAACGCCCGATCTCTGAAAGGCCGCTTCATCAAATACGTCCAGCTTGGAGGACACCTCATAGAAGGCGAAGTCGGCGTTGATCAGATTGCCCGTGGTCAGCAGCGAGCGCAGCCCCATGTACCGCTTATCCCGGATATACTTCAAATTATACCGTATGGCGCGTCCCTTCTGACCGGCGGGAGCATTGATCCCAAACAGCGCACCGGCCGACACACCGACGATTCCATCAAAGGATATCTGTTCATCCATCCAGGAGTCCAGAACGCCTGCGGTAAACATTCCGCGCATGGCGCCGCCCTCCAAGACCAAGCCCGTTTTCATCCCTGTCCTGCCTCCTGTGATTTTGTCGATTTTGATATTTTACCACAGGAAAAGCCAAAATGGAATGCCTTGTACGAGACACAGGATATCGATCAGAAAGCGCAGAAGTTGATACGGCGGGAAGGACATTTTCCTTGACGGTTCTTTTATTTAATGATACATTTAGGTATGTAAGTTTTCTTCGGAAACGAGATATTTCTCTACTGGCGGTAACAGTCCGCGAGCGATCAGCTAATCCGGTGGAATTCCGGAGCCAACAGGTTCGGTCTGGAGGGGAGAAGAAGGCTTTCTGGTGCCGTGCCGGATGCCCATCCTCCTCAAGCAAAAGTGTATACTCTAAGCACCCGGTACAGCCATCTCTCTGCGTCAGGGAAATGGCGCCGGGATTTTTTATTTCCGGCGGCTTCTCCCTCGGAAGCGTCCAGTATGAATACGGAAGGAGCCTTGCTATGGAGCCAAACCTGCAGCCAAACCCATTGGAAACGGATCCCATACCCAAACTGATCGTTCGATACGCCGTTCCCACCTCACTGACACTGATGGTCAACTACCTCTATAACATCGTGGATCAGATCTTTGTCGGACAGGGCGTGGGCATTACAGGAATGGCAGCCACTAATATCGCGTTCCCGCTGACCATTCTGGTCAATGCTGTGGCATTGATGCTGGGAGACGGATGTGCCGCCAATATCAGTCTGTGCCTGGGTCGGAAAGAGCAGCGGGAGGCGGACAGCACCATCAGTCACGCCCTCACCCTGATCTTGGCCAGCGGTCTGCTGGCCGCTCTGGCCTGCGGCATCTTCGCCCCGCAGATCGTAGTCCTTTTCGGCGCGACGTCGACTGCCTATGCAGAGTCTCTGTCCTATATGCGCGCCATCGCATGGGGGATCCCGTTCCAGCTCCTTTGTCCCGCCTTCACCGCCATTATCCGGGCAGACGGCTCCCCGCAGTACATGATGAAGTGCATGATGACAGGGGCGGTCATCAATCTGATCCTGGACCCTATCTTTATCTTTCCGCTGAAGATGGGCGTTGTGGGCGCCGGGATCGCCACGGTGATCGGGCAGGTGGCTGCTGGATGCCTGGCCCTGCTCTACCTGCGCCGCCTCAAAACCGTTCATATCCGGCGGGAGGACCTGCGCCCTACACGGAAGCTGACCTGTCGTATTCTGGCACTGGGCCTCCCCAGCTTGCTTACGCAGATGCTCTCCGCTCTGGTGCAGATTACCCTGAACAATCTGATGCGGGCCTATGGAGCCGCCACAGTCTATGGCAGTGACATTGCCTTATCCGTCTACGGCATGATGATGAAGGTCTACCAGATCGCTCACTCCATGTTCGTCGGGGTGTCCTCTGCCATCCAGCCCATCAACGGCTATAATTTCGGCGCCAACCACTATGCGCGGGTCCAAAAGACATTCCATATAGCTTCTCTTATTGCAGTAGGCATTTCAGTGGTGTGGTTTCTCATTTTCATGGTGTTCCCGCGGCAGATCGCAAGCTGCTTTGTATCGGACAATGCGCTCTATCTGGATTGCGCACAGCACTGCTTCCGGCTCTATATGCTGGCCTTTTTCCTGTATGGCCTTCACATGACCTCAGCCTCCTTCTTCCAGGGGATCGGCCGGCCTGGTAAGTCCCTGCTGATTCCTCTGGCCCGGCAGGGCTGCTTCCTGATCCCTCTGGCGCTTCTGCTATCCCGCTCCTTCGGGCTAGACGGCGCACTTCTGGCCGCACCGATAGCCGATGCTCTTGCGTTCCTGCTCTGCCTGCTGCTGGCCCGCTGGGAATTTCGAAGTTGGAGAAGAAAGGGCTGGCTGTGCAAAGGAGAGCGCAAATATCGCGCATCATAAGCGCACATGTTCCGAAGCCCCTGGATCGAGCATTTATAAATGAAAATCTATCATTGGGAGGACGATTCCCATGACAACGCGGACCCTTTCATTGCAGTTGGAGGAAGATTTCACCACACATACAGCCGCACTGTTTGTAAGCCATGTCAATGTCTTTCAGAGCACCATCCGCATAATCGCCGGTGAGCGAAGCATCAATGCGAAAAGTCTTCTCGGGGTCGTCTCCTTCGGCTTTCGTCAGGGACAGCAGGTACAGGTCGCTGCAGACGGCCCTGACGAAGCCGAAGCTGTAAACGCGTTGTCGCAATTTTTCCAGTCTTCTGCTTCCGCATGACTTGTCTGCATATAGGAGATGGAGAAGAACCTCAATGAAGCCATTCAACACAAAAGAGAGATTCTCTATTCCGAACCTGATGGGATATTTTCGGCTCCTCCTCATTCCGGTATTCTGTTACCTCTATCTGGCAAAAGAAGCGTACCATTGGGCCGCAGGTGTTGTCCTCCTCTCCAGTCTCACGGATCTGTTTGATGGGATGATCGCAAGAAAGTTCAACATGATCACAAATTTGGGCAAGGCGCTTGACCCGATCGCGGACAAACTGACACACGGTGCATTGGCTCTTTGTCTGGCCTTCCGCTATCCCCAGATGTGGGTCCTGTTTGGTCTTATGGTGCTCAAGGAGGGCTACATGGTGGTTATGGGCCTGCTCTTTTTCAGAAAAGGGAAAATGCTCAATCTGAAAATATCTTAGGCATACGAATTCCTCCACACCCGTGTGACTTTTCTATCAAATGATCCATTTGAAGATGTGAACGGTTTTCCCTTTTGGGAGAAACAAAAATGTAACACGAGCGCATACTTACTTTTGCAGGCCGGCTCCGTATGGAGCGAATACACATGCATTAAGACAACCATTTTATTTATTTGGTCATTTTTGATGGACATTTTATGTAAGGAGATCCGGTAGAATTTCCGGTCCTGATGGCTGCGTTCTACGGCCTGCGTAGAAGTGGGGTTATGGGACCGCGGTGGAGCGCAATCGACTTTGAGGGAAATACTCTCACGGTCGACCATACTGTGGTCCAGTATCGTTCCGATGGCAAGAACCGGATGAAAAACAAATCCAGCTGCAGAACGATGCCGCCGGTTCCCCAGTACCGGGAACTTCTGCTGCGGATGCAGGAACGGAAAGCCGCTTGTAAAGAGTTCTGCGGAAACTGCTACACGGAGTCGGAGTACATCTATGTCAACGAGCTGGGTATCCCATATAAGCCTAATTTTGTGTCCGACCATTTCAAACGGGTCCTGAAGCAGCACGGCCTTCGTCCGATTCGTTTCCACGATTTCAGATATACGTGCGCATCCCTGCTTCTGAAAAACGGAGTCGCGGTGAAGGATATTCAGGATTGGCTGGGACACTGCAGCTACGCTACAACCGCCAATATCTACGCGCACCTGGACACGGATTCCAAGAAACAGCCTGCAACGAAAATGAACCAGACAGTCAGCATCACCCCTGGCATCTCAGCCGCGATTTAAGCCGGAGGAGAGAACTCGGGGAGAGAACCGGGCTTCAAAAAGAAAATACTCAGGTTTTCAATTCATGAAAAACCTGAGTATTTTCAACTGGTGCCAGTGGTGGGACTCGAACCCACACGGTGTCGCCACCAACGGATTTTGAGTCCGTCACGTCTACCAATTCCATCACACTGGCCGGTGGATACTGGTTTATTATACAGGAGGTCGGAGCGAAATTCAAGTCCTTTTTCTCACGCCCTGACGCCGTACCGCTCCGCACGCAGGACGATCCGCCGGGCCCAGCGGCTATGGGTGTTGTACTCGTTCATCCGGCCGCCGTCCTCACTGGCAGAGACCAGACTGCCGCTGCCGGTATCCCAGTTCAGGATAGCCCGGGCGTCCGCGTAATCCCGCTGGGAGACGCGGAGCATTTCGTTCACCACGGGGATCTGATTGGGATGGATGACGGTCTTGCCGGTGAAGCCATTCAGCAGATCCAGCTCCATCTCCCGGCGCAGCCCCTCTTCCCATCCCTCGCCGGAGTAATACTCCCATACCGGGCCGGACACCACGTATTGAGTGCCGAAAGCCGCCACGATGTCGATGAGGATATCCGCCACCGGGCGCAGGTCGTAGATGGTCCGATTTGCCGGACGGCGCAGGCCGAAGGCGTGGGAGAGGTCGTTCCCCCCCACCCGGATGTTTAAAATGGAGCCAGACACGGTGTCCAGCTGGGCCCGCACCTCCGTCAGAGCCTCCCGGCGAGTCTGCGGGGGAATCATGGCCGCAGACTCAAACACCGGCATATAGAAGTACTCCTCCGTCCGGCCGATGGAGCGGATGGCTGCAAGATAGGCCCCGCAGTTCTCCAGGAAAAACTTGGGCAGGATGAATCCGCGGAGAATGGAGGAAAACGGGGCGTACTCCTCCGCCAGCCGCAGCAGCTGCTCCGGTGACCGGACCCGGACAAAAATGGGCGGCAGAAAAAAGGAGCCGCCCTCCGCAGCGGACGCGATCCGGGACAGCGTCCCCCGCAGCATCCGCTCCGCGTCCGCCACGGCGTCCTCCCGCACCGTGTCCTCCAGGCAGAACGCCAGAGAATACGGCGTTGGAAACCGCTGCTCCACAATCGCGCCCACAATCGACCCGTGGGCGTTGGCAGGGCAGTAGAGCAGTGCTCCCACGTCATATCCAGTCAACTTGCTTCTCATGCTCATCCTCTTTTACCTTCAGATCAGCGGCCGGCTTCGGCCGGGCACTTATGGGCGCTATTATAGCACTTCCCGCCGGAGAAGAAAATACCCGCGCCATGCTGACGAATGTAAAATTTTTGTGGATTCTCAAGCTATGCTCCATGCATCTGTTGAAAATCCTCTCCAAAGCCGCTATAATGAGAAACACAAATCTTGTGATGAGAAAGAGACTGGGCTACGATGTTTCAACAGGCGGGAACGGCACAACTGAATGATTATTTCCGCCCGCTCTCGGAACGGGGCGGGTCCCGCGTGTTTTTCTGCCGGATCGCCGGGTACGGGGAGACGGTGGCCGCTTTTCTGCGCCGCTACTATGAGGCGGCCCGCCGGTCCGGCGTCATCATCGACGGGCGCATCCCCAACCCCACGCCCGACAACCTGTCCTATTTCAATGAGATGATGGGGTCCGGTTTCCAGATGGACCGGGATTTTCTCTCCCAGCGGCTGAAAAAATGGCTGCCCCGGATGACGGACGGGCAGCGGGACGCTGTGGTGACGGCCATGTATGCCACCCTGGACGATATGCGCCGGGCGGGCAAAAACGACAATATGCTCCGCAATGCCTACATGAAATACATGTGCTGGCTCTACTACAAGTTCGAGCGGATCGTCAACGTGCTGGGCGGCGAGACGCTGCCCAAGATCCTCTATGCCGGGGACGTGAGCCATTATGAGCTGCAGCTGCTGACGGTCCTCTCCCGGGCGGGGGCGGATATCGTCCTGCTGGAGTGCGGCGGCGACCAGGCATATCTCACCGTGGACCCCCAGTCGGCCCTGTCGCACCTGTATCAGGCCCCTGGCCTGGGGTCCTTCCCGGCGGGCTTCGGTGTCAAGCAGCTTCAGGCGGAGCTGGAGCGGGAGGTGCGCCGCCAGCGGCTCTACGGCACGCCGCCCTCCCTCTCTCCCTGCACCAACGCCTGGGTGCAGAAGGCAGAGCTGAACGCGGCGCTGACGGCTGTGCAGGCCCGCGGAAACGATCCCCGCTTTTTCTGCAACCTCTTCCTCTGCCAGTACGGTGTGGAGGACAATCTCACCTATACCAACGACCTCTTCGCGTTTTATCAGTCCCTCCAGGGCGGCGGCCGCCGGATCTGCGTGGTCAACGGAGACCCCGCGCCCCCCGGGCCGGAGGAGATCGCCGCGGTCAAGCGGGGCAACTACGCCTCCGCAGAGCAGCTGGCGGCGGGTCTCGCCGCCAACATCCGGTATCCGGCCAATGTGGAGCTCCAGCGCCTGATGACCCGAGCTTTCATCGATCTGGTGCTGGAGGAGGGGGAGCGGTGCGGCGGCAGCGTCTCCAAGCTCACCAGCCGGGCGGTGTACCTCCTGTGCTGGCTGAACCGGTATCAGAAGGACCTCTTTCCGGACTGGAAGGCGCCGGAGGTGGCGGTCTTTCTCCAGTTCGGCCGATGCGCCTCCGACATCGGGGCGCTGTTCCTGCGGCTGCTGGCCCGGCTGCCGGTGGATGTGCTGGTGCTGCTCCCCAACCTGAACGAGGGCAGCGTCCTCCGCGCTCCGGATCTGCTGGAGATCCACAGCCCCCAGTCCGTGGCGATGGACCGCTTCCCGGTGGACCAGAACCAGGCCCGGGTCACCACCGCCGCCTATCAGGCGGAGCGGGACCTGGACCGGCTGATGTACCAGGACACGGGACTCTACCGCAATCAGCAGTACGCCAAGGCCTCCACGGTCCTGCTGCAGACCATGTATGAGGAGATCCCCATCCTGTGGGACCAGGAGCTGAAATACCGCCCCAGCTTCTCCGCCGCCGGGGACACGGTCACCCTGCCGGTGATCTGCCAGAAGATCTGCGGCGTGAAGGACGGCAACGCCTCCCAGTACTGGCTGGACATCAAAAAGCTCATCACGCCGGACACGGAGGTGGTCCGCTCCGTCCCCTGGGTCCAGGGCACGGACCCCAATCCCGTCAAGCCGTATGCCACCCAGTTTCTGAAAAACGGCAAGCTGCTGCGCAGCAAGATCAAGGCCCACAGCGCCTATCTCTACGGGATCCTGCGGGCGGAGGTGCAGGAGCACCTGCTGGATAAGCTGCAGCTGCTGCTGGATCAGAAGCTGATCCGGGGGACCTTTGAAAACGGCACGGAGTATACGGTGATCGCCACGGCCCTGAATCTCCCCAAGGACCTGCTGCGGAAGATCCAGAAGTTCGACTTCACCAAAAAGAACCCCAAGCTCATCTACATCAACACCACGGAGAAGATGATCTCCCTGGAGGACAGCATCCTCACCGCGTTTTTGAGCCTGGTGGGATTCGACGTGCTGTTCTTCGTCCCCACCGGCTACCAGTGCATCGAGCAGCACTTCGCCCGCCCCTTCGCCGGCGAGACGCAGATCGGGGACTACCTCTACGATCTGCGGATCCCTGACTTCAACACTGTGCAGGAAAGCGGACTGCACTCCATCAGAAAACTATTTGGAAGGAGTTCATGAGTTATGGGCCTGAATCTCAGCAGACCGACCCCATCCCAGCCTCAGCCTTTCCAGGGGCAGGCGCCCGCCGCCCCCCAGGAAGAGGAGAACTATCAGCAGTACGACATCTCCGCCGACCGGCAGATGATGACCCAGACGCTGGTCAACTCGCCGGAGGTGGACGCCCTGGCCAGCCAGATCGAGGTGTACAACCTGGAGTCCATCGTCTCCTTCGGCGCCGGTGCGGCGGACGAGATCTCCAAGTGCTCCGACGTGGTGCTCAACAGCATGAACCTGTCCCAGCTGGATGACTCCAGCGTGATGCTGAACACCCTGGCCAAGATCATGGACAAGTTCGACATCGAGGAGATCAAGGAGAACCCCGGCCTCTTCGGCAAGCTGTTCGGCAACCTGCGCAAGCAGCTGGACAAGATCCTGGCCAAGTACCACACCATGGGCGAAGAGGTGGACAAGATCTACGTCCAGCTGAAGCAGTACGAGGCGGACATCAAGCAGTCCAATCGGAAGCTGGAGGAGATGTTCCAGGCCAACGTGAACTACTACCACGAGCTGGTGCGCTACATCCTGGCCGGCGAGCAGGGCTGCCGGGAGCTGGAGGCCTACATCGCCCAGCGCCAGGCGGACATGGAGGCCACCGGCGACAACTCCATCCAGTTCGAGCTGACCACCCTGAACCAGGCCCTGATGATGCTGGAGCAGCGGACCCAGGACCTGCGGACGGCAGAGAACGTGGCCATGCAGTCCATCCCCATGATCAAGACCATGCAGTTCAGCAACATGAATCTGGTGCGGAAGATCAACTCCGCCTTCATCATCACCCTGCCGGTGTTCAAGCAGGCGCTGACCCAGGCCATCATGCTCAAGCGCCAGCGGCTCCAGGCGGAGGCCATGAGCGCCCTGGACGCCAAGACCAACGAGATGCTGATCCGCAACGCCCAGAACACGGCGGAGCAGGCCAAGATGACCGCCCGTCTGGCCTCCGGCAGCTCCATTAAAATCGAGACGCTGGAGCAGACCTGGCGCACCATCGTCAGCGGCATCGACGAGACGAAGCAGATCCAGGAGACTGCCCGCAAGCAGCGGGTGGAGGATCAGAAGCGGCTGGAGGCCATCAAGGCCCAGTTCGATCAGATGTATCACATGCCGGACAAGGGGTCCGTGAATCACTAATTTTCAAGAACGGAGGAACACAAGATGCCGATCAATCTTTCCAAAGGACAAAAAGTCGATCTGACCAAGGGAAACCCCGGCCTGACCAAGATCATGGTGGGCCTGGGCTGGGACGTGAACGCCTTCGATTCCGGCAGCGCCTTTGACCTGGACGCCGCCGCTTTCCTGCTGGGCGCCAACGGCAAGTGCCCCACGGAGCGGGACTTCATCTTCTACGGCAATCTCAAGCACAGCACCGGCGCCGTGGAGCATATGGGCGACAACCTGACCGGCGAGGGCGACGGCGACGACGAGCAGATCATGGTGGATCTTTCCAAGGTGCCCGCCGCCATCGAGCGGATCGCCTTCACCTGCACCATCTACGACGCGGAAAGCCGCCGGCAGAACTTCGGCCAGGTGTCCAACGCCTTCATCCGCATCGTGGACCAGGCCACCGGCACGGAGCTGATCCGCTATGACCTGGCGGAGGACTTCTCCATCGAGACGGCCATCGTGGTGGGCGAGCTGTACCGCCACAGCGGCGAGTGGAAATTCAACGCCATCGGCAGCGGCTTCCAGGGCGGCCTGGCGGCCCTGTGCGGCCACTACGGCATCGATGCCGAGTGATTACAAGGAGGAATATTATGCCCATCAGTTTACAAAAAGGACAGAAAGTCAGCCTGACTAAGGGCAATCCTGGCCTCACCAAGGTGGTCGTGGGCCTGGGCTGGGACGTGAACAGCTTCGACACCGGCGGGGACTTCGACCTGGACGCCGCCGCCTTCCTGCTGGGGGAGAGCGGCAAGGTCACCTCCTCCGGGGACTTCGTGTTCTACGGCAATCTGAAGCACAGCTCCGGCGCGGTGGAGCATCTGGGCGACAACCTGACCGGCGAGGGCGCCGGGGATGACGAGCAGATCCGCATCGACCTGACGAAGGTGCCTGCCAACATCCAGCGCATCGCCTTTACGGTGACGATCTATGAGGCGGAGAGCCGCCGGCAGAACTTCGGCATGGTCAACAACGCCTTCATCCGCATCTTTGACGAGACCAACGGCCAGGAGATGCTCCGCTATGACCTGGGAGAGGACTTCTCCATCGAGACGGCGGCCGTGTTCGGCGAGCTGTACAAGAACAACGGCGAGTGGAAGTTCAACGCCATCGGCAGCGGCTATCAGGGCGGCCTGGCGGCCCTGTGCGCCAACTACGGCGTGGACGTGGAGTAAGCGCGCCCCATCGGGAACAACAGATCGCTCCGGCCGCGCCCGCGGCGCGGCCGGATATTTTGAAGGAGGAATTTTCCTATGTCTGTGAGTCTGCAAAAGGGCCAGAAGATCAGCCTGACCAAGGGCAACGAG
>ENA-ORNG01000312-ORNG01000312.1-human-gut-metagenome-genome-assembly--contig:-NODE-312-length-45194-cov-7.104566_pt1 | contig 45194 bp, 40 predicted proteins | sample MGYA00242113_ERZ509018 | MGnify/ENA primary metagenome ERZ509018 (study PRJEB26280, sample SAMEA2338711) | human gut metagenome | biome: human gut; feature: human-associated habitat; material: faeces... | reverse complement strand
GATGTTTTTCTATCTGTTTATACACTGTATCTACTGCACGCTTTACTCCAAAGCAAAATCCTGCTGTTTTTGCCAGTTCAACATTCATATAGTGTAATTCCTTTCTGTACCACAGCTCTTTTTCAAATATATTACCATTATCTTCGTCTGCCGCTTTGTGCCGGATTGTCTATTTGCACAAATCTACGATTGCTTTTACCACTTCTTCGATCGTCATGTGTGAGCTGTCTACCAGCACTGCATCCTCTGCCTGCTTTAACGGTGCGATCTCACGGGTCATATCTCTGTGATCACGTTCTTCGATGTCGTGTGCGATTTCTTCCAGATTGCAGTCCTCGCCTTTTTCCTTAAGTTCGTCATACCGTCTCTTCGCCCTGGTCTCTACACTGGCGGTCAGATAGATCTTTACGTCTGCGCCCGGCAGGACACATGTACCGATATCTCTTCCGTCCATAATTACATCCTGTGTCTTCGCCAGGTTCTGCTGCAGTTCCAGTAACTTCTTACGCACTTCCGGAATTGCAGATGTTACAGATGCCATGTTCCCCACTTCTTCATTTCTCAGACGTGATGAAATATCATTACCATTCAGGTATACATGCTGCACACCATCTTCATAGGCGATTGTTACTTCTGCATCTTTACATGCTTCGATCACTTTATCCGTCTCTCCCGGTTCAATGCCCTTATTCAGGAAATGAATTGCAAGGCCTCTGTACATTGCCCCTGTGTCTACATAAATGTATCCCTTTTCTTTTGCTACAAGTTTTGCGATCGTGCTTTTTCCGGCTCCTGCCGGTCCATCTATTGCTACGTTATATCCCATGATACGTTCTCCTTATTTCTATTTTTATCACTCTATATCTGGATCCCCGTTCCGGCCGCATGTGCCGTAGACCATGCGATCTGAAGGTTGAATCCACCTGTTACCGCATCCAGATCCAGTACCTCTCCTGCAAAATGTAATCCCTTCACCAGTTTGGATTCCATCGTTCCAGGATCAACTTCTTTGATTTTAATTCCACCTTTAGTTATGATTGCCTCGTTATAATCTCTTAAATCTGTCAATGTACACGTCAGGCCCTTGATCAGTCTTACAAATCCAAGACGTTCTTCTTTCGTGATCACATTGACCTTCTTCTCGGGATCAATCCCGCTCAGTTCAATCATAACCGGGATCAGTTTCGACGGGAACAGCTTGTGCACCGCGTTCTTAAACTGTCGGTTCTGATTCTCTTCAAATTCCCGGAGCACTCTGTGATCAAGCTGTTCTTCCGAAAGAGCTGGTTTCAGATCAATCTTAAGTGTCAGTTCTTTTGCCTTCAATTTCTTTCCCACATAACTGCTGGCACTTAGGATCAGCGGTCCACTCACACCGTAATGCGTGAATAACATTTCTCCAAAATCATCATACAGCTTTTTCTTGCCGTCAAAAATCGTTACATTAACATTTCGAAGTGAAAGTCCCTGCAATTTAGGCACCCACTCCTCTTTACATTCCATCGGCACAAGCGCAGGCATACAATCCGTCACCGTATGTCCGAGACTTTCTGCAAACCGGAATCCATCTCCGGTTGATCCTGTTGACTGATAAGACAACCCTCCTGTTGCAACGATACAGGCATCCGCATGAATCTGTCTCTGATCTCCAAGTATGATTTTTTCAAAATGTCCGTCTTTTGCGACAACCTTTTTCACAGCTGTCCGCAGATGTACTTTCACACCCAGGCGGTCCATCTCCCGCTCCAGCCCGCGGATCACGTCCGAAGAATGATCCGACACCGGGAACACACGGTCGCCGCGCTCAATCTTTGTCGGCACACCGATTCGTTCAAAGAAATCAATCACCTGCTGATTCGTGTATCCATAAAAACTACTGTATAAAAACTTTGCATTTGTTCTGACCGCATCGAACAGGCCTTCCATATCACAGGCATTGGTAATATTGCATCTGCCTTTTCCCGTGATATAAAGTTTCTTTCCAAGCTTTTCATTCTTTTCAATAAGTGTAACTTTATTATTGTTTCTGGCAGCAGTTATTGCAGCCATCATTCCTGCTGCTCCACCGCCAATTATTATAACATTGCTCATTATCGCTCTCTCTTACTTTTCATCATCAATAGCTGCATTATCCATACATTTTCTTAATTCATTGACAACATTTTCATCTAACATATTAATCTCATCATTGCCTGAATACTCGAAATTATCAACAAACGTGTTAATCTTCTCAATATTCTCTACTACCTGTTCACTATTCTTAAGGCATATTGATACTATTAAAGCATTAATAAGACTCATTGGTGCAACAAGTGAATCAACTATTGACGCCATATCACTTCTTGCGATCAGATTGCAAGAAGAATACAGTGTCATCGGAGAATGTACACTGTCCGTCAACGTGATCACTGTTGCTTTTCTATTACTTGCAAATTCCAGTGCTTTCAAAGTACGCATCGAATATCTGGGAAAGCTGATCCCGATCACCACATCATCCTCGCTGACACGGATCAGTTGTTCAAAAATCTCACTAGAACTGTTCGTATTAACCGCTGTCACATTCTCACAGATCAGATTCAGATAAAAACTCAAGAAACTTGCAAGTGGCGAACAGCTTCGTATCCCGATCACATAGATCCTCTTTGCTTTCAGGATCGTATCTACCGCCATCTCAAATGCTTCATGATCAATTGCTTCCATCGTAAGCTTGATCTTCTCAATATCCGAATGCAGAACCGATGTCAGAATCTCCCCCTGGCTGATCCGTCCATACGTCACTTCCATACGCTGGATGGAATTCAGCTTCATCCTCACCAGTTCTCCCAGAGCTTTCTGAAATTCCGGGTATCCGTCATATCCAAGGGCCGTCGCAAATCTCACCACCGTCGATTCACTGACACCGACCTCTCCCCCCATCTTCGCAGCTGTCAAAAAAGCTGCCTTATCATAATCCTCACGGATAAAATCCGCCAGTTTTTTCTGTCCTTTGCTGAATTTGTGATATCTTTCATCGATCATCTTCAGCAGTTCATTCTTTGCGCTCATGCGATGTACCTCTTTTTCAAACAATATTTTTATTATATAGCTTTGTGGGGGAATAGTCAATCGGATGTCGGGTGTGCGGGGACGGGAGATGTGGAGGTTTGGGTGGATGGGCGCTTATGGACGGGAAGAAGATGTAACAAAGAAAGCTTGGGTAAAATCAGGCACCGAATACATTCGGCGAGAAATCTGATGATTTCTCACCTCAGGTATTCTTTCGCTCTGTGCCTGTATCACAGAGCAAATCCTGATTTTACCCAAACTTTCTTTTAACATCTTCTATTCCCGCCAACAGATGCCCATCCACCCAAACCTCCACATCTCCCTCAGCCATACACTCCGACAACCGAAAGTGAATTTACTGTTACCACCAAGCTATTGGGGCTCCGCCGGAAAACGTTTTTCATCTCGCTTTTCCCACTACTTCCTGAGCCACACTCCCCGCTATCCTCGTATATTTTCGCGAACAGTCAAGTGTAGAAGTTCCTGGTTCAATGCATTCGCAGGGTGCTTTGCAAGGAATTGGTGAAAAAAAGACGATAAAATAAGATTTGGGATGTGCTACAAGCACATCCCAAAAGAATACCTGAGGCGGAAAATCATCAGGATTTTCCGTCCGAATGTATTCGGTTCTTATCTTATCGTCTTTTTTTCGCTTACGCCTTGCAAGCACCCGAAGTCGCATTGAATCAGGAACTTCTACACTTGACGTCCTCTCGAAAACCTATACAGGATAACTTCCGTTTTCCGTATCCGCTACTGTCGCATCCACCTTTGTCTGCTGTGCTTCTCTATACTTGAAGAACTCTGTCGCAACCTGTGGGAATAATGCATATGAAAGCACATCCTCATCCTGCTGCTTGTACTGCTGTACAATTGGATCATTCTTGAATTTCTCAAGCTGTGGTTCAATCAAGTCAGCTGGACGGCATGTAATAGGCTTTGTATCACCGATAGCCTTCTTCTGAACTTCTGGATTGAATGGCTTGATTGTCTGACCAAATTCACCAGCAAGAACCTTCTTAGATTCCTTAGTAATCATCTTGTATCTCTCACCCTGTAATACATTAAGAACAGCCTGAGTACCAACAATCTGTGATGAAGGAGTAACAAGAGGTGGTTCACCATAATCTTTACGAACTCTTGGGATTTCCTCTAATACTTCTCTGTACTTGTCCTCTGCACCAGCTTCCTTAAGCTGTGATACAAGGTTAGAAAGCATTCCACCTGGAACCTGATAAAGTAATGTCTTAATATTAACTCCAAGAACCTTAGTATTCATAAGTCCGCTCTTTAATGCTTCCTCACGCATTGGGCGGAAGTAATCAGCAATTTCAGCCAGTTTGTTCTGGTCAAGACCGGTATCATACTGTGTTCCCTTGAATGCTTCTACCATAACTTCGGTTGCAGGCTGGCTGGTACCAAGTGCAAATGGTGACATTGCGGTATCGATAATGTCGCATCCAGCTTCTACTGCTTTCATGTATGTCATGGAAGCAACACCGGAAGTATAATGTGTATGCAGTTCGATTGGAAGGCTGGTTGAAGACTTCAGAGCCTGAATCAGTTCGGTTGCTTTCTGAGGAACTAAAAGTCCTGCCATATCCTTAATACATAAGGAATCAGCACCCATGTCTTCTACTCTCTTTGCCATTTCCATCCAGTAATCCAAGGTATAAGCATCTCCTAATGTATAGGATAATGCAACCTGAGCATGTCCTTTTTCTTTGTTACATGCTGTTACTGCTGTCTGAAGGTTACGAACATCATTTAAGCAGTCAAAAATACGGATAATATCAATTCCGTTTGCAATAGATTTCTGTACGAAATACTCAACCACATCATCTGCATATGGACGATATCCTAAGATATTCTGTCCACGGAACAGCATCTGAAGTTTAGTTTTCTTAAATCCATCTCTTAATTTACGAAGTCTCTCCCATGGATCTTCTTTTAAGAAACGAAGGCAGGCATCAAATGTTGCTCCACCCCAGCACTCTACTGCATAATATCCAACTTCATCCATTTTCGGGATAATTGGAAGCATCTGTTCTGTTGTCATTCTGGTTGCAATCAGAGACTGATGTGCATCACGAAGAACAGTTTCTGTAATTTTTAAAGGTTTTTTCATTTCTTCTGACATTTCTATCCTCCTATATACCAAAGATTGCCATAAATACACCGGCAGCTACTGCTGTACCGATAACGCCGGCAACGTTTGGTCCCATTGCATGCATAAGTAAAAAGTTTGTCGGGTCTTCTTCTGCACCAACCTTCTGCGATACACGCGCAGCCATAGGCACGGCGGAAACTCCGGCAGAACCAATCAACGGATTAATCTTTCCTTTGGTAATCCAGCAAAGCAGTTTTCCGAAGAGGACTCCGGCTGCAGTACCAAACATAAATGCAATCAGTCCAAGAGCAACAATCTTAAGTGTGCTGACATTTAAGAATGCTTCTGCACTGGTAGATGCACCAACGGAAGTACCCAGAAGAATAACTACGATATACATCAAAGCATTGGATGCTGTATCTGTAAGCTGTCTGACTACACCAGACTCACGGAAGAGGTTGCCAAGCATAAGCATACCAACCAACGGAGCGGTTGTCGGAAGAATCAGACATACAATTGTAGTAACTACGATTGGGAACAAAATCTTCTCCAGTTTGGATACCGGACGAAGGTTCTCCATCTTGATTGCACGTTCTTTCTTTGTTGTAAACAGTTTCATAATTGGCGGCTGAATAATCGGAACCAGAGACATATAAGAATATGCTGCCACCGCAATCGGTCCCATCAATGCAGCCTGTCCTAATTTACCGGCAAGGAAGATAGAGGTCGGGCCATCTGCTCCACCGATAATAGATACGGCTGCTGCTCCCTTGTCATTGAATCCCATCAGAATTGCAAGCAGGTAAGCTCCAAAAATACCGAACTGTGCTGCTGCTCCTAAAAGGAAGCTGATTGGGTTTGCAATCAAAGGGCCAAAGTCTGTCATCGCACCAACTCCAAGGAAAATCAGAGAAGGTAAGATTGACCACTCATCCAGAGTATAGAAATAATAAAGTAAACCACCGACACCATTGCTGGTCTCTTCCGGACTTGCAATAATGTCCGGATAAATGTTAACCAGAAGCATACCAAATGCAATCGGAACCAGAAGAAGAGGTTCATAACCTTTCTTGATTGCCAGATATAAGAATACGCAGGCAATTACAATCATAAGGTAGTTACCCCAGGTCAGGTTAAAGAATGCAGTCTGATGCAGGAGGTTACTCATTGTGTCTCCAACATAACTTAACATAATTTTCCTCCTAGTTGTTCATTGTAGCAAGTAATGCTCCTGCTTCTACGCTGTCACCAACTGCAACTTCGATGCTTGCAACTGTTCCGTCTTCCGGTGCAACAACAGGAGTCTCCATTTTCATAATTTCAAGAATCAGAACTGCGTCACCTTTCTTTACTGCTGTTCCAGGCTGAGCCTCAATCTTGAATACTTTTCCGGCTGCTCCGGCTTCAATCTTAATGCTTCCTGCTCCGGCTGCTGCCTTAGGCGCTGCTGCTTTTGCTGCAGGAGCTGCTGCTGCCTTTCTTGGTGCAGCTACAGGTGCAGATGCTCCGTTCTCTTCTACGGTAACATCATAAACATTTCCATTTACTGTAATTGTATAGTTTTTCATCTTTATATCCTCCTAATTATTCTTCAAACTATCTTCTCTTAATGGAACGTACTACAAATCCATCTGTAGAACTTCCTGTTGCTGCCGCAATTGCAGCAGAGATAACTGCAACAAGTTCCAAATCATCCTGAACCAACTCTTCTTTCTGAGCAATCTGTTCTACTACTTTATCTTCTTTTGCAGCAGTTGCATCAGCCGCATTCTTTTTCTTATTCTGTAAATAAGGAATAATGCGGAATGCATAAATAATAATACTGATTAAAATTAAGATTACAAATACGGTACCCATGCCCATAAGTGTATTCATTCCGGCTTTGCCCATTTTCTCGCCAAGTGAATATACCTTGTCAAATGTCATACTGGTAAGTTCCGGTGTGTCTGTAGTTGTATCAAATACAACAGTAAAACTCAAATCACGGTTGGTATAATTCAATATCTGTTCCATTACCATTGTCTTATTTGACTCTGTCATGGTAAAGTCACCAAATCCCTGGAAGTCTCCTTCGTCAGCAACAGCTTCTTTCCAACTGCTATAGAAGTTGTAGTTTACTGCATCGCTCTTCTCTGAAACGGAAGAAAGAGCTTTATCAATATCAGCTTCTGACACAGTAGTTATCTGCTGTACTGTCTGCTGTACTGTATCCTTCCACTGGTCATAGGTGCCTCCATTGAATGTTATTGAAGTCTGATCTGTCTTACCACAGGCCGTAACAGAAAATGCAAGCAGACAAACACATACAAGCATCCACAATTTTTTCTTCATAAGATTCACCTTTCTATTTTGTTCCATGTTTCTTATATGGAGTATCCATACGTTTTGTAAACAGCATTTCAAAAGCTGCTACAAGATATTTTCTGGTATCAGCAGGCTCAATAATCAAGTCTACATATCCTCTCTTAGCTGCAGTTACAACGTTAGACTGTAATGCCTCATATTCTTTTGCTTTCTCAGCAAGCTTGTCCGCATCAGCGTCTGCATACATAATCTCTGCTGCAAGACGTGCATCCATCATACCGGTCTTAACATCCGGCCATGCGTATACAAGGTCAGCACCGATTGCTTTGGAGTTCATCATTACTGCTGCACTTCCGTAAGCATTACCGGTAAGCAGGCTAACCTTAGGAACGGTAGCATTTGCAAATGCATATGTAAGTTTAGCCAGAGCTTTTGCAAGTCTTCTTTCGCTGCATTTTGTTGCTGTAAATCCAGCCACATTGGTAAGAGATAATACAGGAATATCAAATGCATCACAGAACTGGATGAATTCAGAAGCTTTTTCACAGCCTTTTGCACAAAGTGCTGCATCATGCTCTGCGACTTTCTTTCCTTCTTCATCATATTCTTCTGTGCAGTTAGCAACAGCACCGACCGTCAGTCCGTTTAACTGGATGAATCCGGTTACCATGCTCTTTGCATAATCCTTCTTTGTCTCTAAGAAATTATGATTATCAGAAATCTCGCTTAATACGAAACGAGGATCGCCTTTCATGGTATCTACATTTTCGCATGCACGGTTCAAATCATCTTCACAGTCTTCCATATAACCATTCTCTGTGTTATCTGCCGGAAGCATGCAGACCAGTTCACGAATCTGTGCAAAGATTTCTTCTTCAGAACCTGCCATATCAATGACGCCGGTCTCTGTGCTCTGGAAATCTGCAGAAGAAGTATCACATTTTCCAACGTAATTTCCTTCGATTGCGTTTGGTGCATTTACAAACATTTTTGCTTTATCAGCTTCCATATATGCAAAATCACATAACCCAGGTACTACGGTAAGTCCGCCGCCACAGTTGCCAAATACAGCACAAATCTGTGGAATTACTCCGGATGCCATAACCTGTTTTTCATAAATCATTCCTAATGCGTTCAAAGCATCTACTGATTCCTGAAGACGAACTCCGGCACAATCCAAAAGTCCGATTACCGGTGCACCCATCTTCATTGCTCTGTCATAAACAGCTGCAATTTTCTTTGCATGCATCTCGCCAATTGTTCCATTTAATACGGAAGAATCCTGACTGTAGACAAATACCAGATTACCATCAATCAGACCATGTCCGGTAATGACACCATCTGATGGCGTAGCTTCATCTGCCAGATTAAAATCCGTATTTCTTGCGGTTACCAGAGAACCGATTTCCATAAAGCTGTTTTCATCCAGCAAACGGCAAATTCTCTGTTCTGCTAAGTTATTACTTCTGTTGCTCATCTCTTAGTCCTCCATCTATTTTAGAAAAATAAAATTTTTCGCTAGGGTAATTGTAGTACATTGACCAAAACTTTTCAATAGCAAATTGTTAATTTTTTCACAGATTTTACATATCGCATTTTATGGCTGATTTTCTGACTTTATAAAGAAAAAAGTTCAACCATTCTGAGGCAGCTGTAGCGGTAATCCCATGCCTTAACACTGTCTTTTAAGACAAGTTCTTCCTCTCTCACCACCTGCCCGTTCAGTATATACTTAAGGGTTCCAACAGTAGTTCCTGCTTCCACCGGAGCCTCAAGTCTCTGCTTTCTCTCCAATTTAAATTCAATGGATTCATCCTTACGAAGCAGTATATTTTCTATCTGTTTTTCCTCTGTCCTGTTCTGAACCTCTGTCATCTTAATTCTGCTATAGCCTTCTGTCTTTGCCCCACTTATCTCAAGGGGACATTCTGCTTCCTTGGGGATTTCCAACTCCAGAAGATTTACCTTTTCAAAAGAATCGATTCCATACTGCATCAGCTGTTTTGTGTCTGACCATTTATAATTCTTATTGTTTGGCCAGCCGCAGCCTAAAAGTGCCACCACATAGGTACGGTCATCCCGCCGCAATGCTCCCACATAACAGTATCCGGCATTGCCCGTAAAACCGGTTTTACCACTGATTGCTCCGTCCATCATCGTAAGGAAACGGTTGTGATTATTGCAGCTGTAGTTTCGTGTTCCTTCTATATTAGAAAAGGAATAGGACGGTGTCTGCGTAATTTCAAGAAAAGTCTCTTTCATGGGAGACTCCTTGATGCAATAGCTCATAATCCGGGCAAGGTCGGCTGCTGTCGTTCCATGGAATCCGTTTTCATCTTCCTTATCCAGTCCGTTTGGCGTAATGAAATAGGTATCCATGCAGCCAAGCTCCGCCGCCTTCTCATTCATCAAGCCAGCAAATGCCTCCACACTTCCTGCCACATGTTCCGCAATTGCCACTGCCGAATCATTGTGGGATTCTAACATCAGAGAGAAACAAAGGTCTTTTAATAAAAACTGTTCCCCACTTGCTCCATTCAGCTGCACATCCGGCTGGGAGGCTGCATAATCAGAAAATGTAACCACGTCATTTAAATCTGCATGCTCTAAGGTTACAATCAATGTCATAATCTTTGTCGTACTGGCATTTGCCCGGCGCACATCCTCTTCTTTTCCAAACAAAATACGCCCTGAATCCGCATCCATTAAGCATGCAGACAGCGCGTACAAATTCTTTGGTTCTTCGATTTCTATTTCATTTTCTTCCTGTGTTTCATCCGGATTATCCTGTGGCAGCGGTTCTGCCGGAATATGATTGGAACTAAAAAATATAAAAAGCAGAGATAATGCTGTCATTTTCTTCCACCGTCTCTTTTTCATGACCGCTCCGAAATACATTTTCTCTGCATTCTATTCATTTCTTTCTATGATTATACTTCCGCTTACTACATTCCCTGTTGCTATACTTCAAGCTTCATTTCTGCTTCCTGTTCAGCCTGATGCTTGAATTCTTCCACCTGGTCTTCATTCAGCACCGGGAGTTCATCGATGGAATGCACACCAAAGCTCCGTAAGAATTCCTCTGTTGTGCCAAATAGCATCGGTCTGCCCGGAGCATCCAATCTTCCCACTTCATTGACCAGATTATATTCCACCAGTTTGCTTACTGCATGGTCGCAGGATACGCCACGGATTTTTTCAATCTCCGCCTTGGTGATTGGCTGCTTATAAGCAATGATGGATAAGGTCTCTAACAGTACGTCTGTAAGAACACGCTTCTTTGGCTGTTTTGCAATCCGAATCAGATATTCATACATTTCATTCTTCGTACACATCTGATAAGCGCCGTCCAGTTCGATAATCTGGATACCTCTTTCTTCCTGCTCATATTTCTGCCGGAGTGCTTCTATTTTCTTTTTGGTTTCCTGTTTGTCTAATTCAATTGCATTAGCAATTTTATCCAATTCTACCGATTCCCCCATGGTAAATAAAATTGCTTCTATGATTGCTTCATAATTCTTTTCTTCCATTACTACCCTCATATAATAAGAGCCTAGGCTGCAACCTTGGACTCTATTCTGATATCATCAAATATTTTATCCTGATAAATGGTTATCTTGCCCATCTTCATCAACTCAAGCACTGCAAGGAAGGTCACGATAATCTCCATCTTGCCACACTGTGCTTCTAAAAGACTGCGGAAGCTGAAATGTGGATGTGTCATTGCATACTGCTCTAAATATACCATTTTATCGGACAGTGATACTTCTTCTTTCTCAATCTTGCCAAATTTGGAACGAACCGGGTCAATCTTATCTTCCTGCTTACGCATGATGGATTTGAAAATATCATTCAACTTCTTCAATGTGACATCTGCCATCAGTTCCTCTAAATCCACCGGCTCTTCATAGGCAGCTACCTCGTCCGGAATCGTCGGCTCCTTAAACATCACCTTTTCCGCATCCATCTGACGGTCTTTTAATTCATAGGAAATGCATTTATACATCTTATATTCCAAAAGCTGTTCTACCAGTTCTGCTCTCGGGTCTTCTGCTTCCTCTTCTTCTGTCTCTTTTGCCGGAAGAAGCATCTTTGATTTAATATCAATCAGTGTGGCTGCCATGACTAAGAACTCACTCATAACATTTAAATCCTGCCTCTTCATTTCCCGGATATATTCCATATACTGATTGGTTATCTCCACAATTGGGATATCATAGATATTTACTTTATTCTTATCCAGCAGATGAAGGAGCAAATCTAACGGTCCTTCGAACACCTGCAGCTTTACTGTTAATTCCATTTCAAAACCTCTCCATTCTTTCCTAGCACATCTATTTTAACGGTATCTAAGAAAAAACGCAAGTGTTTTCACAAGATTTAGTGTTTTTCACAACTTTATACCACAAATCAAGCAATATCTTGTGGTTTTATAACCATAAACACAAGTTCCGCCCGGTTAAAGATTCTGATATGAAAGGTATGGGTTCCAAGCCCCCGGCTTACGATTACTTTCTTTCCCTCAAAATCAAAGGCTCCTGCATCATATTTCGGGAACCACTGAAACTGCGGAGAAATCAGGCTTCCAACCCCCGGAATCCGTATCAGTCCTCCATGATTATGTCCACAAAAAGTCAAATCCGCTCCCCAGTCTGCATATTCCTTCGCATATCTTGGATTGTGTGCTAACAGCACCTGAAATGTATCTTCCGTCTGCTCCGGAAGCGTTTTCTCAAGATAATCCTGTGGAAGTGGCATATCCACTCCTTTTTTATAACAGGACAATGGAATTTCAAGCCCGGTAACCGCCAGTTCTCCAAAAGCTTCTGTTTCATTATGCAGTACATGGATGCCAAGCTCTTTTACCTTATTTTCAAAAGCGAAAAATTTCTCCTGATACTCACTTTTTCTTATGTGGGCACGGGATTCATGATTTCCGTAAGAATAATAAACCGGTGCAATCCTGCACAGCTCTTCCAATATTTTTAACGCTGTCTCATAGGTGTCACTTTTCCTGCTGACCACCATATCTCCTGGAATCAGAATCAGATCCGGCTGTCCACTTCTAATTGTATCCAAAAGCCGGGCATTGTCTTTCCCGTATTGAAATCCATGTAAATCAGCCAAGACTGCCGCCTTATATTCTCTTTGCACTTTACCACTTTTTATCTCATAATCCGTTCTTGCAAATTTTTTTAATTCCTGCCACTGCCAGATTATGTAAGCCAAAATCGCACATGCTATTACAATAATGATTTTTAATAACATCTTTCACCTCTTTGCGTCAACAAAATAAACCATGCTTTATCTGCATATTTCTTTCTCTTCTCTATTAAAATGTAATAGAACATACCGGAGGTATTCTTATGCATACCATTCTTTCCATTTTCATAAGCCTGTCTCTTCTCAGCCCGGCCTTTTTACCAATGGCATCACAATTTTCTGTTCTTGCAGAAAACGAAACTCCTGCAGAATCCGACAATCCATCCCCTGATGCTTCCATGCCAGATGCTTCCAATCCGGATGCTGCTTCCGATGCATCTGCTCCGGTCGCATTGTCCGCTCCCAGCGCTCTTTTAATGGAAGCATCTACCGGAACCATCATCTATGAAAAGGATGCTCATTCCATCCTGCATCCTGCCAGCATTACGAAAATCATGACGCTGATTCTGATTTTCGATGCTCTGGACACACAAAAAATTTCCCTGGATGATGTTGTCACAGTTTCGGAACATGCTGCAAGTATGGGCGGTTCCCAGGTCTTCTTAGAGCCGGGTGAAACCCAGACCGTTGATACCATGATAAAGTGTATCAGTGTTGCCAGTGCCAATGACGCCTGCGTTGCCATGGCAGAATTCATTGCCGGTTCGGAAGATGCCTTCGTTGCCCAGATGAATGAGCGGGCTGCCGGTCTTGGTATGAAGGATACCAACTTTGTTAACTGCTGCGGTCTTGACGTTGACAATCATATGACCAGTGCCTATGATGTTGCTCTAATGTCCCGGGAATTAATTACAAAATATCCGCAGATACATAATTATTCCACCATCTGGATGGAAAATATTACCCATGTCACGAAAAAAGGGTCTTCCGAATTTGGTCTAACCAACACCAATAAGCTCATCAAACAATACGCCTATGCCACTGGATTAAAAACCGGTTCCACCGGTCTTGCCAAGTACTGTGTCTCAGCCACTGCTGAAAAAGATAACATTAAACTCATCGCAGTCATTATGGCTGCACCGGATTATAAAGTGCGTTTTGCTGATGCGTCCACCCTTTTAGACTATGGTTTTTCCGTATGCCGGCTCTATCAGGATACCACACCGCCCGCTCTGCCGGAATTATCAGTACGGGGTGGCACTGATAAAAAGGTCAGTCTTTCCTATGAAGGAACCTTTTCATATCTTGATACTGCAGGAAATGACTTAAATCTTATTGAAAAAAAGCTTTCTCTTCCAGAAGAAATAAAAGCTCCGGTAACACAGGGAAAAGAAGCCGGCACACTTTACTATACATTAAATGAAAAAGAAATCGGCTCCATCCGGGTCTTATATGATACTACAATTCCAAAAGCTACCTATCAGGATTATTTTCGTAAGACGCTTACTTATTTCTTCTCCCTGTAAAACCTTTTCTACAAAAGCGGGGCCAGCAGACGCAGACAGGTCTGTATCATCCGTACTCCTACAAATCTGTGTTTGCAGAATTCCAGATCAATCTGCTGTGACTGTCCGATTACCGCAAGTGCATCTTCTTTTAACTGCAGCACTGCCTCGGTCTTATAACACCAGACTCCGCATTCAAAATGCAGATACATACTGCGGTAATCCAGATTGATACTGCCTACGGTAGCAATTTTATCATCACAGACAAAACTCTTTGCATGAATAAATCCCGGTGTATACTGATAAATCTTTACACCACTTTCAATAAGAACACCATAATCTGCCTGTGTCAGAAGATAAACAAATTTCTTATCCGGAATTCCAGGTGTTACAATCCGCACATCCACACCACGTTTTGCCGCATTCTGAAGGCTTACCAGCATTTCATGGTCAATAATCAGATACGGGGTGAAAATGTAGACATACTTCTGTGCTGAATTAATAATGTTCATGTATACATTCTCGCCGGTATTTTCGTGATCTAACGGTGTATCACTATACGGCTGCACATATCCAACGGATGGAATCTTTGCCACATAGTCTGCATCCGGCCGGAACTTCTCATAATCCTCCGTGGAATTTATTATATAATTCCACATTTCAAGAAACATACAGGTAAAGCTCCATACCGCTGCACCTTTCATACGGATTCCGGTATCCTTCCAGTAACCAAACCGCTCAATTTCATTGATATATTCATCTGCAATATTGATTCCGCCAGTAAATGCAACATTTCCATCAATAACGAGGATTTTTCTGTGGTCACGGTTATTCATAATGACAGCCAGTCTCGCCCGCAACGGATTAAACGCCGCACATTTAATTCCGATTTTCTGCAATTCTTTATAGAAATTATTCGGCAGTGTCGTAATGCAGCCAACATCATCATAAATCAGACGTACTTCTACGCCCTCTTCCACTTTTTCCTTCAAAAGCTGAATCAGCTCCCGGAACATCTTTCCATCATCTAAAATAAAATATTCCAGAAAAACAAACTTTTTCGCTTTCCGGATTTCTTCTAACATAACCGGAAACATTTCTTCTCCGGACGGATAATAATTTGTTGCTGTATGTTCATAAACCGGAAAATGCGCCCAGTCACTGATATATGCAGACTGTCCAGCGGCAACCGGATCTTCTTCTGCCAGCCGTTCTCTGCACGCTCTATCTTCTGTAAGAAGCGGTTCTACTTCCTCATTTACACGGTTCATTTTCTCTCTTGCCTTTCTGGTGAGTTCCGGTCTTCCAAATACCACGTACAGCAACAATCCGAGCAACGGAAACATCAGAATAATAAATACCCATGCCAGCCGGTATGCCGGATTCATTCTTCGATTTACAACGAATAAAGCTACGATAAATGCAAGTATATTGAGAATCAGGTTGATGTAAGTAGACATTTTACCAACTTCCAGCAGCAGATAAAATAAATATCCAAACTGAAGTAAAATAAGTAAAACTGTGATAAAAAGTCTGCTGATTAAAACTTTAACTATTTTCTTCACCTTATTCCCTCCTCTTTCTTTTCTACCCCTTATTTTATGCGTATTCTTCATTTTACCGCATTTTCTCCCAGAAATCAAATGTCCGGCGTATTCCTTTCCCTCTGTCTCTTTCTCTCTGCTTTTTATCTCTTCCATGTTCTTTTATTTTATCGAATCAGCTGCATGACATCCAGCCTCCCCCAGCCCTGTGCATGCTTGGATTTTCCGGTATCTACACTCGTCTCATAAAGCCGCAGTTTTACTTCTGCCGGTTTTAGATTTGGATAACGGCTTAAAAGCACCGCGACCGCCCCCGCCACCACCGGTGTTGCCATAGAGGTCCCACTTTTCATCTCATAACCATTTCCCATCCGCTTACAGCTGACAATCGCTGTTCCAGGAGCCACTACTTCCGGTTTCATAATACAGGCTTCCGTCGGACCTCTCCCACTATACCCACGCATCAGGCCCAGATTTTTTACTTCTCCTTCCTCATCATCACTGCTGCCTACCGTTATAATCTTCCGGCATAGCCCCGGTATCGTAATACTCTTATCCTTTGGCCCGTTATTTCCTGCAGCAGCAACCACTACGATTCCTGCATCCCAGACTGCTTCAATTGCTGCTAACAATTCCTCCTGTTCTTCCCTTCTGGCCGAAGCAAGCATTCCTACGGAAATATTTAAGATTCTGATATTCATTTTCTCATAATTAGAAATCAGCCATTTTAATGCTGATACCACCAGTCTGGTATTTCCCTTTCCCATACGGTCTAATACTTTTATCGCATATATCGCTGCTCCCGGTGCCATCCCCCGGTAACGTCCATGAGAAGCAAAACCGGAACCTGCAATAATTCCTGAAACATGGGTTCCATGACCATTATCATCATAAAGTATCTTCTTATCACCTACATAATCACGAAATCCTCTGATTCTTTGTCCAAAATCAATATGAGTTCCAATTCCTGTATCCATCACGGCTACAGTGACATTATTTCCAATATATCCTAGTTTATGAGCTTCATTCACCCTTGTAATCTGTCTGACCCGTTCCATACTGCACCATTTTATGTTTTCTTATAATATATGCAGTGCAGCATTTTTGACCACCGGCAGAGCTTTTTGGATACCCGAAAAAGAAGTTTACTCAGCAAACCCGGCTCTTTTTTTCTGCCAGACTTTTTCTTCGCTACTTACGTAAAAAGGCGTATACCCTTGTGGATTTTCATCCGCAAAAGCATACGCCTTATTTTATTTATGTGAGTATTGAAAAATCACATGCCACGAATCTGCAATTAGTTCTGAGCAGGAACATCCTTGATGGAGAAGCTGATTCTTCCCATTCTGTCTTTGCCCATGCAGATACAGGTTACTGTATCACCAAGAGTCAGAACATCTTCTACATGTTCGATTCTCTCTTTTGCAATCTTGGAAATGTGAACCATTCCCTCTTTGCCCGGTGCAAATTCGATGAATGCACCAAATTCTTTGATGCCTACTACTTTACCAGTGAAAATCTGACCTTCTTCAAAATCAGTTGTAATGATACGGATCATGTCAGCAGCTTTCTCAAGCATTGCTTTATCGGTACCACAGATGCTTACTGCACCTTCATCATTGATGTCAATCTTAACACCGGTGCGGTCGATAATCTCGTTGATTGTCTTACCCTTCTGACCTACTACATCACCAATCTTAGCCGGGTCAATCTGAACCTGAAGAATCTTTGGAGCATACTGTCCAACTTCTTTTCTTGGCTCAGCAATTGCTTTGGACATAACTTCGTCCATGATATAAAGTCTTGCTTCCCTGGTTCTTCTGATTGCTTCTTCTACGATAGGTCTTGTTAATCCGTGAATCTTAATATCCATCTGGATTGCAGTAATACCGTCATGTGTACCGGTTACCTTGAAGTCCATATCTCCGAAGAAGTCCTCAAGTCCCTGAATATCGGTTAATACGATGTAATCATCATCTGTCTCACCAGTTACCAGACCACAGGAAATACCTGCAACCATTTTCTTAATCGGAACACCTGCAGCCATAAGTGCCATACAGGATGCACAGGTAGATGCCATAGAGGTAGAACCATTAGATTCAAAGGTCTCGGATACGGCACGGATTGCATATGGGAATTCTTCTTCAGAAGGAAGAACCGGAACCAATGCTTTCTCAGCCAGTGCTCCATGTCCGATTTCACGACGTCCCGGTCCTCTGGAAGGTTTTGTTTCTCCAACAGAGTAGGATGGGAAATTGTAATGGTGCATATATCTCTTGGTTGTAATATTCTCATCTAATCCATCGATTTTCTGAACTTCAGATAATGGAGCTAATGTTACAACATCACAGATCTGAGTCTGTCCACGGGTAAACATAGCAGAACCATGTACTCTAGGAATAATATCAACCTCAGATGCCAGCGGACGAATCTGGTTGATTGCTCTTCCATCCGGACGTTTGTGGTCTTTTAAAATCATCTTACGAACGGTCTTCTTCTGATACTGATATACAGCCTCACCAACTAATGGAAGCCACTCTTCGTTATCTGCAAATGCCTCTTCCATTTTCTCTGTTACTTTACGGATATTTTCTTCTCTGGTCTGTTTGTCGTCAGAGAATACTGCTACTTCCATCTCATCCGGTGTAACAATCTCACGCATAGCTGCAAACATTTCCGCTGGAACTGCACAGCTTGTATATTCATGTTTTGGTTTACCAACTTCGTTTACCAGTTTCATAATGAAATCATTAATGGTCTGGTTGATGTCGTGTGCCATGTAAATTGCTTCAATCATTTTATCTTCCGGAATCTCATTTGCTCCGGCTTCAATCATGATTACTTTCTCTCTTGTAGAAGCAACCGTCAACTGTAAATCACCATTGTCCCAAACTTCCTGGGATGGGTTGATTACAAATTCACCATCTTTCATTCCGACCTGTGTCATAGCACATGGTCCGTCAAATGGGATGTCCGAAATGCAGGTTGCAATCGCAGAACCAAGCATTGCTACGATTTCCGGACGGCATTCCGGGTCAACGCTCATAACGAGGTTGTTTAATGTTACATCATTACGATAATCCTTTGGGAATAACGGACGCATAGGTCTGTCAATTACACGGGAAGTAAGGATTGCATTCTCAGATGCTTTTCCTTCTCTCTTATTAAATCCGCCAGGGATTTTTCCTACTGCATAAGATTTCTCTTCGAACTCTACGCTAAGAGGGAAAAAGTCGATTCCGTCTCTTGGCTTTTCAGATGCTGTTGCAGTAGATAATACAGTGGTATCACCGTAGTGCATGAATGCACATCCATTTGCCTGTTTACCCACACGGTTAATATCAACCGTAAGAGTTCTTCCGGCAAGTTCCATTGAATAACTCTGGTACATATCATTTCTCCTTTTTTGTATACAGGATATTCCTGCTTATTATGGCAGAAGTTCCGAAATGGTGCTGTTTGCAGCCATCCGGAGGTGTATCGACCGAAACTACTGATTAATACAATCTGTAATTGCACTAATCAGTGGTCTCGGAATCGTCCTTCTGCCGTTCTTACATTGTCATCCATAAGACTCTGCACTTGCAGTTCCTTACGGATATCCGGCAACCTGTGGAAGCCTGGCAACCGAAAAATAGAGCGGACAACTCCGCTCTATTCTATACGGTTTCCTTTTACAAGAAATTACTTTCTCAAACCTAAACGTTCGATTAAAGAACGATATCTTTCAATATCAACTTTCTTTAAGTAAGCCAGTAAACGACGTCTCTGACCAACCATCTTTAAAAGTCCTCTTCTGGAATGATGATCCTTCTGATTTACTTTTAAGTGCTCATTCAGCTCATTGATTCTGGCTGTTAAAAGTGCAACCTGTACCTCTGGTGAACCTGTGTCTGTAGCAGTTTTACCATATTCTGCGATGATTGCTTCTTTTCTTTCTTTTGATAACATTTATGTTTCCTCCTTATATTTTCTTATCGCCTGATAATCAGTAAAAGGTCGGAGTGTCCATCTACCGAATATCGGCTAAATCATACCTAACAAATATAACATACTACTTATTATTTGTAAACAAAATTCTTTTAGTTTCCTTATCTAGTTTCCTAATACACGGACAACACATACTGGTGAACGATAATATGCATTGGAAATCTTGATTCCGGTAGAAGGTGAACTTGCATGAACAATCTGACCATTTCCGATATAGATTGCCACATGGTTGATGCCCTTACCGCTACCATAGAAGAACAAATCTCCCGGCTGTGCTTCGGATGCACTGATTCTGGTTCCGCATCCTGCCTGTGCTCTGGATGAGTGTGGCAGATATACGCCATAATTTGCATATACGGATAATACGAATCCGGAACAGTCCGCTCCTCTGGTAAGGCTGGTTCCGCCCCATACATATGGATTACCGACAAACTGTGTTGCATAAGCCACCAGTGATACCCTTGTATCTGAAACACCCTGACCATATTTTAATTCTGTCATGGTCTGTGCCTTTGGCAGCTGCTGTGAAATCTCTACATAGTCGGTGCTTGCATATCCTACATCACCATCTAAGTCTACTTCCACCCAGCCATCATACTGATTTAAAACCTCTAATTCTTCTCCTTCCGGCATCAATGCCAGTTTGGTACAATCGGTATTCATCTCAGCACGTACATTTAAAGTCTGTGTTGTAACGGTTGCAATGGTCTTCATTACTTCCTGGGCTTTTGCTACAGCTGCCTCTCCGGTAATGATATATTCTGCTTTTACATATCCGGTTACCTGACCAGATTCAATTTTAAGCCACTCGCCATTGTCCTCTAATATTTCACATCCGGCATCGTTCTGCATCTTTCCTACGATATCAGAATTGGTATCCGGCTGTTCCCTTACATTTAAACTGCTGTCAACCTGTGCAATACCAAGATTGGTATATCCACAGATTGTTGTATCTGCTGGTACCGCTGTATCGGTTGCTGCTGTATCTGCAGGTACCGTTGTATCGGTTGCTGCAGCATCCTCAGACTGTCCTTCCATCGTTGTAACAGTATTGGTTGCTGAAACAACAATATCTGTATTATAATAGGAATCCATTGTAGCAAATATTCCTGCATTTAAGCCGGAACCTGCTGATGTCTGTGCAGCTGCGCCGCCCTCAAGCGCCACTGTAAGTCCACAGGTAAGAATAAATGCTGTTGTCTTCCACTTTCTATTGTTCTTCATAAAAATATGCCTCCTGACATTGTAACGATGCAAAATGCACCCTGCATTTCCGCATCTGTTCGAATCAATATGCTTCTCCATATTTTAAGATTATAGCAACGTGATTTCATAATGTCAACATAAATATGTAACAATTATGTAACAATTGTTCGAAATTTTACGAAATTCATATATTTAATGCTGCTGTACATAAAATCTGCCATAGGCAATATCCTGTTCGAGCTGTTGCTTTAAAGCCTCTAAGGATTCAAACTTCATCTCGCTGCGCTCTCTGCTCCGGAAACAGACACGCACTTTCTTTCCATAGAGATTCTCATTAAAATCAAAAATATTGGTTTCCACTGCCACCGGATTAACCCCTTCGATAGTCGGCTTACATCCCACATCTGCGATTCCATGATACGTCTTATCCCCTACTACAACATCACAAACATAGACGCCAAACGGCGGAAGCAGTTTGTTTTCCGGCGGTATGATATTTATGGTCGGGATTCCAAGTACCTTCGCGCCCATTTCTCTGCCATGTATTACAACACCTTCCACAAAATAATCATAGCCAAGAAGGTATTTTACTTTTTCCATATTGCCCTTTTCTACTTCTTCCCGGATAAAGGTACTGCTGATATCCCGATTCTCATACTGAACCTTATCTATTACCTTAAGTTCATAATGCAGCTTCTTCGCATATATTTCCAGCAGATGGTAATCTCCGCGGCGGTTATGTCCGAAATGAAAATCTGTTCCAACCACAATGCCACGGATTTTCATGGAAGAAGCCAGCATTTCAATAAATGCTTCCGGTTCCATGGTCATGACTTCTTTGGTAAAAGGATATTCAATCAGATAATCAATGCCCTGCTCTTCACAGATTGCAACCTTCTCTTCATTCGTCGTAAGCACCTTCTGGACTTCATTTATCCTGCCCGGTCTCGGCGGAATGGCAAAGGTAAACAGTACCGTTGCACAGCCTTTATTCTTCTGCTCCATCATATGTTCTAATAAAGTCTCATGTCCTCTGTGCAGACCGTCAAATTTGCCAAGGGAAAGCACGCATTCTTCTTCAATATGAAATTCTGTTGTTCCATGTATATACTTCATTTTTTATACCTGCTTAAATGTCTTTTTCCTTCTCATTGCTGTGTAAAGAAAAGTTTTACCGGCTTAAACAGCCTGTCCGCTGTACGGTATTCATATATTCCAACAAAATGATTTGCATTGTCATACACTCTGACTTTTTTGCAGTCATCTTCTTTATAAAAAGAAGCAAGCGTATGCTCTATCGTCTCTGCCTCTGCTATCACGGGCAGCGGCAGCTTATTTCCATTATATAAAAGTGCAGTACTATCTTTGCGGCTGTGAATCTGTGGCAGATTTTTAAATACGGTATCAATGGGATATAAAATCTCTTCTATCTTACCACTTTTCATTATTGTCTCAATTTCCTGCAGTGTTTTTGCATCTTCTATTTGAAAATCTGAAACTCTTGTCCGTACCAGGTACTCCATACAGGCTCCACAACCTAATTTTTCTCCGATGTCATGGCACAATGTCCGGATATAAGTTCCTTTGGAACAGTGCACCCGCATGGTCACTCGCGGCAAGTCGATTGATAAAATTGCAATATCTAATATCTGAACCTTCCTTGCCTTGCGTTCTACTTCCACACCTTCTCTTGCTAAGTCACATAATTTCTTTCCATTGACCTTCAGTGCAGAATACATCGGCGGAATCTGTGCATATTCTCCCACAAAGCTTTCAATACACTGCTTTACTTCTTCTATGGAAAGATTTACCTCGGATTCCTTTAATATGGTTCCTGTCATATCCTGGGTATCCGTTTCTTTTCCCAAAAGCATGACTGCCTCGTATACCTTGTCCTTATCAGTTAAAAGGTCACAGACTCTGGTTGCTTTTCCTATACATACAGGAAGTACGCCCTCCGCATCCGGATCAAGCGTACCTGTATGTCCAATCTTTTTCATTTTTAAAATTCCACGCAGCTTTGCAACTACGTCAAAGGACGTAAATCCTTTTTCTTTTCTCACATTAATAATTCCGTCCATACGTTATCCTGTCTATTTCAAAAGCTGTTTTTCAACGTCCTTTACGATTCCCTCAAGAATCTCTTTAGCATTGCCTTCTATGGTTGCTCCGGCTGCCCGTATATGGCCGCCTCCACCATAGGACATCATAATAACTGCCACATCTACCTTACCACTGGAACGCATGCTTGCTTTAAAGCTTCCATCCTCATTTTCGTAAAGAAAGATTGCAGCTTCCACATCTTTGGTAGCACGAAGCTGCTGTACGATTCCTTCTAAATGTTTCGGAAGAACCTGGTATTTTTCCATTTCTTCTTTGGTTACGATAGATGCAATGCATTTTCCATCTAAAAAGAGCTGGCTGTCCACCAATGCCTGACCCAAAATCCGGTTCTGCTCGTAAGTTTTCTCATAATAAGTCTTATCCACGATACGGCTGAAATCAATTCCCATTTCCATCAGCCTGCCGGCAATGTTCATGGTCTTTGCGGAAGTACAGGAATACTGGAACACACCCGTATCATGCACAATTCCCACATAAATACATTCTGCAATTTCCTTTGTAATCTTCTCTTTATCTATGAGCTCATATACAAGCTCACAGGTTGAACTTGCCTCCGGGAAAATGTAGTTTGCATCTGCAAAGTTCTGATTGCTGATATGATGGTCAACACAGAAGGTGCGTTTTGCTGCATGAAAATATTTCACTGCATTTCCCAGTCGTTTCTCATCGCCGCAGTCCAATGCAATAAATAAATCGTATGGCTCTTTTTCTATATAAGAGCTGTCAATTTTATCTGCATTTGCAAGGAATTTGAAAATGTTTGGAATCGGTTCCAGATGGAGTTCCACTTCCATTTCCGGATGATATTTTCTGATATAGTTATATACTGCTAACGTGGAACCTACACAGTCTCCGTCAGGTTTTACATGACCGGCTATTGCTACACGCTTCACATCATAAAGCTGTTCCTCTAATTTCATTGGCAACACCTGCTCTCTTTCTCTTCGGATGAGGCTTAGGACTCTTCCTGTCCAATCACCTCATCAATTTTCTTTGACATGTTTACACCATACTCAATGGACTGATCCAGGATAAACCGAATCTCCGGAGTATTTCTTAAATTGATACTTTTTGCTAGGGCATGACGAATATACCCTTCTGCACTATTAAGACCTTTGATTGTATTATTCTGAGCTTCTTCGTCTCCGAATACACTGATATACGCCTTACAGGTTTTTAAATCCGGTGCCACTTCTACGGCGACCACACTGGTCATCGGCGCAATACGCGGGTCTTTTACTTCACTCCGGATAATGTTGGAGAGTTCTCTTTGAACTTCTCCATTTATCCGCATATTTTTCATACTATTTTTTTGCATAATTTTCCTGTCCTTCTATCAGATTATCTGGCAACCTCTACCATCTTATATGCCTCTACCTGATCCAGTTCTGCAATATCATTAAATCCTTCGAATACAAGACCACACTCATATCCGGCTTTTACTTCCTTCACATCGTCCTTGAAACGTTTCAGGGAAGCAAGATTTCCTTCAAATATCTGTGTTCCCTCACGGGTAATACGGACTTTACATCCACGCTCGAAGTTACCATCCAATACATAAGAACCTGCAATGTTACCAACACCGGATGCTTTGAAAATCTGACGGACTTCTGCATGGCCGATTACTTTTTCTTCGTATACAGGATCTAACATTCCCTTCATAGCAGCTTCTACGTCTTCAATTGCGTTATAGATAACTTTATAAAGACGGATATCTACACCTTCATTTTCAGCAGTAACCTTTGCTGTAGGGTCCGGTCTTACGTTAAATCCAATGATGATTGCGTTAGATGCAGATGCTAAAGTAACATCAGATTCGTTGATTGCACCAACACCACCATGGATAATCTTAACCACAACTTCGTCGTTGGAAAGTTTTACAAGGCTCTGTTTTACGGCTTCTACAGAACCCTGGACGTCTGCTTTAACGATGATATCCAGCTCTTTTACATCTCCGGACTGAATCTGTGAGAACAGGTCATCTAAAGACATCCTGGAACGGGTCTCCTCTAACAGTTTTGCCTTTCCTTCGGAAATATATGTCTCTGCAAAGTTTCTTGCATCTTTTTCACTGTCACATGCTACGAATGTTTCTCCTGCATCCGGTACACTGGAAAGTCCTAAAATCTCTACCGGCATGGATGGTCCGGCTTCTTTTACTCTTCTTCCCTTATCGTCAATCATGGCACGTACTTTACCATATGCACTACCACAGGCAATCGGCTCACCAACTGTAAGGGTTCCCTTCTGTACTAAAACAGTTGCTACAGCTCCTCTTCCTTTATCCAGCTGTGCCTCAATGATAACACCACGGGCTTTACGTTTTGGATTTGCCTTTAACTCGCTGACTTCTGCTGTTAATAATAACATTTCCAATAACTGGTCAATACCTTCGTGGGTATGAGCAGATACCGGTACAAAAATGGTGCTTCCACCCCAGTCTTCCGGAATCAGTTCGTATTCGGATAACTCCTGTTTTACTCGGTCGATATTGGCATTTGGCTTATCAATCTTATTGATTGCTACTACGATTTCAATTCCGGCTGCTTTAGCATGGTTAATTGCTTCTACAGTCTGCGGCATGACACCATCATCTGCTGCAACTACAAGAATTGCGATGTCGGTAGATTTTGCTCCACGCAGACGCATTGCGGTAAATGCTTCATGTCCCGGTGTATCTAAGAAGGTAATCTTCTGTCCATTGATACTTACCACATAGGCTCCGATATGCTGTGTGATACCACCAGCCTCACGGTCTGTTACATGTGTATTACGGATTGCATCCAGAAGGGATGTTTTACCATGGTCAACGTGACCCATTACACAGACAACAGGTGGTCTTGGAACTAAATCTTCTTCTCTTTCTTCATCCTCTTTTAAGAGCTCTGCAATTACGTCTACCTTTTCTTCCGGCTCTGCAATACAGTTAAATTCCAGTGCAATTTCTTCTGCACTGTCATAGTCGATTTCCTGGTTTACGGTAACCATCTGTCCCTTCATAAAGAGCTTCTTGATGATTTCAGAAGCCTGAACCTTCATCTTATCTGCCAGTTCCTTAATCGTCATACGCTCCGGCAGGGATACGCTGCGGATGGTATCTTCTTCCTTTGGTTTCGGCTGTGCAGGACGTTTCTTCTTACCGCCGTTTTTCTCAAGATTTACATATCTTTCCTGTTTCTTGCTTCCTAACTTATCGTGCTCCTGCACCTGTTTCTTACGGGTATTGTCACGGTCACGGTTTTCACGGCTTTCTTTTCTTAAATCATCCGGTCCTGCCTGGATAGCTTCTTTATTGAAACGGTTTAATTCCTGATCGAATCTTCCACCATTTCTTCCGCCTCTTCCATTTCTGTCGCCTTGTGAACGGTTATTATTGTATGGTCTGTCTCCCTGTGGGCGGTTATTGTTGTACGGTCTGTCTCCCTGCGGGCGGTTGTTATTATATGGTCTGTCTCCCTGCTGACGGTTATTATATGGTCTGTCCCCCTGCGGGCGGTTGTTATTGTACGGTCTGTCTCCCTGCTGACGGTTATTATACGGTCTGTCTCCCTGTGGGCGGTTGTTATTATACGGTCTGTCTCCCTGCGGGCGGTTGTTATTATACGGTCTGTCTCCCTGTTGACGGTTATTGTTAAAGTTTCTTGTCTCCGTCTTCTTCTCTTCTGTTTTCACTACCGGTTTCTCCTGAACAGTTTTTGTTTCCGTAGTCTTTACTTCTGCAGTTTTCGTTTCTGCTGGTTTTACTTCTGCAGCCTTAACTTCTGTTGCTTTTACCTCTGCCGGCTTAACTTCTGCAGCTTTTACCTCAGCAGGCTTTGGTGCTGCCGGTTTTGCAGGCTGAGCTGGTCTTGCAGCCGGTGCCGGTCTTCTTGCTTCTCCTGTCTTGGCATTGGTGTGATAAGCCTGACGTCTGCTTCCCGGATTGGTCTTGCTGTTCTGTGGGTTAAATACAGCAGAAATACTTGCTTTTTTCTTCGGTCGAGCCGGTGCCTCTGTTGATTTTGCCTCGCCTGCAGCTTTTGTTTCACCTGCTGGCTTTGCTTCTGTTGCAGCTTTTGCTTCACCTGCCGGCTTTGTCTCTGCTGCCGGCTTTTTCTCTGCTGCTGGTTTTGCTGCTCCGTTTACTTTAGAACGCACCAGCTTCTGTGCATCTTCATCTATACTATTGCTGGATGTCTTTACTTCATACTGGGTTCCTTGTAAGGAATCCAAAACATCCTGCGGCTTTATATTTAATTCTTTTGCGAGTTCATATACTCTGAGTTTTGACATATATAACTACCTCCGTTATTCAGTTGTTAACAGTTTCAATTGCTTTATGACGGCTTTGGCAAGACCTTCGTTGGTAACTGCCAATGATGCCCGAAATTCTTTTCCAATATGATGTCCGAGACTCTCCTTATCAGCATAAGCATAAAATGGCACTTCATAAAAGCTGCACATATCACGGAAATGTTTCTTCGTATTATCTGAAGCATCTCCTGCGACAATGACCAGATGAGCCTTTCCTTCTTTTACCGCTTTCTCTGTTGAAAATTCTCCGCTTGCAACATTTCCTGCCTTGGCAGAAAGTCCAAGCATGGATAACACCTTATCTTGTTTCAATATTCTGCATCTCCTTTTGCAACTCCTCATATATTTCTTCCGGAATCGCCATTTTCAAAGATCTTTCCAAGCCCTTTGTCTTTTTTGCTGCCAAAAAGCAATCCATATTCGGACAGATATATGCGCCTCTTCCATTCTTCCTTCCAGTGGAGTCCACTACAAGTTCATCTTCCGGCGTATGAATAATCCGAATCAATTCTTTCTTGCTTTTCATTTCCTGGCATCCTACACATTTCCGCATAGGAATCTTCTTATTCGTTGCCATCTATGAACTCACCATCTCCTGTGTTTTCTTCTTCATAACCTTCTTCATAACCTTCTTCATACTCCTCATCATAGTCCTCGTAATCATTTTCATAATCCATAAATTCACCGGACTCTCTTGCCTGTGTCTCACTCTTGATATCAATCTTGAATCCGGTCAGTCTTGCAGCAAGTCTTGCATTCTGTCCTTCTTTACCGATAGCAAGTGACAACTGATAATCCGGAACAACAACCTTTGCGCTCTTCTCTTCGCCATCTGCGATTACGGAAATAACTTTTGCTGGGCTTAATGCGTTCTCGATTAACATAGCAGGATTCTCATTCCAGTTAATGATATCAATTTTCTCACCGCGTAATTCACTTACGATAGCATTTACCCTGGCTCCGTTCATACCTACACAAGCTCCTACCGGATCCACATCAGGGTCATTGGAGTAAACAGCAATCTTGGTTCTGCTTCCTGCTTCACGGGCAATACTCTTAATTTCTACAATACCATCTTTTACTTCAGTAACTTCTGATTCAAACAGACGTTTTACTAATTCCGGATGGGTTCTTGAAACCATAATCTTTGGTCCCTTTGGTGTAGATTTTACTTCCAGGATATATACCTTGATACGTTCGGTCGGTTTGAATACCTCTCCCTTTACCTGCTCATTTTCAGTAAGAATGGCATCTGCTTTACCAAGATTAATGGAAATATTTTTTCCAACATATCTCTGTACAATTCCGGTTACAACGTCTTTTTCCATGCTGTAATATTCGCTGTAAATTGCTTTTCTTTCTTCCTCACGAATCTTCTGTAAAATTACGTTCTTTGCATTCTGTGTTGCAATACGTCCAAATTCTTTGGATTTAACTTCTACATTTACCACATCACCAAGATTGTACTCAGAATCAATCATGCGTGCATTTGCAAGGCTGATTTCTGTTACATCATCTTCTACTTTTTCCACTACGGTCTTCTCAGCAAGCACATGGAACTCGCATGTTTCCGGGTCAATATTTACTTTAATATTATCTGCCTTTCCAAAATGGTTTTTGCATGCAGTCAGCAGAGAATTCTCAATTGCCTCAAGTAAAGTCTCTTTGCTGATATTTTTTTCCTGTTCCAGTATTGTCAATGCTTCCAACAACTCGTTATTCATTTCTTTATCCTCCTATATACTTATTTTCTAAGTTGTATGCTATGTTAATGATTAAAAATCGATGGCAAGACGGATTAATGCAATATCCTTCTTATCAAATACCTTCTGTCCATAAGATTCGTCTTCAATTGTTACGGTATTCTCATCATATGCACTTAAGACTCCACAAAATTCCTTTTCATGGTCTATGGCACGATACAGACGTATCTCTACTTCTTTTCCCATAGAACGGACATAGTCCTTTTCTTTCTTCAACGGTCTGCCAAGTCCCGGCGAACTCACTTCAAAAATATAAGAGTCTTCCACATAATCTTCCCGATCCAGAATCTCATTCATTTCCCGTGCTACCATTTCACAGTCATTGACGGTAATTCCGCCTTCCTTATCAATGTAAGCCCGTAAGTACCAGTCGGAACCTTCCTTGACATATTCCACATCTACCAGTTCAAAATGATACTTATCAACGATTGGCTGAATGAAGCTTTCTGTCTTCTGTTCATAAATTTCTTTTCTGGACATGTAACCACCTTTCCATCTGTCTAAATTTTGTTCTAAACATGAATTGAGAGTGGACGCAACGCCCACTCTCAAAGCCTAAATCATCATGTACTGTATTATTATAGCACTATTTTCTTAAATTGCAAGATTTTATTTCCAAATTATCTACTTTCTGCCGGCTTTTCCTGCCTTTTTCTGTGACCAGACAGAACATGCTCCAATCACTACGGCAACCAGAATTGTAAATACATATGCCATCCATGCTGGTAATGTTCCTGCAGATGCTACTGCTGTGCTGCCGTTTCCATCACCTTTTACTAAAATCAATGCAGAAACCGGAGCTACTTCTGCTGTTCCAGAAATTGTTTCAATCGTATCTGTTCCTGCTAAGGTATCATTAATGCATACATTCCAGTTTCCTTCCGGAAGAGTTACTTCTTTTTTCTCATTATTGGCATTGAAGATCACATACATTCCATCTGCTGTCTCTCCGTCAACATCACCGGTAATTGCAAACGCTACTACATTAGCATCTAAATCTTCTACCGGAGTCACATGTGCTTTTACATCCTCTGCATTTTCAAGGCGAAGCACCGGATGTGCCTTACGGAATGCAATCAGTCCTTTATAATACTGGTAAACATTCTGATACTGTTCATCTTCCAGATTGCTCCATTTTAAGCTGTTTACCGAATCTGGTGAGGCATAGCTGTTTTCATCTAGACCACCATCTGCTTTCTCTTTGCTTCTTAAGAATTCTTCTCCTGCCTGCATAAACGGAACACCCTCTGCCGTCATATAAATGGCTGCTGCAAGATTGTTCATGCGGATTCGCTCCTCCACGGAAGCTTCCGGAGTAGAACGGATAATACGATCCATCAGGGAAAGATTATCGTGACAGGATGCGTAGTTAATGGACTGGGAAGGTGTAGTACACCATTCCGGTGATAATCCCATAAAGCATTTTTGTAAGGTCTTCTCTTTGCCATTTGCTCCGGATACAAAACCTTTTTCTGTCGTTGAAAATGTATTTCCTTTTAACAAATCTCTTAAAGTATCACTGAAAAAAGCCATTTCCGGTACTTCTGTGGAATTGGTCTGTGTTGTCATGGAATATCCTTCTTTGGTAAGGCTTGTCTGCATCGACCATCCTTCTCCGTAGAAGATAACATCCGGGTGGTCTTTGTGCACTTCCTCGATTACCTCGTTCATGGTTTCCGTATCCAAAAGTCCTACCAGGTCAAAACGGAAGCCATCAATATGATATTCATCTGCCCAGTATTTCACAGAGTCCACAATATATTTCTTCACCATGGAACGCTCGGATGCTGTGTCATTTCCACAGCCGGAACCATTAGAATAAGTCCCATTATCATTTACTCTTGAGAAATACTCCGGCACAATTACGTTAAAGCAGAATTCTCCTGCATTGTATACATGATTGTAAACCACGTCCATAACGACACTGATATCGTTATCATGTAATGTCTTTACCATTTCTTTAGCTTCTTTCACCCGGACTTCTCCATGATATGGATCCGTGGAATAAGAGCCTTCCGGTACGTTGTAGTTGACCGGATCATATCCCCAGTTAAACTGCGGTGTATCCAGCTTTGTTTCATCTACGGAACCATAATCATAAAACGGAAGTAAATGTAAATGTGTATACCTCGCACTTTTAGCAATGTATTTTTAAGGCTTTTTAGAACAACTACGAGATACAAACTTTGCGAGTTTCTCGAGTTATCGCAGTGCTTGCCAAATATGCATGCAAGCATGCGATTTTTCTCGCTACTCGCATAAATAAAAAATGCTGTAAAACCATTATCTGGCTTTCAGCATCTTCTATGGATTGGGCTATTAAATTATTAATAGTGAGCAGTTCATAGGGGAATCGAACCCCTGTTTCCGCCGTGAGAGGGCGGCGTCTTAACCGCTTGACCAATGAACCGGACAAGTGATACTATAACACGACGCCCTCTAAATTGCAAGCACTTTTTTAATTTTTTTGCAATTTTTTCTTCAGCTTCTTTCTAGTCCTCATATCCATTCGGATTATTCTTCTGCCATCTCCAGGAATCGGCACACATTTCACGAATACCAAACTCTGCTTTCCAGCCAAGCTCCCGCTCTGCCTTTGAAGGGTCGCAATAACAGGTCGCAATGTCGCCAGCACGACGTGGCTTAATGGAATAAGGAATCTTTACGCCTGTTGCTTCTTCAAAATTCTTTACAATATCAAGTACACTATAACCATGTCCGGTGCCAAGATTGTAAATACTTAAGCCGGCATTTTCCTCAATCTTCTTTAATGCCTTTACATGTCCCTTTGCCAGGTCTACTACATGAATGTAGTCTCTTACCCCGGTTCCGTCCGGTGTATCATAATCATTTCCAAATACGCCAAGTTCTTTTAACTTTCCAACTGCCACCTGGGTAATATATGGCATCAGATTGTTCGGAATTCCATTCGGGTTTTCTCCCATAGTTCCGCTCTGATGTGCTCCGATTGGGTTAAAATATCTTAATAAGATAACATTCCATTCCGGATCAGCTTTCTGCATATCCATAAGAATCTGCTCTAACATGGATTTCGTCCAGCCATATGGATTGGTACACTGTCCTTTCGGGCATTCCTCTGTGATTGGAATCTGTGCTGGATCACCATATACGGTCGCGGAAGAAGAAAAGATAATATTCTTGCAGCCATGCTGGCGCATCACATCTACTAATGTCAATGTTCCTGCAATGTTGTTATTATAATATTCCCATGGCTTTACCACAGATTCTCCAACTGCTTTTAATCCTGCAAAATGAATGCAGCAGTCAATCTTCTCTTTTTCCATGATTTCATTTAAGATATCACGGTCTAATATATCTCCACGGTAAAATGTAACTTCTTTTCCAGTAAGCGCTTTTACACGCTCCAATGATTTTTCGCTGGCATTGGATAAATTATCCAGCACTACTACGTCATAGCCTGCCTGCTGTAATTCCACGCAGGTATGACTTCCGATATAACCTGCTCCACCTGTAACTAAAATAGACATATTCTCCACTCCTTTGTACTAAAATATGTATTTTCGTGTTCCTTACAAATAAGAGTATACCTTATATTCCTGTATTTGAACAGTATCTATTGTATAAACAATATGTATTTTTGTTGCATCTGCAAAGGCCAGCCTCTATAATATATCTATAATCTATCTGCAAATTCCAGAAGGGAGGCATACGATGGACCCAAAATATAAGAATTCTTATAAAGTAAATAAAAAAGAACTGGTTTCCCTCTCCGTCTATAATGTCGGTTTCCAGAAATGTGAACCTCTTTACCAGTGGGGACCGGGAATCCGTGACCATTATCTGATTCATCACATTCTATCCGGCAAAGGATATTATTCTGTTGGTGGTAAAGTTTATGCCCTTTCCACCGGAGATACCTTCCTTGTCTACCCTCAGACCGAAATCACCTATTATGCCGATGAAGAAGATCCGTGGGAATATGCCTGGGTAGGCTTTAACGGCAGTGACGCTGCCATTATTTTGAATGCCACAGATTTTTCCAGAGACTTTCCACTGATTCACCAGACGCCGCTTTCCGAATCCATCCGGGAACACCTTCTCGGTATCTATGAAGCCCGCGGGAATGATTTCATGGATTCTGTAGAAATGACCGGACGACTCTATCAGACGCTGGCTCTTTTTATGAAACATGCCAGCAATAATGAACAGTATAACAGTTCCAGCAACTATGTCCAGAAAGGAATTGCCTATATTTCCGCCAACTATTCCTACCCGATCCGCGTAGAAGATATTGCTGATTATGTAGGCGTAAGCCGGAGCCATCTGTACCGCTCCTTTGAAACCATACTGGGTCAGTCGCCGAAAAATTATCTGACCCAGTTTCGTTTAAAACAGGCATGCTATCTCTTAGAACACTCCAGCCTATCCATTACTGCTGTAGCTAATTCCGTAGGCTTTGACAATGGGCTGCATTTTTCCAAGACGTTCCACAAGCTGAAAGGAATATCACCCCGGGATTACCGGCTTGCATCCTTAAATAATAATACAGACTAATCCGCCATTATTATCATTTACAACTTTCTGCATGGTATCCTGCAGCTTCATCTGGCTTTCATCATCCATCATGCCAATCTTGCTGCGGATACCGTCTTCCATCAGTTCTCCAATGGATTTTCCAAAAATACTGGTTCCCCAGACTCCATCTTCTGTGCTCTGTCCCTCTTTGATATAATGAATCAGGTCGTTTGCCTGCTCTTCACTTCCTACAATCGGTGCAATCTCCGTTTCAATATTTGCCCGGATCATATGAACAGACGGTGCTACTGCCTTGATTTTTACACCAAACTTATTGCCATGTTTAATCAGCACCGGATCATCCATTTTAATATCTGAAAGCTTCGGACTCACCACTCCATATCCTTTCATTTCTACCGATTGTACCGCATCCGCTACTTTCTCATATTCCTTACGTTTCTCAGAAAGCTCCTTTATCATGGAAATAAGCTGGTATTCCCCGGTCACTTCTGTTCCGGTCAGTTCACTGATATTTTCATAATAATACTGATCTGCAATATCCAGCCGGATATCTGCTGTGCCATTTTCCAGATTCACCGCCTGCATCATCATATTGGAAATGTAATCTCCCTCCGGAGCCATCTTGTAATCCATCAAATCTTTTATCAGTGTTACTTCCGACAGCATTTTTCCAGCATTTGCAACCACATTTTCTTTGATTGGATGACTCATTTCCAACATTTCTACCCATTTCGGAAGAAAGAAATTCATCTTCACAACCGGGAATTCATAGAGGATACCCTTCAGCACTGCATAGACATCTTCTTTTCGAAGCTGCTCACAATTCAGTGGAAATACACTGACTTCATATTTTTCTTCTAATTCTTTTGCCAGTTGTGCCGTTTCCTCGCTGTATGGTTTTACGGAATTCAGTACCATAACAAAGGGTTTTCCGATTCTCTGCAGCTCTTTTATGGTTTCTTCCTCACCTTTCACATAATTCTCCCGCGGGATATCTGTGAAACTGCCATCTGCAGTTACTACAATTCCAATGGTTGCATGGTCATTAATAACCTTTCTGGTCCCGACCTCCGCCGCCTTTGTAAAAGGAATTTCCTCTTCAAACCAAGGCGTCTTTACCATTCGCTCCACGCCATTTTCCAGATGTCCGGTGGCACCCTCTACCATATAACCCACACAGTCAATCAGCCTCACTTTTACTTCGGTATCTTCGCCCAGCCGGATTTTTGCAGCATCTTTTGGAATAAACTTCGGCTCTGTTGTCATAATTGTTTTTCCCTGGGCCGCCTGTGGCATTTCATCCACCGCACGCTGGCGGCTGTTTTCATCCTCCATAAACGGAAGTACCATCAGTTCCATGAAACGTTTGATAAAAGATGACTTTCCGGTCCGCACAGCTCCAATCACACCTATGTAAATTTCCCCATTTGTCCTTGCACTGATATCTTTATACATATCATAAGTGCCTGTATTAAAATTTTCCATATAAATTCCTCCTGCCTATACTGTTATATGTATATGCAGGAGGAAGTCACCATTATAACAAAATATTCAGTTTTCCTGAAAGACATCTAAACTCTGCGTGTGTCACATCCCCGCAATATTCTCCGTCAGCATGCAATACCATTGGCTTTTCCAAATCCACGCTGAATTTTCTGCAGTTATGGATATCAAAGCACTTAAATCCTGTATGTTTTCCCTTTACCAGAAATGGCAGTAGGAAAAAGGTGCGCCACCTTGCCACTCCATAGCCACAGCAGACTGAAAATTCTCCGTCCGTAGCCACGGCCTCCGGAGCCATCGGCACTCCACCGCCTTCACAATACTGATTCATTCCAGCAATAAAAATCATCCGGGAAATCGGCTCTTCCACTTCATCATCAAATACTATCTTCGCCTCTGCTGTCGGCATGGTAAACAGGGATTTTATCGTAAGACAGACGTAGGTTAATGAACCAAGTCCCAGTCTATTTAATGCTTTCTTTAATCCGGAATGCAGTGCCTGTTTACATACATCCGCATCCAGTCCAAGACCGGAACTAATTGCAAAAATCTTCTGTTCCTTCTGTCCTTCTTCCACCCAGCTGACACAGCCTAAGTCAATCGGCGTTGTCTCTTCCGCCTGAAGTATCCGCTCTAAATTTTCTGTAGGTGTTCCATTGATTTTCATACCTCTTGCGAAATCATTCCCGGAGCCGGTCGGTATGTATCCAAACCGGATTTTTTCAAAATCATGCATCCCGTTCAGTACTTCATTTAACGTACCATCACCACCGACCACAATAAGATACACTTTTTCTCTATCAATATCACATACACGGTCTGCAAGCTTCTTCGCATGACCCTCATACTCTGTAAAATGTGCTTTATACCTTATTTCATGCTCCAGAAGGTAATTCTGCAGTTCCTCCCAGACCCGTTTGGACCTGCCGCCTCCCGAGGTATTGTTTACTATAAAATGATACATTTTATTCTGCTGTTTCTAAAGCTTCCAGCTCTTCTTTTGTTTTTCTCTTTCTACAGTAGATTTCCATATTTTTGCAGACTTTCTTTGCAAGTGCCGAAGTAATCTGTCCATCTACTGCACGCCATTTCCAGTTCATGCCAAGTGTAGATGGTGTATTCATACGTCCTTCACTGCCAATTCCAAGAATATCCTGCATCGGAACAATAGCCATATCACCAACACAGCCCCATACAGCTTTCATGGTGCCCCAGTTATATCCTTCTTCTTTGTTTAATCTTAAATATTCTTTGGCATATTTAACGCTTTCCTTTGGAGCCGTCTTGAACCATCCCATAATGGTATCATTATCATGAGTTCCAGTATAAACAACACAATTCTTTTGATATGTATGTGGAAGGTAATCACTCTCTTCTCTGCTGTCGAAAGCAAACTGGATTAACTTCATTCCAGGGAAACCGGTATCCTTTAACAACTGTTTTACGGACGGTGTTAAATAACCCAAATCTTCTACAATAATATTTAATCTGCCAAGTTTCTTTTCCAGAGCATTGAACAGGTCCATACCAGGACCTTCTCTCCACTCTCCATTTCTTGCTGTCTTATCCTTTGCAGGAATTGCGTAATATGAATCAAAACCTCTGAAGTGGTCAATACGAACAACATCATACAATTCAGACATTGCTTTGATACGTTTTGTCCACCAGGTATAACCATCCTTCTTCATAGCATCCCAACGGAATAACGGGTTTCCCCATAACTGTCCATCAGCAGAGAATGCATCTGGAGGACATCCGGATACATCAATCGGATCCAGGTTCTCATCTAAATAGAACTGTCCCGGATTTGCCCATACATCTGCACTGTCACCAGCAACATAAATAGGTACATCACCGATAATCTGAATACCTTTTTCATTGGCATATGCTTTCAGCTCTGTCCACTGTTTGAAGAACAGATACTGCAACATTTTCCAGAATTCAACAGCATCTGCAAATTCTTCTTTCGCATTTTCAATTGCTGATGGTTTACGGAGTTTTAAATCTTTCTTCCATTCAAACCATGCAACCCCGCCATTTGCATCCTTCAATGCCATAAACAGTGCATAGTCCTCTAACCAGTCACTGTTTTTCTCACAAAAGTCCGCAAAATCATCCGGTAATGCTTTTTTAAAGCGCTGATATGCTTTTTTCAATAAAGGAAAACGGTTTTCATAAAGTGTTCCATACTCTACAAATTCCGGATTTTCTCCCCATTCATAGCTTAAACATTCCTTTTTTGTCAGTAACTTATCCTTACAAAGATAATCTAAGTCAATAAAATATGGGTTCCCCGCAAAGCTTGAAAATGACTGATATGGAGAATCTCCATAACTGGTTGGGCATATCGGTAATATCTGCCAGTAAGTCTGTCCTGATTCATCCAAAAAGTCTACAAATTTTCTGGCTTCCTTTCCCATTGTACCAATTCCGTATGGTGACGGAAGTGAAGATATATGCATTAATATCCCACTTGTTCTCATAATTAAATTCCTCCTGCAAACTAGATTATTTTCCTATCTCACGAACACTTTCCCCCAGTGCAAGTTCAAAAGGTATTATTTCATGTACTGCCTTGGTTTTCAAGTCAATTGTACGAAATAGTATTTCAAGACTGCGTTGTGCCATCGTCTGGTACCGCTGTCTTACAGTGGTCAGCTTTGGATTATAGTAATCCGCCATTGGTATTCCGTCAAACCCCACAACGGAAATATCATCCGGTACCAGAAGACCTCTGTCACGTATCGCACGAATCGCTCCAATTGCCATGACATCACTCATCGCAAATATAGCAGTCATATCCTTTGCCTTCTCCAAAAGTTTTTCCGTAGCCCGATACGCACTTCCAAAGTCAAATCTTGCTTTCACAAAATATTTATCGTAATCAAATATTCTTCCCTTTTCACCAAAACATTTCTCGCACCCGATATAACGCTGTTCACTGACATAAGAAGAACTTAAATTTCCTCCAATTACTCCAATATGAACATGTCCCTGATTCACCAGATAATTCATGGCACATTTTGCCGCTTCCACATCATCTGTTGCTACACTGGACAGGTTCGGAAAGCCAAGATCTTTTCCTGCAGTAGACACTAATACCGATGGAACTTTTACTTCATGAAACTTTTCCCTAAAAAATGCAGGATTACCTCCGAGGAATAAAATCCCCAGAGGTTTTCTTTCACGACACTGAATAATTGCCTGTTCTACTTCATTTTCTTCTTCATCCAGATATATCATATTCAATGTATAACTGGTCTTATTTACAATCGTCTGGATTTCTTCTGCTATCCCTGAAAAAACCATATTCGACGTACCTTTTATCAGTACGCAGATGGTTTTAGACGCAATCTGTTTCAAATGCTTCGCATTTCCATTTGGAACAAAATTGTGTTCTGCAACAATCCGCCGAATCTTCTTTTCTGCTTCCGGACTCACATCATCCCTGTTATTCAGAACCCTTGACACAGTACTTACTGAATACCCGGATTCTTTTGCAATATCTTTTATTGTCATGTTTTGTCCTGCCTTTACACTATATCTATAGCGAAATACTTATTATATAAATGCTTAACCTTTTACAGCTCCTGCAACAACGCCTTCGATAATATATTTCTGACAGATTCCATAGAAAATGATAATTGGAAGAATTGCCAGTACCAGCATAGCCATCATTGCGCCCCAGTCGATAGAGCCATATCCACCTTTCAAATACTGAATTGCAATCGGAATCGTTTTCCATTTTCTGATATCGAGTACCAGATATGGAAGAAGGTAGTCATTCCAGATCCACATTACCTGAAGAATTGCAACTGTAATTGCAGTAGGCTTTAAAATCGGGAATACAACCTGGAAATATGTCTGAATCGGGCTGCATCCATCAATCATTGCCGCTTCTTCGATTTCAAGCGGAATGCTCTTTACGAAGCCGGTAAACATGAATACCGCAAGTCCTGCTCCAAATCCAAGATATACTAAAATGATTCCAACCGGATTTCCAAGATGTAACATATTTGACAGCTTGGATAATGTAAACATTACCATCTGGAAAGGTACAATCATGGAAAACAGGCAAAGGCAATATAAACCTTTTGAAAACTTATCATTCACGCGGATGATATACCATGCACACATAGATGTGCAGAGAATAATTACCGCAACAGAACATATTGTGATAAATAATGATGTTCCAAACGCATTAAAGAAGTTAATCTTGCGGATACCTTCTGCATAGTTGGTTAATCCAACAAATGCCTTCTGCACTCCGGCAACAAATCTGTCCCATCCGTCAGTCATTTTAAACGGTCCTAACTGGAACGGGAAGCGGTTAATATATGCCTTTAATTTAAAGGAGTTCATAAATACGATTACAATCGGAAGTACCCACAGTACACTTAAAATAGTAAATATAATGGTAAAAATCCAGCCATGTTTTGCTTTTCTTACATTACTCATTACTGCTGCACCTCCTTACGTCTGGTCAGATAGTTCTGTCCAAGTGCAATTATTGCTACCAGGATAAAGAATACAACTGCTTTTGCCTGACCAACGCCTTCCCATCCGTTTCTACCATAGAAAGTATCATAGATGTTCAATGCTAAAAGCTGTGATTTCTTTGCAGGTTCACCTGCTGTCAATGCTAAGTTCTGGTCGAATAATTTAAATCCGTTGGTCAGTGTTAAAAATGTACATACGGTAATGGATGGCATTACCATCGGTAAGGTTACATTTTTAAGTACCTGCCAGGAAGTTGCCCCATCGATTTCTGCAGCTTCAATCAAATCTCCAGGAATATTCTGGATACCCGCGATATAGATAATCATCATATAACCTATCTGCTGCCAGCACATCAGGATAATCATACCCCAGAAACCATATTTTTCATTATATGCCAATGTTCTGCTGTAATTTGCGAGAATACCATTGAAAATCAACTGCCAGATATATCCTAATACAATACCACCAATCAGGTTCGGCATGAAGAAAATGGTACGGAACGCATTTGTTCCTCTAATACCCTTTGTTAAAAGCATCGCAATTACGAATGCAAAAAAGTTAATGGCAAGCACGGAAACAATTGTAAAGAGTGCTGTATACCATAACGAGTGAACAAATGTCTCATCTCCAAAGATTTTGGTATAATTAGATAGTCCTACAAACTTTGCATCCGTAACAGTTGTGAATTTACAAAAAGAAAGATAGATACCCATAGCAAAAGGAATTATAAAACCAATTGTAAATGCAACTAACGTTGGAAGTGCAAAAAGAGGAAAATATTTTTTAATTGATTTGTTCATAATATTTTTCCTTTCCCTTTTATAAAGGGCAGGCGATATCCGCCCGCCCTTTTTTTCACATATTGTTCTGATTATATGTGATAAGTCTTACTCGTTTGCTGCTGCGTACTCAGAAGCCCAGCCATCAACGAATGCAGTTACAACATCATCCCAGGAACCTGTTCCAGCAGCATAAGCTGTTAATGCAGAACCTACGCCATCTTTCCAAGCCTCAGAAGGCATTGTTGTAAAGCACCAAGCTACAGAATTCTTACCATCTGCAATGGACTGGTTAACTGCATCCATGAATGCATTGCTTGCCTGATATCCATCATCAAATGTATCAAATGGTGTTGTGAAGCCCATCTGGTTAGCAACAACGTCACGTCCTGTGTCACTTGTAATAACCCAGTTCAAGAAATCTTCTGTTGCTTTGATGTTTTCTTCAGAAGCATTAGCATTAATACACCAGTAGTTCTCAGATCCTGTACAAAGTCCCTGATTCTCTTCTCCATCAACTCCGATGTAGATAGGCATCATTCCAAGGTCATCATCTGTTAATACACCAGCATTGATAATATCATTGTATGCCCATGTACCATTCTGATAGAATACAGCTTCGCCTAAGCCAAATTCAGCTGTTGCATCATCACCAGTCTTGCTTGCTAACATAGAGCCTTCGCAAGTAGAATCTGTTGTGTATAAATCCCAGATCTGTTTGTAGTTATCAAGGTAAGTTCCTTTGATAGCATCTGTAGATCCGATTCCATCTGCTTTGTATTCATAGTAGATTGGAAGGTTTGCTAAATGGGTTTTGAATCTCCAGTCAGAGGATGAATCCATACCAGCTGAAGTAAATGCACCCTTAAGGTCATATTCAGGACCAGCTGCTTCACTTACTTCTGCAAGTCTTGACTGAATATCATCTGCTACTTCTTTTAATTTTGCGAAGCTGTTGATTTCATCAATAGAAGTAACTTTAGCTCCGTCCATTCCGCAATATGCGTTTAATACGGTTTTGTTGTAAATAAGACCATAAGTCTCAAGTACATATGCGATACCTTTTACTTCGTCTCCATCTTTCAGTACAAAGTCATCACTCTTAACATGTGAATAAACATCTGTTCCTGATAAGTCTGCGCAGTAATCTTTCCATGCTGCAAGACCAACCGGTCCGTTTACCTGGAAAAGTGTAGGTGCATCAGATTTAGCTATCTCAGACTTTAAAGTCTCTTCATATGTACCAGATGCTGCTGTAACAACTTCAACTGGAACACCAGTCTCATCTGTATAAGCTTTTGCAAGATCCTGCCACTGCTGATCCTGTTCTGGTTTGAAGTTCAAGTAGTAAACAGAACCACTTGCTGCTTCTTTGCTGTCATCTGTCTTCTCTGTTCCTGCTGCATTATTGTCAGCTGTTTTCTTGTCGTCGCTTCCACATCCAGCAACCATAGCTGCTGTCATAGATACAACTAACATAAGAGATACTAATTTTCTTTTCATAGTACATCCTCCTAAAATATAATATGCTATCCTTCCTGAAAACCTCTTTCCCAATCTGTATACCGACTTGTCTGAAACCTAGTTGGTTACGTTCTCGGTAACGTTTTCAGTGGATATATATAATATAACCCCATTACTCAAAAATAGCAATGGGGTTTTTAACATTTTGTACACTTATATAATTTTGGCATTCCATTTTTGTGCACTTTTACCATGAAATTGTGTTTTTTCTATGAAAACAAGTGCTCTGCAATACGGACTGCATCTTCAATACAGCCATCGCAGCTCCGCAAAACCTTTCCGGTTTCAATTCCTTTCAATTCTTTACAGATATGAGAGCCGTTTTTTTCATCAAATGCTGCTGTCAGTCCCTTTACCGTCTGATATGTTCTGCCTTTGGTCATGCCCTTTTCAATTGCTCCCGAGCTTCCCAGTGCTCCTGCAATCATATACATTCCGGTTGCTGCACCACAGGTTCCCTGCATATCTGCCATCCCTGCGCCAAATCCTTCCGACAGACGGAATAAAGTTTCTTCATCAATACCCAGCTTATCACTGTAACTGCATAATACTGCCTGTGCACAGTTATATCCGCTGTGGTGTTTTTCTTCTGCTAATTTTACTCTTTCTTCTATTGTCATCTTCTAATCTCCTTTTTCTGTTTCCTGCTATTCTCTGTAATAACTTTTTCTTGCTTATAAAATGCTGCCTTCTGCCAAACGTTTTCTTTTCTATCCATCTGGCAAAAGATTTTTCCTGCGGATACACTCATGGCAGCTTTCAAATAATAATTTCTTACTGCTACAGACTGTTTCCGGATTCTTCATTCCTGCCTTTTCCCGCATCAGACATAATTTGTGTACCGTATCTGCATCCAACTCCCGGTCCATTTCCATCATTTTACTCTGGTAAAGAAGTCTTGCATATAATTCTACCGACTCCATCCGGTAATAAGCTTCCGTCAGGTCCTTTCCATAAGTCAGTGCCCCATGATGTGCTAAGAGCAACGCATCAAAATAGTCAAGATATGGTGCAATGGCATCCGGTATTTCCTGCGTAGACGGCAGACCATATTCTGCTACCGGCACACAGCCAAGACTTACAATGGATTCTGATATGATTGCACGATTTAATGCCTGACCGCCAATCGCAAAGGTTGTGGCATATGGCGGATGCGCATGTACAACTGCTCTTACATCCGGACGTTTTTCATATACTTTCAAATGCATCTTCATTTCAGAAGACGGGCGGAACCCATCCTGACAGGATAAGACTTCTCCCTGCAGATTTATCTTACATAAACATTCTTCCGTCATATATCCTTTGGATATTCCGGTTGGCGTACACAAAATTTCATTCTCTGATATACGCACAGAAAGATTACCATCATTGGCAGCTACCATTCCGCTCTGATAAATTCTTTTTCCAATCTCTATCATCTGCCGGCGTATCCTGATTTCTGATTCCATCTTTCTTCCTCCATTGCCTGTGATTTCCAGATTTTATAGAAAGCCTTCACTTATTATAGTCACCCCGGTTATTTTTTGCAAATAAAATTCTCTTCATTTATCTCTTCATTCATCTTGTAAATTTATTTCCAGAATGCTACTATTTCTTATAGAATATATATTTTTCAAAAAATACAAACAATTTCTGCTTATAATATTTACTTTATATAAAAAGGAGTTACTACATCATGAATGAACCAGTTACCAAAGAACTTGTGATACATAAAATCAAACACAATCTACGCCGTCTGCGTACCGCCATAAAATGGATTATTTTTTCTATTCTGTCCGGTCTTCTCATCGGTATGGTGGGAATTGCCTTTTACTTTGGCATGACATGGGTCACCGATACAAGAACTGCTTATCCATGGCTCATCTTCTTTCTTCCGCTGGGTGGAATCATGATTATACTGCTCTATCATCTTCTCCATGATGAAAAGGATACTGGAACCAACCTGGTGCTTTCCGCCATCCATTCCGGGGATGAAATTCCACTGCGTATGGCTCCGCTTATTTTTATCTCCACCTTAATCACACACCTCTTTGGTGGTTCTGCCGGCCGGGAAGGTGCAGCACTTCAGCTTGGCGGAAGCATCGGAAATTCTCTCGGAAGACTTTTCCGTTTTGATGAAAAAGATAAACATATTATGATTATGTGCGGCATGAGTGCTGCTTTTTCCGCCTTATTCGGAACACCGATGGCTGCCGCTATTTTTCCGCTGGAAGTAGTCAGTGTCGGCATCATGCACTATTCTGCATTAGTGCCATGCGTTATCTCTGCTTTAGTAGCACATGGTCTGGCATTACACTTTCAGATTGCGCCGCCGTCCTTTGCTATTTTAGACATTCCGGAATTTGGAATTTCTTCTGCAGTTACCGTAACGATTCTTGCCGTTTTATGTGCATTGGTCAGTATCCTGTTCTGTATTTCCTTACATTACAGTGAAGCCATTTACCGTAAATTTATCAAAAATCCTTACCTTCGTGCTGCGGCAGGCGGCTGCATCATTATTCTCCTCACCCTTCTGGTAGGTAATCAGGATTACAATGGAACCGGCGTTAATATTATTTCCAAATGTTTTGACGGCACAGTGGCTCCGGAAGCTTTTCTTTTAAAAATCATTTTTACCGCCCTGACCCTTGGTGCCGGCTTTAAAGGTGGCGAAATTGTTCCTACTCTTTTCGTGGGTGCAACGCTTGGAAGCTTCTTAGCACCTATATTCGGACTCCCTGTAGGATTATGTGCAGCATGTGGTATGGTAAGTGTGTTCTGCGGAGTAACTAACTGCCCCCTCACATCATTTATTCTATCTATCGAAATGTTTGGTGCATCAACTATGAAATTCACGATTCTGTGTATTGCATTAAGTTATCTGTTATCCGGATATTACAGCCTGTATAACAGCCAGAAAATCATCTATTCTAAGTATAAGACAGAATATATAAACCGCCGATCCCATTGACCTGTACAGGTCAAAGAACCGACGGTTCTTTTATTGGAGGGCTGCTACTTACACATATCTCCAGTCTTCTATTCGAAACTGTATTGAAACAATCCCATTATATTCATTAATATCAGGGTAATACACCATAGATATCTTCCTTCCTATCTCTGGTATCTCCTGACCGTCTAATTTGAACCTGATTGCTGTCACCAGCTTGCCATGCTCACTTTCTAACTGACATCTTAATACATTTTTATTTTTTCCAATCACAGCTGACTGTCTTACAGTAAGATTTCTGTCTGCAAACACTGGTTTTTCATTACCTTTTCCGAAAGGCTGCAACTTCTCAAACTGCTTTATCAGCTTTATATCAACATAATCAACCGGCATAGGCACATCAATCCACACTGTAGGGGTAAGAACATTTTCTGTCATTGTCTGGTTCTCATTC
>ENA-ORNG01000311-ORNG01000311.1-human-gut-metagenome-genome-assembly--contig:-NODE-311-length-45194-cov-8.139347_pt1 | contig 45194 bp, 32 predicted proteins | sample MGYA00242113_ERZ509018 | MGnify/ENA primary metagenome ERZ509018 (study PRJEB26280, sample SAMEA2338711) | human gut metagenome | biome: human gut; feature: human-associated habitat; material: faeces... | reverse complement strand
AGTTGTAAAGACCTTGGAGAGGGTCTATAAAAACTACTACTATATAATACGAGGAAATATGATATGAGGGAAAAAGTTGTGAATAGTGCAGACTATATTATAAAAATATTGTCTGTTCTTGTATCAGTATACTTTGTCAGTTCATTAGTATATAGAAATATATATATATGTGTTTCATTGGACCTGTTAATGTATCTAATGTCAGCTATTGTAATTGTGGATTATGTAATGTATGCATTTGATACATATAAAATAAATTATGCAGAAAATAAAATAATAAGAGGATGTATATGGACGATAACAGCTTGCGTATGTAATGTGAAAATATTGATAATATTATTTGTTGTTTCATTGCTATTTTGGCTTTATATATCCAATGAAAAAAGAAGAAAATTTGATTTTTCGTTTACATTTATGGTGGCATGTTTTGGCATGGAAATCATTAGCGTTATTGATATAATGTATGATTGCGAATATAGACATGGCGCAAAAATGCTGAATAGCTCGCTGGCAGTAGATATTTTGACAGTAATATCAGTATTGATGTATATATATTCAGACAAGATATTTACATGGATGGCAAAATTACCGGCAATTGAAAGAATGACAAATTATAATAGTGTGAATTTTAATGAGGAAACACTTTGGCAGAAGAGGATGACATATGTTGGAGTAATACTTATTGGGTTATTATTGGGATTACATACGTATAATTCTTTTGTCATTAATAAAGATATTTCGAGAATATTTATATTATCATTGATGATGATACTACAAATTGTAATTGTGTATTTTTTATATGACAAGGTATGCAGTGACCTAGGCAGAACAGTCAATCTGTTTATAGCAGTAATTACGGTTTGCTTGCCATATATTAATTGTAAAAATTACAGCTTGAAAATGTCTCTTATATATTGTTCAGCGTTTGCAATTTGGTATTGCTGTTTCAAGTTTATAAAGAATAAGAAATGGAGTTGGATAATTGCTACAGTTTTGGCGATTTGTGCGGTTGCTTTTTTGGTTGTAAATGGTTATTATATTATCCCTTTCATAAATGTTGGCATCGGGATTCTTTTGGGAAAGATATTTAAAAAGAAGGAATGTTATTTAATTATTTTATGCATTATATTGATAATATGTGGTCAGGTGTTGTTTGATTATAAATATATAACACCAATGAAAGAATATGATGAAGTAATTAATACTTGCTATGATATCAATGAAAAAGTGGATGTTGACATGTTTTATGTGGGAGAAGATTCTCATATGATAAAGATGTTAAAAGATGGAGATATAACATTTAATTCAACAACCTGCGATAATATAACGGAAAGTGGAGTGATTATATTTGATGCCGCTATTCCAGAAAAATATATTATACATAAATATGTTGTGTTAGAAGACAATCAATTTATTGTTTGCTTTAACGATGAAAGTTTAGCGGAAAATTATCAAAATATGGGAGGAAAATATTCGAAGAAAGAATGTGATGCTCAATTGAATATAGACTATAAGCAGAAAACACACATGGCAGAAGTAACAGTCTCAAATGTAACGGAAGGGTATCATGACCTATCTGTGGCAGTCTGGAAAGGTAATGAGGAGCCAATATGGTATAATTTTGTGGATCATGGAGATGGACAGTTTCAAGTTAATGTAAAGTTGAAAAAATATAAGGAAAATGAAAGGATTAATTTTCATATATATGGGACATTTGAACAGGAAGACCCAAATATTATAATAGGAAGTGATTATTTAATCCCAGCGATTGAACAATAATCAGAAGTATAACAATAACAACAGAGAGGATAAGATAATGGTCTTGGCAGTAATACCGGCTCGTGGCGGCTCAAAAGGAATACCACGGAAAAATGTCCGTTTGATGAATGGAAAACCACTTATTTATTATGCAATTCATAATGCAAAGAATTGTCCAAGCATTGATGATGTTGTAGTTTCATCTGATGATGAAGAGATTTTGAAAATAGCTTCTTCTTATGGTGTAGAGACCATGACCAGAGACAGTGAACTGGCAAAGGATGCCGTGACATTAGACCCGGTTATCTATGATGCAGTCTGCACTATGGAAAAGAAGAAAGGGATTCAGTATGATGTGGTAATTACCTTACAGGTAACATCACCGTTACTTTCTTCTGATACCTTGGATAAGGCTTTGGAAAGCTTTTTGGCTTCTTCCGATGATACTTATATCAGTGTGGTAAATAAGCCGCATTTATCCTGGACGAAGAAAGATGGCTGTTATGTACCGAATTATGAGAAACGTCTGAACCGTCAGCAGTTACCGCCGAACTATCTTGAGACAGGTGCATTTCTGATTACAAGAAGAGAATGTATGGAGGTAAACAGCCGCATTGGAAAGAAGGTTTCTGTCTATGAGATGCCGGAGCGTGAGGCAGTGGATATTGATGCTGCTTCCGACTGGGTATTGTGTGAGTATGAACTGAAAAAGAAACGGATTATTCTTCGGGCAGATGGATACAAAGAGCTTGGAATGGGACACATTTATCACTGCCTGACACTGGCATATAATCTGACCGGACAGGAGATTCTCTTTGTGACAAAAGAGCAGCATGAACCGGGACTGAAGAAACTGCAGGAAGCAAATATGCCGGTACATACCATTAAGAGTGACGAAGAATTCATGGAATTCGTGCAGGAATGGAAGCCGGACGTAGTAGTAAATGACTGCCTTAATACAGAAGCAGATTACATCAAAGAATTAAAGAAATATGTGAAACGTGTCGTAACCATAGAAGATCTCGGCGAGGGAGCCGATTATGCAGATGTAGTGATTAATGCTCTGTATGAAGATCATACCAGAGGAGATAATTATTACTGGGGATCCAATTATGTATGTCTTCGGGATGAATTTTTCTGTGCCACACCATCCGTATTTCATGAACAGGTGCAGAATATAGTGGTTATCTTCGGTGGAACAGACCCTTCGAACTTTACCAAGAGAATCTATGAGATGGCAAAGCGGATTCATAAGGATTATCCTGAGATTAAATTCCATTTTGCACTGGGCGTAGGGTATGACCAGAAAGCAAATCAGATTGAGACAGATGAAATAGCAGGCATCTATGTAGAGCAGAATTTAAAACACATCAGCGACCTTTTTGGCAAGGCAGACCTGGCATTTACTTCTCAGGGCAGAACCGTCTATGAGCTTGCCACCATAGGCGTACCGGCAGTGGTTATGGCTCAGAATGAGCGTGAGATGAAGCACACCTTTGCACAGATGAACAATGGTTTCTTAAATCTTGGACTTGGAATCAATGTGGCAGATGAAACCATTGAGACAACCTTCCGCTGGCTGGTTGATACACCACAGATTCGAAAGGAAATGCAAAGCCTGATGATGCGTCATGACTTGAAATCCGGTATTAAGAGGGTAATCGGATTAATTTTGGAGGACGAAGAATAGATTTTGGTAGCAAGAGTGAGACCATTGAGACTAAAAATGAGACCATTGAGACCAAAGTGAGACTAATTGGAGAACAAATATGCAGAAGAACATAGCATGGCTTTCGAGCCTGCGTGGAATAGGCTGCCTCTTCGTACTGGCAGCACATCTTGGCGCAAGCTCGACAAATTATGGAATGTATTTTAACGGCTGCGGCAAAATAGGTGTCTGGTTGTTTATGATTTTCAGTGGATTCTGGTTTCTGTATCCGCTCTGCCAGAGGCAGCAGGCTTTGAAGGGGCGGAATCTTATGGGCTATTATGGCAAGAAAATCATCCGGATTATGATACCATATCTGGCAGTTCTGCTGATTTCCATGGGACTGGGATTTATTCCGGATGGAAAGGAACTGTTGCGGCATTTGTTGCTGGTAGATGGATTCGGACATTTCTGGTATATGCCGGTTATTATGAAATTTTTCCTGATTGCACCGCTGTTCTGGCTGTTGCAGCAGATGATAAGGAATAAAAAATGGCTGTTTGCAATAATCGCAGGAATTGGAATTGCACTGTCAGTAGTATTTCCGTTTACCACATACACAGAAAATTCCACGCAACTGCGGTGGTATGTTCCGGTATTTTTAATGGGAATGCTTCTTGCAATTATCTGGGACTTCTGGAATAACTGGAAGGAAAACAGCATAGGAGCAGATGTAATTGTATTGGCACTGGTAGTAATATTATTTTCCCTTACACCGTGGTTCCGGCAGAAGTTGTGGGGAATAGAGCCATCTGCTTATCTGCAGAATAAATATCTGCTGATGGGGGGATTGTGGTGCCTTATTATTCTTGGAATCGTAAAAGGGAAAATATGGAAAGCATGGCTTAATAAGAGCCGCATCCTGCAATGGATTGGAGAAATCAGCTTTCCGCTGTACCTCATTCATTTCCCAATCTTAATGCGGTTAAATACTACGGAAATGGGATGGACGAAAAAAGTGATTATTGTATTGGTTACAAGTATTTTACTGGCGGCAATTCTCCATTGGGGCGTGGAAAAGCCATGTATCACATTGTCAAAGAAACTGACAGAATATAAAAAGTCAGAGAAGTAAAGGAGAAATGAATATGAGTAAAATTATCGAACGTGCTCTGACACATAAAGCAGTACTGATTGCAGAGATTGGTGTAAATTATTATGACATTGCAAAGAAAATGAACATTTCCAATATGGAAGCTGCAAAGTTAATGATCAAGAAAGCCAAGGATGCCGGAATCCATGCAGTAAAATTCCAGACCTATAAAGCTGATACGCTGGCAGCAAAGGATTCTCCATCTTACTGGGATACCACGGAAGAGACCACAACATCCCAGCATGAGTTGTTTCAGAAATTTGACCAGTTTGGCGAAAAAGAATATCAGGAGCTGAAGGATTACAGTGATGAAATTGGCATTGAATTTTTATCCACTGCATTTGATATTGAATCAGCAGATTATCTCGATAAGATGATGGAGGTATACAAAGTATCTTCTTCTGATATGAATAATCTTCCGTTTGTGGAATATCAGGCAAAGAAAAAGAAACCAATGCTCATTTCCGTAGGTGCAGCCAATGAGGATGAGATTGACCGCATGATAGCAACTGTCCGTAAGGTAAATAACCAGCCGCTTTGCATTCTGCATTGTGTGCTGGAGTATCCGACTCCGTATGAGCATGCTAACTTAAATAAGATAGCAAGCCTGAAAGAAAAGTATAAGGATCTGATTATCGGATATTCAGACCATACAAAACCGGATGCCTGCGCAGATGTAATCAAAACAGCGTACAATCTGGGCGCGGTAGTGATAGAGAAGCATTTTACACTGGACAAGACCTTAAAAGGAAATGATCACTATCATGCTATGGATCCGGAGGATGCAAGAAAGATTCTTTCAGGAATTGAATTTATTGATACCATTCGTGGCAAAGGTGATTTATGCTGCTTAGAGACAGAGCAGACTGCCAGAAAGAATGCAAGACGTTCTCTGGTAACAACCTGCGATATTGCAAAAGGAACCGTAATCACAAGAGAAATGTTGACCTTCAAGAGACCGGGAACCGGAATTTCTCCGGAGCGGATGGAAGAAATTATTGGACGCACGCTGAAGGTGGATGTGGCAGAGGATACGATTTTGAAGGATGAAATGTTAGGATAATTAGAGAAGGAATAGTGCAAGAATAGAAAATTCTGAAATTAAAAAATTATATTATGGAAATAATGTAGTATTGGTCGTATTATTATAGTTCTGGTTGATTCAGATGAAAGAGGCATCATATGTAGTTGCTGATATGGTTTGAGTCTTTTACTTTATAACTAAATGGATGTAGTAAGAATGGGGATAGTGTAAAATGTTTATGCAATTGTTAATATATTACTATGATTTAATAAAAAAAGAAAAGTATAGCAAAAATCCCAGATGGATGACATTTTTAATTGTTTTTTCTATTGCAGTTTTGATCATAGGAACAATATTGTCGGTTTCTAATTGTATGATAGGTATGAACATTATGTATTTGTTAGCGTTTTGTTCGATTATTGTAATGATATTCAAATCTGAAAGTATTCCTAAAAAAATAATTACGCCTAAAGATTATCATGAAAAAATTCTTATGCAATTAAAAAAGACATTAGATGAAGCTCAAATTAAAAATAAAGAATCTTTGCAGGCAATTATTGAACAATGTAGGGATTACGAACAAATTGAAACAAATAATGGTTGGAATAAATTTATAGACATTTTTAATTTGATGATATGCCCATTAGTAATAACATCAGGCTCTATTATATTTAGCATGGTGAATAAAAAAGAAAGTTTGCTGATATTGGGCGGTATGATAGTAATAGTTTTGTTATTTATTTTAGTTACAGGATGGATTCTTCCTGAGATTAAAAGTTGGTTGAATAGTTATAAAACGGTTGCAAAGAAAATGAGGGGCGATTTAGAAATTATACTTTCAGAATATTATAATGATAAATAATGTGGTTTAAAGAGGTAACAACATACATAATTGTTTCATAACAAAAGCGCGATAGAAAGGGAGGAGGCTAAATGATTCCATTAAAAATAGAAACATTACTAGAAGGGCGTGTTGTAGAGCATGACCGCGTTGAATATAAGACTGGGTGGAATCCAAATGCTATTATTCATTCAATCTGTGCATTTGCAAATGATTATGATAATACGAATGGTGGTTATATTGTAATTGGAGTAAAGGAAAAGGATGGGATGCCGGTATTTCCATTGGAAGGACTACCAAAGGAAAATCTTGATATAATTCAGCAGGAAATATTTCAATATTGTAATATGATAGTTCCAAGGTATATTCCAAGAATGGAGATAATTGATTATAAAAAAACAGGGACATTTTTAGTATATCTATGGTGCCCGGCGGGTGACAGTGGACCATATCAGGCGCCTCATACGGTCTATGGAGTGAAAGGGGAAAAGATTGATAAGACCATGAAATATTGGATTCGCCCAGCTTCATTAACAACGGACGCAAAACAGGATGAGGTTTCTGAACTTTTTGACAAATTTAATTCCGTTCCATATGATGACCGGATAAATCGGAAAGCAAGAATAGATGATATTAGACGAGGATATATGGAGGATTTTATTAGAAAAAGTAATAGTAGTCTGATAAATGGACTGAATAACAGTTCTTTAGAAGATTTATTACTTGCACAGGAAGTCGCAGATGAAACAGACACAGAGCTTGATATTAGAAATATAGGCGTATTGATGTTTGCAGAACATCCAGAAAAATTAATTCCTGGAGCACAGATAGAATTAATTCGATTCAATACGGAAGAGGCAGAGGCTTCCGATGATTTTATAGAAAAAACATTTACGGGACCTATTTGGAAACAGATTCAGGATGCGTTAGATTATATAAATACAACAGTGATAGAGGAAAAAGTAGTTAAGATTAAGGGGAAAGCAGAGGCAGAGCGTTTTTATAATTATCCTTATAATGCATTGGAAGAAGCATTAGTAAATGCAGTGTTCCATAAGTCTTACCGTGAACCTGAACCAGTAGAAATTCGTATTTATGTAGATAGTATACAGATTATTAATTATCCCGGACTTGCAAAATGGATTAATCTTGAAAAGTTTGAGGCTGGAAAAATCAGGGGCAGAAAGTACCGGAACAGAAGAATTGGAGAATTATTTAAAGAAATTGATTTGTCTGAGAAAAAGGGAACCGGAATTTCTAAAATAATACGGGAATTAAGGCAAAATGGTTCCCCTGAGCCAGAATTTGAAATGGATAATGATAGAAATTATCTAAATACTATTATTTATATCCGCAGTGGATTTGAAAAAACAGATGTTACATCAGGAATGAATAAAAATGTATCAAGTGAGGCTTTAAGTGAGGCTTTAAATGAGGCTTTAAATAAAAACGAATTAGTTATAGTAAATCTGATAAAGAATAATCCTGCTATAAAACAGAAAGACATCGTTGAATTAACTGGTATTTCAAGATCACAGGTGCAACGGATTATGAAGTCTTTACAGGAGCGAAATATAATTATGCATGAGGATTCAAAGAAAACAGGAAGATGGATAATATGGTAACTGCCAATCAAAAGAGAAGAGGCTTTATTAATTTATGAAGAAGGATTTGTTAAGACCGAACTGCTATATGCAGATTGTCGATGGACAGATTCGTTCTTTTGCAGATTCAACGGAGAAAAAGTTACGCAAGGCACATAATCTGAGAAAGATGTACCAGGCGGGGCGTTTGATGGAAAATATGAAACTGCATCTTAAAAAGATATTAGAGCGAGCATTGTGTTGAAAAAAGTCATCAAAACAAGTAACATGGGATTATATAAATGTGTAAACAAATAAAAAATTAAGGAGGGCACCAATGAAGAAAAAAGTAGGAAACAGATTAATTGCCTTGTTACTGGCATTATTTATGGCAGTAACCATGATGCCGGATATGGCGGTTGGGGCAGAAGAAACAGATAATAGTTCTGCTTCGACAGAACGGAAATGTGGTTATGAACAACCAGAGTTTATCTATGTTGAAGATACAGGTGATGTTGATATAGATAAGCCCATGTTATATAGTGCACAGTATAATACAGCAGATGCATCTTATTGGTCATTGTATGGATCAAACTATTATTATGGTGAGATGACTAGTGAAGAAAAGAAATTTTACGATGCACTTTATAATGTAAATATGGCATTTCTTACAGGTACAGCAGATGCAGATTATATTCAAGCGTCTTATTGTTCAGGATTCGTTTCGATTGGAAATCTTGATGATGATACGGCAAAAAGAATTGCTCAGATTGTCCAGATGTCTAATCCGCAGTTTTATTTTGCAAATGAAGCAATAATGTGTAGGACTACTGCAGATGGAAAACATATTCGGGCAATATCATTATGTGTATATGATGATTTCGCAAATGGTATTGAAAGGGAAAATATTACTAGTAAAATTAAGGTTAAATTGGATACATGGGTAGCATCGATTAAGAGCAAAGCGACAATTCTTGATATGGAGCAGGAAGCACATGACATTATTATGCAGAATTGCTGGTACTCTGAGGAGGGAAGCTATCATCAGAGCAGTGCCGGAGTTCTGTTAGAAGGTAAAGCAGTATGTGCCGGTTATGCGGAAACCTTTGAAATGCTTTGCAATGCAGTTGGTATTCAGACGGTATGCGTTACCAGCAGCAGTCATGAGTGGAACAAAGTAAAATTATATGGCAGATGGTATGTAGTGGACTGTACCTGGGATGATGATAAAGATGATACAACCGGAACTGTCTATAGTTATTGGTGTTTTAATGTATCCGATAATTTCAGTGATGAATATGGCAAGTGGTCACATGAAGCAGAAAGCTGGTGGAGCAGCTATAGTGTTCCGGTCTGTGAGAATGACAAAGTAATTACAGATAGAGACTATAACTATCAGGGAGTGGATTATTCGTCAGTATTTGATGTGGATTATTATTTGAAAACCTACCCGGATATTAAAGCAGCTTTCGGTGCAGATGAGAATCAGGCATTTATGCATTTTATTAACTGCGGAATGGCAGAAGGACGTCAGGGAAAATCAAGCTTTAATGTAATCTCTTATAAGAACAGGTATAAGGATTTAAGGATGGCATTTGGCAATAATTTACGCTCTTATTATTTGCATTACATATCAAATGGTAAAGCAGAAGGACGTAAGGCGACTGGTGATGTGGCGATTACGGATGGTGTCTCCGTATATAATGGAGTAGACTATTCCGCAGTATATAATTACAGCTATTATATTAAGAAGTATCCAGATATTGCAAAGGCGTTTCCAAATGATGATATCAGTACACTGGCTCATTTTGTGACATGCGGCATGAATGAAAAACGTCAGGGAAATATGAACTTTGATGTGAATTCTTATTACAATCGATATGCTGATTTACGGAGTGCGTTTGGTACAAACTGGAGTGCTTATTATCTTCATTATATACAGAATGGCAAGGCGGAAGGCCGGAAAGGAACTGGAACTAAGTCTATTCAGGGAACAACTGTATACAATGGAGTAGATTATTCCGCTGTTTATAATATGAGTGATTATCTGAACAAGAATACAGATGTGAAGAAAGCTGTTGGCGGGGATGACCTTGCTGCGATTGCTCATTTTGTGAATTATGGTATGAAGGAAGGTCGCCAGGCAAGCAGTAAATTCGATGTGAATTCTTATCGTATGCGCTATAAAGATTTGAGAAGTGCATTTGGCTATGATTTGGCAGCTTATTATTACCATTATATGAGTTCCGGTAAAGCAGAGGGTCGTCAGGCAACTGGAAAAGTAACAAGCATTGATGCGATTACCGTATACAATGGAGTTGATTACAGTGCAGTATATGACTTTAATTATTATCTGAGTGCAAATCCGGATATCAAGGCAGCATTTGGAAATGATGATCTGGCTGTATTGTCACATTTCGTGAATTATGGCATGAAGGAAGGCCGTCGTAGTTGTGAAGCATTTAATGTGTTGACCTACCGTGAGAAAAACGGAGACTTAAAAGCCGCATTTGGCGATGATTTGAAACAGTATTATATCCATTATATAAACTATGGTAAAAATGAAGGAAGAAAAGCTGCATAGATTGGAATGCAGATAAGAAAGGCTGTTGCACAGGCAGATGAAATTTGACGGTGTAGCAGCTTTTTCCCATTTTGTGACAAAATTCTTAAGATTTTCATAATGACAAGTAGTAATTCTTTAAAGTAGATTCATATCGTGTTACAATACAAACAGTTATGCAAACAGAAAAATATGGAGAAAATACTTATGAGAAAAACATGGAGACGACAGCTTGCCTTGGGGCTGGCAGTGGTAACAATATGGACGGGTGGAAATGCAGAACATTTCTATGCGGGGCAGAAAGATTGTGAGACTTTGGCAATCAGTACAGAGAGGCTGACAGATACAGAACAGAAAATCAATCTGGATAAAGTCAATTATCAGTTGAAGAAAAGTGCGTATGCACCTGTTTTTGATGCGTCCTATTATGCAAAGAATAATAAGGATTTAAAAATAGCATTTGGAAATGATGAAAATGCACTTTTTCAACATTTCTTAAATTACGGAATGTCAGAAGGCCGTCAGGCAAGTGCGGAATTTAATGTAAAGTCTTATCGGAATGCTTATGCAGATTTACGACAGGCATTTGGAAATGATTTAAAGAGTTATTATCTGCATTATATGAATTATGGTAAGAGAGAAGGCAGAAAGGCAGCCGGTGTTACAATCTTGCAGAATCCGGTTACAGTATATAATGGCGTAAATTATTCATCTGTATATAATTACAATTACTATATCAGCAGGAATCCGGATGTCGCAAGGGCATTTCCAGATGATGACATCAGTACTCTGGCACATTTTGTGAATTATGGAATGACAGAGGGACGCCGGGGATCACAGAATTTTGATGTAGCATCATACCGGAATGCGTATGCAGATTTGAGACAGGCATTTGGAAATGATTGGAAAAGCTATTATCTGCATTATATGAATTGTGGTAAGAGGGAAGGAAGAAAGACAACCGGTGTCACTTCATTGCAGAACCCTGTCACAGCATATAATGGAAAAGATTATGCAGCCGTATATAACTATGATTATTATATTTCAAAATACAGTGATTTAAAGAAAGCATTTGCCGGAGACGACAGCGCAGCAATCCGCCATTTCGTGGAATGCGGAATGGCAGAGGGCAGACAGGCAAGCAGCGAATTTATACTGAATGTATATAAGAGCAATTACAGTGATTTAAGAGCTGCATTTGGCAATGATAATAAGAACTATTATCTTCATTACATAGATTGTGGTAAAAAGGAAGGCAGAAATGCAGTAACGAAGATTGGTACACCGCCGAAGCCAGAACCAAATCCGGAACCGGAAGAGCCGGCAACAACGGAGGATAAGATTAAAGCAAAGGTTGCAAAAATCAGTAACGATTATGGCGTGACAGTCCTGACTGGAGATTCGGCAGGTTTCTATTGGACGGATACTTATTGTTCCGGAGAGACAGACCCGGAGACAACGCTTACCTGGATTACAATGGTGGATGAACAGATGGCAAGATATCCGAAAGGTTTTTTTACAGACATGCAGGATATTACTACGGTAACCATAAAGCTGGTACATAATCTAGATGCCGGCGGAGGTTCTTTTGCAGGAGTGACAAGCAGGGAGTATGGAGATCAGATGTTTATTGCACTAAATACATCCCAGTCCTTTTTACTGTCTGATAGAACCTTTAATCATGAAATGATGCATCTGATTGAATATTATATAGAAGCAAAATCATGGAATGCTTCCACACAGCAGTATGAATCACCATTAAAAGCAACGGAAGCAATTAGACCGGATGCAGAAGTGAACAGTACAAATAGTGATTATACCACATCGGACTATAACAGAGGGTGTGAAGAACAATATTATATTTCTGCTTATGCCAAGACCAATGGAAGGGAAGACCGGGCAGAAACATTCACAGATTATATGTTCCGTGCCTATAAGAAGGACTATATGATAAGGGCAGACTATCCGATTCCAAAGAAACAGCAGATTATTGCCGACTGTATCAGACGGTATTTTCCATCAGCAGCAAGCCAGCCGGCAGGCAGTCTTTCCTGGGAAAAGTGGTTGCCATAATCAGATAAAGTGTTAAAATAGATAGTTAGTAAAAAGAAACAAGTAGTAAAGCAGCAAAGGAGCAAAGATAAAATGAAAAAGAAATGGAGCAGAAAAGCAGCCCTTTTGCTGGCAGCAGTAACAATTCTTACCAGCCTGCCTACAGAATATCTGTATGCAGCACAAACGCAGGAAACACAGGATACTGTAACGCCAGAAGAGCAGAGCAATGAGGAAACAGTAATAGACACAGCCCTTACCGGACAAGAGAGTATTACAGACACTGAGCAGGAAACGACAGAGGCAGTAGAAGGAACAACCGCTACAGAAGAAACTGCTGATGGAACAGAAACTGCCGGAAAGTCAGAAATAGAAACACAGAGTGCGGACACACAAAATGCAGTGACAGCAGATATATTGGCAGCAGAAGATTTACTGAATTATCTGGTATTAGATAATGCGTACATAGCAGTTGGCGGTACACAGAATGTAGTTGCCAATATCGGAAATGAAGATTTAGCTATTGGTGGTGGCAGATTACTGTATCACAGAGTATCTGATGGAGCAGCTTATGAGATGGCAGCTACAGAGACAGATGGAAACGGTCTCAGATTTTCAGAGACTTTTGCAGATGAGAGCCGTACCGGTGAATATGCACTGGATGCTATCATTTATGAGAAAGATGCTCAGGAATATCAGATTAATTTATCTGATGCAGGAATGGACGTTAGGTTTGGTGTCAATACAGAAGTAGAGACCAATCCGGATGCAGAAGTAGTAGATGAAGCGACCACAGATGTAGATATGGATGTAGTAAGCTTTGATGAAAATGGCAATCAGACATCAGAAGATTCGATTGCAGATGCCATTGCAACCCAGAAAGCAGAAGCAGCAGAATCCGGAATAAGCACAGCACGTTATAATGGAAATGTGGTTGTTGTCTTAGACCCGGGGCACGATGGAACCCATGGCGGAAGTTCTGCAAATGGATTCGTGGAAGCACAGCTGAATCTGAAAATTGCACAGTATTGTAAAGCGGAACTGGAAGAATACTATGGTGTGACTGTATATATGACGAGAGATTCTGCCTCCTGCCCGAATGGTGGGGGAGATAATAAATCCTGCCTCCAGCGGAGAGCTGATATAGCAAGAGATATGGGAGCAAATCTTTTTGTCTCTCTACATAATAATTATTCCAGTGCATCCAGTGCATCCGGTGCAGAAATCTGGTATCCGAACCAGAATTATAACCCATGGACCAGTCAGGTGGGTGGCTCTGCAGCATCCTGTATATTAGAACAGTTGACCAGCCTCGGATTAAAAGGCAGAGGGACACAGATAAGAAATGCAAATGAGGATAAATATCCGGATGGTTCGGCAGCAGATTATTATGCAGTAATCAGACACTGTAAGGAATATGGTATCCCTGGAATTATTGTAGAGCATGCTTTTATGTCTAATTCTTCAGATGCTGCTAACTTTCTTTCCAATGATGAAGGATTAAAAAAACTTGGTGTGGCAGATGCAACCGGAATTGCACAGTATTTTGGGTTAAAGAAAGAGAAACCGGAAGAATATTCAGCAGTATTTGATGCTGCATATTATGCAGACCGCTATCCTGATTTAAAGACAGCATTTGGCAATGATGACAGTGCATTATTACAGCATTTTATACAATATGGTATGGCAGAAGGACGCCAGGGAAGTTCCCAGTTTGATGTATATTCATATAAGAATCTGTACCCTGATTTGAGGGCAGCATTTGGTAATAATTTAAAGAGTTATTATATGCACTATATTAGTAGTGGAAAGTCAGAAGGCAGAAAAGCCACAGGTGTAAATACATTACAAAAGCCGATAACGACGTACAATGGAATAGATTATTCTGCCGTATACGATTATAATTATTATCTGAAAAAGCATAGCGATTTGGCGAAGATATATACGAATGATGATATAGGATTACTTGCTCATTTTGTGAATTGTGGAATGAGTGAAGGCCGTCAGGCCAAAGACAGCTTTGATGTTTTCTCTTATCGTAATCAATATCAGGATTTGAGAGTAGCTTTTGGAAATAATTTAAAGAGCTATTATATGCATTATATTAGTAATGGTAAAGCAGAAGGAAGAAAAGCTACAGGTGTGAAATCTATTCAGAATCCAATAACAACATATAATGGAGTAGATTATTCTGCGGTATATGATTACAATTTTTATATCAAAAAATATAGTGATTTAGCAAGAATATATACAAATGATGAAGTAGGATTGCTTGCCCATTTTGTAAACTGTGGGATGGCTGAGGGACGTCAGGCAAAGGCTGATTTTGATGTTTTCTCTTACCGGAATCAGTATCAGGATTTAAGACTGGCATTTGGTAAGGACTTAAAGAGTTATTATTTTCATTATATGAATAGTGGCAAAAAAGAAAGGCGGACTGCTGCCGGTGTCAAGGTACTTCAGAATCCGGTAACAATTTACAATGGAACGGATTATTCTGCGGTATATGATTACAACTATTACAACAGTAAATACAGTGATTTGAAATCTGCTTTCAAGGGAGATGACATTGACCTTTTAGCCCATTTTGTAAATAATGGAATGAAAGAGGGACGTCAGGCAAGCAAGAAGTTTAACGTTCAGATATATAAAAACAATTACATGGATTTGCAGCAAGCGTTTGGCAATGATTTAAAGCCATATTATATGCATTATATCCAGAATGGTAAGGCAGAGGGCAGAAATGCAGAATCACAGATATATCATTCTGTAATAACAAAATCAACTACAACAGTAAATCAGATGGTAAATTATTATAATGCCAAAGCTTCTTATCCGGCATACTACGGAAATGCCAATGTTCCTGATATCAGAAGCTTTTGCCAGGTTTATTATGATGAAGCAACGGCAGAAGGAGTGGATCCGGCATTGGCATTCACCCAGGCAATGAAGGAGACTGGTTTCTTAAAATTTACCGGACAGGTAAAAATTGATCAGTTTAATTTCGCAGGAATGGGTGTAACAGATGCAAGCACGAATGGAGATTCTTATCAGAATGTAAGAGAAGGAATCCGGGCGCATGTGCAGCATTTAAAAGCGTATGCAGTAAAGAATCCAACCTTTGCGAATCCTGTTGTAGATAAACGTTACAGTTCCTGGTTTGCAGCAAACCGCTCTGGTACAGCTCCATACATCGAATGGCTTGGTATATCAGAAAATCCATCTGGATTTGGTTGGGCTACAGAAAAAGGATATGGTTATAGTATTTTAAATGATTATATGAATCAGTTATATAAATATTAATAAGAATAAAGAAGATAGGAACCGGATGGTCGTTATTTGACCATCCGGTTTATTTTTGGTACAATATAGAAAGCTATGATTTCTTTTAAAATGGAGGCAACTATGGCAGAAGTAAACTTTATAGTAGAATGTATCAGATTATATGCCCGGGAGGAAAGAACATTGATTATTCGGGGATTTTTCCCGGAAGATAATCCGGAAAACCGAACATTAAAAGTGTATCTGAATCAAAAAGAAATTCCAGTGGAATATACGATTACCAGTGGTGCAGAGGTAAGACGAAGACACTTGCAATACCGGATGAATGTAGGAGAAGAAATCACTGGAAAATTATTGTTACCGGAAGAAACTGTAGTAGATTTTAAAATATGTAGTTGCCTTGGAACAGAAGAGACAGAAGTATATCATGTTAATAAAAAACAGTTCGAGAAGATGATAAATCATCTGGATGGAAATTTGGAGATGGAACGCTTGGAAGATGGGCAATTTGTACTGACAGGATGGTGTGTGGCTGGAGAACAGACAAAGTGCCAGGCACAGGTAGATGGAAAAAATGTTCCGATAGATGTTCAGTGGAAATATCGAAAAGATGTTATGGATGTATTTCCTGAGTTAGAAGAAACGGTAAAATGCGGATTTGAAATTTATGTACCGGAACAAAATGGCAGAAAACTCAGTTTACATTTATATGCAAATGAAAAAGAAAATAAGTATATCGTGTCTCTGGATAAAGTGAGACATGGTGAAAGTGGGCATGATACAGTAAGCCTGTTTCAAAAAGGGATATGTTATTGGAAACAGTATGGTGTAAAACGTACAATACGTAAAATAATTAGAAAAATGCAGGGAAAAAAGGATACTGTATCATACGAGGATTTTCTGAAAAAATATGGTGTGAAGGAAGAAGAACTGGCTCGTCAGAGACAGGAAGTATTTGAAAATGGTCCATGTTTCTCCATTGCAGTTCCGCTGTACCAGACAAAAGAAAAATATCTGAGGGAAATGATAGAATCGGTACAGGCACAGACTTATACGAATTGGGAGCTTTGCCTTGCGGATGGAAGTGGCAGGGAGCACAGCCTCCAGTCTGTTGTCGGGGAATATATTGCAAAAGATAAACGGATTAAATATTGCCTTTTAGACAGCAACGAGGGAATTGCCGGCAATACCAATGAAGCATTGAAAATGGCAGACGGTGATTTTGTTGTGCTGACGGACCATGATGATTTACTTTCTCCGGAAGCACTGTATCAGTGTGCAAAAGCGGTACAGAAGGAGCCGCAGACAGATGTGATTTATTCGGACGAAGATAAAGTGGATATGAGTGGAAAGAAGTTTTTTGAGCCACATTTTAAATCCGATTATAATATTGATTTGTTGTGTACTATGAATTATATCTGTCATCTCTTTGTTGTTCGCAAAGATGTGATGGAGCGGGCGGGGCTATTTGAAAGCTGTTATGATGGTGCACAGGATCATGATTTTATTTTACGCTGTACCGAGAAAGCGGAGCATATCGTGCATATTCCCAAGGTGCTGTATCATTGGCGGTGTCATGCACAGTCAACCTCCGAGAATCCGGAAAGCAAGTTATATGCCTTCGAAAACGGATGCAAAGCGGTAAAAGCACATTATGACAGAATCGGAATTCCAGCAGAAGTGGAGCAGGGACCCTTCTATGGGATGTACCGTACCCATTATCTCTGGAAGGAGCAGCCGCTAGTATCTATTTTGATTCCAAATAAGGATCATGTTGCGGATTTAAAAAAATGTATGGATTCCATTGAAGAGAAATCCACATACCGGAATTTTGAATTTATCATTGTAGAGAATAACAGTACAGAAGAAGAGACCTTCGCTTATTATAAAGAGATTGAGAAAAGGGATAATGTCAGAGTTTTATATTACAAGGAAGAGTTTAACTATTCAAGAATTAATAATTTTGGCGCAAAAGAGGCAAATGGGGAATATGTCCTGCTTCTGAACAATGATACAGAAATGATTGAACCGGACAGCATCAAAGAAATGCTGGATGTATGCATGCGTCCTGATGTTGGAATTGTGGGAGCAAAGTTAATATTTGAAGATAATACCATTCAGCATGCCGGAGTTATCATTGGATTTGGCGGTGTTGCAGGACATGCCTTTATCGGACAGGACAGAGATGATAATGGATATTTTTCAAGAATTATAAGCGTTCAGGATTTGTCAGCAGTAACGGCAGCCTGCCTGATGGTAAGACGAAGTGTATTTGATGAAGTAGAGGGCTTAAATGAAGAATTTAAGGTAGCCTTTAATGATATTGATTTTTGCCTGAAGGTAAGAAAAGCGGGCTATCTTGTAGTATATAATCCATATGCCCAGTTCTATCATTATGAGTCAAAATCCAGAGGGCAGGAGGATTCCGCAGATAAAGTAGCAAGATTCCAGCAGGAGATAGGTTTATTTGGAGAACGATGGGGAGAACTTTTAGAAAATGGAGATCCGTACTATAATCCGAATTTAACACTGGATAAAGCAGATTTTTCTTTGAAAGAGTAGCGTATTTATTGTGTTAAAGAACAAAAAGTCATATAATGACGTTAATATACAATGGAGGATGAAAAATGATTAATTTCAACGAACCACCTTATATGGAAAAAAGCATGGACTATATCCGTAAGGCGGTAGAAAATAAGAAAATATGTGGGGATGGAGAATACACAAAGAAGTGTAATGCCTGGTTAGAAGAACATACAGGAACAAAAAAGGCATTGCTGACAACATCCTGTACCCATGCAACAGAGCTTGCAGCGATTCTGTCAGAAATCAAGCCGGGAGACGAAGTAATCATGCCGGCTTATACCTTTGTATCAACAGCAGATGCTTTTGTGCTGAGGGGGGCGAAGGCGGTATTTGTAGATATCCGGCCGGATACCATGAATATCGATGAAAAACTGATTGAACATGCAATTACGGATAAGACAAGAGCAATTGTTCCGGTACATTATGCCGGGGTATCCTGCGAAATGGATACTATTCTTGCAATCGCAAAGAAATATAATCTTCTGGTGATTGAGGATGCGGCCCAGGGTGTGATGTCTTCTTATAAGGGAAAAGCACTTGGAACCATGGGAGATTACGGATGCTACAGTTTCCATGAGACAAAGAATTATAGTATGGGAGAAGGCGGAGCACTTTTAATCCGGGACGAGAAAAATGTAGAGAATGCAGAAATTGTCCGGGAGAAAGGAACAAACCGTAGCAAATTCTTCCGGGGACAGATTGATAAGTATACCTGGGTAGAAGCGGGTTCTTCTTATCTGCCAAGTGAGTTAAATGCAGCATATCTTTATGCACAGCTTGAAGTAGCGGATAAGATTAATGAAAAACGTCTGTCTATCTGGAACCGCTATTGGGATGGATTGGAAAAATTATCTGATGAGGGTAAAATTGTCCGCCCAACGATACCGGAGGGCTGCGCACATAATGCACATATGTTTTATCTGAAAGCAAGGGATTTAGAGGAAAGAACAGCTTTAATCAGTTATTTAAAGGAACAGGGGGTACAGGCAGTATTTCATTATATTCCATTACATACAGCACCGGCAGGCCGGCGCTATGGTATGTTTGCAGGAGAAGACCGTTATACAACGAGGGAAAGCGAGAGGCTGGGCCGCCTGCCGTTATATTATAATCTGTCATTGGAACAGGCAGACTATGTGATAGATAAGGTTAATGCATTTTACAAAGAGAGATAAATGAAAATACAGGAAAGAGGACAGAGCAAATGGTTATTGTTATTGGGGCAACAGGATTTATTGGAATGTATACCGTAGACCGCTTCTTGGAAGAAGGTTATGAGGTGCTGGCAACTGGAAGAAATGCAATCATGAAGCAGGAACTGGAAGCAAAAGGCGTTACCTGTGTGTCATTGGATATTTCGAAAAAAGAAGATTTTGATAAATTACCGACAGAAGGTGTAGAGGGTGTCATTTTACTGGCAGGTCTGCTTCCGGCAAATGCACCGGTGGATATCAGTGCAGATGAGAATGCCGCAGACTATATCCGCATTAATGTGGAAGGAACCGTTAATGTATTAGAGTATTGCAGGAAGAACGGCATTAAGAAAGTGATTGCTACCAGCAGCTATGCAGATGTAAGAAATGCATGGAAAAAAGGCGTTGCCTTAAAAGAGACAGAGCCGAGAGATTTCATGTATACCGGAGACCATGCGGTATATGTGATTTCCAAAAATGCCGCCAATGATGTGATGGAATATTATAATGAGCAGCATGGCATGCAGTGTGCATCTTTCCGCCTGCCACCGGTATACGGAGTAGGACCTCATTCTGAGATTTATGTGAATGGTAAATATTATAAGACCGGAATCCAGACCTTTATTGAGAATGCAGAAGCCGGAAAAGATATTGAAATCTGGGGTGACCCACAGATTTCCAGAGACATTATTTATGTGAAGGATGTTGCGAGAGCATTTGTGCTGGCATTACGCAGTGATAAGACCTATGGTCTTTATAATATGACATCCGGTACAGAACTTACTTTAGAGGAGCAGGTGCAGACCGTTATTGATGTATTTGGACCGGGTAAGGGTTCTAAGATTGTCTATCGCCCGGACAAGCCAAATAATACACCATCCTTTTTGTTTGACATGACAAAGGCGAAGGAAGATTTCGGCTTTGTACCGGAATATCTTTCTTATCGTGCAATAATGGAAGATTATAAAAAAGAATTAGAAAGCGGAAGATGGGATAAGTTCATCGCAAGCCGCCGCAAGGATAAATAAGTGCCGGGAGGATGGCAATATGAAGAAAATTGTAATTATAGGAGCGAATTCTTTTCAGAATCCGCTCATTTTAAAGGCAAAAGAGATGGGATATGAGACACATGTATTTGCATGGAAAGATGGCTCTATCGGAGAGAGGACAGCAGATTATTTTTATCCTATCAGCATTGTGGAAAAGGAAGCAATCTTAGAAGAATGCCGGAGGATTCAGCCGGATGCAGTTGCAACAATAGCATCTGATCTTGCCAATATTACCGTGCAGTATCTGGCAGAGCAGCTTGGATTACCACATAATTCTGACAACTGTATCTATATATCTACCAATAAATTTGCTATGCGGGAAGCTTTTTCGAAGCATGGTGTGCCTACACCGGGCTTTGTCAGTGTATGTGAAGGGGATGATTATGCGAAAGCAGTAGAATCTATGCAGTTTCCAATGATTGTAAAACCGACCGACCGTTCCGGAAGCCGCGGTATTATGAGGGTGGAGAGCCTTGAGGAGATTGCTCCGGCAGTGGAAGAGGCAGTGCGTAATTCCTTTGAAAAGAAGGCAATTATTGAAGAATATATCGAAGGCAATGAATATAGCTGTGAATGTATTTCTTATCAGGGCAGACATCATGTGCTGGCGGTGACAAAGAAATATACTACAGGATATCCTCATTTTATTGAGACCGGACATATGGAGCCACCGGAACTTTCTGAAATCGAAATGAACCGGGTGAAGGAATTTATTCCGAAGGCGCTGACAGCCCTTGAGATTGAGAATGGTGCCTCCCATTCGGAATTTAAACTGGATGCCGATGGTAATGTAAGAATCATTGAAATCGGTTCCCGTATGGGTGGCGACTGTATTGGCTCCCATCTGGTATCTTTATCTTCCGGATATGACTTTGTCCGTATGGTAATTGAGACTGCTTTGGGAGAAGAACCGGATCTGACACCGGCACATGAGCCGATGTGTGCGGGTATCCGCTTTGTGTTTACAAAGAAGGATCTGGATGTTTTGGAAGAGATTAAGAGCAAAAGTCCGGAACTGCTTCAGATGGTAAGTGAAATGGAAACGGTAGGTGAACACCAGGTAGTAGACAGTGGAAGCCGTTTTGGTTATTACATTCTGGCTGGAAAAAATCAGGCAGAGATTAAGGATTGGTTGGAACGATGAGTAAAGTAGAAGGAAAGAAAAAGTGGATACTGCTGATTTTATTGCAGCTGGTAATCATGATATACACATTATCCGGTGTGGCAGCGAAGTTTGCAGCGGGATATGAGTTCTTATCCATGGGATTTATTCTGTGTTACGGAGTGGAAATCTGCATCCTTGGATTGTATGCCATTTTCTGGCAGCAGATTATCAAAAGGGTTGACTTGTCGGTAGCATATGCAAACCGGAGCATTGCGATTTTGTGGTCTATGATCTGGGCGGCACTGATTTTTGGAGAACATATTTCGGTACAGAATATTATTGGTGTCCTTCTGGTAATTGCCGGCACCATGATTGTGAATAAGGAGGGATAGAAGGATGATATACTGGCTTTTTCTTGTAGCGTCTGTTATTGTTGCCTCTTTTTCTCAGGTCTTATTAAAGAAAAGTGCAGCAAAGAAGTACGATAATGTGATTAAGGAATATCTGAATCCTTATGTAATTATCGGATATATGATGATGGTTGGAACAACGGTACTGACGATTTTAGCTTATCGTGGCATTGAGTATAAGAATGGCCCGGTCATTGAATCATTGGGTTATATTCTGATTATGATTTTAAGCTTTTTCTTTTTTAAAGAGCCGATTACAAAGCGTAAAGTGTTTGGAAATGCACTGATACTGCTTGGCATTATCGTGTTTTACTTGTAGGAGGAAATGAAAATGGATATATCAGTTGTAGTTCCGGTGTATGGATGCCGGGCAGCACTTCATGAATTGCACAGACGTCTGGTGGAATCGGTAAGTACCATCACTGATGATTTTGAAATTATTCTGGTAAATGATGCCTGTCCGCAGAATTCGTGGGAAGTAATCGAAGAAATCTGTAAGGAAGATAGTCACGTAAAGGGGATTGAATTATCCCGGAATTTCGGACAGATTATGGCAATTACCGCAGGACTGGATGCTTCAAAAGGAGACTGGGTAGTGGTGATGGACTGTGATTTACAGGACAGACCGGAAGAAATCCAGAATCTTTACCGCAAGGCTCAGGAAGGTTATGATGTGGTCTTTGCTAGACGAGCACACAGAAAAGATTCTTTCTTAAAGGTATTGGTATCTAAAATATTCTATAAGATTTATTCCTTTGCATCGGATGGACACTATGACCCGGTAATCTGTAATTTCAGTATCAGCAAACGTGTGGTAATCGATAATTATTGTAAAATGCGGGAAATGCACCGTGCCTTTGTTATCTATGTAAAATGGCTTGGCTTTAAACAGACAGCCATTGATGTAGAGCATGATCAGCGTTTTGAGGGAAAATCCTCTTATAACATGAAGAAGCGTTTTAAGATGGCGGGAGAGATTTTAACCTCCCAGTCGGATAAACTTTTGAAATTCACCATGGGCTTTGGATTCCTGATGTCCATCATTTCAGCAATGATAATTATCGGACTGATTATCTATTATTTTACCGGTCATGTGGCAGCAGGCTGGACCAGTATCGTAGCAACCAACTGTCTCATCGGAGGAATTATTATTATGGTAGTCGGTCTGGTAGGCATTTATGTAGGAAACATCTTTATGCAGTCAAAACAAAGACCATTATATGTGGTGCGCCAGATGCTGAATGAGGAGAAGGAAGATGCAGATTCAAATCGATAAGAAGAAATGGCTGAAAAATGCAGGAGTATTGCTTGCGGAACTGATTCTGATTATAGCAGGGCTGGTTCTGGTGGGAACGGTTGGAACAAGAGGTTTTGACAATCTAAAGGTATATACCACTATTTTTCCGCAGTATCAGGATATGGATGAGGTGTTAGCAGGGGCTAACGACCTGATTCCATCGGAGGATGGAAATGGTTATGTAACCGGAGAAGATACTTATTTTGTGATTCCGGTGGATTCGGATAAGTTAATTGATCTAGAGATGAGTCGTATTGAGGGCGAGGGAATCTTAGGAGAAATCTGGCAGTCGGAAAACGAGACCTTTGCAGAAAAACCGTCTCCGTATACCTTTGAACTGGGGCACAATCCGGTTCAGGTAAAGAAAACAACAAAGTATATCCGGGTTAAGATTTCTTCACAACCCGGAGTTCATTATAATCTGTCAAGGGTATCTTATCGAAATCCATTTTCTGTTTTTGCAAGAATAAATAAAAGTTCAATTATAACAACAGCCTTTGCATTATGGGGGCTATGTATTCTTTTGCAAGTTATGCAATTAGTATTCAAAAATTGTAAAACGGGTCGCAATTTTTTGCATATAGTATTATACATTGGTTTTGTTGGAATAACTATAGCATATGTATTTCATGATTTTATCTGGGGAGAGAAATTGTTCTTATATACGGATATAGGTTCGGATACGATGCAACAATATTATCCATATTATATGAACTGTGTAAGAAGAATATCGGAAGGTTCATTTTCTATCTGGAACTGGGATTATGGATTAGGGACCAGTTTAATCAATAATATTTCCCAGACATTGGATCCTTTTGGTTTATTTGTAATTTTAGGTGGAGTTGTTTTCGGAATAGGAAAAGTAAAACGACTTTTAGTAGTTGCACAGATATTGAAAATTATTCTCTCGGCATTGTTGTGCCGGTACTTCTTAAAACTCTTTCATGTAAGTGAGAGGGCTGCTTGTATTGGTGGATATTTATATGCATTTAATGGATATTTGATGCTTTGGGGACAGCATTATCTCCTGGGAACAATCTGCATTTATCTTTTGTTAATATTGATTTTTTTAGAGAAGCTGATACAGGAATTCAAAGTAAGGTATGTTATGGGACTTGGTATTTCTGTTGCAGCATCAATAATTTACAGTTATTACAATACTTATATGGCATTGCTGTTTGTTGGCATTTATTGTGTCTTGCGCCTTTTAAACCCAAACTTGAATTGGCCTTTAAAAGAGCGTATAAAACGTGCATTTACAATTTTGGGAGGTATTATTTGTGGGGTACTGGCAGGGGCAGTATCATTACTTCCGGCAGCATCATATCTTACATCCAGTTCATCAAGATTAGATTCAGATATGTCGGCGTTGACAAAATTCTTTCATGGATTATTCTCCGTATACTCTATAGAACAGAATTCAGAAATAGCGGGGCGGATGATATCAAATAATCTATATTACATCAATGACATAAATGCTAGTAGTGGCTGGGGAAATTATTATGAAATGCCTAATATATGCATTACAATTTTTATTTATTTTTTCCTTGGGCAGTTATTAGTACAGAGTATAAAAAAATGTAAGAGTTATAAGAATGCATTATACGGTATTCTTATAACTTTTGTTGGAATTCTACTGGTGTTTAATCCGGGAATGGCAATTGCATTTAATGGATTTGCTTATGCACAGGCAAGGTATACATTCGTACTTATGCCGGTTGCAGCATTACTTGTAGCAGTAGAATGGGATAGACTGACAAGAAAAAAGGAATTTAGTTTTATTGGTCTTGGTCTGGGACTGATAAGCAGTTTGTATATTGTTATAAAAGCGTATAACAAGGCATCATTAGAGGTAAGGAGTTATGATGCAGAAATCATAATACTGCAAATATGTTTTGCATTTCTTTTGCTGGTAATGTTTTTTTGGAAAAATAAGCAGGGGCGTAAGATTGTAGAAAGCTTACTAATAGTGTGCGTGCTGCTTTCAACATGTACAGAAACCTATATGACAACTAGCCAGAGAGGTACTGCTTATACAACGACAGAGGAAATTGGATATGATGGTCATACCATGACAAATGATACGATAGATGCCCTGCAATATTTAAAAGAGCAGGATAAAGGCTTCTTCCGTGTGGATAAAGGATATGCAGTGGTATCTACCTATGGAGATTCCCTGGTCATGGGTTATTCTTCTGTAACAGATTATAACAGTACCATTAACCGGCATCTTGCAGATTTTTATAATATGTTGTATACACGAGCTAAAGTAACAGATGCACAGAGGATTGTTGTATATTCAGAGGAATCGGAAGTTTGTCCAATGAGCCTTATTAACTTAAAATATATTTTATCCATGGGAGAATTGGATTATTCCTGGTGTGAATATGTTGGTAGAATAGGCGGCGTTTATATTTACAGAAATAAGTATGCTGATTCTGCTGTGTCCTTCTATACCAATACGATTTCTAAGAGCGAATGCGAATCTATGGATGAGATAGGGCGGAGGCTGCTTTTAAAGGATACCTTAATCGTACCGGATGGAGAGGATGTGCTGCATGATACCGAAACCGGAGAAGTGACACTGGGTTCATTTGTAGCAGATGGGAAATATTTTACCGGAACTATTTCGAATGAAAAGGAAGGCTTTCTGCTTCTTACAATTCCGGACCAGGATGGATGGGAAGTTTATGTTGATGGTAAGAAAACAGAGACTATTAATGGAGACTATGGTTTTCTGGCAGTGAAGCTTGCGGCGGGAAATCATGAAGTGAAGGCAGTCTATCATATCCCTTATATGAAACAGGGGGCAGTAGTAAGTATTCTTGGAGTATTATTGCTGACAGGTTATTGTCTGTGGCTGTATCACAGGGATAGAAAGAGAAAACAGGGGTAAGGAAAATGAAGGAAAAGTTAAAGAAGATACCACCGAAATATATCGTGGCGGGAGTAGTTCTTATTGTCATGCTGTTGTTGCTGGTAAAGCATCGGAGCATATTCTATAACTCTAATCAGGATAATTACAATGACATGAGTGGGAAAGAGGAAAATATTGCTGCTGAAGATGCGGTGGTGTCACAGTATTTTACAATTTCCGGCAATATGCAGAATATCGCGTTGCTTATGATGAATGATTCCGGAGAGGATATTACGATTCATGCCGTTTTAAGGGATGCGGATACCGCTGAAGTGCTGAGTAATATACAGTGTAATGTTCCAAAGTCTACCGGAGCCGAAGAGGTGGTAAATCTTGAACTTGCAGTAGATGGAATAGATGGAACCAGAAATGTCTGTCTGGACTTAGAAGAGGTGACAAAAGCATCAGAAGTATATTATTGTGCATTATCAGGAGACTATGCCCAGACCCTGCTGGTGAATGGACAGACCACAACAGAACGGCTTCGTATGTCAGTGGTTTACGGTGGTGGACTCAACAAGACATTTTTCATTCTGTTTGCACTAGGAATAATAGCGGTAATCGGAATCTTTGTAATGCCGGTAAAGTGGGCAAAACCGGAAAATATGGTGCTGATACTGGTTTCAGTTATAGGAATCAGCATGGCGGTAATTAATCCGGCATTTCAGGAGTGTGACGGACCTTCTCATTTCTATCGGAGTATGGATGTGGCCTATGGAAACGTATTTGGTCCTTTTGCAAATCTCACGCATGAAGGAGGCGTGATATACGTGCCGGAAAATGTGCAGGAAATTGCCTACCGGCAGTTGACGCCGAATGGCAGTGAGGGGACTGCTTATATGGAATATTTAAAGAGCCGTAAGTTTTCTAAAAATAAGATAAAGATGACTTATTATGACAGTGTAACTTCAGTAGTATACTGGCCACAGGGGCTTGGAATCTTCCTTGGAAGAACGTTCAATTTCAGTATTTATGGTGTGATTTTGATGGGACGTATCTTCAACTTGCTGGCATATATGGGATTGGCATATGCAGCAGTACGGTTTATGCCGTTTTATAAGAATCTTATGGCAATGCTTGCGGTAATGCCATTAAGTATTTATCAGGCATCCTCTCTTTCCCAGGATGCAGTATTAAATGGTGCTGGCTTTTTATTTGTAGCATTGTGCTGTTATTATGCTTTTGATGAAAAAGTAAAATTGAATTGGAAAAAGACATTGCTACTTGGAATCCTGTTATTGACAATGCTTTTAAGTAAATATGTCTATGCGTGTCTTGGACTTTTAGTATTTATGATACCGAAGGATAAGTTTAACAGCAGAAAAGATTACTGGAAATCTTTTGTAATAGCATTACTTCCGTTGACAATCATAGGTGGCTATGTGATATTTCAGCTATCTTCCGGAATCAGCGGATTACAGGCTGGCGCTGGTGACGGAGCAGACACCATGACGCAGATGCAGTATCTGAAAACGTATCCAATTGCTGCAGTAAAGGTAATTATTTCAACATTAATAGTAAACCTTAATGATTATTTACAGCAGTTGAATATACTTGGAAGTATGAATTATCCATTAACTTTGCTTGCAGTAATAGAACCTTGTTTTCTTTTAGGTGTAGGTTTATTAGACGGTCAGGAAGTAAGAGACCGGATTAAAATAAAACACCGGATTTTGATTCTGTTGGCATTTGTAATAACTTTTGCAGCAATTATGATAGGACTTTATATCGGGGATGGTATTGCCAATCCGGTAGGCTCTTCAGTAATCAATGGCATTCAGGGAAGATATTTTATTCTGATGCTGATATTGCCATTCTTGGCACTGGGAAGTGACCATGTGAAACAGGACATCAGACATTTTACGGTAAAATGTTCCGGAATCATGGGCATCATGCTTTTATATGCAGTATTTATGCTGGTGAACACCTGTTACTAAAGGAAGTTAGAATAAAGAAAAGCTAGAATAAAGAAAAGTTGGAACAAAGAAAAACACAGGAAGACTTAAGGAAAAGGGAGATAACATACGATGGGATGGAATTTTGGAACTACATTTTTTTATGGAATAGCAGTGATTTCACTTTTAAGTGGTGCATTCTTTAGCTATAAGTCAGAGCGGAAGCAGGCAGGAATGACATGGATAGTATTGCTGCTGATTCTGATGAACTGCTATCACACATTTTGGGCAGCAATCCTGAATGTGATTCATATTCCGGTCAATATTATTTCAATGGGAATCATTGATTTGCTTACCGGTGGATTGCTCTGGTTCTTTATCGTAAAGAAAAAGAAATGGCAGAGGTATGAATTTGCAATAGCAGATGCAGCATTTCTTGTAACCGCACTGGCAATTATTGCAGTATTTGCAAAGGTAAGATATGGTGGAATGGCTCTAAATATCAATTTCCTGACCATTGATCCGGCAAATCATTTCCGGGCAGCCATGGATCTGGTAGAGAACGGAACCATAGCTGGTATGTTTTATGAGAGGGTTTTAAACGGATTGCTTTTTGAATTCTTAGCTCCATTTGCACCGGTGGATTATTTCTATCGATTCTTCGTCTTAAGTGAACTGATTCAGTTATTGATGTCGGCATTTATCTTCTATGGAATTGCAAGAAGGTTAAGCAAAGACCGGTTTGGCAGAGTGGCAGCTTATGTCCTGTCCTTTATCTATATGATAGGCTATCCGCTGTGCTCCATGCTCTACGGCTTTGTTTACCTTGGCATGGGCGTAACGGTTATCGGAATGATTATTATTTTGACAGACGTTTATTTAAAGGATGATATGCCAAAATGGCAGAATATTGTATGTCTGATGTTAGGTTGTCTGGCTATCTTTGAATGCTATGTCATGTTTATGCCGGTTACCTTCTTTGCTTTGATTACCTGCATTTTTGTAAAACAGTTTAAAGCAAAGAAACTGGTATCCAAAGATACCGTGGCAATCTGTCTGACGGTATTCCTGTTCCCATGCATCGTAGGCTTTTATTATACATATGCAGGTATCTTTACCAATGGCGTGACGGTATCTTCGGCACTGGTGAATGAGGGAGCCTGCTACCGGGATTTGTTTTCAAACTTTGTACTGTTTATTCCATTGATGCTCTTTGGATTCTATGGGATGTGTAGGAAGAAGGAGAATAATCTGGTATTGTTTTTAGCACCGTATACGCTTCTGTTTGCTTTATATCTTTTCTTGAAGACAGTAAATGGACAAGCATCTACCTATTATTTTTACAAGATTCATTTCCTGTTGTGGCTGATTGCGTTGGTATTGGTCTATTATGCAGTTGTTTATGCAGAAAAGCAGACAAAGGTATTGATAACCGGAAGCTTTGTGATGTGGGCATTTTTAACAGGAATGTACCTTGGCAAGATAGAGGAGAAAATTGCAGTCCATAATGATTTGATGATTTCTACTTATAAGGCAGAGGATTTTAATGATATTTTGCGTTATAATTATGTATCATTTGGCATGCCGGGTTATTCTAAGGAAAAGGAAGAACTTTATCACTGGGTATATAATGAATTAATCAGCAAGGGTGAAGAAATTGTGCCGATGGCAGGATACTGGGAAGATGATTTATGGTATCAGGCAATTTCAGACCAGCGGTATTATGGCTGGGGACAAAGTGACCCGGATTATACGGATTATTTCAATCACCTGAATGCGTCTGATGCCAGCTATATTCTGGTATTAAAAGATAGCCAGATTTATGCAGATGAACAGGCTTATTTTGATTCATTAGAGAGAATATATGATACCGGGATAGGTTTTGTGGCAAGAAAGGAATTGTATGAGTAAAAAAGTAAATGTATTACTGTCTGCTTATAACGGAGAAAAGTATATTAAGGCGCAGATTGACAGCATTTTAAATCAGTCTTATCCCAATGTGGAACTTTATGTCAGGGATGACGGCTCCAAGGATGGAACCCTTGCAATTGTAAGGGAATATGAAGAAAAGGGACTGCTTCATTTAGAGGCAGGAGAGAATGTCGGCTTCGTAAAGAGTTTTGAATGGCTCATTGCAAATGGCGGCGAAGCAGATTATTATGCTTTCAGTGACCAGGATGATGTCTGGTTTGAAGACAAGATTAAGATGGCTGTGGAAAAATTAGAACATGCAAGGGAAAATGTGCCGGTATTGTATTTTTCCAATTATGATTTCTATGACGGAGATTTAAATTTCATGGCGCACCGGGATGGCAGGACGCCGAATATTTCTTTTGTGAATTCATTGGTGGATTGTGTGTCTCTTGGCTTTAACAGTGTATTTAACCGCAAAGCAAAGGACATGGTGACAGAGCAGATGCCGGAAAAATCTACCGGACATGACTGGTGGATGTATATGGTCTGTGCCGGAATGGGAGAAGTAATCTATGATGAGCGTCCGACGGTAAAATACCGCAGACACAATAATAATGTCAGTGATGGTGGGTACAGCTTTATTAAGTTTCAGATCTGGCGTTTTAAACGTTTTTTCTTGAATCACTATTTCCATCATATTCATGAGCAGATTAAGGAATACAGTGAACTTTACAATGGAAAACTGACCCCGGAAAATCAGAAGGCACTGGCACTTTTTACCAGGGATGGTTTTCATCCGCTGATTGCACTGCGTAAGGTTTTCTATCCGAAGAAGTTAAGACAGAAAGTCGTAGACGAGATATTTGTACGTCTGGTATTCCTCATCGGAAGGCTATAAGTTGCAAATTTTAAGAAAACATAGTAAACTGTATAAGTTAACAAGAAGGAGCAACGATGAAATTTACTGTTTTAATCGTAACCTATCATCCGGACTGGAAGAAATTATTAGTTACACTGGATTCTGTCATGGCACAGACCTTTAAGGATTATGAAATCGTAGTCTCAGATGATGGTTCAGAAGAAAACTGTTTTGATAAGATAGAAGCATATTTTGCGGCACACCAGTTTGCAAATTATACCCTTATTCCTCATGAGAAGAATCAGGGAACAGTAAAGAACCTCATAGATGGTCTGGCAAAAGCAAAGGGTAAATATGTCCGGGACTTTGGACCGGGGGATGCATTCTATAATGAACATACCCTGCAGCAGGTGTATGACTTTATGGAAGAGAATCAGTATGAGTCCTGCTTTGGACTGATGCGGGGTTATTGCCGCAGGGAAGATGGCGGTGTAGATTATGTGGAATTTCCGCATCCCTTTGATTTATCTCCATATAAGAACTGGAATGAGGATAAGATTGTAAAGAATCTGGTGCTGTATCGGGACAATGCTTCCGGTGCATGTACCTGTTATACCGTAGACTATTATATGACTTATCTTAAGAAGATAGAGGGAACGGTCATTTATGCAGAAGATATTTTTCAGATGATGGCAGGCTTAGATGGCAGACCGATGCATTTCTTCCCGGATTATCTGGTATGGTATGAAGCCGATACCGGAGTATCTACTAAGAAGAAAAGCAGCTTCTCGGAGCTTCTTGCACAGGATGTAGACCGTTTCTATGCCATGATTCAGGTGCAGTACAGCGATAATCCATATGTGAAGAAGCAGAAAAAGGTATTGGGATTATATAAAATCAGAAATCTTTATCTTCGTACTTTGTTACGGCTGTTCCGTAATCCGGATGCCATCCGTTATCTTGTAAGCCATATGCTGCAGGTACGAAAAGGTGCATACCGGCCATCACATCAGCAGAAGGGATTTTTAGATAATCCGGAATTCAGCAAAGAAAAAGCAGAGTAAGAGTAAGAAAAGAATTAAAATAGAAAGTGAAGCACAGCAATGTGGAAGAAGGAGAATGTCCATGGAAGTGATTAAGTACAGATTTCAGCAGCATGGGGATGAACGCGGTCAGCTGGTAGCATTGGAAGAGATGCGTGATATTCCATTTGAAATTAAGCGTGTTTACTATATGTATGATACCGTAGATGGTGTACGAAGAGGCTATCATGCACACCGGTGTTTAGAACAGATTCTGATTCCGATTCATGGAACCTGTAAGATTCATCTGGATAACGGCAGTGAGACGGCAGAGGTCTTATTGGACAAGCCATATGAAGGCTTATATATTGCAAATAATATGTGGCGGGAAATGTATGATTTCTCTGAGGATGCAGTGCTGATGGTACTGGCATCAGAATATTATGATGAAAATGATTATATCAGGGATTACGATAAATTCCTTGCATTTGTAAAAGAGGAAAATAAGGATAAGTAAAGGAGAATTGCCATGAAAATACCATTTGTGTCATTTGAGAAAATGCATGATGAAATCAAGGACGAACTTACCGGAAAATTTCAGCAGGTTTTAGCGAAAAACTGGTTTATCCAGGGAGAAGAATTAGCAAAGTTTGAAGAAGAGTATGCCGCATATTGTGGCGTGAAATACTGTGTCGGTGTAGGCAACGGACTGGATGCACTGTTCCTTCCACTGAAAGCATATGGAATCGGGACAGGCGATGAAGTCATTGTTCCATCCAATACCTTTATTGCAACTGCACTGGCAGTTTCTTATACAGGTGCAACTCCGGTATTTGTAGAGCCGACTTTAGAGTCCTTTGACATTGACCCGGCAAGAATCGAAGAGAAGATTACTGATAAGACCAAAGCAATTATGGCAGTACATCTTTATGGACAGCCGGCACCAATGGATGAAATCATGGAGATTGCAAAACGTCACAATCTGAAAGTAATCGAAGATTCTGCACAGGCACATGGCGCACTCTATAAGGGAAAACATGTGGGTAGTCTTGGAGACGGAGCCGGATTCAGTTTTTATCCGGGCAAGAACTTAGGTGCATTAGGAGATGCCGGAGCTTTTGTAACCAATGATAAAGAGCTGGCAGATAAAGTACGTGCCCTTGGCAACTACGGTTCTGATTATAAATATCATCATATCTATCAGGGAAATAACTCCAGACTGGATGAGATGCAGGCAGCTTTCTTAAGAATTAAATTAAAGAATTTAGACCGCTGGAATGCAAACCGTATTGAGACAGCAGAGAAATATCTTGCCGGAATTAAGAATCCGGAAATCGCTCTGCCAACTATAATGCCGGATACGAAGCATGTATTCCACATCTTTGCAATCCGCTGTGCACGCAGGGATGAATTAGAGAAGTTCTTAAATGAAAAGGGAATTGGAACCAATAAACATTATCCGATTCCAATGCATCTGCAGGGCGCATATGAAAGCCTTGGCATCAAAAAGGGAGAGCTTCCACTGGCAGAAGAGATTTCTGCAACAGAGCTTAGCATTCCGATGTATTATGGAATGACAGAGGAAGAAACCGGATATGTCATTGATGCAATCAATGCATTCAAATAGAAGAGGAGAGACTATGTTTCGATTTGAAAAATATGAGGACAGTTTAGAGGAACAGTGGGATAAATTTATCGCAGAAAAATCCATAAACGGAACCTTTTTACAGAGCCGCCGGTTCTTCAATTATCATCCGGCAGGCAGATTTAAAGATGTATCTTTGGTAGTATATAATGAGAAAAATAATATTGCAGCACTGATTCCGGCATGTGAATTAGAGCAGGATGGGAAAAAGGTATTTTTCTCCCACAAAGGAACCACCTTTGGCGGTATCATTATCGACAAGAAGCATCACAATGCCAAACATGTAGTGGTATTAGTAGAAGAATTAAAGGATTATCTTAAGGAGCAGGGCTATAACGAGGCTTATCTTAAGATGACTTCCGATATTTTCTCAGAAGTAGAAAGTGATTTATTCCAGTATGCATTTCAGCATGCAGGCTATACGGAGCATAAGGAACTGAGCACTTATGTAAACTATGCTACCTATAAAGAGGCAATTCTATCTAACTTTGCACAGGGAAAACGTACCAATGTCCACAACTGTGAGAAGGAAGGTCTGGAATGCAGACCGCTGACGACAGATGATGAGATTAAAGAATTCTATGATATTCTCTGTGAGAACCTTTCCAAGTATGATACCAAACCGGTACATACTTTAGCAGAGCTTTTAGATTTCAAGAATGACCGTTTTCCGAAGGAATGTGGATTCTTTGGCATCTTCAAAGAGGATGAAATGTTAGCCGGCTCCATGATGTTTTATTTCGATAAAGTAGGCTGTGCTCATACACAGTATCTTGCTGCAAGACAGGCGTTTAATAAATTAAGCCCGATGACCTTTATGTATTATTCCATGATTGTGGAAATGAAGAATCGTGGCTATAAACGGATTTCCTGGGGAACAGCAACCGAAGATTTAGGTAATTATCTGAATATGGGACTGATTACCAGTAAAGAAGACTTCGGAAGTTCCTATTGTAATAACCTGACCTACTCCATTACATTGTAGGCACTGGAGGATAGTATGAAAGTAAGCGTCCTTGTGACTTTTTATAATCAGGAAGATTATGTGGATGAGGCATTGCAGAGTGTTTTTGACCAGAAATGTGATTTTGATTTTGAGGTGCTGATTGGTGACGATGGTTCTACCGATGGCACCATGGCAAAATTACAGAAATGGAAGCAGAAATATCCGGACAGAATGGAAATTTATGTGATGGACCGGGAACCTGGTGTGAAATACAACAGCAGCCAGCGGGCATCAAGAAACCGTCTGAATCTTTTGCAGTATGTAAAGGGAGAGTATTTTGCTTATCTCGATGGGGATGATTTCTATATCGATGACCATAAACTGCAGAAGCAGGTAGAGATTATGGATCAGCCGGAAAATGCAAAATATGCAGTCTGTGCCCACAATGTCTATGCCTATGATGAGAAGACGAAAGAAAATATACCATTTTTAAACTGCAATCATACGATGAAATTAAAGGGAACAACCTACTGGGGACGTTTCTATTTCCATCCGGATTCTATTCTGATGCGAAGTGCCTATATCAAGGATATTCCGATGGATGTGGTAGCAGATTATTTTAATGATAATACCATTACGTTCTGTTTTATTAAGCATGGGGATGTATATTATATGCCGGATATTATGGCGAGCTATCGTCAGACCGGAGACGGCATCTGGACGGGAAATTCCAGGTTTATCAACTATCTTAGAAATTTGATGGACTATGACTTGGAACAGAAGATTGCACCGGAATTTATCCGCTACAGTCTCGTACGTCACCGGGCAGATATGAGTTTCATGCATAAATGTAAGGAACAGCCAGCTGGAGAAAAGGTGGCTTTCTATGAGGAAAAGATAAAAAAAGACGGACTTACAGTATCCGAGGCGTGGTTAGAATACTGCAAGACCGGAAAGATGTCTGATAAAAAGGCATTAAAATTATACCGGAAGGCAATGCTTTGGTATTTTGTATGCCATGTAAAATGGCTGTTCATTGACAGTTTATTATTACACAATTAGGATATCTGGAATGGATGGAATCAAAGATGAGTGAGAAGAAAAAATTTGGCTTTGTGGTATTGCATTATTGCACTCTTGATATGACAAAGAAGTGTATTGCGGCAATTCAGGAGAAAATGGCACAGGCTGATTATGAAATTGTAGTAGTAGATAATGCGTCCGGCAACGGAACCGGTAAGGATTTAGCAGAGTGCTATAAAGACACAGAGCATGTAAGTGTTCTTTTGAGTAAGGAAAATCTCGGCTTTGCCAAAGGCAACAATCTAGGCTATGTATATGCAAGAGAAGATCTGCACTGTGATTTTATCTGCGTGATGAATAATGATGTGATTTTATTGCAGGATAACTTTGCACAGCTGGTGGAGGCAGCCTATGAAGCACATCAGTTTGCAGTAATGGGACCGCATATTGAATTAAAGGATGGCAGGGAAAATGCCATGTATTATGAAATTGCATCCATTGAGGGTTTGAAAAAAGAACGCCATGTATATGAGGTGAGATTAAAGCACATTACATCTTCTATTTATCCGCTTTGGAATCTTTGGGACAGAGCAAAGCTGCTGCTTCGCATCTTCCTTGGAAAGATTCATATCATGCCGGAATTAAAGAAACATGAAGACTGCACAGAAGGCTCCTTGGAATATCAGGATGAGCTGGTACTGCATGGCTGCTGTCTGATTTTCTCGCCGATTTATCTTACAAAATATAAAGATGCATTCGTGCCGGATACCTTTATGTTCCGGGAAGAAGAACTTTTATATTTAAGATGTAAAGAAGCGGGAATACCGATGGTATACTGTCCGGAGGTAAGAATTCTTCATCTTGAGGATATCTCTACGGATTATATTTATAAGACCGAGCGTAAAAAAGAAATCTTTAATCTGGAGAATCAGATTAAATCACTTGGAATTCTCTTGGAACATTTAGAGGTAATGCAGAAGTAACAGCGAGGACATATTGTGAAAGAAGTAAAATCAATCAAATTTAACTTTATAATGAATCTGATTCGGGTTTTGATGACAATAGTATTCCCGCTGATTACCTATCCATATGCAACGCGGGTACTGAATTCTGCCGGAGTGGGACGGGCTGCCTATGTAGCATCCATTGTCAGCTATTTTCAGCTGGTAGCATCCTTTGGTGTTAATAATTATGCCATTACAGAGGGTGCAAAAATCCGTGACGATAAGGCAAAATTAAATAAATTTGCTTCGGAAATGTTTTTCATCAATCTGGTATTTACGGTGCTTGCTTATATCGGATTTGCAGGTGCGTTGTTCCTGCCGAAGTTTGACGGCTATGAAATGCTGCTGTTAATCAGCAGTTCTACGATTCTATTTACCACCCTTGGTATGGAATGGCTCTATGAACTGTTGGAAGAGTATGAGTATATTACGATTCGTTCTGTCATTTTCCAGGTAGTAGCACTTGTAATGCTATTTGTGCTGGTACGGAATGAAGGTGATGTAGCATGGTATGTGGCATTGACTGCGGTATCTACCGTTGGCTCCGGTGTGCTGAATTTTATTCACAGCAGACATTACATCCATTTATTTGAAACAAGAGTCCATTGGGCTGATATCAAGGTTCATATGAAACCGATGGTATATATGTTTGGCGTTTCGATTGCATCTGTTATTTATCTCAATTCCGATATTACAATGTTGGGATGGATGAAGGGAGATAAGGATGCGGGAATCTATACAACGGCATCGAAGATGAATCAGGTTTTGTGTACGCTGATTAAATCTCTGAGTACGGTTATCATGCCCCGGATGGCATATTATCTTGAAAATGACCAGAAGGATAACTTTGACCGGCTGTTAAAACAGGCATTCCGTTTTATGATGATGTTAATTGTACCATGTATGGTGGGTATGCTTTTGATTTCGCCGGAAGTCATTCATCTGATATCCGGTAAGAATTACAGCGAGTTTTTCCCGAGTGTTACAACATCGAGAATTCTTGCCATCAATTTGTTCTTCTCGCCGATTAACGGCTTTATTGCATATCAGATATTTATGCCAAAGAAGAAAGAGAAGATTATTTTCTGGGCAACCTTGGGTGGCGCAATCAGTAACCTTATCATTAACTACCTGCTGATTCCGGTATTAAGCTACGATGGAGCAGCAATTGCTACCGTACTGGCAGAGGCAATGGTAATGTTAATCTGCATTATCTTAGGACATAAGATGATACCGTTTAAGGGAATGATGCAGGGTGTCTGGAAATATGTCATCGCATCCGTTCCGATGGTCATTGCATATGTGCTGTTTCAGAAGGTAACTTTCAGCAGTTATTTGATTTATATGTTACTGATGATTATAATTGGAGTAGTAACCTATGGCATTATGCTTTTAATCTTAGGGGATGAACTGGTGCGTGAAGAAGTACGCATGATATTTGGAAAATTGAAACACAATGAAAAATAAGGAGGATACACATGAAAATTGCAGTAGCAGGAACCGGTTATGTGGGATTGTCAAATTCCATTTTATTAGCACAGAATAATGAGGTATGGGCAGTCGACATTGTTGAAGAGAAGGTCGATCTGATTAATCATAAGAAATCTCCAATCGTCGATAAGGAGATTGAAGAATATTTAGCAGAGAAACCATTGAATCTGCGGGCTACCACAGATGCGAAGGCAGCATATGAAGGAGCAGATTTTATTATCATTTCCACTCCGACCAACTATGATGAGAAGAAGAATTACTTTGATACATCATCCGTAGAAGCCGTAATCAAGCTGGTTATGGAATATGCACCGGATGCAATTATGGTTATCAAATCTACAGTTCCGGTTGGCTATACCGAAAAAGTAAGAGCGCAGTTTGGCAGCAAAAATATCATCTTCTCTCCGGAATTCTTAAGAGAAGGAAGAGCATTATATGATAACCTCTATCCATCCCGTATCGTAGTGGGATATCCGAAAGAGGATGAAAGCTTAAGGGCAAAGGCAGAAGAGTTCGCCGGCTTATTAAAACAGGGTGCTATCAAAGAGGATATTCCGGTATTATTAGCACACCTCACCGAGGCAGAAGCAATCAAATTATTTGCAAATACTTATCTTGCACTGCGTGTTTCCTATTTTAATGAGCTGGATACCTATGCAGAGGTAAGAGGATTAAATACCAGACAGATTATCGAAGGCGTAGGCTTAGACCCGCGAATCGGTAACTATTATAACAATCCGTCCTTCGGATATGGCGGATACTGCCTGCCAAAGGATACCAAGCAGTTACTGGCAAATTATGCGGACGTTCCAAATGATATTATCGGAGCAATCGTTGCAGCCAATACGACAAGAAAAGATTTCATTGCACAGCAGATTTTAGATAGAAATCCTTCTGTAGTAGGTATTTATCGTCTGACCATGAAGACCAATTCCGATAACTTCCGCCAGTCTTCTATTCAGGGCGTTATGAAACGTCTGAAAGCAAAGGGCATTGAAGTAGTGATTTATGAGCCAACCTTAAAGGATGACAGCTTCTATAATTCCAAAGTAATCCGTGACTTAGACGAGTTCAAGAAGATGTCCGATGTTATTGTATCCAACCGTAACAGTGCAGACTTAGAGGATGTGCAGGACAAGGTATATACCAGAGATATTTATGACAGAGATTAATTTTAGAAAATAAAGCTGCCTGATTAGAACGACGAGATTAGCGCAGTGAGATTAGAGCAGTGAAAAAAGGAGACAAGATGAAACTGAGCCTTTATAACCTCAGAAAAGGTTTCCGATATTTAAAAAATTATGGTTTAAAGGAATTCTTCATCCGCCTGAAAGAAAAGGGAGAACCGGAGCAGATTTCCTATGCGGAATATGCAGCAGGCCATAAGGTAACAGAAGCACAACTTAAGATACAGACAAAAGAATCTGATAAGTGGTCCTATCGACCGCTTATCAGTTGTGTTTATATGGGAGAAAATAGAGAAGATGCGTTGGCTATGTTAGAACAGCAGAGCTATACCAACTGGAATCTAACCTGTATCGATAAGCTCTGTACCGGAAAAGAAATAGAACTTTCCGGGGAATATACAGCGCTTATTGAGGCGGGTGACACCATAGAACCGGATGCTTTATACGAGCTTGCCCATGCCATTGCTTTTCCAAAAGAGACAAAGCAGTCAGGAATTCACTGGGAAGAAATCGGAAAGCCGGATTTGATTTATACGGATGAGGATGTCAGATGTCCGGATGAATCAAAGACAACGGAGACAGCAGAGCCTCTTTTAAAGCCGGACTTCAGCCCGGATTATCTGGAAAACTACTGTTATATCAGACATTTATGCTGCATCAGAAAAACGGTATTCCTGCAGGCACTGAAAGAAAATGACGGAAATCCTGCAATAGAAGAACTGATCTGCCGGGCGGCAAAGCAGTCCGATAGTATCATCCATATTCCCAAAGTGCTTTATCATACAAAGGCGGAGCATGCACCGAGAGTAGAGCATGCCTCTATGGCAGCAGGCAGTCACGAAAAGAAGCAGCCACTGGTATCTATTCTGATACCGAATAAAGACGAAAAAGCTTCTTTGGAAAAATGCATCACATCCATTCGGCAGGGCAGCTACCGGAATTATGAGATTATCATTATAGAAAATAACAGTAAAAGCGAAGAAATCTTTGATTATTATAAAGAGCTGCAGATGCAGTATCCGGATATCCGTGTGGTAGAATGGAAACCTGAAATACCGGGTACTTTTAATTATTCAGCCATTAATAACTATGGAGCATCCTATGCAAAGGGTGAATATCTTTTGTTCTTAAACAATGATATTGAGATTATAACAAAGGATTACATGGAACGGATGCTTACCCTGTGCGGAAAAGAAAATACCGGAGCAGTGGGAGCAAAGCTTTATTATCCGGATGATACGATACAGCATGCCGGAATTGTCATAGGCATCGGTGGAAATGCCAGAGGAATTGCAGCCAATATGTGTGTAGGACAGGTACGCAGCGATAGTGGGTATATGTATAGGGCCAGCCTGCGGCAGAATTTAAGTGCAGCAACAGCAGCATTTCTTATGGTGCCGGCGATGGTGTTCCATGGGGTGGACGGATTCTGCGAAGCTTTATCAGTAGCATTTAATGATGTGGATTTGTGTCTTAAAATCCGGAAGAAGGGTTATCTTATTATATATGAACCATCCGTAGAAGCGTACCATTATGAATCAAAGTCCAGAGGACAGGAGGATACAGAGGAGAAAGTACGCCGTTTTCAGGAAGAGATTGAATATATGAGAACCCACTGGATTGATATTTTAAAGCAGGGAGATCCCTATTATCATCCCGGACTGACCCGTTACCGGACAGATTATTCTTTAGGACAAAAATAAAAGTGAGGTTAGATATATTTTATGAAAGAAAGAAAAACATATTTAGACATTATAAGAAGTAGTAGCGTATTAATTATAGTATTATTTCATTTTAGCTGTTTACTGGAAGATTTTAATTATAAAGGGTATAACAATTTTTTTCTCCATTATGCAAATGGAAAATGGGGAAGAGTGGGAGTCTTTTTGTTCTTTATGATCTCTGGAGCAGGATTAATGTTAAGTAGTAAAAAGGGATTTGAGTGGAAAAAATTTTTGAAAAAGCGTTGGGTAAGAATATTTCCATTATTTTATTTATGCTATATCCCACTTTATTTTGTTGATGCAATTTTTGTACATAAAGATTTTTTGTATGCGGGTAGTCCGTGGAAGTTTTTCTTAACTATTATTGGGATGGATGGCTATTTAAAATCTGTGGTAGAAGATTATTATATTATAGGAGAGTGGTTTTTAGGAGCATTGATAATCATATATATTTGCTTCCCTTTGTTGAAAAAAATATTTGATGGAAAATTTAGAAAGATTTTTTCAACAGTATTGATTATATTGGTGGTAGTTAATAATTTCTTTCATATCCCATTTATTCCAGAAAGAGAATGGATAGTATTTGACATTTTTGCATTTTGGAGTGGTATGTTATTGACGGAGTATGATAATATTTTGAAAAGGCGTATGAACCTAATTATAGCCATAGTATTATCTATGATATTATTATGGATTAAAATTCCATTGCTTTGGAATACCGATATAGTAGTCGTTTTGTTGGGATATTCGTTGTTTGTAATTGGAGTACATTGTCCAGATAGAGTAGATGGACGTATTGTATCAATGCTTGGCAAATATTCCTATGCTATTTTTTTGACGCACCATGTTATACAGGCATTCTATTTTGAAATGTTTTCGACAACAATTACAAAAGTTACGGTTATTCCTATCATTATTTTGTTAAGTAGTATTACTTTGTTGGTTTCTATATTAGCAACTAAAATTAACACATTAGTAATTGATTGTTTTGCAAGGTGTGGTCAAAGAATGAAAAAAAAATAGAAATGGATTCTTGCTAGTCCAATTAATTATTTAATATGAAAATTAAATGTGCATTCTATTTACAGGAAGTGTTATACTATATAAAATTAGAAAAAAACATGTAACAGGGAGGTAGAGTTACACATGATGAAAGTTTATATTTGTCCGAAATGTGGCTGGATACGGACGGTTTCAAGAAGAAATGAAGTGGAATGTTTTAAATGTGGAAATGAAAAGATGGTTCTGGCAAAGATTCCTTATGAGAAATATGGGAAGATGAGTGAGAAAGAACGGAAAGACTATTCGGAAAGCTGGCTGTATATTCACAGAAACAGCATTTGACAGAAGAAGAACATACTTTTTTCACAGAAAATTAAGAAAGAATTCGGTTGTACCTGACAGGGTAGGACTGGTATAATATTCCTAAAAAGATGGCTTGTATTGCATAAGAGGGAATAGATTATGTATAAAAAAGAACGAAAAAGCTGGATGAAGCATCTTGACTTTACGATTCTGGATATTATCTGTCTGGAACTTGCATATGCCTTATCCTATTTTATGCGTTTTGGAAGAAAAAATGAGTTTTTAAATGAGGAATATCAGCGATTAGCGGTAGTCCTTATTTTGATTGATATCTGCGTGGTATTTTTCGGCGAATCCTATAAGAGCATTCTGCGGAGAAAGAATACGCAGGAATTTAAGCATGTTGTTGTTCATACAACAATCATTGTTGCCGGAATGATGGTATATGGATACTGGACCAGACAGTCTGACTTTTCCAGACAGATTTTCCTGATGTTCTGGGGACTGTCTATGATTTTTGAATTTGTCGGCCGTTCCGGGCTTAAGAATTTTATTAAGAAAAAGATGATGAATGACAGAAATCTGTCTGCCATGATAGTGGTAACGACAGATGAACTGGTGGAGAGCTGTCTTAAGGAATTTGAAAATCTGCCATATCGGGAATTTGCCGTGCACGGAGTTGTTGTAGTAGATGCAATGCGTAAGGGAGAAATTATCCGGGGCATTCCGGTGGTAGCAAATGCAGATGATTTCTTTGAATATGTAAAAAATAATGTGGTAGATGAAGTGTTTATTAATGGCAATACTATAGCCAGCAGCCAGGCACTGGCAGATGATCTGCTGGAAATGGGCGTTACGGTGCATTTTAATCTGGTACATGCTTCCAAGCTGATGCCGAATAAAGTAATCGAGCAGTGTGGAAATTATATGGTCTTAACTTCCAGTATGTGTATTGCAACACCACGTCAGTTGTTTTTTAAACGTCTGATGGACATTGTTGGCGGTTTTGTGGGATTGGTGATTGCCGGTATTGCTACCATTATTTTTGCACCGATTATTAAGAAGCAGTCACCGGGACCGATTTTCTTTTCCCAGATTCGTGTGGGGAAAAATGGAAGGAAATTCCGCTTTTATAAATTCCGTTCCATGAATGTAAATGCAGAAGAACAGAAAAAAGAGTTGATGGGGCAGAATGAGATGTCAGGGCTGATGTTTAAGATGGAAGATGATCCGAGAGTATTTCCGGTTGGCAGGTTCATGCGGAAGTTTTCCATTGATGAACTGCCATCCTGTAAGCATACCCTGGTTTTCGTCCATATAGAACCATCCCTGATACAGGGTGTCATAGATCCAGCCGGTACTCAGATATCCCTCAGCGCCAAATGCCCACCATCTGCCGTTGACTTTTTCCCAATGAAATGCACCGGTATTGCCCATAGGCCAGGTGCCGTCACTGTAGCGGAGCCATCAGCCTCTGGCATCCTTTATCCAATGGCTGTAACCATCATTCACTGCCTGATTCGATGCACCGGTGATAACCCCCTGCTCCTCGCTGCGGTAGCCTTTCTGGCTATCTTTGGTTACTGTGCCGGAACTTCCGCTGCTGCTTTTTCCACTGCTGCCTTTTCCGCCGCTGCCTTTTCCGCCACCTGAATGACTGCCTGAGCTTGAAGACACTTTCTGAACCGTCACATTGACTGTTTTTACAGCATCATTAAAATTGTCCATCGAAGCTTTCACATATACCTGATAAGTTCCCGCATCTGTAAAGCCCGGGATCTCACTCTGGTAATCCACTCCATTCTTAGAATAAGTAAATACCACTGCATCCAGACTCACATTTGAAAGACCGGTTTCCACAGATGCATGGATCTGCGGTTTCTGTTCGGTACCATTATAGGTAAGCGGATCTGCCGACACAGTCATGGATGCAAAATCACGTGCTACGATATTGCCTTTGATAGATGTGCTATTTTCTGTCAGCTCATAATTCTTTGCATTGTCACCTGCTAACGTGATATTTGCCGCCTCAATATCATGCTCTCCAACATCCGCACTCTGATATGCCAAATTCACCTGGTCAGCACGAACATCCTGAGAATCAGGAGTGCCGGAATCACTGTAAAGCTGAACGGATAAATTCTGCTCCTCCCTAATATCTGTCGTTCCATCATAGACTTTATCGAAAGAGTTTCCTGTTATCCGTGCATTTAATTTACACTTGTCGATTGTAAATATAGCTGTATTCGATTCATTCTTATAATTTCCCTGTCCCAACAGATGGACAGTGTATGTTCCAGCATCTTTTCGCTCTCTAACTATACTATTATCAGTTCCTGTCCAATATGTCCAATATTTGATTGTATAATCCGCCTTATTCACTTCATCCTCGGAAGTTCCCTGCCAGTTCTCAACCACCTTGATCTTCGGCTCCCAGGATTGACCATTATAAATGACGTTCTATGGTTCGAGTGTTACTTTTGTATCTGCAAACCTCCGTTTGGTAATACTCGTTCGGTTGTCAGAGCAAAATACCTTCGACTCGTAATTATCTACTGTCACCCTTACAAATACAAACTGCTCCGACTCTGCTACATTCACAATCTTCGGACACTCCGACTCCCACTGAGCTTCTTGTAAATCATCCGTATTCTTTGTACGCTTCAGCTGATATTCGTATCCTGCACCTTTAGGAATGCCACTTGCGCTAATGGCAGG
>ENA-ORNG01000305-ORNG01000305.1-human-gut-metagenome-genome-assembly--contig:-NODE-305-length-45754-cov-3.529683_pt1 | contig 45754 bp, 37 predicted proteins | sample MGYA00242113_ERZ509018 | MGnify/ENA primary metagenome ERZ509018 (study PRJEB26280, sample SAMEA2338711) | human gut metagenome | biome: human gut; feature: human-associated habitat; material: faeces... | reverse complement strand
GGCGGTCAGCAGGTCGTTGGCGCGCGGCAGGGAGTCGGTCAGGTTCGGGCTGCCCCAGCCAACGCCAATCTGACCGGCATGGGCCAGATTTTTCGGGGCTTTTTCTGCTTCCAGCATCAGAGGAAGGAGCATCGGATAAATATTCTTGATGGCAAGTACGCCGTCAATGGCGCTTTTAGTCGTGCCTAAAGGTTCTTTTGCGTAAGTAACTTTGGAAGGGCACGGGGAGATAAAAATGATGCCGATGTCCTCGGAAGCCAGGCCGGTCTTTTCGATAGCATGTTTTCGGGCTAGCCGGGCGGCCACCTCCACGGGAGGGTTCATTGGCAGCAGGTGGTCAATGAGATTCGGGAAACGCACACGAATTAGACGGACCACTGAAGGACAGGCAGTGCTGATAAGGGGCCATTTTTCCGGGTGTTCGGCAATGTATTTTCGGGACATTTCTGAGACGATTTCGGCGGCGGCAGCCACTTCAAAAACATCATCAAAACCCATATAAAGTAAAGCAGTCAGTACAATATTGATATCTTCCAGGTTATTAAACTGACTGTACAGGGACGGCGCCGGAAGGGCTACCGTATATTTATAATTTCTCAGAATATCCGGCTGGTCATAATGGATGCGTTTGGCGTGATGGGCACAGATACGCACACATTCACCGCAGTCAATACAAAACTGGCTTGTAATTACAGCTTTTCCGTTACGCACACGGATGGCCTGGGTTGGACAGCGTTTGATGCAGTTGATACAGCCGTTGCATAATTCTTCATTTAAATAGACGGAGTGGAAGAATTTTGGATTATCCATAAACACACCATCCTTTCCTAATTCTTATTCCGGCATATTTACCGTCATGGTTACGGTCGTTCCCTTTCCAAGTATCGTTTGGATGTCCATAGTGTCGGAATTTTTTTTCATATTCGGCAGGCCCATGCCGGCTCCGAAACCAAGAGAGCGGACATCGTCCGGAGCGGTAGAGTAACCGGCTTGCATGGCTTTGTCGATGTCTACAATACCGGGTCCCACATCCTTTAATTCCATATGGATAGTGTCCGGGGGGATATCTACGGAAATGTCACCGCCGTTGGCATGGATGACCATATTGATTTCGCCCTCATACATGGCGATGGCTACTTTACGGATGATTTCCGGCGGAACGCCAAGCTTTTTTAATTTGTTTTTGACATCGCTACTAGCTTCGCCGGCCCGCGTGAAATCTGTCGGGGATACATGATATTTTAAAGTCATGAGGCTATTTTCCATGAGAAGCACCTCCCCGAAGTCCGGCTTCATAGAGAAGTCCGCAAGTTGAAAACATAGGCAGCGATGTGGCCAGCAGACAAATACCCCGTTCTGTCGCCATCTGGATCATGGCGTCGTCCGGCTGCTTATTCCGCACCATGATGACACAGACAATGTCCATCATTTCCGCGGTGCGCAGAACCTGAGGATTACACAGACCGGTGATGAGGACGGCCTGATCGTCCACATGGGCAAGGACATCGCTCATCATATCCGAACCGCAGGCGGTGTAAACCTCACGGTCAAGCATTTCTTCTCCGCCCAGTACGTGGGCGTTTAATAACTCTTTTATGGATTGAACTGTCATATTGCTCCTCCTGTTATTAGGGTTTATACAATTAATTTGATTATACCATGAATTTGTAAAAATTGTACATCGTTTACTTCATGTATGTAGAAATTTTACAAAAACAATGGTATAATTAATTATTAAATCAATTAAGAGGTGATTATTTTGGGAAGTAAGAAACAAAGCGTTCCCTTCAGTGGAACAGCAGAGCAGAAAGAGGCGCTGCTTTCGGTCATCGATGAGCTTCGAAACGAAAAGGGCTCTTTGATGCCGATCATGCAGAAAGCCCAGGAAATCTACGGTTACCTGCCGATTGAAGTCCAGACGATGATTTCCGATGAACTTCATGTTCCACTGGAAAAAATTTATGGTGTGGCAACCTTCTATTCCCAGTTTGCGTTGAATCCGAAGGGACGTTATCAGATTTCGGTCTGTCTGGGAACCGCCTGTTATGTCAAAGGATCCGGAGATATTTATAATAAGCTGATGGATTTACTCGGCATCGTGGGCGGAGAATGTACGCCGGACGGAAAGTTTTCTTTGGATGCCTGTCGCTGTGTTGGCGCCTGTGGATTAGCGCCGGTCATGATGATTAATGATGAGGTTTACGGACGGCTGTCTGTGGACGATGTTGAAGCCATCCTGGCAAAATATGATTAACGATGATGACAGAGATATCCTTAAATATTCTTGATGTTGCGGAGAATTCCACCCGGGCCGGGGCTTCACTTGTGGAAATTAGTGTTTTCGTGGATACCCGGGAAAATCTGCTGACAATTGGCATTAAAGATGATGGCTGCGGCATGAGCGAAGAGCAGCTGGATCAGGTGGAGGACCCTTTTTTTACGACGCGGACAACACGGAAGGTAGGTCTTGGAATTCCGTTTTTTAAGATGGCGGCGCTAAGCGCCGGCGGAAGCTTTCGAATTGATTCAAAAATCGGAGAAGGTACGGTGGTTTTGGCGAAATTCCAGCTGAATCACATTGACAGGATGCCTTTGGGGGATGTCAGCGGAACGATATATACACTGATTCATTTCCACCCGGAGACAGATTTTCGTTATACCTATCGCTATGATGAGAAGGAATTTGTTCTGGATACGTGTCAGATGAAAGAGATTCTCGGAGGCATTCCTCTGGACACACCGGAGGTTGCCGAATACATACGGGAATATTTAACGGAGAATAAAATGGACGTGGATGGCGGGGCCATCATATAAATTAGGAGGTAGCTATTATTATGAAATCGCTTGAAGAATTAAAGGCTATTCGCGAGAGGATGCAGGGAAAAGTCGGCATGCGTTCCGAAGATTCGGGTCAGACCCGGGTCATTGTCGGCATGGCGACCTGCGGTATCGCCAGCGGTGCGAGACCGGTGCTTAATGTCCTGGCCGATGAGGTTCAGAAACGGGGTATGGGCAATGTGGTCGTAACTCAGACCGGATGTATCGGACTGTGTCAGTATGAGCCGATCGTCGAAGTGCTTGAACCGGGCAAGGAAAAGGTGACTTATGTGAAAATGAACGTGGATAAGGCCATGGAAATGCTGGAGCAGCATTTGGTCCGGGGACACGTGTTGGGAAAATATACATTAAATGAAACAGAATTATAGTAAGGAGGCAGCGTTCTATGTATCGTGCGCATGTTCTGGTATGCGGTGGCACAGGATGTACGTCCTCCGGCAGCCAGAGAATTTTAGAAAAATTAAAACGAGAACTTGATAAACAGGGATTGAGCAAAGAGGTATCGGTTGTGCAGACCGGTTGTCACGGGCTTTGCGCCCTCGGACCGATCATGGTCGTTTATCCGGAAGCTATCTTTTATTCCATGGTTAAAGAAGAGGATATTCCGGAAATTGTGGAAGAGCATCTGCTTAAGGGACGTGTGGTCAAGCGGCTTGTTTATGATGAAACATTGACAGACGAGGGGGTAAAATCCCTTTCAGAAACAGATTTTTATAAGAAACAGCATCGAATCGCCCTGCGTAACTGCGGCGTCATTAATCCGGAAAACATCGATGAATATATCGGAACAAACGGCTATGAAGCGCTGGGACGGGTACTTACTGAGATGACGCCGGATGAGGTTATCCAAATCATACTGGACAGTGGTCTGCGGGGACGCGGCGGCGCCGGTTTCCCGACGGGCTTAAAATGGAAATTTGCTTCCTCCAACCGGGGCGAAGTTCAGAAATACGTCTGTTGCAACGCCGACGAGGGCGATCCGGGAGCATTTATGGACCGGTCCGTTCTTGAAGGCGATCCCCATGTCGTTCTGGAGGCTATGGCCATCGCCGGCTATGCCATCGGAGCCAATCAGGGGTATATTTATGTCCGTGCCGAATATCCGATTGCTGTAAAACGTCTGGAAATTGCCATTAAACAGGCCAGAGAATACGGTCTGCTCGGTAAAGATATTTTCGGAACGGGATTTGATTTTGATATCGACCTGCGGTTAGGCGCCGGTGCTTTTGTCTGCGGTGAAGAAACGGCCCTGATGGTTTCCATCGAAGGCAACCGGGGTGAGCCGAGACCGAGACCGCCGTTTCCGGCTGTCAAAGGCTTGTTTGCTTCTCCAACGATTTTAAATAATGTGGAAACCTATGCCAATATTCCACAGATTATTTTAAACGGCGCTGAATGGTTTGCCTCCATGGGTACGGAAAAATCCAAAGGAACGAAGGTATTTGCCCTTGGCGGCAAGATTCACAATACCGGCCTTGTGGAAATTCCTATGGGAACGACGCTGCGTACCGTTGTTGAGGAAATCGGCGGCGGTATTCCAAATGGCAAAAAATTTAAGGCGGCGCAGACCGGCGGTCCGTCCGGCGGCTGTATCCCGGCCGAATATTTTGATATCCCGATCGACTATGATAATCTGATCGAAATCGGTTCCATGATGGGTTCCGGCGGTCTGATCGTTATGGACGAGGATAACTGTATGGTAGACATCGCTAAATTCTTCCTGGAATTTACCGTTGATGAATCCTGCGGTAAATGTACGCCGTGCCGTGTGGGTACAAAGCGTATGTATGAAATTCTGGATAAGATTACAAAGGGTCAGGGAACCCTGGAAGATTTGGATCGCCTGGAAGAACTGGCTTACTATATTAAGGACAATTCCCTCTGCGGACTGGGCCAGACAGCTCCGAATCCGGTATTGTCCACACTGCGTTATTTCAGGGATGAGTATGTGGCCCATGTGGTGGATAAGCATTGTCCGGCCGGCGTCTGTAAAGCGCTTTTGTCTTACCATATTGATGCAGATAAGTGCCGCGGATGTACACTTTGTGCAAGAACCTGTCCGGCGGGAGCTATTGAGGGCAAGGTTAAGGAGCCGCATATGATTCATCAGGATAAGTGCATCAAGTGTGGCGCTTGTATGGAAAAATGCCGCTTTGGCGCAATTTATAAAGAGTAATGGAGGGCACAAAAATGAGCGATATTACAATTAAAATCAATGGTATGGATGTAACCGCTCCGGCCGGCTCCACGATTCTTGAGGCGGCCAGACTGGCACATATAGAGATTCCGACCTTGTGTTATTTAAAAGAGATTAATGAAATCGGCGCCTGCCGTATGTGTGTGGTTGAGGTGAAGGGGGCAAGAACTTTAGTGACGGCCTGCGTTTACCCGATTAATGAGGGCATGGAAGTATGGACCAATACGCCGAAGGTTTTAGAATCGCGGAAAAAAACACTTCAGCTTCTTCTGTCCAATCACCGGAAGGAATGTCTTTCCTGCGTTCGAAGCGGAAACTGTGAATTGCAGCAGCTCTGCCGGGATCTGGGCGTGACCGATGAACATAAATATGACGGCGAGATGCTTGAAAGCGAAATTGATACCTCTGCCGCCCATATGATTCGCGATAACAGCAAATGTATTCTCTGCCGTCGTTGTGTGGCTGTCTGTGAAAAGGTTCAGGGCATCGGCGTGATTGGAGCCAATGAGCGAGGCTTTAAAACCTATATTGGTTCGGCCTTTGACATGGGACTCGGTGAGACAAGCTGCGTATCCTGTGGCCAGTGTATTGCCGTCTGTCCGACAGGGGCTTTGAGAGAAAAAGATTTTATTGACGAGGTTCTTGACGCCGTGGCCGATCCGGAGAAGTATGTCTGTGTACAGACCGCTCCGGCTGTGCGTGCCGCTCTCGGTGAAGAATTCGGATATCCGATGGGAACAGATGTGGAAGGCAAGATGGCCGCAGCTCTTCGGCGCATCGGCTTTGATAAAGTGTTTGATACAAATTTCAGTGCGGATCTGACGATTATGGAGGAAGCCCATGAATTCCTTGACCGGGTACAGAACGGCGGAGTCCTCCCGATGATCACATCCTGTTCGCCGGGCTGGATTAAATACTGCGAACATTATTTCCCGGATATGACGGAGAATCTTTCTTCCTGTAAATCACCGCAGCAGATGTTTGGCGCTGTGTTAAAAACCTATTATGCGGAAAAGATGGGTATTGATCCGAAGAAGATCGTCAGTGTCAGCATCATGCCATGTACAGCAAAGAAATTCGAGATCGGCCGTCCGGACCAGAGCGCAGCCGGCGTACCGGATGTGGATTACGCCATGACGACCCGAGAACTGGCCCGTATGATTAAACGGCTCGGTATCCGCTTTAATGAGCTGTCGGATGAAGATTTTGACGATCCTCTGGGAGAATCTACCGGCGCGGCGGTTATCTTTGGAGCAACCGGTGGCGTTATGGAAGCGGCCCTCCGTACCGCAGTAGAAACATTGACCGGTGAGGAGCTCACGAATCTTGATTTTGTCGATGTCCGCGGAACCAAAGGTATTAAAGAAGCTGCTTACAATGTGGCGGGCATGGACGTGAAGGTCGCTGTGGCTTCCGGTCTTGGAAATGCCAGAGAACTGCTTGAAAAAGTGAAATCCGGCGAAGCCGATTATCATTTTATTGAGATCATGGGCTGCCCAGGCGGCTGTGTCAACGGCGGCGGTCAGCCTCAGGTATCCGGAGTTGTCCGTAATACGGTGGACGTTCAGGGCATTCGAGCAAAGGTTCTTTATGATAACGACGCGGCAAAGACCATCCGTAAATCCCATGAAAATCCTTCCATCAAGAAGGTTTATGCGGAGTATTTTGGAGAGCCGGGAAGCCATAAAGCCCATGAAATACTTCATACAAGCTATGTTAAACGGAGCGTCAACGAAAATTAAAAAAATCACTCATAATAAAAAGCAGGAAGAGCGAAAAACTCTTCCTGTTTTAGAATACAGTTGAAAAAATTTCAGGGGTGAGACTCGTAGGGGGAAGAGTTTATGAAGATTATTGATTTTAAAAATGCGAGCTGTAAGCATTGTTACAAATGTGTGCGTTCTTGCTCAGTGAAAGCGATTCGGGTGAAGAATGCCCAGGCCCAGATTATGAAGGAATATTGTATTTTATGCGGTAAATGTCTGGAGGTCTGTCCGCAGAATGCCAAGACATTTGTCAGTGACCTGGACCGGGTAAAATACTATATCCGTTCCGGTGAAAGGGTAGTTGTTTCGATTGCCCCGTCCTATCTGGGAATTATGGACTATGAGATGCCGGGACAGGTGGTGGACGCCCTTTTGAAGCTTGGCTTTACGGCAGTCCGGGAGACGGCGGAGGGCGCCGCTCTGGTGACGGCCGAGTACGGAAAAATTCTTGCGGAGGGACAGATGACCAATATGATCACGACCTGCTGTCCGAGTGTCAATGATCTGATCGAGAAGTACTATCCGGCTCTGGTGAAGTTTATGGCTCCGGTGGTGTCTCCGATGGTGGCCCACGGACGGTTGATCAAGAAAATCTACGGGGATGATACAAAAGTCGTTTTCCTGGGACCATGTGTGGCAAAGAAAGAGGAAGCCGAGGGGGACGAGCGGACAGAGGGCGCCATTGATGCGGTTATCCATTTTGGTGAATTAAAGGAATGGATGCAGTCGGAAAATATCCGGCTCAATGAGTGTGAAAATCGTCCGATGGCCAATCCGGATCCGAAGATTAACCGGCTTTATCCGATCAGCCGGGGCGTAATTCAGTCTGTTATGCTTTCAAAGCCTGTTTCGGGTCAGATGGAGACACAGTCAAATTCGGACATTCAGGCAGGAAGGGATGCCCGGTTGTCCGGCTATCGACATATGTTTGTGGACGGCATTGAAAACTGCCGGGAGCTTTTGGAGGCCATGGAAGCCGGAGAGATTCAGAACAGCTTTATTGAGATGAATATGTGCGAGGGCGGCTGTATCAAGGGGCCGGCCACGACGAAAATGGAATTTTCCAGATACCGGGCAAGGTTCCATATCGAGGATCAGGTGGAATACGCACCGGCAGAAACTATAGAGACGCCGATCGATGTGGCGATGGTTAAGATGTTCCGCTCAAGGAAGGAAAATGATCGTATGCCGACAGAAGCGGAAATCCGGGAGATTTTGAAGGCCACCGGAAAGTACAATAAGAATCAGGAGTTAAACTGCGGCGCCTGCGGTTATACGAGCTGCCGGGAGAAGGCTATTGCCGTATTCCAGGGCAAAGCAGAACTGGATATGTGTCTGCCGCATACCTATGAACAGGCCCAGTCCATGTCAAACCTTGTTCTTGAGGCCACACCGAATATGATTTTAATCATCCGCAGCGATCTGCGTATCAGTGAATTTAATGCAAAGGCGGAAAAGGTGTTTAAGGTTTCCAGGCAGGAGGCTCTGGAACGTTATATTTATGAATTTATGGACGCGTCGTTGTTTGAGGATATTTTACTGACCCGTCAGTCCATTCATCGAAGAAAAATGGAACTGGAGCCTTATGGGATTACTGTGTTGACCAGCGTCATATACATGGAAGATCAGGATTCGCTGCTGACCATTATTCAGGATATTACAGCCGAAGAAAAGGAACTGGAACATCAGTATCAGTTAAAGATGAAAACGGTGGAAGCGGCCCAGATGGTCATTGATAAACAGATGATGGTGGCCCAGGAAATTGCTGGATTGCTCGGAGAGACGACGGCGGAGACGAAGGCGACATTGAACCAGTTGAAACGTTCCATGTTGGAGGATGACGGCAGATAGGCGGAAGGTTGGTGTGAGATGAACGTCAGTATTGATGTGTCATGGAAAAGTTTGAATAAACATGACGAGGAATTATGCGGAGATAAGGTGGAAATCTTAAAGACGGAGGATTCGGATATCGTAATTTTGGCCGACGGTATGGGAAGCGGCGTGAAGGCAAATATTTTGGCGACACTGGCATCAAAGATTCTGGGAACTATGTTTTTAAAAGGGGAGCCCATTGAGGAAGCCGTGGAGACGTTAGCAAGTACCCTGCCGGTCTGTAAAGTGCGGGGCGTTTCCTATTCGACTTTCAGCATATTGCAGATTTTCCACAGCGGAGATGCGTATCTTGTTGAATTTGATAATCCAAGCTGTATTTTTGTTCGTAATAAAAAGCTGATAACCATACCGGATAATTTCCGGGAAATCAGCGGCAAAAAAATCCGGGAATACCGGTTTAAAGTCCAGCCGGACGATTGTTTTGTTCTTATGAGCGACGGGACGATTTACGCCGGTGTGGGCGAACTGCTGAATTTTGGATGGACCTGGGAGAGTATGGCCGAATATACGCTGAAATGTGTGAAGGAAACCAAATCGGCGGCAAGAATTGCTTCGCTGCTCAGTCAGGCCTGCGATGATCTGTATCAGCAGCGGCCGGGGGACGATACGACGGTGGCTGTGACCCGAGTCATTGAACGGCATATTGTCAATATTTTTACCGGACCGCCGGAAAAGAAGGCGGACGACGTCCGGCTGATGAATACTTTTATGGCGGCCGACGGCAAGAAGATTGTCTGCGGCGGGACGAGCAGCCAGATTGCGGCCAGATATCTGAATCAGGAAATGACGAATAATAACGATGGTACGAAGGATGTGCCGCCAACCGCCAATATCCGGGGATTGGATTTGGTAACGGAAGGTGTCCTGACCATGAGCCACACCTTTAAACTGCTCAGGCAGTTTGACGAGGGAGATATTGACGCCGACTTTTTTGAAGCTCTGGATGCGGACAACGGCGGTGCCCGTCTGGCACGGATTCTGCTGGAGGAATGTACCGAGCTGAATCTGTTTGTCGGCAAGGCCAATAATCAGGCGAATTATGAAAATAATCAGTTATTTGACATCAGTGTGCGCAAAAATCTCGTTGTCCAGTTAAAAGATGCGATGGAGCATATGGGCAAGCAGGTAAATATTACATATTACTAAGGAGGCAGACATGTTTTGTGTGAAATGCGGAGCTGAATGTGAGGATTTCGAAGACAGCGGGATTCTCCGGCAGAAATGTCCGCACTGTGGCTATATTCATTATAAAAATCCATATCCCTGTGTGGCGGTGTTGGTAATCAACGACCGGGGGCAGGTACTACTCGGAAAGCGCGGGGAGAAATCTATTTATCCGGGAAAGTGGTGTCTTCCCTGTGGATATATCGAATATGATGAGACATATTTTGAAGCGGCGATCCGGGAAACCAAAGAAGAAACAGGCATTATAAGCCCGCCGGATGGCATTATTAACGTTGTTTCAAATATGTTTGATAATGGCGTGCATTCTCTGGTTGTCGTGATGATTTCCTATTATCATGGAAGTGAGCCTCTGAAACCGGGGGATGATATTATCGATGCCAGCTGGTTTGATGTGGACGATCTGCCGCCGCTGGCATTTTCGGCGGATGTGTTCAGTATCAGTAAATATGAAAAGATGCTGGCGGAGGGAGGAATTACCGCCCTGACTTTGGAAGGCAATTCGGTATACGGCCATTGAAGAGCCGATGAAGTTTTTGATCAAAGATAGAGAAGGAGACAGACATGCAAGGTTACAGTCCGAAGGAATTACTTGAATTTATTGAAAAGAGTCCGACCTGTTTTCATGTGGTACAGTCATTGGAGGAAATGCTTCATTCCGGGGGCTTTGAAAAGCTTCAGGAGAGCCGGCGATGGGCGATCGAACCGGGGGGAAAATACTATGTGACCCGCAACGGTTCGTCCATCATTGCCTTTTGCGTACCGGAAGCTATCCGCGGTTTTCATATTATGGCAAGTCACAGCGATTCGCCGGCCTTTAAGGTGAAAGAGCTGCCGGAAATCGGTGTGGAAAGGAAATATACAAAGCTCAATGTGGAGGGGTATGGCGGAATGCTCATGTCCACCTGGTTTGACCGTCCGTTGTCGGCGGCGGGACGGCTGCTGGTCAGAGACGGCGGGCGTATCGTTTCCCGATTGGTCAATGTGGACCGGGATCTGCTGATCATTCCAAGCCTGGCCATTCATATGAACCGGGGAGTGAATGACGGATATAAATTTAATGTTCAAAAGGATCTTCTCCCGTTATATGGGGACGGGGCGGTCTCGGGAACGTTTATGGCAGTCGTTGCAGAAGCGGCCGGTGTGGATGTTCAGGACATTATGGGACATGACCTGTTTCTTTATCCCCGGGTGAAGGGCAGCATATGGGGAAAAGACGGATGCTATATTTCTTCTTCCCGGCTGGACGATCTGCAGTGTGTTTTTGCTTCGGCCAACGGTCTGCTTCAGGTAGAAAAGGTACAGAAGGCAGCGGTGATGGCGGTTTTGGATAATGAAGAGGTCGGAAGCACGACGAAACAGGGGGCGGCTTCGGATTTCCTAAAGGAAACGATTTTCAGAATCTGCCGTGAAATCGGCATGGATGAATTGGAGCGCAGCCGAGTCATGGCATCAAGCTTTATGGTGTCCGCTGACAATGCCCAGGCCGCCCATCCGAATCATATGGAAAAATCCGATGCGGTCAACCGGCCTTTCATGAATGAAGGGATTGTGATTAAGTATAACGCAAATCAAAGATATACCTCCGATGCGGTGTCTTCCGCCATATTTAAAATAATCTGTGAGAAGGCAAATGTGCCTTATCAGGTGTATATCAATCGTTCAGATATTGCCGGAGGCTCCACATTGGGAAATATTGCGGGCACACAGATTTCCGTGAATACGGTGGACATCGGCCTGGCCCAGCTGGCCATGCATTCATCCTATGAAACGGCCGGAACGAAGGATACGGAATATCTCGTGAAGGCGGCGAGGCAGTTTTTTGAATGTGATATTCAGTGTGTCGAGGATGGAATTTTTGCATTGCGATAAACCAAAAGGACAAATATAAAGATGTGTCGAATCCTGGCATACGATTATTAAAATTTAAATTGAATTGTGGATGCACTTAAAGTATAATAATAATTAACTTAAAGTATGAGAGGGGGAAGGATAAAACGCAGGATAGAGAAATGCTGCAAACGATATTAACAATAGTATTGGATGTTCAGTCGGATGTTAAACAGCTTCAGGCAGAGATGAAGGAAGTCAAAGAGGACATCCGGGACATGAAGGAAGATATCCAGGAGCTTCAGACAGAGATGAAAGAAGTCAAAGAGGACATCCGGGACATGAAGGAAGATATCCGGGAGCTTCAGACAGAGATGAAGGAAGTCAAAGAGGATATCCGGGACATGAAGGAAGATATCCGGGAGCTTCAGACAGAGATGAAAGAAGTGAAAGAGGATATCCGGGATATGAAAGAAGATATCCAGGAGCTTCAGACGGAGATGAAAGAGGTCAAAGAGGATATCCGGGATATGAAAGAAGATATCCAGGAGCTTCAGACAGAAATGAAAGAGGTCAAAGAGGATATCCGGGATATGAAAGTGGACATCCAGGACACAAAAGATGATGTGCAGGAGTTGAAAACGGAAGTAGGGGATTTGAAAAAATCTGTTAAAGCCATCGAAACAACATTGGAAACTGAGGTGATGCATGGAATAAAAATTATTGCAGAAGCTCACTTTGATTTACATAGGAAACTCCATGAGGCACTGAAAATTACAAATGAAGAAGAACTGATCGCACTTCGGGTGACAAATCTTGAAAAGGAAATGCGGGAAGTTAAAGAACGAATAGATAAAATTGCATAGTAAAACGAAAACGTTATGGGCACGGCTTTTTTCAAAAAAGCGGCTCATAACGTTTTGTATTTTGGAAAGAAGCTTATTTTGATTCGAAGGTTTTACATCTTTGAATATTTTTTCGGACATACCAGGAGACCAGCGCAGCGACGAATGCAGACAAAAGAAGAATACAGCCGGACGGCAGCCGGCTTTCCATGAGCTGCCCGAAAAGTACTTGTCCGATAGGTACGGTTCCGGTGGCGACGGCGGTTGAAAGGGCGCTGACGCTGCCGAGCATCTGGGACGGAATGACATTCTGCATGTAGGTCAGCGTGACGATATTTCCGACGCCAAGGCAGAACATGATGGTCATGCCTCCAAGAGCAAGGGCGGCGATTCCAGCATAGGTGCCCGCCGGAAAAAGAAGAATAAGGCCCATAAGTACCATGACTGTTGGCATGGGATAGTTCCATAGATAAATTTTTGAAAAGTGAAACCATCCTGGACGACAGGCAACGAGAATGCCGCTAAGCAGCATACCCAGGGTAATAATGCCTTCCACCGTTCCGTAAACTTCTGAGGGGACATGAAATTCAAGGTTCATGACCGTAGGAAATAGTATAGAATTAATCGGGACAATACAGATATTGTATAATCCGTAGGAAAGGATAATACCGGATGTTACAATATAATTTTTTCTTAATTTTTTCCAGGTGGTTCCCATATACAAATAGGAGGCCAGCAGGCGAAAGGCAGTCCTTTCACTTTTTTGGGGGTTCGGCAAGCGAATAAAACCTTCAAGGAGTGCGGAAAACAAAAAACTGGCGGCATTAAAGAGGACGATGAGACGGATATCCCAGAAGCTGTAAAGGATGCCTGCCAGGACCGGTCCAAGAATATTTGAAAAAGATGACACCTGACTGATACAGCTGTTGGCATAGGAAAGCTGTTTTGCCGGAACGATCTGGGGCAGGCAGGCTGTGACGGCCGGATTGTAAAAGGCAGAAATCGATGCAAGTAGTATGAGGATGCCGCCTGCGAGAAGGACAGAATCCAGACGGAGGGCCAGACAGACACTATAACCGAAAAGGAGGATTCCGGATAGACAATCAAGAAAAATCATGATTTTTTTTCGGTTGAAGCTGTCGGCGGTCATTCCGGCCACCGGCGCCAGAAAAATATAAGGCAGCATGGACAGCGCCAGTATGGCGCTGTAAATTGCCGGACTGCCTGTTAATTCCAGCAGATAAAGAGAAATAGAAAAACGTTGTATGGCGCTGCCAAACAAGCTGATGATCTGGCCGATTAAAACCAGATTAAAATTTTGATTATTTCTCATGAATCAGTGAATAATCCGTACAGATCGGATAACCCTTCTCTTTATTTTTTTCCAAACCAGCCTCTATTTCATATAATTTTCTCAAATTTTCCACACAGATCACGTCCTCCGGCGCCCCTTCAAAAAGAATGTTGCCTTCCCGAATACCGACGATATGGTCGGCAAATTTTGAGGCATGATTTAATTCATGGATGACCATAACGATCGTTGTTTTTTCTTCTCGATTAAGATTTTGAAGTAATTCTAAAATTTCCAGTTGGTGAGCCATGTCCAGATAGGTTGTCGGTTCATCTAAAAGGAGAATGGCGGGTTTTTTGAGCCAGAGCGAGAGAAATCCAGACCCGCTGACGCTGGCCGCCGGATAATTCCTCCACTTTTTGTTCGCGCAGGGCGTACACGCCCGTCCTTTCCATTGCCCAGTCAACAATTTCATGGTCTTCCTTTGTCAGACCAGACATGGGCCTTTGATAGGGAAAGCGGCCGTAAGCTACCAGATCCTTGACTCGGATGCTTTCAGGCACCAGAGGGCTCTGGGGAAGGACGGCCATTCTCCTGGCGAGCGCTTTCTGAGACATTTTCCGCATGCTTACGCCATCTAAAAGAATGTCGCCTTTTTTAACAGGAAGGATTCGGGCGATGGATTTGAGCAGAGTGGATTTACCGCAGCCATTTTTTCCGATCAGCATCGTGATTTTTCCTTCCGGTATGTTTAAATTGGCACAGGGAATAATGACTTTATCTTCGTATGCCGCTTCCAGATTTTTTATTTCGATACCCATATGTGCAACCTCCTACTTTCTTTTAAGCATTAAATAAATAAAATAAGGCACGCCCAGAACAGAGACGATGATTCCCACAGGGATTTCAATCGGTGAAAACAGATTTTTAGCAGCCGTATCCGCTAAAATCAGTATAATGGCGCTGATTGCAGCAGCAATCGGCAGCATTCTACGATTGACCGGACCGACGAGACGTTTGGCGATCTGAGGTCCGAGAAGGCCAAGAAATGCAATATTGCCTGCAACCGATGTGGCAACGGCCGCCAGTAAGGAGGCGGTGATGAGGAAAAACAGCATTTCCCTTTGAACAGACACACCGATACCCGAAGCCAGTTCATCGCCAAGGCCCAGGACGTCCAGCGTGCGGCTGCGGATAAGCAGAAGAAGGATGAGGAAAAGGATTATAGGGAAGGTCAGCAGAATATAATTCCAGCTGCTGCCCCACAGGCTTCCGTTGGTCCAGGTCAGGACCTGATTGTAATCACCCTTCGACATATTCAATTGATAGAAAGAAATAACCGCGGAAATTCCTGCATTGACGCCGATACCGGTAAGAATAAAACGCACCGGACGTATGCCCTTCTTATAGGCAAAAAGGTAAATAAAGGCCACGGAAACCAAACTGCCGATCATGGCGATCAATGGAATAAATAAAACAGTGGACAGAGACAATGCAGAGTAGTAGGCTGCGCTTCCTGAAGAAATCCACAGAACAACAAAAAGGGCTGCGCCGGAATTAATTCCAATAATACCCGGCTCGGCCAGAGGATTTCGGGTAATATTCTGGAGGACACCTCCGGAAACGGCCAGGGCACTGGCGACGATAATGGCTAAAATAATCCTTGGAAGACGTATCTGATAAATAGTGAATTGCTGAAGCTTCTCCCCGTGTCCGAGCAATGTCTGAAAAACATCTGCCGGTGTAATATGATAGCTTCCCACACTTAAAGCCAATGTCATGGAAAAAATCAGGAGAAGAAAACAAATACAGGCCACCAGGGCAGTTTTATGATGTTTCATTTATTTTTTCTCCTTTCTCACAAGCAGTAAAAATACGGGAACCCCGATGCAGGCTGTAAACAGACCGACCGGAAGCTCATAGGGGGCGGAAATCGTCCGGGCGGCAATGTCGGAAAAGACAAGAATAACACTGCCGTACAGGAAGGCCAAAGGCATGAGACGGCGGTAGTCGCTTCCGATCAGCTTGCGCATGATGTGAGGGGCGAAGAGACCGATAAATCCGATATTACCCGCGGCGGCCACGCATACGGCGCATATGGGAATGAGATAGAGCACCGTCTGCAGTTTCACTCTTTCAGGAGAAACACCAAGGCCGGTGGCGGCTTCATCGCCAAGGCTGATGAGATTTATCTTGCCCGACAGTATCAATGCGGCAATGCTGAATATTCCGCCGATGACGGCCAGGAATGAAACCTGTGTCCAGCCGGCCTGACGCAGACCTCCGGAAACCCAGAAGGCCAGCTCCTGGGAGCGGTTGCCCAGAAGGGCAACCACAGAAGCCAGAGATAAAAAGAAGGTACTCATCGCCGTACCCGCCAGAAGAATTCTGGAAATACTTTGATTTGATGCACTGTGCATGGTAAATAACAGGATTAAAATGCCGCTGATGAAGGCACCGATGAGGGCCATAAAAAAATTCCCAAATGAACCGCCGATGACGGAAGACACGGAAGCGATAGATACGGCCAGGGTTGCGCCCTGGGTGACACCCATCACAGAGGGTTCAGCCAGGGGATTTCGCATAACTCCCTGCATCATGGCGCCGGTCAGGGCCAGCATGCCTCCGGTAAGCACGGCGCACAACATTCGGGGAACCCGGATGTCGCGGACAAGCTGGTCGTTCAAGGTATCTTCGTAATGGAAAAAGGCGTGAAAGACATCATTTAGCGGAATATTTTTTGCTCCGATACATATGGAAAGCATCATACCGGCCAATAGAAGAATAATTCCTGTGACGGCAATAATTTTCACCTTCGTTTTCATAACTATTTCTCCATTAAAGATGAAAACTCATCTAAAAAGATATTTCTTCCGATACAGCTGTAACCGATATTAAAATATGGGCTTGAAGGCAGTTCGATGACATGGCCTTCCTTAACGGCACGCATATTATTGTAGACACTGTTCTGCTGAAGGCTTTCCATATCTGCATCTGTTCCTACAATGAGCATATAGTCTGCGTCGATTTCAGCAAGACCCTCATAGGTAATGACAGGAAGGCTGATATTTTCCTGTTCCGGCATATTTGCTGGTTTTGCCAGGCCCATATCGGTATAAAGTACGCTTCCGATTCCGGCTGCATCGAAGATAAAAAGCTGACCGCCGCTGGCCAGCATGGCCAGATACGTCGTATCTTCACCGTAGGTGTTTTTGATTTCCTCACCTTTTTCTGCGGCTTTTGCTTCATATTCTGCAAGCCATGCATCAGCGATCTCTTCTTTATGCATTAATTTGGCAAAGGTTTTGATATCTTCCTTCCAGTCAATCTGAGCCAGCTCGATCATGACCGTTGGAGCAAACTGCTGGAGCTGTTCATACATTTTTTCCTGAACACTGGAAATGATGATCAAGTCCGGTTCCAATTCAAGGATACCTTCGATATCCATAGTATCCTGCATGCTGTATCCGAGTATTTTTGCTCCCTGGAGCGTATCTTCCAGGTAAGAAGGAAATTTTGTATAGTCGTAAGCGTCTGAATTGGCTGTTCCGACAACTGAGTAGCCAAGAATAGAAAGAATATCGCTGTTACCGCTCAAATCAACAATTCTCTGAGGATTGGCCGGGATAGTTACTTCACCCCGGGCATCCGTGACGGTCATCGTATCTGTTGAAGACCCGTCGACGGTTTCAGAAGATACCGCGGTATCTTTTGATGATTCAGGTGATTCGGAAGACTGGCAGCCAGCAAGGCTGGTCAGGGTCAGGGCTGCTGCAATAAACAAGGTAAATAATTTCTTTTTCATAATGTTTCTCTCCTCTTTCTAATGGTTAGCTGCAACTAATAACATCGTGGATTGTATCATAGCCATCGACGGGTTTCAAGGTAGTTTAAACTAATTATTATTTTTTCATCTTTTTGCATTATTTCTTGAACTGGGGCGGGGAAAAAGATATACTAAGAGCAGGAGTATGGGAGAAATACAATCTCAGGAGGCGGTGGACATGTATTTTTCAAATCACCCGGAACAATTTCGGAGTATTATTTTAAATGAAATTGGCTTTGTGCCTGAACAGCGAAAGCATTACGTGAGTTATCAGAATCCGGGAAATCCGGAAGCCGGCCTGTATCATCATTATGAGCGGCGGGGATTTTATACCTTTGGCATTGGAGAATATACGATTGAGAAGTCCTTTGGTATTCAATTTGATAATAAAGAGCCTCTGCTGAGAATGGGAATTGTCTATGATGGCGTTACCCGGTTTCAGCTTGAGGACCGGCCGGTTTCTTCATCCCGTCCTTCGCCTTTTTTTGTTATTGAAGAAAATATACGGGGAAGACAGGTATGGAAAGCCGGGCAGCATTTCCGGGGAGTAGAGATTGCGGTACAGCCGGAATTTATCGAAGAAATATCCGGGCGGTTTCCCGGATTTTCCCTGTCGGAGTATTTTATTAAAAATCATACCTATCATTATCTTCCCGAAGATATTATCCCCGTTTTTCAGCGTATGATGTATCTGGACCGGAAAGACTGTCTGGATTCGGTCAGTCTGGAAGGCTGTTTGCTGGAATGTCTGGGGATTCTTAAAGAGTACGGTAAGCTTGATGTACACAGCGTTTTTACCGGGTCGGTAGATTATGGGAGAATCGATATTGGGAAAAAACATCGGGTAAGCTTTTCGGCGTCGGATTTTCAATCAATTCAGAAAGCCCATAAGATTTTAACCGAGAATTTTGTCAATCCTCCGACGATCGATATGCTGAGCCGGGAGATTTTGCTGAATCCACAAAAGTTAAAGGCTGGATTTCTTTATTATTATCATATGACGATTGGGGAATATGTGACTTCTTTGAAAATGTCGACGGCGGCGGAGTTGTTGTGTACGACAGAGAAGCCTGTGGCAGAGATCGCAGAAGCGGTTGGATATGGCTATGCGTCAAATTTTATAAAAAAGTTTTTAAACACTTATGGCTACACGCCTTTAAAATATCGAATGAATGAAAAACACCTGAATTCGTGACGAATCAGGTGTTTCATAATTATGCAAAAAATTTTTGCCAGTATCCCATAACAAGGATAAAGAGAATGATCAGCGGTAAAATATAGCTGACATAAAAACGGGACCACTTTGGAAATTTCGGGCCTTTGCCCGCGTCGGCTTCCGCGATAAAGTTTTTCCAGCCCCACCCTTTTTTGCTCGTGCAGAAAAGGAGATATAAGAGGCTTCCGATCGGCAGCAGGTTATTGGAGACGATAAAGTCTTCCAAATCCTGAATAGTACTGCCTGCGCCCAGAGGGGCGATCCCGCTGAGAACATTGAAGCCGAGGACACAAGGCATAGAAAGCAGGATGATCAAAATGCCGTTGACTAAAACGGCCTTTTTCCGTTCCCATCCCCATAAATCCATGGAGAAACTTAAGATATTTTCAAATACGGCAATAATGGTGGACATGGCGGCGAAGGACATAAAGATAAAAAATAATGTTCCGAAAATCCGTCCACCGGTCATCTGATTAAAAATGTTCGGCAGGGTGACAAATACGAGGCCCGGGCCTTCTCCCGGGTCCACGCCGAAGGCAAAACAGGCCGGGAAAATGACCAATCCGGCCATCAGGGCGATGAGTGTGTCCAGAATACAAATATTCATGGACTCACCGAGAAGACGCCGCTCCTTACTGATATAGCTTCCAAAGATGGCCATGGCGCCGATGCCGAGACTTAATGTAAAAAAGGCCTGACCCATGGCTGCAAAAACCACATCGCCGATACCGTTTTCCACCATTTTACCAAAATCGGGAATTAGGTAAAAACGAATACCCTCCGCCGCACCATCCAGGGTGACGCTGCGTATACATAAAATAACAAGAATGACCAAAAGAAAGCTCATCATGACCTTAGTAATCCGTTCGACACCATTTTGAAGACCGAGGCTGCAGATACCGAAGCAAAGAAGTACGGTAATCAGCATCCAGAGGGTCATGGCGCCCGGGTCTCCCAGCATACCGTTAAAGATACTGCCCACGGCTTCCGGTGTGGCTCCGACAAATTCACCGCGGAGCATTTTATAAACGTAGAAGAGCATCCAGCCGCCAACGGTCGTGTAAAACATCATGAGCAGATAATTACCGGCCATGGCCAGATAACCAGCGATATGCCATTTTGTCCCGTCGGGTTCCAGAACATGAAAGCTTCGGGCGGCGGATTTTTGGCTGGCACGGCCCACAGAAAATTCCATGACCATGATCGGCAGACCAAGAATCACAAGAAATACCAAATAAATTAATACAAAGGCGGCGCCGCCGTATTTACCGGTAATATATGGAAAACGCCATACATTGCCAAGACCGATGGCACAGCCGGCTGAAATAAGAATAAATCCCAGTCTGGATGAGAAGTGTTCTCTTTTTTCCATAGTTTTCCCCTTTCGTGTATATCGTAATCTTTATAAGGATAACAAATGTATAGTATGGGGTCAAGGAAATTGTAAAAATGTGGGTATGAAATATTTACAGGGATAAAAAATACGGAAGTTATCGACAGGCACGGGATTTCTTGCTATAATCTACGCGGGACATTAGGATTTTTATATAGAGGGGATGATGGAAGTGGAAGCAATGACTGCGGCGGAAATTGTAAAAGCGGTAGACGGTACGCTGTTGGCCGGAGATCCGGAAACAGTGATTGAAAATATATGTATTGACAGTCGGGAAGCCGGAGACGGCAGCCTTTTTGTACCCATTATCGGAGAGAAGGTAGATGCCCATAAATTTATTGCACAGGTATTGGATAACGGTGCGGCCGGGGTCTTCATGTCCCATGGCGATGTGGTGGATTCACGGAAGGTCCATATCCGGGTAAAGGATACGGTGAAGGCTCTGGGGGATTTGGCGGCACACTATCGGCAGAAATTTCAGATGCCGATCGTGGGGATCACCGGAAGTGTGGGTAAAACCTCCACAAAGGAGATGATCAGTGCGGCGCTGGAAACTGGATTTCATATTATGAAAACTGCTGGAAATCAGAACAGTCAGATCGGCGTTCCGTTGACATTATTCCGTATGGAAAAGGGACAGGAGCTGGCCGTGGTGGAAATGGGCATCAGTGAGTTTGGCGAGATGGAAAATCTGGTGCGTTTCGTACAGCCGGATGTGGCTGTGGTGACCAATATCGGAGAGGCTCATATCGCCCGGTTTGGTAAAAAAGAGAATACTTTAAAAGAAAAATTAAAGATTGCCATGAATTTTACAGAAAAACAGCGGATTTTTCTAAATGGGGACGACCCGCTCCTGCGCAGGGCTGCAGGGAAAATGAAGTGTCCGGTCACACTTTTCGGAACTTCACAGGGCTGTGATTACCGGGCGGAAAATATTCATATTCAGGACGGCAAGAATTGCTTTACGCTTGTTTATCCGGAGGGGCAGGAGGATGTGGTCATTCAGCAGCTTGGCCTTCACAATGTGCAAAATGCCCTGGTAGCCATCGCTGTCGCCGGATATTTTGGGATTGAACCGTCGACGGCCCAAAAGGGCCTGACAGATTACGCAGGGATTCCTATGAGGCAGCAGATCAATCATCTTGCCCATGGCATTAAAGTTATCGACGATACCTATAATGCCAGTCCGGCTTCGGTGAAATCCGGGGTGGATGTGTTGATGCAGCTGGACAATCCGGGAAGAAAAATTGCTGTCCTCGGTGATATATTGGAGTTGGGTGATGTGTCGTGGCAGTGCCATTATGATACAGGGACAGAGATCGCCGAAAAAAATCTGCAAATCATTGTCACTGTGGGGCAGGAAATGAAAGCGCTGGCAAAGGCGGTCATTGACTCGGGGGCAGGAATTGCCGTATGCAGCTTTGATGCAAATAAAGAAGCGATACAATGGCTTTTGGAAAATGTATCTGAAGGGGACGCCATTCTTGTGAAGGGTTCGAGAGGAATGCATGAGGAGGAAGTGGTCAAAGCGCTTCGGGAGCGGTATGGAATAAGGAGTTAAATACATTGTTAAGTCCTAAACTTACCTTGCATTTCTGTCTAAATCAGGGTATAATCTACAAGCAAAATCGACATTTCAATCAGGTAAAGAAATAAAAAGTTACCAGGAGGGGAATTATGTATAAAATACGGGAAGCCAGAAGATTGGCAGAGAAAATCTTCTTTATGGAAGTTGAGGCGCCGCGGGTGGCTAAGACTTGCCAGCCGGGGGAATTTGTTATTGTGAGAATGGATGAGAGAGGCGAGAGGATTCCGCTGACGATCTGTGATTATAATGGAGAGAAGGGGACGATCAGCATTGTCTTTCAGACGGTTGGAGCTTCCACAGAGCGTATGTCTCATTTACAGGCTGGGGATGCCTTTGAGGATGTGACAGGGCCTTTGGGAAATCCTTCCGACTTTGTTCATGAGGATATTGAAACACTTCAATCAAAAAAAATGTTGTTTATTGCCGGCGGTGTCGGTACTGCCCCGGTATATCCGCAGGTGAAATGGCTTCACGAGCATGGCATCAAGGTTGATGTTATTATCGGAGCCAAGACAAAGGATTTGCTGATTCTCACGAAGGAGATGGCGGCTGTGTCCGACTACCTTTATGTGGCGACGGATGATGGTTCCTATGGTTTCAAAGGACTTGTAACCCAGGTCCTTGAAGACTTGGTAAAAAATCAGCATAAACAGTACGACCATTGTGTGGTGATTGGACCGATGATCATGATGAAATTTGCCTGCCTGATGACAAAAAGTCTGGATATTCCGACGACAGTCAGTCTGAATCCAATCATGGTGGACGGTACAGGAATGTGCGGAGCCTGCCGTGTGACGGTGGATGGCAAAGTGAAATTTGCCTGCGTGGACGGTCCGGAATTTGACGGACATCTGGTGGATTTTGACCAGGCGATGCAGCGGCAGCAGATGTATAAGACAGAAGAGGGCCGGGCAATGCTGAAAGAGGCTGAAGGTGAGAGCCATCACGGCGGCTGTGGACAGTGTGGAGGTGAAGCATAATGGCAGTAAATATGACACGGGTTCCGGTAAGAGAGCAGGAACCGTTGGTGCGGGCAAAGAATTTTGATGAAGTATGTCTTGGGTATTCGGAAGAGGAAGCGGTGGCTGAAGCAGAACGCTGCCTTCATTGTGCAAAACCTCTTTGTGTTCAGGGCTGTCCCGTATCCATTAATATACCTGAATTTATTCAGGAAGTGAAAAACAGAGATTTTAAAAAGGCTTATGATATTATCAATGAAGATTCATCCCTGCCGGCTGTCTGCGGCCGTGTATGTCCGCAGGAGAGCCAGTGCGAGATGCACTGCGTCCGTGGCAAGAAGGGCGATCCCGTGGGCATCGGCCGTCTGGAGCGCTTTGTGGCCGACTGGCACAACTCCCACACCTGCGACCTGCCCCCCAGGCCCACCCCCAACGACCACAAGGTGGCTGTCATCGGCTCCGGTCCGGCAGGACTGACCTGTGCAGGAGACTTGGCTAAGATGGGCTATCAGGTAAAAATTTTTGAGGCGCTTCATCAGGCCGGCGGGGTGCTTGTCTATGGCATTCCGGAATTTCGTCTGCCGAAGGATAAGGTTGTGGCCCATGAGGTTGAAAATGTGAAAAAGCTTGGTGTTGAAATTGAAACCGATGCGGTGGTCGGAAAATCTGTCACCATTGATGCATTGATGGATGAGGAAGGCTTTGACGCAGTATTTATCGGTTCCGGCGCCGGACTTCCAAAGTTTATGGGAATTCCGGGAGAACAGGCCAACGGTGTATTTTCGGCCAATGAATATCTGACTCGGAATAATCTGATGAAAGCTTATTTGAATTATGATACGCCGATCCATGCAGGGAAAAAGGTTGTCGTTGTCGGCGGCGGCAATGTGGCCATGGATGCAGCGCGCACAGCGCTTCGTCTCGGGGCGGAAACACATATTGTATACCGCCGGAGCGAAAAAGAACTTCCGGCCAGAGTGGAAGAGGTTCATCACGCCAAAGAAGAGGGAATTCAATTCCATCTCTTAAATAATCCGGTGGAAATTCTTGTTGATGACTCCGGATGGGTTCGGGGAATTCGCTGTATCCGTATGGAGCTTGGAGAGCCAGATGAGTCTGGAAGAAGAAGTCCGGTGGAAATCCCTGGCTCGGAGTATGAGATTGAGGCAGATACTGTAATCATGTCCCTGGGCACATCACCGAATCCGTTGATTTCTTCGACGACAAAGGGGTTGGAAACAGACCGCAGAAAATGTATTGTTGCCGAGGAGAGTAACGGCGCTACAAGCCGTCCAGGCGTTTTTGCCGGTGGCGATGCGGTGACAGGAGCAGCTACGGTTATTTTAGCCATGGGCGCCGGAAAAGCTGCGGCAGCGGGCATTCATGAGTACCTGCAAAAAAACAAAAAACATTAAAAAAACTATTGCAAATTATTGACAAAAGGTATATAATGTGCTTGTATAAATGTTAAGAAATTAACATAACATTTGAATTAGCCCTTTGAATCCCATAATAATATAACCCTTAGAAGCCGTTGTCTTATGATGACGGCTTCTTGCTTATGTTAATGGAAAATGATGGTGAAAATTAAATTGGCAGCCATGGATATTGATGGCACTTTAATAGGAAAAAATAAAATATTGACGAAACGTACAAAGGATGCGCTGAATGGGGCAGCAGCCCGGGGAATTCATTTGGTTATAGCCAGCGGACGGGCTCTGCAGGCAGTACCGGGAGAGCTTTTAAAAATCCAGGGGATGGAATATGTCATTACATCCAATGGCAGCAGCGTTTTTCGGTTGGCTGATCAAAAGCGCATCTATGGTCGGGATATGACGCCGGAGCAGATTGGGCAGCTTATAACCTTTTACGACGCTTATGATTGTCCGATGGAAGCTTTTATCTGCGGTGTTCCTTATACGTCGCAGGAGTACTTTGATCATCCGGAACGTTTTGGCGCAGGTTCTGCATCGTCGGAATATGTTCGTGCGACTCGCCGTCCTGTTTTGGACATGAAAGCGTTTGTAAAAAGCAATGCTTCCAAAATAGAAGGTATTAATTTTATTGTGCATGATATGGAGAGAAAAGCTGTGATGCGCCGTCGGTTGGAAGCCTTTGAAGGACTCTATGTCACCTCTTCCGTTCCGCGATACATAGAAATCAGTCACGGCAGCGTCTGTAAGCGCAATGCCCTTGAATGGCTGGCGGGAAAGCTGGATATTCCCCGGCAGCAGATTGCGGCCTTTGGCGACGGGGAAAATGATTTGGAAATGATCCGGTACGCCGGACTCGGCGTCGCCATGGGTAATGCTGTTGAACTCTTAAAGCAGGCCGCCGTCTTTATTGCACCGCCATGCGATAAAGACGGCGTGGCCTGTGTGTTGGAACAGTTCTTTTAAAAGAATGAATTCCCTTTTGTTTTACTGAGCTTTTATAAGCGCCGCCTCAATAAATCCACGGAAGAGAGGATGGCACTTATTTGGCCGGGATTTAAATTCCGGGTGAGCCTGGGTGGCCACGAACCACGGATGGGAATCCAGTTCGATCATCTCGACAATCCGTCCATCCGGAGATACACCGGAGAGAGTCATTCCGTGTTCAATGAGCTCCTGACGGTAATCGTTGTTGACCTCATAGCGGTGACGATGGCGTTCATCAATTTCCCGGGTACCGTAAAGCCTATAAGCTTTGGAATTCGGATCAAGAATACATTTATAGGCGCCAAGCCGTAATGTACCGCCCAAATCGGTAATCCCGTGCTGGTCAGGCATGATGTGGATGAGCGGATGGGACGTCGCCGGATTTAATTCGGCGCTGTGAGCATCTGCATATCCCATGACATGACGGGCAAATTCCACGATGGCCATCTGCATGCCAAGGCAAAGGCCGAGAAACGGGACGTTGTTTTCACGGGCATATTGAATGGCTGTGATTTTTCCTTCGATACCCCGGTCGCCGAAACCGCCGGGTACGAGAATTCCGTCCACGTCACAGAGAACTTCGGCAACATTATAGGAGCTGACAAGCTCGGAATCTACCCATTTAATATGAACCTCAGCCCGGTTGGCTACCGCGGCGTGCTTCAGAGCCTCGACCACACTGAGATAGGCGTCGTGAAGCTGGACATATTTTCCGACAAGGGCGATGGTAACTTCCTTTTCCGGATGCTTCCAGGCTTCAACCATGGCTTTCCAGTCTTCCAGATCCGGTTCCGGACAATCAATACCGAGACGTTTGCAGACGACATGGGCAAGACGTTCTTTTTCCATGGCCAGGGGCGCTTCATAGAGAACCTCCACGTCCAGATTTTCAATAACACAATTCTGAGGAACATTACAGAAAAGAGATATTTTATCCTTAATATCATCCGTCAGCGGCAATTCGGAACGGCAGACGATGACATCCGGCTGAATTCCAAGGGCCTGAAGATCTTTGACTGTATTCTGGGTTGGTTTTGTTTTCATTTCACCGGAGCTGCGCAGATATGGGATCAGTGTCACATGAATGAGCATGCAATTCTCGCGGCCGATATCGTGTTGGAATTGGCGGATGGATTCAAGAAAGGGCTGGCTTTCAATATCTCCGACGGTGCCGCCGACCTCTATAATCGCAATTTCAGTTTCTCTGTTCTGATCGTTGCGGTAAAAACGGCTTTTAATGGCGTTTGTTATATGAGGAATAACCTGTACCGTATTGCCGCCGAAATCACCGCGGCGTTCTGCGGACAAGACGTCCCAGTAAACCTTTCCGCTGGTTACATTACTCTGTTTGTTCAGAGATGTATCGATGAAGCGCTCATAATGGCCCAGATCCAAATCCGTTTCCGTGCCGTCATCCGTGACAAAGACTTCTCCGTGCTGATATGGATTCATGGTTCCCGGGTCCACATTCAAATATGGATCAAATTTCTGCATAGTGACACTGTAGCCTCTGGCCTTTAAGAGACGGCCGAGGGAGGCTGCGGTAATACCCTTTCCGAGACCGGATACAACCCCTCCGGTGACAAAGACGTATTTTACTGCCATGATGTTCCTCCTTGTACTGTATGAATCAAAATTGTCTATATTAATAATTAAGACATTATACACCTAAATTCACAGATTATCCATACTTTTTTCATCGAAAATTTTGGAACAAGTATTGATTTGAGGCGGAAGGAACATTATAATAATTAGATGGCAGCCTGAAATAACGGCTAAAGGAGGAAACATGGAAGAAAACAACAGAAATGATAGAAATCAAAAAGATGATCATAAAAAAAATACACAAAATTTAATTATTATTCTGATTACAGCCTTTGTGGCGGTGATGTTGATTCATAGCCTGCTTTCCAAGGTACAGGAGAGCCGGCGGGAAGAGGTTACCTATAATCAGTTCCTCGAGTGGGTTGACGCGGGGGAAGTCAAAAAGGCAGAGATCAAATATGATACGATCGAATTTGTTAAAGAAGATTCACCGATGGCGGTAACCTACTGGACCGGAAAGGTAGATTACGACGGCCTGACGGAGCGTCTCGAGGCCGGCGGTGTGGAGTTTAAAGAAGAGGTCAGTTCCTCCAGTTCGATGATTCTTACTCTTTTTATGAGTTATGTCCTTCCGATACTCATTATGGGAGCATTGCTTTGGTGGTTTATGCGTTCCATGAAAGGCGGCGGCATGATGGGCGTGGGAAAATCCACGGCTAAAACCTATATGCAGAAGGAGACTGGCATAACCTTCAGAGATGTGGCCGGTCAGGAAGAGTCGAAGGAATCCTTGACAGAGATTGTGGATTTCCTTCATAATCCGGGAAAGTATACAAAGATTGGCGCCAAGCTGCCGAAGGGGGCCCTTCTTGTGGGACCGCCGGGAACCGGAAAAACATTGTTGGCAAAGGCGGTGGCCGGAGAAGCGAATGTACCCTTCTATTCTCTGACCGGTTCCGATTTTGTGGAAATGTTTGTCGGCGTGGGGGCATCCCGTGTTCGAGATTTGTTTAAAAAGGCTCAGGAGACGGCGCCGTGTATTATTTTTATTGATGAGCTGGATGCCATTGGTAAAAGCAGGGATTCCCGCTATGGAGGTAATGACGAGCGGGAACAGACGTTAAACCAGCTTCTTTCTGAGATGGATGGTTTCGATTCTTCAAAGGGAATTATTGTTTTGGCAGCGACAAACCGTCCGGAAATTCTGGATAAAGCGATTCTGCGTCCGGGACGTTTTGACCGTCGGATTATCGTGGAAAAACCGGATTTAAAAGGGCGTGTGGATATTTTGAAAGTGCATGCCAGAAATGTTCGTATGGATGAGACGGTCGACTTTGATGAGATTGCCAAGGCAACATCAGGCGCAGTGGGCTCGGATTTGGCAAACATTATCAATGAGGCGGCTCTGGCGGCAGTAAAGAGGGGCAGAAACGCCGTGTCCCAGACAGATTTATTTGAATCGGTGGAAGTGGTTATTGCGGGTAAAGAAAAGAAAGACCGTATCTTAAGCCAGAAAGAACGTCAGATTGTTACTTACCACGAAGTCGGCCATGCCTTAGTGGCTGCTTTACAGAAAAATACAGAGCCAGTACAGAAGATTACGATTGTCCCGAGAACGATGGGGGCTCTGGGATATGTGATGCAGGTGCCTGAGGAAGAAAAATTTCTTATGTCTCAGATTGAGATGGAAGAGGAGCTGGTGACGATGCTGGCCGGCCGTGCTGCGGAAAGCGTTGTCTTTGATTCGGTCACTACCGGAGCGGCAAATGATATTGAGCGGGCGACCGCCATTGCCCGGGCTATGGTTACCCAGTATGGTATGAGTGAAAAATTTGGCCTGATGAGTCTTGAAAGTGTGGAGGACCGTTATCTGAGCGGCCATACCGTATTAAACTGCGGCCAGGAGACGGCGACGGAGATTGACAAAGAGGTCATGCAGATATTGAAAACGGCCTATGATAAGGCTGTGGCGCTCTTAAAAGAGAATCGGGAGTGTATGGACAGGATTGCTGAGTTCCTGATTGAAAAGGAGACCATCACCGGCAAAGAATTTATGAAGATATTCCGGGAAGTTAAGGGAATTCCGGAACCGGAGGTACAGGACAAAACGTCGGGAAAAGCGGAAACGGAGCCGGTTGAAATACCGGATACAGTGAAGCCGGAGCCTGACGAAGTATCGGATGCAATGAGGCCAGAGCCGGTTCAGGACGAAGCGGATGGCTGGAAAACGGTGGAAGAGCCGCAGACAAGCCGGAAGAGAGCGGACGGTGTGGAGACGATCGCTTCACGCAAGCTCCCGGAGGATGAATAGGCAATGAACGATTGATAAATGATAAAAGGTAAACAGTCATGCTTTGCGGCATGGGATGTTTACCTTTTTTAGAGGAAGGAACCGGCAGAGCGGCGGCCGGGAAGGGGGACTGGAATGTTTGACATTGAAGAAGAGCTGAAGAAGCTTCCTGCAAAACCGGGGGTCTATTTGATGCACAATGCCCGGGATGAGATTATTTATGTGGGCAAGGCGATCCGGCTGAAAAACCGGGTGCGTCAGTATTTTCAGGACAGCCGGAATCTGACGCCGAAGATTGCTCAGATGGTGACCCATATTGCACGATTTGAATATATTATTACCGACTCAGAGCTGGAAGCTCTTGTTTTGGAATGTAATTTGATTAAGGAGTACCGTCCAAAGTATAATACGATGCTGACGGATGATAAAACCTATCCTTATATAAAAGTAACGACAGGAGAGGCTTATCCGAGAATCCTTTTTTCCCGGTTAATGAAAAAGGACAAATCGAAATATTTTGGTCCCTATACCAGCGCCGGGGCGGTGAAGGATACGATAGAGCTTTTGAGAAAGATATATAAAATCCGAACCTGCCACCGGAATCTGCCGAAGGATATCGGCATCGGCCGGCCGTGTCTTTATTATCATATCGGCCAGTGCGAAGCGCCGTGCCAGGGACTTATTTCTCAGGAGGACTATCAAAAACAGATTCATCAGGTGCTGCAGTTTTTGGGCGGAAATTATGAACCGGTCATTCAGATGCTTACGGACAGGATGACGCAGGCTTCGGAGGAGATGGCCTATGAAAAGGCCATAGAATACCGGGATTTAATCCGAAGCATTCAGCAGATCACAGAAAAGCAGAAGGTGTCCAGTGCCCAGATGGAGGACCGGGATGTGATCGGCATGGCCCGGGCGGGCAACGAGGCGGTTGTTCAGGTGTTTTTTATCCGCAATGGTCGTCTGATCGGCAGGGATCATTATTATCTTACCGGCGTGGAGAGTGAAAGCCGCTCGGCGGTACTGACCTCCTTTGTAAAGCAGTTCTACGGCGAGTCGCCCTTTGTGCCGAGGGAACTGATGCTGCCGGAAAATATTGAGGATGAGAATATTATTTTGCAGTGGCTGTCGGAAAAGCGGGGCCAGAAGGTCCTTCTTCGAGTGCCTAAGAAGGGGCAGAAGGAACGCCTGGTAGAGCTGGCCAATAAAAATGCCCTTAATATTTTAAATAAAGACAGTGAAAAATTGAAACGGGAAGAGGCCAGGACTGTGGGCGCCGTCCGGGAACTGGCGGATCTTTTGGGGCTGCCTTTACTTACACGGATGGAAGCCTATGATATATCGAATATCAGCGGCTTTGAAAAGGTCGGTTCCATGGTTGTTTATGAAAAGGGGAAGCCGAAGCGGAGCGCCTACAGGAAATTCAAAATCCGAGACATTCAGGGACAGGATGATTATCACAGCCTGGAAGAGGTGCTGACACGGCGTTTTACCCATGGTCAGCGGGAGCAGAAGGAATTGGAAGCAAAGCATGTGGATCCGGCCATGGGAAGCTTTTCCATTTTTCCTGATTTAATTTTAATGGATGGCGGTAAAGGTCAGGTTCATATCGCTCAGAAGGTTTTAATGGAGCTTGGTCTGGATATTCCGGTCTGCGGCATGGTGAAAGATGACTTTCACCGTACCCGGGGCATTTATTTTGATGATGAAGAAATTGCCATTGACCGGACTTCGGAAGCCTTTCGACTGGTGACCCGGATTCAGGATGAAGCCCACCGTTTTGCCATCGAATATCACAGGAGCCTTCGCAGCAAGACCCAGGTGCGCTCCATACTGGAAGACATACCGGGCATCGGAGAGACGCGGCGCAGGGCATTGATGCGTTACTATGGCGACATACAGAAAATCCGAGAAGCTTCCGTGGAGGAACTTAGAAATGTTCCGTCCATGAACGAAGCGGCGGCAGAGTCCGTTTACGCATTTTTCAGGAAACAGCCCGAATGATTTCCAGGCGGGCTATTTCATCAAAGCCGAAATCATGATATACTGTGAACAGTTAGTGATATCGTGAACAGTTAGCGATACATTGAGAAAATGGAAGGAGAAGGGATATGTTTGATCAAATACCGGATAATTATTATGTAAAGTTAAGTAAGATTATGGAACCGTTAAAGCTGACGCTTTTGAATCCGGAAGTGGATGTGGATAAGGTTGAGATCCGTCAGTCGGATGTGAATCGTCCGGCGCTGCAGCTGGCAGGGTTTTTTGAGCATTTTGATTATGAGAGACTTCAGATCGTAGGTATGGTGGAGAGCGCATATGTGGCAATGAATTATGAAGACCAGGGAATGAAGGTTTATGAAAAGATCTTTCAGGCGGGCATTCCGTGTATGGTTTTCTGCAGGAATTTAAAACCGGCCGAAGAGATCATCGAATTGGCTACCCGGTATCAGATTCCATTGCTGCTTTATCCGGACGGCACCTGCGGTTTTATGAATAAAGCTATCCGTGTGCTTCAGGAAGAACTGGCGCCGAGAATTTCGATCCACGGTGTTTTGGTGGATGTTTTCGGCGAGGGTGTGCTTATTATCGGTGAGAGCGGCATCGGAAAGAGTGAGGCTGCGCTGGAATTGATTAAGCGTGGTCACCGTCTTGTTTCAGATGATGTGGTAGAGATTAAGAAAATCAGTGATACGGAGCTTGTGGGAACGGCGCCGGACATTACCCGGTATTTTATTGAACTTCGAGGCATTGGTATTGTCAACGTTAAGTCCATGTTTGGTATTCAGAGCGTCCGGGAAACTCAGAAGATCAGTCTGGTCATCAAGCTGGAATCCTGGAATCGAGAACGGGAATATGACCGGCTGGGATTGGACGAGCAGTATATAGAGTATCTTGGCAATAAGGTGGTCTGCCATTCGATTCCGATTCGTCCAGGACGGAATGTCGCGGTCATTGTTGAATCTGCGGCGATTAATTACCGTCAGAAACAGATGGGCTATAATGCGGCGCAGGAGTTGTATCGCAGAGTTACAGGAAATCTTCAGGAAAAAGGAGAAGGAATGTAGGATGAAAAAATGGACGATAGGTGTCGATGTCGGCGGAACGGAAGTTAAGTTTGGGTTGTTTGATGACAAACTTCAGGAAAAGTGGTCGATTCCGACAAATATACAGGATAAAGGAGCCCATATTCTTCCGGAAATTGCGGAGTCTGTCGTTGAAAGATGCCGTGCGTCCGGAATTCATAAAGAGGATTTGGCCGGCATAGGGATCGGTTTGCCGGGACCGGTTCTCGGTGAAAATATTGTGAAGGGCTGTGTTAATTTGGGGTGGGCGGAAATCCCGGTGGCCGATGAGCTTTCACGGCTGTTGGAGGCAGCCTTTGAGCAGAAGGAAGGAAATTCATCAGCTTCCGTCGGGATGGGAACAGTTATCCCGGTGCAGGCAGCGAATGACGCCAATGTGGCAGCGCTGGGCGAGATGTGGCTTGGCGGCGGCAAAAACTGTACTAGCCTGGTGATGGTAACTCTTGGAACCGGCGTGGGCGGCGGTATTGTGACTGACGGGCATATTTTAGATGGCGTGGGCGGCTGTGCCGGGGAAATTGGCCATATCATCTGTGTGGAAGAGGAAGATATTGTCGGAAGCTGCAATTGCGGAAATCGGGGATGTTTGGAACAGATTGCTTCGGCAACGGGAATTGTAAATTATAGCCGGCATTATTTGGATAAATCAGACATACCTTCCATATTAAGAGATATATTGAAAGAAAAAGAAAGCTTCAGCGCCAAGGATGTGCTGGATGCGGCAAAATCCGGTGATGGGGCGGCAGAACAGATTGTAGATAAAATTACGATGTATCTTGGCCGGGTGCTAGCGGGAATCTGCCTTGTTGTCAATCCGGAGTGTATATTGATTGGCGGCGGCGTTTCTGCAGCCGGCGAATATCTCCGCGCCAGGGTGGAGCAGAAGTTCCGAGAACAGGCTTTTCCGGGGATTAAAGATACAGCAGTGCGTCTGGCTGTATTAGGAAATGAAGCCGGAATTGCCGGGGCAGCTTATATGATACAGGGAAAGGACAGCAGTTTATGACATTAGCAGAGCAATTAAAATCAGTGATCGGACAGGGGATGGTGTGGGAAAATGAGCCGATGAAGAATCACACAACCTTTCATATCGGCGGACCGGCGGATATTTTTGCCTGTCCTGAGACAGAAGAAGGACTGATTCGGGGACTGGGGTGGTGTAGAGAGGCGCAGGTGCCTTTTTACATTATCGGAAACGGAAGCAATCTTCTCGTCGGTGATAGAGGCTTTCGCGGCGTTATATTTAAAATATGCCGGAATTTGGATGCCTTAGAGATTCAGGAATCGGATAAAGAAGCTGACGAAGTTTGGCTTCGTGCCGGGGCCGGGGTTATGCTGGCAAAGCTGGCAAAGGATATTTCTTTCCGGGGATACACCGGATTTGAATTTGCCACCGGAATTCCGGGAACCTTAGGCGGCGCAGTGACAATGAATGCGGGAGCCTATGGCGGCGAGATGAAGCAGGTTATTGAGTCGGTCCGGGCGGTGAGCGCCGGCGGTGAGATCCGGGAACTTTCCCTGGAAGAACTGGAGCTTGGATATCGTACGAGCCGGATTCAGAAAGAATCCCTCATTGTTTTGTCTGTGCTTATGAAATTTAAGCGGGGGGACAGGGAGGCTATATCGGCCAGGGTCGAAGAGCTGTCCCGGCAGCGCAGAGAAAAGCAGCCGTTGGAATATCCGAGCGCGGGAAGTACATTTAAACGGCCGGAGGGTTTTTTTGCAGGAAAACTTATTCAGGATGCGGGACTTAAAGGGTATCGGGTCGGGGATGCCATGGTGTCGGAAAAGCACAGTGGTTTTGTGATTAATGCCGGCGAGGCGACGGCGCTTCAGGTCCGGCAGTTGATGGCCGATGTGGACAGAGAAGTATATGAAAAATTTCAAGTACATTTAGAGCCGGAAGTCCGGCTGATTGGAGAGTTTTAATGGACCGTTTTGTTATTGTGACGGGAATGTCGGGAGCGGGAAAAAGCTCCGTGTTAAAAATGCTGGAGGATATCGGCTATTTTTGCGTCGATAATCTTCCGGTGCCGCTGCTTCCGAAGTTTGCGGAGCTGGCTTCCGGGCAGGGAGAGAAGACGATGCCCTTGGTCGCCCTGGGCATTGATATCCGAAGCGGCGAGAACCTGATGACGGTAAATAAAGTTCTGGAAAATATCGAAGATTTGAAAATAAGCTATGAGATTTTATTTTTAGACTGTGAAGACGCGGTTTTGATTAAACGCTACAAAGAGACACGACGGCAGCATCCGCTGGCTGTCGGTGGCCGCATTGAGGAAGGAATTAAAAACGAGCGAAGGAAAATGCAGTTTTTAAAGCAAAGGGCCAGTTATATTATCGATACAAGTCAGATGCTTGTCCGGGACCTTAAAGGTGAAGTCGATAAGATTTTTGTTAAAAATGAACCTTATCAAAACTTCTATATGACGGTTCTTTCTTTTGGATTTAAATATGGCATTCCGACAGACGCGGATCTTGTATTTGATGTCCGCTTCCTTCCCAATCCTTATTATGTAGAAAATCTTCGCAGAAAAACGGGAAATGAAGCGGAAGTCAGGGATTATGTGATGGATTGTAAGGAAGCGTCTATGTTTCTGGATAAGATTGAGGATTTACTTGTTTTTCTCGTGCCCGAATATATCAAAGAAGGAAAAAACCAGTTGGTCATCGCCGTCGGATGTACTGGGGGAAAACATCGTTCTGTAACGATGGCCAACGGTATTTATGAACGTTTGAAAAATAGAAATTACAGCGTGAAAGCAGAACATAGAGATATTTCTAAAGATGCGCTTCGGAATAAATAAAATCCTTTCCGGAAACGATGAGATTGGAGTGAAAAAATGTCTTTTTCAGGTCGTGTAAAGGAAGAACTATCCTATCAGACAGGCAGCGCCAGACATTGCCGGATTGCTGAAACCGCAGCAATTTTGAGCATGAGCGGGCAGATTTTTCAGGACGAAGAGGGAAAAGTATCGATAAAAATACATACAGAAAACCTTGCGGTTGCAAGAAAATACTTTACATTGATGAAAAAAACATATAATATAGATGTTGATGTATGTATAAGAAGTCATATCCATACTGGAAAAAGCCGTACATATATACTGGAGGTAAAGGATGACTATGCAGCCAGGAATATTTTGAGTTCGGTGAAGTTTATGAATGGCGAAGGACAGATTGAGGAAGACTATGCGATAGTCCATCCATTGATTTTTCAGAAGTCATGTTGTAAACGTGCATTTTTGAGAGGATTGTTTTTATGTGCCGGGTCGATTAGCGAGCCGGAAAAAACATATCATTTTGAAATTGTGTGTACTACAGTCGGACGGGCGCAGCAAATATGCGATATGATGAAAATATTTAATATTGAAGGAAAATGGATTACCCGAAAAAAATATTACGTCGTGTACATCAAGGATGCGTCCCAGATTGTTGATATACTTAACGTCATGGGGGCCCATGTTTCCCTGATGGAATTGGAAAATATCCGGATTTTAAAGGAAATGAGGAATTCAGTAAATCGGCGTGTGAATTGCGAAACGGCAAATATTTCTAAAACTGTATCTGCGGCGGTAAAACAGATAGAAGACATTATCTATATCCGCGATACCGTTGGATTCAGTGAGTTAACCGATGGATTGAAAGAGATAGCCCGGTTGAGGCTGGCATATCCGGAAGCATCGCTGACCGAATTAGGCAAGTTGTTGTCGACTCCTGTAGGTAAGTCCGGTGTAAATCACCGATTACGAAAATTGAGTTTATTGGCAGACGAATTAAGATCTAAAAGTTAGCAAAGGGTAGAAAGGCAAGGTACAATTATGGTTTCAAAGAGTATGACGATTAATATTCCAAAGGGGCTGGAAGCGCGGCCGGTAGCGCTGCTTGTTCAGGTGGCCAGTCAATATGAGAGCAGCATTTACGTGGAGATTCAGGAAAAGAAAGTAAATGCAAAGAGTATTATGGGGATGATGAGCCTTGGATTGGCTGAAGGGGAAAAGATTACCATTATTGCCAATGGTCCGGATGAAAATGATGCAGTAGAGGCAATTGATAAATATATATCAAAGCAGTAATTACATTATTTTGTTCCTTAAATCGAAGACGCAGTTATGCGCCTTCGATTTTATAAAATAATAAAAAGAAAAGGAGGAAGAACGATGAGTACAAAGGGAATCAAAAGATTTAAGAAAGTACTGGTTGCAAACCGGGGGGAAATTGCGATTCGTATTTTCCGTGCGTTGAATGAGCTTGGAATCGGAACTGTCGCAGTTTTTTCAAAAGAAGATAAATATGCGATGTTCCGTACAAAGGCGGATGAGGCCTATTTGCTGAATCCGGATAAAGGGCCGGTGGACGCCTATCTGGATATTGATACAATCATTCGTATAGCGAAGGAGCATCAGGTAGATGCGATTCATCCGGGATATGGATTTTTATCTGAAAATCCATATTTTGCGGAGGCCTGTGAGAAGAGTGGTATTGTATTTATCGGACCGACAGCCGATATGATGCGGGCCATGGGAGATAAAATTTCATCAAAGAAAATGGCAATGGAAGCCAATGTACCGACGATCCCAGGTATTGATAAGGCTGTGGAGAATTACGAAGAGGTTGAAAAGGCCGCAGATTTTATCGGTTATCCGGTGATGCTGAAGGCATCCAACGGCGGCGGCGGCCGGGGTATGCGTATTGTCAACTCGGCGGATGAGTTGGAGAAGGCCTATCGGGAGGCCAGAGAGGAATCCAGAAAAGCCTTTGGCGATGAACAGATTTTCATTGAAAAATATTTAAGAAGTCCGAAACATATTGAAGTTCAGATTCTGGCAGATAATCATGGAAATGTGGTGCATCTTTATGACCGTGATTGCTCTGTTCAGAGGAGACACCAGAAGGTTGTTGAATACGCACCGGCTTTTACTGTGCCGGAGGAGGTGCGTGAAGAAATCTTTGAAAGCTCCATCCGTCTTGTAAAGCATGTTGGTTATCGGAATGCGGGGACATTGGAATTCCTCGTGGACGACCAGAATCACCCGTATTTCATTGAGATGAATCCGAGAGTCCAGGTTGAACATACGGTTTCCGAAATGGTTACAGGCATCGATATCGTTCAGTCCCAGATCATGATCGCCGAGGGCTATGCTCTGGATTCGGAAGAAATCGGAATTCCTTCCCAGGAAGCTGTGAAGCTGAACGGATATTCCATTCAGACACGTATTACGACCGAAGATCCGGCCAATAATTTCCTTCCGGATACAGGAAGAATTAATGTTTACCGTTCCGGTTCAGGCAACGGTCTGCGTCTGGACGGCGGCAATGCTTATACCGGCGCGGAAATTTTACCGTATTATGACAGCCTGCTTGTTAAGGTTATTTCTTATGACCGGACATTTAAAGGCGCCATCCGCAAATCCCTCCGTGCATTGAAGGAAATGCGTATCCGAGGCGTTAAAACGAATATTCAGTTTTTAATTAATGTGTTAAATCACGAGACCTTCCAGGAAGGTAAATGCTACACCACATTTATTGAGGAAACACCGGAGCTTTACGAGCTGAGAAAGGTTCAGGACCGCGCTACAAAGATTCTGGAGTTTATCGGTGATAAGATCGTCAATCCGCAGAATGGCGAGAAGCCATATCTGGATGCACACCGTCCGCCGGCCTTTGATCCGTCTAAACCGGTTTACGGCGCAAGGGATGAATTTCTGAAACTGGGCGCTGAGGCGTTTACCCAGAAGATTCTCAGAGAGGATCGCCTCTATGTGACCGATACAACGATGCGTGACGCACAGCAGTCATTATTTGCGACACGTATGCGTACAAGAGATATTATTGATGCTGCTCCGGCGGCCAATGCATTTCTTGTCAATGCTTTTTCCGTAGAAGCCTGGGGCGGAGCAACCTATGATACAGCTTACCGTTTCCTGAAGGAATCTCCATGGCGCCGGCTCGCTTCACTGCGTCAGCTCATGCCGAACACGCTGCTCCAGATGCTGCTTCGTGCGTCGAATGCGGTGGGATACAGTAATTATCCGGATAATGTTGTTAAGGAATTTATTCAGGTTTCCGCAGGCCGGGGCATTGATGTTTTCCGTATTTTTGACAGCCTGAACTGGATGGAAAATATGAAGATGCCGGTGGAGGAAGCCTTGAAAACAGGAAAGATTGTTGAGGGCGCTATTTGCTACACCGGAGATATTTCCAATCCGAATGAAACAAAATATACATTAGATTACTATATGAAGAAAGCCAAAGAAATTGAAGCTATGGGATGTCATATTCTGACAATCAAGGATATGGCCGGACTTCTCAAACCGTATGCGGCCAAAACGTTGATTACGGAGCTTAAGAAGGAATTAAATATTCCGGTCAATTTACATACCCATGATACGACGGGAAGCGGCGTCAGCACAGTATTGATGGCAGCCGAAGCCGGCGTAGACATTGCCGATATGGCGATTGAGTCCATGAGCTCCATGACCAGCCAGCCTTCGATGAATACGATTGTTGCTATGATGGAGGGAACGGAGAGAGATACAGGTCTCAATCTGGCAGAGCTTCATGAATTAAGTGAATATTATTCCCGCGTGCGCGAGGTTTACAAACCATTTGAGAGCGGAATGTATTCTCCAAATTCCGAAATATATAAATATGAGATTCCTGGCGGTCAGTATTCCAACCTGTTGGCCCAGGTTAAGGATATGGGTGAAAAGGAGCGTTTTGATGATATTAAACGTCTCTATAAGGAGGCCAATGACCTGCTCGGAAATATCGTAAAGGTTACGCCGACATCCAAGGTTGTCGGTGATCTGGCAATCTTTATGTTTAAGAATAATCTGGATAAAGACAATATTCTTACCGCCGGAAAGGATCTGTCCTATCCGGAATCTGTTGTGGAATATTTCAAAGGAATGATTGGGCAGCCGGACGGAGGTTTCCCGGAAGAATTCCAGAAGATTGTTCTTAAAGGCGCGGAACCAATCAGCGTCCGTCCGGGAGCATTACTGGAAAGTCTGGATATCAAGCAGATTGAGGCTTATTTAAAGAGCAAATTTGATCTGACAGCCTTTACGCCTCTGGAAATCCGCCAGAAAGCGGTCAGCTATGCTCTGTATCCGAAGGTATATGAAGATTACTGCAATCATCTGGAAGCTTACAATGATGTATCTCAACTCCAAAGCCATGTGTATTTCTATGGTCTCAGACCTAGAGAAGAGACGATCGTTGATATCGGTGAAGGTAAGACATTGATCATCAAATACATCAGTAAGACAGCGGCCAATGACGAAGGAAAATGTACATTGACTTTTGAGGTTAACGGTGCGGTTCGCGAGCTTTTGGTTGAAGATAAAAACGAAATCGTTCATGTCAATCAGAGACCGAAGGCAAATAAATCCGATCCGAAACAGATTGGCTCATCTATTCCTGGAACGATATGCCAGATTTTCGTTAAGAAGGGCGACAAAGTTGCTGTGAATACACCGCTGCTTGTTGTGGAAGCTATGAAGATCGAGACGACGATCGTTTCCAAGGCGGACGGAGTTGTGGATGAAATCTTCGTTACTGAAGGTGAAAAAGTCAATTCCGAAGACCTGCTCATGACATTTAAGCTGTAAATTAAGAACAAATTCTCTCCGGGTTAAGCCTTAACAGGGCTTTTCACGGAGAGAATTTTTGTAATTTTTGTGAAACTACTATTATTTTTTTAGGAAATATTGTAATATTACATATATGATTTTCAGGAAGGAGAGGCGCGGGCATTGTCTGATAGAAAGATAATGTACTGCGGGAAAAACAATGTCAGGTAAAGGAAAGAAACAAAATGGACAGGCAGACGGATCAAATTCACAGAAGCCTGAAAAGAAGCTGACGAAGTATGATTTAAAGATGCAGCGTCGGCGTGAAGAGGCGTTAAGGCAGCAGAGGACAGCCAGATATTCGGCCATCGCCGGTGTGGTGGTTGTCCTGATTGTTGTTGCTGTACTTGCCACAAAGATTTATGGCGGTTATCAGGATAAGCACGGTACCTATGTCACAGTTGGTGAGCATGAGGTACAGCGGGCGGAATATGAATATTACTATTACAGCAGTATAAATAGTCTGTATTCTTACTATGGAAACTATCTGAGTTATATGGGACTGGATTTATCTCAGCCATTGGATCAGCAGACATACATGGATGATATGACATGGAAGGATTATTTTGACCAGCAGGCTGTAGAGCAGTTAAAACAGGTATATGCGCTGACAGAAGAGGCTGAAGCCGCAGGCTTTGAGTATGATGCAGCAGCCGATGTAGACGCTGCGGTAGAATCTCTGGAAACAAGCGCTGGAGATGCAGATATGACTGTCAGTGAATATGTGAAGGCATCCTATGGCAGTCTGGCTACTCTGGATAATGTGAAAAGTTTTGTGGAAAAAAGCAGTATAGCGACGGCTTATTATAATAGTGTGGAGGACGCCACAGAGGTGACCAGCGATGAAGTAAATGCTTATTATGATGAGAATAAGGACAATTATGATTCGGTAGATTATCTCATTTGCAAAATAGAAGCGGACATGCCGGAGGAGGAAACTGAGGCAGCAGAGACAGATGCCGTCGAGACAGAGATTGCTGAATCAGAAACTTTGAGTGAAGAGGAGCAGGCCGCAAAGGAGGCGGAGGAGGAAGCTGTCAAAGCAGCGGCCATGGAAGAAGCCAAGGCCAAAGCGGATGAGATGCTGACTCAGGTGACAGACGAGTCGTCCTTTAGCCCATTGTATGCAGATTATGCCACAGATAATACGGTAGAGTTCGAAAAGACAAACGTAAAGAAATCTGCCGTTTCTCCGACAGCCGTTGCAGAGTGGCTCTTTGACAACGCACGTCAGGCCGGAGATAAGACGGTAATCGAAGATTCGACGAATAATGCTTATTATGTGGTTTATTTTAAAGAACGTTATTTGGATCATGCAAAAACTGTCGATGTGCGTCATATTCTTATTCGTGCAGATGCGGAAACAACCGATGATATGACCGATGAAGAGAAGACGACGGCAGAGGAAAATGCTAAGTCCGAGGCAAAGAAGAAAGCAGAAGATGTCTATGAGGAATGGAAGAATGGCGATGCTACAGAGGACAGCTTTGCCGCTCTGGCCAACACATACAGCGAAGATACCGGTTCTAATACAAATGGCGGCTTGTACGAGGCTGTTACCCAGGGGCAGATGGTGACCAGCTTTAATGATTGGATTTTTGACGCTGCCCGTAAGCCTGGTGATACAGACATTGTAGAATCGGAGTATGGCTATCATATTATGTATTTTGTCGGTGATAATGCAGAACAGTGGTATGTAAATATTGAAAATACACTCCGCTCAAATAAAATGCAGGAATATATCACAAATCTGACGGCAGACATTGAAGTTGTGGACAAACGGGGCGATATCGACTATTTACATGCTAAGGAAACCGAGTCCGAAACTGAAACGATTGCCGAGAGCGTAACAGGCGCCCAAACTTCCGGTGAAACGGCCGCGGAGACAGAAACGGCTGCCCAGACCGCTGCAGAAACCGAATAATGAATAGGGAAAAATAAAAGGATCTCACCGCCGGAAACTGTAAATGGTTTTACGGTGGTGAGATTCTTTTATTTCCGGATGCCGACAGCCATTGCATATTGGGCTTGGTGACGTTTTTCCACCAATTGTTTTGGAAATCGGATAAGACCGTGCCCCTCGTAGGGGTCATTAAAATAATAGCCTTCTTCGTCATAACCAACGAGAAGCATACAGTGTTCGTTGGAAATCCATGTGAAGGTTTCACCGGAATCTAACAGCGTCCATTCCGGACCGGATATGGGCGCTTTCATGTCGATGCAGGCCCAGAAGATTACAGGCGTCCCCTTGTCGATATAGCGTTCCAGCAATTCCTTTACCGGTGTTCCGGTTTCATCGACGGCCTTATAAACAGGCCCGTCCTTTTTTGCCCATGTCCGGGCGGAAGCTTCTATAAAAAATTTATCCAGCGCCTTACAGATCACCGGCGCGTAGCAGCCAAAATCATCGGCATTATAAGGACTGCCGCAAAAATACTGTCGGGGGTCCGGGCCAAAAAGCTGACCGGACCTTATTTCAAAGGCCCGGCAGTCCAGGTATTTCTCGATAAATTCATCCACAGTGATATTATAGCCGAGAAAATTCAGAAGCATCACAGTGGATACACTTTCGCATCCGGTGGGATATGTCTCCTTTTGGCTGATGTACGGTGCATTAATTTTAATCATCAGAAACCGCCTTTCTGTCTTTATCTTCAATATATTTTCGCATAAAGGTCAGGACGATCAATAAAATAGCCAGACTGACAGCCAGCGTTACCCACCATATCCGAATAAATCCCGCGATTATATAACCGACGATACAGACGATTGCCACCACTGCAGCATACTGCATCTGGGTCGATACATGGTTGATGTGGTTGCTCTGAGCTCCGGCCGAGGACATGACCGTCGTGTCGGAAATCGGAGATATATGGTCGCCGCAGACAGCTCCTGCAAGCACTGCCGAAACAGCAATAATCATCATTTCCAGGTTGCTTGCTCCAGGAAACATGGCGATGACAATCGGGACGAGAATCGCAAAGGTTCCCCAGCTTGTTCCGGTAGAAAAGGCTAAGAATATGGCGATTATAAACATGATTGCAGGGATAAATACACTGGCCGAAGTATTGCTTCCAACGACGCCTTCCACGAACTGGGCAATACCGAGAGCGTCACCGACGCCCTTTAAGGACCAGGCAAAAATGAGAATGGCCACTGCCGGAATCATTAACTTAAAGCCTTCTACGAAGCTGTCCATAAAACCTTTAAAGGTGATGACTTTTCGCGGAAGATATAAAAACAGCATGAATAAAATTGTGAGCATCGTTGCAAAAATTAGACTGGTTTCTGCATCGCAGCCGGAAAAGGCGGTAACAATATCCGTCGCCCCATCTAAAAAGCCCGTGTAGATCATGGCGCCGATGGCGGAAATGATTAGGACGGCTACAGGAAGCACCAGGTCCAATACCCGGCCGCCTTTGGAAAGCGCATCCTCTTTGAACTCCTCAAATTCTTCGCCGCCGCTGGTAAATAAATCCCCCTTTGCAGCGTTTTGTTCATGCCTTTTCATAAGTCCAAAGTCAAAGCCGCTGATCACGATATACAATACCATTGCCAGCGTAAGCAAAGCATACAAATTATAAGGAATGGTTCGTAAAAATAGCTGGAAACCCGTAATGCCTGCATCCTCCGGTACATAGGAATTGACCGCCGCAGCCCAACTGGAAACCGGTGCGATAATGCAGACCGGTGCCGCCGTTGCATCGATGATGTAGGCCAGTTTTGCCCGGGATACTTTGAAACGGTCAGTTACGGGGCGCATAACAGAGCCCACCGTCAGACAGTTAAAATAATCGTCGACAAAAATCAATACACCCAGTCCGGTTGTTGCCAGCATAGCGCTTCTTTTTGATTTGATTTTCGTCCCAGCCCATTTGCCGTAGGCCGCCGAGCCTCCGGATTTTGCCATGAGTACAATGATCATGCCGAGCAGTACGTCAAAAATTAAAATATTCAGATTCATACTGCTTTTCATAATATCAAAAAATGCTACAAAGGCATTCCATGGCTGAAAGCCTGTGTATAAAAGTGCGCCGAAGGCTACGCCGATAAACAGAGAGCTGTAGACCTCCTTTGTCACTAATGCCAGAATAATGGCCAGAAGCGGCGGCGCCAGAGACCACCACGTACCGATAAACATTGCGCCATCCATAAAATAACATCCTCCCCCTCAATAAGTAGGAATTCTATTTTAGCGGATTCTGTCGAAATATACAACAATACAATAAAAAAGAAGCCGTCCGTTTTCGGACAGCTCCTTGAAAAAAATCGGTTCTTAGCAAACACCCTGTGCCAGCATAGCGTCGGCAACCTTCTTGAATCCGGCAATGTTTGCACCGGCAACAAAGTCATCCTCTACGCCGTAAGCTTTTGCTGCGTCGTCGATATTGTGGAAGATGTTTACCATAATACCGCGGAGTTTTTCATCGACTTCTTCGAAGCTCCAGCTTAAACGCATGCTGTTTTGAGACATTTCCAGTGCGGAAGTGGCAACGCCGCCGGCATTGGAAGCTTTTCCAGGAACAAAGTAGATTTTATTGGTCTGCAGATATTCGGTAGCTTCCAGAGTTGTAGGCATATTAGCGCCTTCGGCAACAACCTTGCAGCCGTTGGCAACAAGGGCCTTGGCGTCATCGAGATGAAGCTCGTTCTGTGTTGCGCATGGAAGGGCAACATCGCAAGGAACGGTCCATACGCCTGTACCTTCATGGTATACAGCTTCCGGATGCTTTTCAACATATTCTTTGATACGTCCGCGGCGTACTTCTTTGATATCTTTAACAAGATCAAGGTCGATACCGTTTGCATCGTAAATCCAGCCGTTAGAATCACTGAGAGTAACAACTTTAGCGCCGAGCTGAGTTGCCTTTTCGGTAGCGTAAATAGCTACGTTTCCAGCGCCGGACACAGCAACTGTTTTGCCTTCCAATGTATCGCCTTTGCAGCTTAATAATTCATCGACAAGGTAAACAAGACCGTAGCCGGTAGCTTCTGTACGGGCCAGGGAGCCGCCGTAGGTCAGGCCTTTACCGGTAAGAACACCTTCGGAGAGGTTGCGGATACGTTTATACTGTCCATAGAGGAAACCAATTTCACGTCCGCCGACACCGATATCACCGGCAGGAACATCTGTATCAGCACCGATATGACGGCACAATTCAGTCATAAAGCTCTGGCAGAAAGCCATAACTTCGCGGTCGGATTTTCCTTTTGGATCGAAGTCGGAACCGCCTTTGCCACCGCCGATAGGAAGTCCAGTCAGAGAATTCTTGAAAATCTGTTCAAAGCCAAGGAATTTGATGATGCTCAGGTTTACGGATGGATGGAAACGAAGTCCGCCCTTGTACGGTCCGATGGCGCTGTTAAACTGTACGCGATAACCACGGTTTACCTGAACTTTACCGTTATCGTCAACCCATGGGACACGGAACATAACAATGCGTTCTGGTTCGACGATACGTTCCAGAAGAGATGCGTCCTGGTATTTTGGTTCATTGTCTACAACCAGTTTCAGGGAATTCATAACTTCTGTAACAGCCTGGATAAATTCCGGTTCATTTGGATTTTTCTTGATAACATTTTCAATGATGCTGTCAGTATAAGACATAAATTTTTTCCTCCTTGAATAAGTATGTGCGAACTGCTGGTGCAATTTTAGTGCAATTATAGTATAGTTTTTTTGGAAATTCAATACTTTAATGGAATAGAATTGAAAAAAATGTAAAACAAAGTATTAAAAAATACATCGTGTAGCGGTTCGTATTGAAAAGTCGAAATTTGCGAAAAATTTTCCTTTATTTATTGATTTTTTCGTGTATAATAAAAGTATCTGTGAGCGCATCTAATCTTAATTTTCCCAGAAAATTGCAATGATATGTACATAATTTTTAAGGAGGAAGTTTGAAACTAAGAGATAGCGGATAGAGTATAAATTTGAGCATTACAAATAAG
>ENA-ORNG01000303-ORNG01000303.1-human-gut-metagenome-genome-assembly--contig:-NODE-303-length-46756-cov-15.632342_pt1 | contig 46756 bp, 36 predicted proteins | sample MGYA00242113_ERZ509018 | MGnify/ENA primary metagenome ERZ509018 (study PRJEB26280, sample SAMEA2338711) | human gut metagenome | biome: human gut; feature: human-associated habitat; material: faeces... | reverse complement strand
AGGTGCAGCAGGAGTATCTGAAAGTCTACGAGCGTCGCAAAGCCCGTCTTCAGGAACAGATCGACGCTTTGCAGGCAAAAGCCGAGGCCGAGGAGATGGCGGTTTCGATGCAGGAGGCACCGGATGCCGAACCGGAGATGCCCGAGCTGCTGCCGGACGAGACGCCCGCCTGGGGCTTTCACCGTAGCGGACTATATCTTTGATTTTTAAGCTCTTGTAAACCTTGAAAAATCGTACCGTAACGAATTAGTAACGATTTATAGGAACGCTTGTTGTCAGTGTCAGGCATTCGTTTGTCAGCCGTTTTCTGATGCCACAAAGATAGAGTATTCCTTTTTATTTTCCAAACGTTTGATTATTAAACCATTAAAAAAAGCTCCCCAGTGCAAGGGGCGAACCTATATATATAGATAGGTTTGCCCCTTGCACCGGGCGGACGTTGCCCTCTTTATTCAATAAGCATGTTGATATTGAATATGTGGGCTATTTAGAGATGATAAAACGCTCACCGGTTTGGCGCAATCACCATTTTATTTAATCTGGAATACATAAAAATCATGGTGTACTACACGTGTACTATACCTTCCAACTCTTTTTATTGTTCTTCTTTTGCGGCAAACACAGAAAATTAAGTTTGTTATGGAAGTTATTACAATTGAAAGTGAAGCGTATAAATCGCTTGTGAGCAAGATTGAAAAGATCGCCGGGTATGTAGCCGAAGCACAATTGCCTTCAGAAGAAAAAAAGGAGGCTTGGCTGGACAGCAACCAACTGGCGGAAGCGTTGGGCATCAGTACACGTACATTGCAACGCCTGAGAGATGAAAACCTGATCAGCTATTCCATGCTGCGTGGTCGGTGTATGTATAAGCTGTCAGAGGTCGAACGTTGTCTGGAAGAGCGTACCATCCGATGTAAACCCCAAACATTGGAGGATTTTCGCAAGAACTACTTAATGAGAACCGGCAATGATAAGAAAGGATGATATATTGAGAATGACGGAAAAGGGTGTTTCCGTATTCCGCTATTACCTGCCGGTGGACTTCAAGGTGGGAAAGAACTTCCTGAATCCTTTTTATAAGGATACGAAGGCTTCGTGCAATATTTATTATGAACGTAAGGCCGGCGTGTTTAAAATGAAGGATTTCGGGAATGAGGATTATTCGGGGGACTGCTTTGAGCTGGTGGGCAGGCTGAACGGCCTTAGCTGCCAGGAGCCTAAAGAGTTTATCGAGATCATGGAGATAATAAACCGTGACCTGCATTTGGGGTTGTCCTCACATGAGGAATATCATGTGAGCCATAGCAAAGTGCCCCAAAAGAACGAAGTGGTATCGGAAGAGCCGAAAATGAAAAGTGTCCGGCCTTATACTGTCGTGCAAAAGCCCTTTACGGCTGCGGAACTTGCTTTCTGGGGTAAATCGGGTATCGGGGAAAATGTTCTGAAGGCATACCGGACGGTATCGCTAAAGAAGTTCAGCAGTGAGAATCAGGAAAGGAAGCCTTTTTCCTGCATGACAAGCGTCGATGAACCGATGTTCGGGTATATGGGCAAACAGCATATCAAGGTGTACCGTCCGTGTTCACAAATGCGCTTCCTGTATGCCGGTGATTTTGGCGATAACTATTGTTTCGGGCTGGAACAGCTGCCGGCAAAGGGGGATCTGCTCTTTATCACAGGCGGGGAAAAGGACGTGATGAGCTTGGCGGCTCACGGCTTCCATGCGATCTGTTTCAACTCGGAAACGGCCTTTATCCCTGTGACTGTCATACACCGGCTCTCGTTCCGGTTCAAACATATCATCCTCCTCTATGATGTGGATAGTACCGGACTGAAAAGCTCGGCGAAGCGTGAAGAGGAACTGAAAGAGTACGGAGTTAAACGGTTGTTGCTCCCGCTTGCCGGTACAAAGATGGAGAAGGATGTATCGGACTATTTTATGCTGGGGAACAGCCGTGAGGACTTGATCAAACTTTTTCTGGACTATCTGGAAACTTTATACAGTGAAACCATGTCGGCATTAAAATCCTGCGAGGTGGATTTCAACAACCCTCCTCCCATCGCACAAATGATCGTGTCGGTGAATGACGTGCCTCTCGGAACTCAAGGCAACCTGCTTTGTGTCACTGGCGGAGAAGGCACGGGGAAAAGTAACTATGTGGCGGCGTTGATTGCCGGTGCTATCCGCCCCTTCGGGACGGATGTGGATGCGCTGGGCGTTACGCTCCACGAAAACAGCAAGAACAAGGCGGTACTGTTCTATGACACGGAACAAAGTGAGGTACAGCTATATAAAAATATCAGCAACCTGTTGCGGCGTTGCGGACGTGAGGCGATGCCGGAATGGTTCAAGGCATATTGTCTTACGGGGATGAGCCGGAAAGAACGTCTGCTTTCCATTATCCAGAGCTTGGACAAATACCATTATCAATATGGCGGTGTCCATCTGGTGGTGATAGACGGGATTGCGGATTTGATAAAATGTGCCAACGATGAAGCGGAGAGCATAGCCGTCGTGGAAGAACTGTATCGACTGGCCGGTATCTATAAGACGTGTATCGTTACGGTATTGCATTTCATCCCCAATGGATTGAAACTGAGGGGACATCTGGGAAGCGAGTTGCAGCGGAAGGCTGCGGCGATTCTTTCCATAGAGAAGGACAGCGATCCGGCCGTATCGGTGGTGAAGGCTCTGAAAGTAAGGGATGGAAGTCCATTGGACGTACCTATCATGCAGTTCTCGTGGGACAAGGAAAAGGCCATGCATGTTTATCTGGGTGAAAAACCGAACGAGGAAAAAGACAAGCGCAAAGAGGATGAGCTTGTAGCGGTAGCCAAAGAGGTGTTCAGCCGAAAGCGTTTTGTTACCTACGTGGAGCTTGCGGAAGAAATCCAGTCGATACTGGAGGTGAAGGAGCGTACAGCGAAAAGCTACATCAAGTTCATGCGTGAGAAAGAAATCATTCTGAAATCATCCGATAACCAGAGCTATTATGTTATCGGGAACTTTTAAGGAGGAAAGCGTATGTTAGTAGATAAAACGGAATTTGAAGCATGGATGGAACGTATCATGGGTGAACTGTACCGCATCTCCCGGAAGCTGGACAAGGCGGAGACGAGGGAAAAGCATCTGAACTACCTGAACGGAGAACGCCTGTACGATAATCAGGAAGTATGCCTGTTGCTGCGCATCAGCAAACGCACGTTGCAGCGATACCGGAATAACGGGGTGTTGAAGTTCTATTCGATATATCACAAGACATATTACAAGGAATCAGACTTACACGAATTCATTCGTAATAACTTCGACGAGAACGAGATAAAGCGGCAGGCACGTGAGGATAAGCTGTCCGAGAGCTATCCGCTGCCGGAGGAATAAGTCTATGTTTTTGCTTTGTATCGATGAAACTACTGCCGTGAGGCAGGAAATCCCCAACTGCGTATTGATGTTTGTCATAGTAATGGCTTCATACAGTTGTGAAACAGGATGAAGTTTCTTTTCGAATGGTGATATCCCAAAGGACGGCGGTCCGGAGGGGTATCATTTTTTATGTATGTACCTAAAAACATTCCAGTTTAGTGGCGTAAAAACTGGAATATAAAAAGTTAATTTCCTCAATACCTATAGTATCTATCATGATTCTACAAAAAAGAAAAATACATTCATAAGAAGAATCCAAAGGTTTTTCCTAATTTTGCAATTATGAATATAAATTGGTCTGAAATAAATCCTTATGAGAACGAGCTGCCTACTAACTACGCAGATAGAATAGGCAGGTTATATACTGATACTGTCACTGCTGCTTTTAAGAAAAGTAACGGTCAGTTTTTCACACCTGTATCTATCGCTTATTTTATGGGTAAACAAATAAGTGTGAATAAGGATTCTATCTCTGTATTGGATCCGGGATGTGGAACCGCCATATTATCATGTGCCGTGATTGAGAATTTAGTTTTGCAGTCAAAAGTAAAACGGATAGAGTTGGTTACATACGAAACTGATGAAAACCTTATACCGGGATTACAAAAAGTTTTGGAATATATAACAATATGGGGGATGCGCCATAATGTCCGGATTGATTGTCGTTCATATGGTGAGGACTTTATTTTGTCCAATTATTCAGTATTATATTCTGATACGATTTATGGCAGGGCTGAGAGTTTGCAGAAATATGATTTGATCATATCCAATCCTCCCTATTTCAAACTTTCCAAAGAGGACAAACGGGTGAAAGCGGCTCAATGTATTATAGATGGACAGCCCAATATATATTCTATATTTATGGCTATATCAGCTTTATTGCTTGCAGAACAAGGTCAGATGATTTATATAACCCCAAGAAGTTTTACTTCGGGAAGGTATTTCCGTTTGTTCCGTAGTTTTCTGTTTAAGCATGTACAGATAGATTTTGTCCACCTTTTCAATACCCGGAAAGATACGTTTTCCAAAGATAATGTGCTTCAGGAAACAATTATAATGAAATGTTCCCCTAAAAAGGAAATAGATTATAATGTCGTTTTATCCTATAGTGAGGGACTTTCTGACTTGGCTACCCCTACAATCAAAGAAGTACAGCGGAAAGAAATCATTGACCTTACTTCAAAAGAATTGATATTGCATTTGCCGGTCAGCCTTGAAGACGAGAAAATCATTAAGTTGTTCAAATCATGGGATGGCAACTTGAATAAATATCATATTCAAATTTCCACCGGTCCAGTTGTGGCTTTTCGTTCAAAGGAACAATTATGTGAAACTTCAGAGGAGGGAACCACAGCCCTATATTGGTTGCATAACGTAGTAAAGATGTTGGCTGATCATCCTGTTATAAAGGAAGGAAAACCTCAATTCATCCGTATAAATGAAATGTCTATATCCACTTTGTTACCTAACAAGAATTATGTTCTGTTACGACGTTTCAGCTCCAAAGATGATAATAGCCGGTTAATTGCCGCACCTTATTTTGGAAACATGACTTCTTGCGCATATGTAGGAATCGAAAACAAACTGAACTATATTTATCGTCCTAAAGGACATTTGAACCGTATGGAAGTAATGGGGATAGCCGCTTTATTGAATAGTGACTTGTTCGATAATTATTTCAGGACATTCAATGGAAATGTAAATGTCAGTGCTACGGAACTAAGGGAGATGCCCATGCCTCCCCTTGAAGTTATTGAGCGTATCGGAAAAGACTTGATTGCCATGAATGATTATTCTATGGCGAACGTAAATCAGATTGTAAACAAATATTTTATGTAATATGAGCAAAATAAGTGATGCACAAAATATATTGTTGGTGTTAGGCTTGCCTACGGCACAACAGAATGAAATATCTGCTCTGACTTTACTTGCATTATGCGGATTAAAGGAGCAAGACAACTGGACGGATGCCACTCGCAATAGCTTAAAAATAAGCAAGGATATTATGGCATTTGTCAATGAGAACTATAAAAAAGAGCAGCCGTATGCCCCCAATACACGGGAAACTTTCAGACGGCAGGTACTTCATCAGTTCTTGCAGGCACGTATCGTAGATTATAACCCAGATAATCCTGCTTTACCGGTGAACAGTCCAAACGCCCATTACAAATTGACAAAAGAAGCCTATGAAACAATAAAATCATACAATACCCAAGAATGGGAAATAAAAGCCCAAAACTTTAATGATGCGGTAGGGCGATTGATTGAAGAGTATGAGAAAAGCCGTGAGATGGAAATGATACCGGTTACTATTGAAGGTAAGGAATTTAAACTGTCTCCGGGCAAGCATAATGAAGTACAAGCAGCGGTCATTAACGAGTTTGCACCCCGTTTTGCAGCTGGCGCAAAAGTCCTTTATATTGGTGATACTGCCAATAAAGACCTTTATTGTAACAAGGAACTTTTAAAAGAAATAGGTATCCCAATTACAGAACACAGCAAACTACCAGATATTGTTATTTACGACAGTAATAAAGAATGGCTATTCTTAATTGAAGTGGTTACTTCGCATGGACCGGTATCTCCCAAGCGTGTAATCGAACTGGAAGATTTCATGAAAGAATGCAAAGCGGGGAAAGTATATGTTACTGCTTTTCCTGATAGATCAGAGTTCAAGAAACATGTGGCTGATATTGCATGGGAAACCGAAGTTTGGATAGCGGAGAATCCAGACCATATGATTCATTTTAATGGAGATAGGTTTATAGGGCCAAGATAGTAGTTATTTATGTGGATAATGTAAAAAGTCTTATTGAGTAATATAGATAAATTGTTTGTAATGAATAATGCTGTTGTTATAGTAGATTTTGATAACTATTTTCAAAAAGATATAAATGAATATAGCAAAGAGCAAATTGAGTCTTTGTTTCTTAAAATAATAGACTATATTAGTATACATAATGATGTGATGCAAATAAACTTTCGATTATATGGAGGATGGTATCAAGATGATGATTTAACAAATCGAGCTTCGGTAGTATTTCAGAAAATTTCTGATATTGATATATTCCCTTATATTATAAATCAGAATAAAAGAATTTTTGGAGATATCCAAATTGTATATAATTTGTATGGCATAGATTATATATGGCATAATACTTATAGAGAAAAAAAAGGAATACCACGTTTACGGATAAATCATACAGCAAAGGGCGATAAATGCGATTCTCGGAAAAACATATGTCCTGTTCATATTTTATCAAAATTCACAAGAAATAAAGATAAAATTTGCCTAAATGAAGGCTGTATGACAAAACATTCTGATATATTTTTTCAAAGAGAACAGAAAATGGTTGACACAATGATTGCTTGTGACTTGCTTTCATATTGTGAGGAAAGTTCAACAAATTGTTTATATCTAATTTCTGATGATATGGATCATTTCCCTGCATTAGCATTATGCCATAAAAAAAAGGAAGAGCTTCCTATATTTGTAGGAATAAAAAATGTACAAAACATAGTAAGTTATAGTTCTATATTAGAAAATTTTAATATTAAAATTTTTCAACTATCATGAAGACTTTCGAATTAATAATAAAAGAAATATCATCATTTGCAGATGATGAAAATGATGTTATCTTTGAACGAGACGGTAGTGTGGCCTTTGAACGACAAGGTCAAATGATGGAATTTAAGCTCTCGCAAAATGAAGATGACGCAATTTGGGTAGAATACAATAATAATCGATTACCGTATAAAAAATTTTTAGCAAAAGAATTAGCCAGGTTGGATATTTTGGCAAATAAAATATTGCAAAGAAAAAGCAAGGAAAAAGAGTATGTTGATCCTATAGCTACACTTATAACAACAAATAAAAAAAGTGAAGGAAAAGCTTTGGAAATTCTAACAAAAGAATGTACAGATAGACTCTTTGCTGGAACTAAAATTAGTTTTGTAACAGCAGATGCAGGGCATGGAAAAACGGCATTACTTAGAGAATTTCAATATGAGCAAGCCCAAAAATATGTAGAAGGAAAGTCTAATTTTTTATTTTGGCATATAAATTTACATGGAAGAGATTTAGTTCGGTTAAATGAAGCAATAATGTACGAATTAGGAGAGTTGAGATTTTCTGGACTTTATTACTCTTCTATCATTACATTAATGAGAAGGAATCTTATCATTTTAGGAATTGATGGTTTTGATGAATTAGCAGCGGAGGTTGGTGGAGAAACAGCACTAGGCTCTTTAAAAGACCTTGTAACTAAGATGAATGGTACTGGAACTCTTATTGCAGCTTCTAGACGAACCTTTTTCAATACTCAAGACTATTTGAAAAGAACAGGGATCTTAAAGAAAAGTGTTGCTCTTGATTGTGAATTTGATGAAATTAAGATACATAATTGGAGAAGAAGTCAATGCGAGGAATATTTAACAAAATATGCATATAATAGCACGCAAGAATTTAACAGTTTGGTGGATATATTAAAATCGGAAAATCATCCCCTTTTAGAAAGACCCTATCTGTTTACAAAAGTAGTTAATTACTCATTTGAAGATGAAAAAACGCCTTCTGAATTTGTTGCTCGAGGTGGAAATTCATTAACAGGTATTAATGATGTTATAGAGGCATTTGTTAGAAGAGAAGTTATAAAATGGAAAGATACTGATAAAGAAACAGGAAGACCATATCTTACATTTAATCAGCATATAAGGCTATTATCTGAAATAGCTTATGAAATGTGGAGTAACCAAAAAGATATTATTTCAATCGAATCCATGCAATTTATATTGACGATTTTGTTTGAAGATTGGAAAATAGAGTCTAGAATACAGCCTTTAATTATTAGGATGATAGAGTCTTATGCTCTATTAGTTCCTGTTGAAAATAAAGATTGGTACAGAAAATTTGACCATGAAGAATTTAAGCACTTCTTTGTAGCAAGATCATTTGAACAAATTTTGCATGATGCGGTAGCCGATAATAATTTTTCAAAAGCAAGTAATTTCCTGTATTTAGCACAACTTCCAGACTCTGTAGCACAATATTTATCTAAACGAATAAATAAAGAAAGCGTGTTGCCTATTGTAAAGGGATTAATTTCTGTAAAAAAGAAGGAATGGAAACCAACCTATTTGCAACCTAATATTGGAACATTGCTTCCATATATTCTAGACGATTACGAACCAGAAGGCTTATTAGAAATCGGAGAAAAAATCACATTCTCTAGCTTAATTTTTGAAAATAAATTTTTATGTAATATTACATTTAAAAATTGTATGTTCATTAATATAAGTTTTCGCAAGACGATATTAAAAAATGTCACATTTGATTCGTGTTCTTTTACTGATATTCGTTTTTACGAAAATTCCGAAAATATGTTTACGGATGTCAGAATAAAACCTAACTGTACCATTAATATGGTAACTTCTATAACTGAAGACGAAGAGTATTTTTCCGAATATTCTCCATATAATATTATTCAGCAATTAAAGAATAAGCAAATAATATATGAAGAAGATAAAACAACTGTAGTTAATGAAGTTGTAGTTCATAATTCAGAATTTAGAAAATGTGTAAAACGTTTTTTAAATAAATATATAAAATCAACTTATCAATATGAGTCAAATATAAAAGAAGATCCTATTTATAATTCCAAAAATTTTGATCTTATAATAAATGAAATCATTCCACTATTGATAAAGTATGATATAATAGAAGAGAAGAGTAATAAAAATACACTACAAGCATCAACTAAGGCATGGGTATTAAAAAAATACGATTTAGCAGAGATATTTAAAGCTGAAGAAGATACAAAAGCTGAATTATATAAATTTTGGAACGAAGTCAATTGTTGTAAAAAATGAAAATATTTTTTTCGAAGTATATTATTTGATATAATGTCATTTCACAGCTCTTGTGAGAAATATGATAGTTCGATTAATTAAAGAAGCTCCGATTATAATAGATAATAACGGTGCTAAATATTTTGTAGAGAAGAAAGCAAATCTTAAACTTGAAGGCAAGAAAGATTTATGAAGAGTTTAAATCCATTACTGCATTTACAATGCAATAATGATATCTATGATTTTGTGCTATTGAATGTCTTAATTATATTATATTCTTGAATTTATTAGGACTTTGACATTAGCTCTAAATTTTAGCTATACAAAAACTTAAACCCCACTCTGCTGCTTCGTGGAAGCTGGCAGGGTGGGGCTGTTTTATGGCTGCGGTTACAGAGGCTATAACTTCAGCTTGGGTTTGGGCTTTTCGGACTGGTCAGGAGCGGGATCGTCTTTGTTACCGGGCTTGGGGATGCTTCCGATGATGAGCTTGCCGCCGAGTGCTCCCATCGCCTCTTTGATGCTGATGCTTTTGGGCATTTCGCTTACTTTGGGCGGGGTGCGCTGCTTGTCGGTGAGGAAGTCGGGCATCCGGTGGACATAAGGCTCGGCAGGGGGCGTGCCCGGTGTGGGGAGAGTGTCCGACGAGGGAGTACCGAGTGGAGTATCGGCAGCGGGTATGCCGATAGCGGCGGGGGCGTTATTTTGTCCGTCGGACGTTATCGGCTGGGAGGGCACGACTTCGATCACGCCGTCGGTGCTCTTTTCCTGCGCATCCACAGATTTGAGGGAGAGCAGGATCTTGCGGTCGAGGGCGGCAAGGTCGGCTTTGAGCTGCTTCAGTTCGTTTTCCTTTTTCCAGACTTCCCCGACAACCTGTTCCAAGACGGGGAGTTCCTTCTCAATGGCTTCGTTGTCCCTCGTGTATTTCTCTATCAGGCGGGGGATGCTGTCGAAGGCGTTGATGAAGTTCTGGCAGGCGGTTTTCGGGTCGACTGCCAAGCGGCCGTTGTTGTAATTGTAGAGGAAGTTGCCCTCGCCACGCACGAAGAAACGGTTCTCGCAGAAGTCCAGACCGTCCTTGACGGTGGTGTCGGTCTTGACAAGGATGTCGAAACCGTAGAGCGAACCGATGACCTTCGGCTGGCCATGCGTGCGTTCCCTGTCCTCTATCTCGTGGAGCTTGGCGGCAATCGCTTTCGGATCATCGCTTGCCACGCCGTCAATCTTCAAGGGGTTGAGCTTGTTGCCCTCCTTGTCGTACCGCATACGGCTCTCGATGGCGGTCTTGTCTTTCTTGACACGGGCGATGATGTCATCGTTGCTTGCCCGGTTCGCCAAGAAGGTTTCCAGCTTGATGCGTGATTCCCCTTTGCCCCGTTGGAAGGCTTTGCGCTCGCCTTCCATGCCGGCAATCCGTTTCTCCAATCGTGCCTTGTCGAGCAGGTCGGTATTCCCGGAGAGCACTGCCACGTACTCGGAGAAGGGTATGCCTCCCTTCTCGTCCATGCCTCCCTCGTCGATGGTGCGGCAACCCATGTTGTTCTGCTTGAGCTGGGTGATGAAAAGCTGCTTGTTGTAGAGCAGGTTGAACTTATAGCTGTCAAGCGACTTCTCCACGGCATAGATGATCACGTCCACCTTGTTGTCCGCATAGAGCTTGGCTACCTCGTTGCCCTTGCGGATACCCCGGCCGTCCCGCTGCTGCAAGTCCGAAGGTCGCCACGGTGCGTCGAGGTGATGGATGGCGACGCATCGTTTCTGGGCGTTGACTCCCGTGCCCAGCATTTCAGTAGAGCCGAAGAGGACACGTATCTTTCCCTCGTTCATCGCCTCGATCATGGCTTTGCGCTTTTTCTCGGTCTTGGCTTCCTGAATGAAACGTATCTGATCTTCGGGGATGCCGTGCTCCTCCACCAGCTTGCGCTTGATCTCGCTGTACGGATTCCATTGGTCGGGCTTGTAGGTTCCCAAGTCCGAAAAGACGAACTGCGTGCCTTTATGCCCGGCATATTTATTGTAATACTCCGCAATCATATCGGCGCAATGGGTGGCTTTGTTGTCTTTATCGTCACCGTAGGACAGCGGGTCGATGAGCCGCATGTCGAGTGACATCTTCCGGGCATAGTCGGTGGCGATGAGCATCTTCGCCTTCTCCTCCTTCTCGTTCAGGGGCGGGCGTCCCAATACGGTGGCATTGCCGGTCTTGGCGAACTCGATGAGCTTTCGTATGAACTCCTGCTGGTCGGGTGTCGGAGGTATGTTGTGCAGTATCTCGTTCTTCTTCGGACGGTCGATGCCGATGTCGGCTGCGGTACGGAAGTCGGTAATCTCGGAATAGAACGAGGCAAGTTCCGGAACCTTGATGAAGTAACGGAAACGCTCTTTCTGCACGACCTCGTTGGTGACGGAGAACTCGTAATCGACGGACTTCCGGGCGAACACCGCCGCCCATGCGTCAAAGGAGTTGATCCCCTGACGTTCCAACTCTTTGGGACGAAGATACTTGAACAACAGGTATAGTTCGGTCAACGAGTTGGATATGGTGGTTCCAGACAGGAAGGTGGCTCCTAAGTCCTTACCGGTGCGCTGCTGGATGGTACGCAGGGCGAACAGCATGTTGAGCGCACGCTGGCTACCCTCGCTGTTGCCCAGACCAGCCACACGGTCGTGGCGGGTGGTGAACGTCAGGTTCTTGAACCGGTGCGATTCATCGACAAAGAGGTGGTCGATGCCCATGCGCTTGAAGTCCGCCACGTCATCCTTGCGGGTCTCGATCTCGTGAAGCAGCTCTTTCAACTTGACCTCAAGGTTCATCTTGCGCTTCTCCATGCCCTTGATCTGTGCGTTGCTCACTTCCTCCCCCTGCTGGTAGAGGACTTCGAGGTTCTCTTCCACGCTGTCCAGCTCTTGCTGCAAGATGTCACGCTGGATTTCAGGAGATTGCGGTATCATGCCGAACTGCTCGTGTGAGAGGATGATGGCGTCCCAGTCGTTGTTCTTCATCCGGTGGAAAATCTCGACACGGCGTTCCGGCGTGAAGTCCTCCTTGCCGGGATAGAGCACTTTGGCGTTTGGGTAGGCGGTGGCAAAGGTCTGGGCGATCTCGTGGATATTCGCTTTCAGGCCGGTGATAAGAGGCTTGTTCGCCAGTCCCAGACGTTTCATCTCGTAGGCGGCACAGCACATGATGAGCGTCTTGCCGCCTCCCACCTCGTGATCAGCGATCCCCCCTCCGTTCTGTTTGAGCATCCAGATACAGTCCTTCTGGCTGGGATACAGGTCAGGAATGCCCAACCCCTTGAGGTCGAGGTCGGGAAAATTCTGGTGCGATCCGTCGTACTTGGGACGGACGAAACAGTTGAACTTGCGGTTATACATGTCCGCCATTTTCCGCTTGAACTCCGGCGACTGTTCCATGAGCCAGTCTGAGAAGCCGTTACGGATCTCGTCAATCTTACTGTTGGCAAGCAAGGTAATCTCCGGGTCACGTATCTTCATTTCTTTGCCCGCCTTGTCCAATACGGTCTTGGTGATGTTGGGCGTGGTGTTGTGGATGGCATGGCGCATGAGGGCAATGCCGTTGAAGATGCGGCTCTCCGAACGCACCGAATACTGGTTCATGATGCGTGGAGAGGTCATGTCGGCCTTGATGCTGTACTCGTCATTGCTGGCGGTATAGCGAACGGACACGTCCGTGTCGAACAACCATGAGGCATAGCGGCTGTACACTCCCGCCGGTATCCAACGCTCACCGAAATTGAAGTCCAGATCCTCGAAAGGTATGGGTGTGGGAAGCGACTGCCGCAGGGCTTCGAGAGAAATACGTGCCTCGCCGTTGTCGGGATGCGACTGCAAATAGTCCTCGATATGTTCGGCCTTCGCCATGACGTTGCCGGAAATAAAACGCTCGGCAATCTCGTAGTTCTTCGAGAGGGGATTGTAAAATATCCGTCCACGCAGTTCCTCCAACAGGTCAGATTGCGATTTATCGGTCAGGGACTCCATGTACGCCATATCCACGTTGCCGTATTTGTTGAGTGAGGCGGTAAGCGCCTCGTGTACGTCGTCGGTATGGGTGATCTCGTTGATGTTGTACGAAACGGGATGGTCGAAGATGTCCGCCTTGACCGCTTGGCCGTCGATGTAATGCTCCAATGACAAAATCTCACGGTTGCCCGCATCCATACGGAACAGGTCGATGTTTTTCTTGTCGTTCAGGTTGCCGAACTGACGGATGAAATCATCGTAAAGGGTGTTGAGCATGGTGCGCAACGCCGGATTCCCGGTATGAGTAGCGGCCTCGTTCTCGTACAGGTGATGGTAGGTATCACGTATCTCTATGTAGAGCGACGCACGGCGGCGTTGGCGTTCGGGCAGTTCCAACGGGTTGAATACCGGTGCGCCCTCGCCGACGGCGGAAAGGTAACCTATCTGTCCGTCGTCATACGCAAGGGAGCCGTTACGGTGATGCTCCAGCAGACCGGCCGGATAAGGACGGGGCTTCATGCGTTCTTGTCGGGCGGCTTCTTCCTCCTGCCGGCGACGTACCTGTTTCAGTCGTTCCTGCTCCTGCCGTTCTTTTTCTTGGGGAGTCGGTTCAGCTGGGGCGGTCTGTATGGTGGAATCTTGTTCCAACGGAGGCATATCGAAAAGGGACAGCTGCCCGGAGTCCTCCTTCTTGCGCCTTGTTTTCCTTTTCCTGACTTGTGAACGTTCCTCTTGGGTGAAGCCGAAAAGGTCGTATAGGGACATGATCGGCTCCGGCGTGGTCTTTTCGGTGGTTTGTCGAGCACCTGCTGATGGTTGCTCCGGCGTGACAGCCCGACGATCCACCTGTACCGTCTGTTGATTTATGGAAGAGGTATGCCCGTCCATGTTCGCTGATTGATTGAGTTCCTGCACTTGTGCGATGCGTTGCCGCATGGTTTCTGCCGGAAGGTTCACCAAATCACGTAATTCCTGTACAGGTGAATGGCGGAGATACAAGTCCAAGTCGAGCTGTTCCGAGAGATTGCGATCAAGGAAATACTTCATGTCGGCGGCGATGGCTTCCATGCCCCCGTCATGCAGGTAGATGCGTGCCGGCTTACCATAGGGGTCGGTACCGACATGCCCACGTGTATGCACAATAGCGGCGGTACGCTCGAAATACTCGTTCTGTGTCGTCCCGTCGGCCTGCGTGCCTACTTCTACGAAAGCGTGTTCGAGCGGGGTGTACTCCCTTTGGGAAAGCGTATCCTTCTGTAAAAGGATCAGGTCGCTGCCCACCTCCGTACCGGCATAGTCACTAAAGAGGTTGTTGGGCAAGCGGACAGCCGAGAGCAGCCGGGACCGGTTCATCAAGTATTGCCTTATGGGATGAGCCATAGCGGAGTTCATCACCCCCTGCGAGGTGATGAAAGCAAGGACACCTCCCTCACGGACAGCGTCCAGTCCTTTGACAAAGAAATAGTTGTGCAGTGTGTTCAGCGCAAAGCGTCTGGCCGTACCGTTGTCGAAGGAGGGATCGAAAATACGTATGTCACCGAAAGGGATGTTGCTGCTCACCACGTCGAAATAGCCGTTGCGGTGCGGGGGAAGTTCCTCGAAGCCCTTGATATTGACCTGCGCTTCGGGATAAAGCCGGGAAAGAATGCGGCCGGTCAGCAAATCCTTTTCATAGGCGACCATTTCCGGCGAGTTGCCGGATGCGGAGTAGCATTGCGGTTGGAAGGCTGAAACAAAATTGCCGGTTCCCGATGAAGGATCGAGGAAACGGCCGGGCGATACCCCGTGTTCACCCAAAGAAGAAGCAATGGCGTCGATAATGGCCGGCGGCGTGTAGAAGGCGGTGAAGGTGGATGCCTTCACGCTTTCCACCAACCGCTTGTACTCACGTTCGTCAGCGGCTCCGTCACGCAGGACGTTGTGAAGTTCCGTAATCAGGGGGAACAGTTCACGGTCAGCCTGTGTCCAGCGGAGTATGTCGGTGAGTTTCCCGAAAGGAGAAAGAACCGCCTTGATCCCTCCGAACCCGGAGTAGGCGGCGAGTATGCCCGCTTCCTCCGGGGTGGCGGTACGCTGTTCCTTCTCCAAACGGAACATCAGCCGGATTGCCTCTATATTGTCCCTGAGATGCGCCTTTTTATTATAAGCCATTCTCTTCCAACCAGATTGTAACCGTGTCGGTCAGTTCGTCATACAGCCGATCGAACTCCGGGCTGAACATGAAATCATCCGAGAGCGTATAGCCGGAGAAGACCTTCCGGCATTCGGGCAGCAACTGCAAGGCCACGTTGCGTGCGTTACCTTCGGGGATTTCGGCGGCGAACTCGTTCCAGAGGACGGTGATCAGCGTGTCCAAAGGTGAGAAATGCAACCCTTGAAAAAGCAGGTCGTTCGCCTGCTGTGCCGCATCGTCGTAGGTTAGGCCGGAACGGACGGCTGCGCTGAAGGCTTCGGCGGCATGGTTACTACGGGTGGCGACAAAAGACTCGTCATCCGCCAAATCCGGATGCGATTCACGCAGGAAAGACAACAGGGTAAGACGGTAATAAGATAATTCATCCGGCTCTTCCGCTACGGATACCGGCACGTTGGATTTATTCTGATTCATATAATTATCGGATTATTAAGTGATACAATTCGGTTTATTTCTTCCTGCCACCTTTCTTTTCCTGCGGTTTCCTGTCCGGAAAGGAATAGCCTACGGTAAAGTCAGGATGAAGCACCAGTGCGGCGTCGAAGCTCTTGCCCTCACGATTCTTGAAGCCTTTGACAAGAGAGGTACGACCTTTAGTCACCAGCTCAACGATCTGCTTATCGGTCAGTACCTTGCCTCCCTTGTTGCGAAACAGGGTGAAGTTGCAATCGACATCGGCACATTTGGCGACCTTATCAAAGAACAGGATGCGGCATTTTCGACACTTGGGACAGGTACATTGTTCCCCTGAAGGAGTCACATTGAGGGTGGTGGCCAGCAGTTCGGTCACGATCTGTGCGGTGTAGACCTCTATGTCCCGGTGGAAAGAGAGGGTATCGGCCTCTCCGGTTTCTATCCGGGCGAGGGTGTTCTCCCATGTCGCTGTCATTTCAACATCGGCAATCTTCTTGTCCTTTACCGTATCGTAAACCGCCAGCCCTTTTTCGGTAGGCACCAGATTTTTCTTATCCCGGCGTACATAGCCACGGGCAAACAATGTCTCGATGACGGCTGCACGGGTAGCCGGAGTGCCGATACCGACCTCCCGGATTCCGGCACGCAACTGTTCATCGCTGATCTCTTTGCCGCAATGCTCCATAGCGGAAAGTAGGGAACTCTCGGTATGCAGCGGTTTGGGCTTGGTCTGCTTTTCCACCGTTTCAGAAGCGAGCAGTGGCAGGGTTTCACCTGTTTGCAGCCCCGGCAACGTGGTCTCTTCCCCCTCTTCTTCCGGCTCGCCACGCACGGCACGCCAGCCGGCAGACTTGATGACCGTCCCTTTGAGGGTGAATATCCCACCGCCTGCGGACAAGGTCACGTCGGTCATTTCCTTGACGCAATGCGGGGAGAAGGCTTCGAGCAGGCGTGCGGCCACCATTTCATAGATCGCCTGCTCGTCTTTCGACAACCCTTCAGGCAGGTTCTCGGTGATGAGCAGCGCATGGTGGTCGGTGACTTTGGCATCATCGACCGAACGGCGGTTGAGCGGTGTGTCCCGTAGAACGGATGCGATGGTGGCGAAGCGTGGATATTGTTGCAAGAGCGTTATGCGTGAGGGGATTTCCTCGAAAACATCTTCGGATATATAACGGCTGCCGGTACGTGGATAACTTAGAACCTTCTTTTCATATAGGCTTTGCGCAAGCGTGAGCGTCTTGTCAGCGGAGAAATCCAGTTTGCTGTTGGCCTCTTTCTGCAAGGCGGTCAGGTCATAGAGCAATGGCGGTTCCTGAACAGTCTCCCTGCACTCTACGGAAGTGACAACGAGCTTACCTCCGTTCTCCACCTCACGGAACTTGGCGGTGGCTGAGTCAAGGTCATCGAAGCGGTCTTGTGACCATACGGAAAAGTCGATTCCGTCTTTGGCTGTCGAAACCTTTATCCGAAAATAGGTCCGGGGCTTGAACTGTTTATTCTCCCGGTAGCGAGAGCAGATCATTGCCAATGTGGGTGTCTGCACCCGTCCTAACGAAAACACCCCCTGTCCGGCGGCAAGGCTGAGAGCCTGAGAACTGTTGATGCCCACGAGCCAGTCCGCCTCGCTGCGGGCTTTGGCGGAGAGGTAAAGGTTGTCATAAAGACTTCCCTCCCTGAGATTCTGCAACCCCTCACGGATGGCCTTGTCGGTGAGCGAAGAGATCCACAAACGGGCAAAGGGCTTGGTACAACCAAGATAGTTGTACACGTAACGGAAGATCAACTCCCCCTCACGACCTGCGTCAGTGGCAACGATGATGGATTCGCACCTGTCGAACAGCTCCCGGATCACTCCCAACTGCCTGACGACGCCGGGATCATCCTTATAGACCTTGCCCTCCCGCACTTGACGGGGAATAAGTTTGAACTCCTGTGGCAATACGGGCAGATGTTCCCGGTGGAAGCCGGAGAAACCGTAGCATTCGGGCATGGCAAGCCCGACCAGATGACCGAATGCCCATGTCACGGCATACCCGTCCCCCATTAGATACCCGTCTTTCCGTTGGCGTGCGCCCACTATGGACGCTATGCCCTGTGCCACACTGGGCTTTTCAGCAATGATAACTTTCATATATATAATATTGTATAGTTCATGTGATGGTTAAATAGATACCCCTTTCTTATCGGCTTTCTGTACAGGGCGGTTCCGGCTGACGGTGTTTGCCGGTTTCGCGCCGTCCTGACGGACGGTCGTTTGCCGGGATTGTTCCTGTTTCTTGCTCTTATCCGGATTCCATTTGAAGAAATCCAACTTCGCCCGCTCGTGGTTGACACGGACGAAAGCGCTGAACAAGTTTCCCTCGTTGTCGGTCATGCCCTTGATGTAAGTTGCCTTGCCTTGCGCCAGTGATGCCCGCTGCTCTTCTGTAAGATCTTTCCCTTTCAGCCGTGTGGGGATTACCAACTCACGCTCCTGCTGCCGGTTCTGCTCCTGCCCTTGGGCAGCGGTCTGCCCCTGCCTGCGGGCGATTCCCTTGAAGTCATAGTCGAATCCGCCCTTGCACACATTGAACTGCAAGCGTGCGTCGTAGTGGCGTTGCTTTTTCTCCGACCACATGTTCTCGACAAGGACGGATTCGCCGCTTGTGATACGTTTTCTCTGCTCGTCGGTCAACGCCGTACCGTTCACCTCTGCCGGAATGGTTATCCCGCTGACCGGTACATGGTGGAGCTGGTTGGTCTTGGGATTGAGCGATACCAGACATGGCTCACGCACGCCCTCGGCCAGTTCGAGTTCCACCACGCACCCCGCATTGCCTTTTTCCTGTAGGTTCTGTTTCACTTCGGGGGTGAACTCTACATTAAAATACGGTGTATCCAGCTCCGGATAACGCTTGCAACACTCGATGTTATTCCGAAGCGTGCCATCGGGATTCTCCGTCAGCCGGATGCAGGCCGGAGTTTCAAACTCAATCCCCTCGAAAACGGTTTTCAGAGTAAGTACGGCGGATTCGTTGCCATTAAGCAACCGCCTGACGCCCAGTTCACCTAACGTTTCGGGTGTTACCCCCATGCGCTCCAGCTGTTGCCAGTCCACCTGTTCCATGCTCCAACGGGTGGATTGCTCCGTTCCGCTCCCGTCGGACTGCTGCTGTTCCTGCTGCCGGTTCTGTGTGAACTGTTCCGTATCAAGGCGGTATTCGTCCAATAAGGCAGCATTGCTTTCGGGTTGCTTGAACAAACCGACAAGCTCTTTGGCGGAGACCAGCAAGTCCATCGGAAGGTGATAGAAACGGAAGTCGGACGGTCGCTCGAACTGTCGTTTCATGTTGGAAAAGAACGCTTCGATGAGTGATTCGTTACGGTCTATCCGCATGAACTGATCCGAGGGCTTTGCCCCTACCAGCGGTCTGGTCTTGAGTCCCCCTTCAGGTTCGATACCCTCCACTACATGCGGGGTGTTGCCTTCGGCGGCGTTGGTCACCACCAATACCTCGTCTTTCAGGTCTTTCAGTTTTTTGTCCATAAAATAAAAGAATTTAGTTGTGATACAATCCAGTTAATTGCGGCACGAAAGTAGAGGTAAGAGACTATGACGCAAAGGAAAGAGAGGAATGGGGAATGAGTGGCTACGGGGGGGCGTGAAGTGGCCTGCCGGCAAGAAAGAATGACCTTCCGATGCAAAAAATTCAAGATAAAAAGCGTATCTTCGCAAAAAGAAACATAAAAGAGGATAACCCGATATGATTACCAACCGAGAAGAAGTAATAGACAAGGCATTCAAGGTGTTTTTGAGGATGAACTACGAGAAAGCAAGTATCAGCACGCTGGCGAAAGCCTGCGGAGTCGTAAAGACAGGGGTAGTATATTATTTCCCCCACAAACTCGACCTGTTCATGGCCGTAGCGGACAAGTACGCCATACAGATGCAGACCCCTGCCAACAAGTTTGCAGAACCGGCAGGAACCCTTGCGGAATTTATTAACCAGTATGTGGAGGGCGTGAAGACAGCCATGAACCGTATTGGCACGCAGGTGCAATGCTGTGCGGAGGACAATGACTGCTGCCCCAACTTCTACTACTTCCATTTCCTTTCCCAAGTGAGGATGTACTACCCCGGAGCTCGTAAAAAAATAGAGGATACATTCCAAAAGGAACATGAATTGTGGAAAAAGGTCATACAGAAAGCCAAGGAAAACGGTGAAATAAAGCAAGATACGGACGTGCAAAAGAGTGCTTCGCTGTTTCGTCAGGTATTCTTAGGGCTGTCTTACGAGCAATCATTCCTGAACGGTTTGAATGTAGAAGAATTGAAAGACAAATTCGATTATTTATACTCGCTCCTGAAAGCCTGATTTCCTTTTAGCAATCTTTAAAAGGGTTCGATAAAAATATTTTTTTGAACAGCCGTTCAAATTTCAAATACTTTGCTTTATCTTTGAGGCATGAAACAACTGCCATAGATATGGACAAAGTAAAAAAACAACGGTCTAACATCGTCCTGTACAGGGAAAAAAGGGACGGTGAACACTACATACGGATAGAGTATGCAGGTGATCCGGCAATAGCCTTGTTGCTTACCCAAGAGAGTGATATACGAATGGCAGGCGACGGCTCTGCCTATATAGCGACTGCCACTTTCAGTTTGCCGGATTTCTACGACCGCTATTCTCCCTACGCCTACATTGATTACAGCCGGGTTTATGTTCGGCATCCCAAACCTAAAAGGGAATACACACTGCCGAAAGGCTACCTCGAACTGCTGGAACAAAAGCGTTACGGCTCCTCGACCGTGAAAACCAACCGTGCCTATTCCAACGACTTCATTGAATGCCACAAGGAACGGAACATTGACCGCCTGAAAGTGCCGGATGTCAATGATATAACAAGAATGTCAATCAAGAGCATACGAATCTTCTGTATATGGATGTATGTATTTTTGTCGGGAGTTCATTTATATGCTTCAAAAACAGCAGACTCCGTATATTTCCATGTGCAGTTGGACACGCTGGGAGGTCTCCGTGTCGGGCAGGTACTGAAATTGACGTATGCACTGACCAATTCCCAATTTGATTCAGTGTCTTCTCCAGTGTTCAACCATAGCATTGAAGTAGTAAGTGGTCCGAAGCCGCATAAAAGCGAGAGTTATGCTCTTGTAAACGGCGTGGGGCACAAGAGCCATGAAACCGGCTTCTACTATTTTGTACGGTTCAGGGAAAGCGGTGAGATTCAACTCCCTGTCGCATCCGTCAAAGTAGGGAATCAGATATATACCACATCGGAATGCCGAGTAACCATACATCCTTCCAAAGTGGATGTGAGCAAATTGAAGTGCAATTTGAAGGTGGAACAATTGAAAGGCGATTACGCAAAATACCGTGCCAGCCTGACTTGCAACGCCCGTCCCGATCAGAATCCTCCGCTGTTGTCCATTAACGGAAAAGTAACCCGACCCACAAGCAATTCCTATTCGGGTTCTGACGACAAGGAGGAATATGTTTACAACTATTACTTTTCCAGTGAAGGCTATGAAGTATCCTGCAAGGAACTGACTTTTGGCGGGATACCCTATTCCGTCAAGACAAAGAAGAACAAAATAGATGAAACGGACTTCCTTATTATAATATTGATTGTACTCGCATTGTTTGAGTTGATATGGTGGCTTGCCAGCAGACATCGGTATCGTCAGGAGCAAGAAGCTGCGCTTGCTGAATTTGTGTTGAAAAATAGAACTTTGCCTTTAAACACAAGCTGGGCATATACCCACTATGGTGTATCCCATACATTGCTGCTGTTCTCCGTGCTGAGTTTTTCCACTATTTGCGTAAAACTTTATGCAAGCGAGGTGTTCATTACCCTTTTTTTATGGAGTGGAATCCTGCTTGTGCCACTTGCTTATCTGTCCTATCGGAACCAGCGGCGCAAGCTGAACTTCGAGAGCACGCCAACCACATTAGACAAACAGGCGATTTACGATAAGATATGCAAACTGGCGGATTATTATGACTGGGACATTGACCATTGCGGGGACGATTGTATTGTGGCTCATACCAATCCTGCCATTTGGCATCTGACATGGGGAGAACAGATATTCATCGTATTCGATAAAGGTCAGGTATGGATTAATAGTGTGAACGACCTGAACAAGCGTACTTCTCCATTCTCGTTTGGTTATGCCAAACGCAACATTCGAAGAGTAAGAGAAGCATTGACACAAGGTGTAACTATTAGAGATTAAAAAATGTACCTATGGGGTGTTGTTTATCAAAGTAGCACACCTAACGATGGCTCTTATAAATACATTACCAACAAATAGCGTACATATATGAATGATGTAACAAAAGTAAGAACAGTATATGAATGCAGCATAATAAGTGTTGTTTTGCTGACATTCTTAAAAGGTATGTTCCCATACATGGGAGCATGGTGGCGAGTAGCCCTTATTGCTTCACTTGTAGGACTATGGTTTTCATTGTCTTACCTGAAATGGCATAATTATAAATGGGGGTTCAATTACATAGGAAACCATTTATACATTAACCTCTTATTGAAAGTACAGAAGTGGGTTCAGAACGCTACAATCATAGCCTTATTGATACCTGTATTCTTAAAAGACCTCTTGTATAATCAATATTGCTTAGTAGCATATATATTGCTTGTAGGCATGTTCTTAGGCGTGAAGCTGGCTACTTACACAGTAGAGTACGCTATATATAAAAGTAAATTCATTGGTAACAAAGCGTGATAACGCTTACAGCGTTCCCCGCTTAGCCATTAATAACAACTTAAAGATGAACATAAAAAATAAGATATATCATACAGTCTATTTTCTCCTATTCGGAATAATAGTAGGTATTTTAAGGTGGTCTATCTGTATAAGAGATACAAATGGAGCAATGGATTTCACTCCATTTTTGCAAGCGTTCTTGTTGAAAGTAACATTGTTATTGTTTGTAATCTTAGATATTGTTTTGCATAAAATAGCCTTGAGAGCGGTTTCGATTGCCATTCTATTGTGTTTCAATATATGGTCTTATACCTACTATTTCAAAATAGAAGCATTGCAAGAATATTGGAGTGGACTTAAATATTCACCTTATGATGCATATCTTCCACCCAATATTGATGATTTCATTTTTGTATGGTTGGCGAGCCAAATTCTTGTTTTTTATTTGTTCTTGGCAATAGGCATTTCATATCTATTGAAAAGAAAAGAATTATTAACGAAGCAGGATAACGGGCAAGTCGTTCCCTGCTGAACTATTAAATATATCAGATATGAGAATAGTTGTATTGTATTGTTCATTCTTTTTCCCATTTAGCTATGTTATAGCTAAAAACGGCTATGTGGAACAAAATTCAGCCAAGTATTATTCTTTGACTGAACAACATACCCTTTATATAGAAACAGAAAAAACAGAGTTTGAAATTCTATATAGACTATGTTTTAATCAGCAAGGTAAAAAGAATGTTGTTTTTGAGTTGAAAGCGGTAGATGATAGTAGTATAGACCTCATGCAAAGCTATACAATCAATGGAATAAGAAAGTTTGATTGCTTTGCCGTGTATGATAATGTGGCAGACGGAAACCGTTTTTTATTCTTTGACTATGAAAGTCAAATTGCTTACATAACACCTACTTGTTTTTCCGGTTTCTATCCGATATACAGTTCTGTGGACTTTTCAAGAGCGGAAGTCTTATTACGAAATGAATACTCCTACTTGAAACAGTCAAGCGATACGTTAAGTATTGACAGTAAGGTGACTTATGTGCCATTTAACTGTAATAATCGAATTATAAAGGCAACTTTTATTCCATGTTCCCAATCAGGAAAGGATAATAATATCTCTTACAACGAAAGACAGTATCCGGTCGATGCTCCTTTCCAACCATTATCACCAATAAAATAAAGTTGTATGGAAGATTTTGACATTCTAAATAAGTTTGACAATGACAAACTAATAGACGTAGTGAAAAATTATAAGCGTTATGGCTATGATGATGAACTTCGTGATTATGCTATCAATTTATTAGGAGAGAGAGGTTGGAACAGAGAGGATCTGCAACAATTTGGCTATTTAACAAACCACGATTATGATGAAGCTGAAAAACAATACAAAGCATACAAGAGAAATTCATTGATAGGCATTTGTACGCTTATATTTAGTGGGGGAATTTTGGCTATTGTCTATTTAATCTTTTTAATTATGGCTTATCAGAATGTTGCAAAATTCTATAAGGCATTAGGGCGCGATGAAGATGAGACTGCATTATTCAATGTTTTGGGCGTGCTGGCTTACTTTCATCTAAAAGGAAGAATGAAAGAAGAATTGAAAGGAATAAGATAAGTTTATGACAAGATAGCGATAACAGCTAAACGCTGTTTCTCACCCAATCATTACCCCATTCAATAAACAGAGAAATGATGAAAGAAAGTATAAAAAGGCTGAAAGAGAAGCTCGATCAAAGTAGTACAGGGCATTTACCTCTATCCCTGCGGGTCGATCTGATGAAACAGATCGGCGATATACTCTCTGTGCAAAAAATCCTGTGCGAGTGCTGTAAGAAATCCTGTTCTTTCATCGGACGTCAGAATAAGGACAATGTGCAGTTGCTTTCCCGGATAAACGATTATCTGTACCGAAAGAAGGAGTCTGTTGAAGATATCCTGAAAGAAACGGAAAAGCTGAGGCTTCATGTGGAGAATAATCCTACAGAGACAGATACGTTCGTGAACTGGGCCATCGTGATGCTCGGATATGCCGTATATTACAACACAGTTTACATGCTGGAAATAGAAGATTATCGTGGGGAAGATGATGGTGACTTCGATCCTGAAAGCTGGAGTCCTGATTTCATCGGGTCGGCAGCCTATTCCGGCGGAAGTCCTTTTGCCCAAGGGGATGAAGGTGACACGGAAAAGCGCAGGGAGTACTGGAACTGGTATCTGGATATGGTTCTTTCCATATACGAAAATCCGATGAAGGAAGTCATTCCTTTTCATACAGGTAGTAATAAAATGATATATATACCTGTACCGTCCGAATGCGACAAAGTATTGCCCAACAAGATAAAGAGACTAAATTCTGCCCTTGCTTCATACATTCATGCCCCCACGGACAAGAAAGAAACAGATCGGATGAAAATTTATGCGGAGGACAGCGGGCTTGTCCGTATCGTGGCAGATGTCATTCAGGAGTATTCCTGCATACCTTCCACTCCCTCGGAAAAGGAGAATTACCGCATAACCGGAATTTACAATTATGACATTGTAAGATTCTGGTATTGTGTGGCCTTGCTCGCCCAGTCCTCGGATGCTTGTGCTATCGCCTGCCTGTCGGAACTTGCCCATACCCTCATGGAACAGGGACCGGGAGATCTCCATGTGCTGTACCGTATTCTGTTGCTTCTGCCAGAGCAGGAACATCTGCACGGACTGAACCAAGAGCTTACCAGCTACTATCAGAAAATAATTCCGGGTCTTGAGTCGACAAAGTGGCTGGCAAAGGCAGGCATCCCATACCCTGACATTTTTGAATGGTCTATCTCATTCTATTTCACTTCCAATGGAGAAATGTTCTTCATGCCAGAGCATGAAGCGGAAAGGAAGACATGGTTCATCCTGAGTGTCGAGCTGTTCGGGCCGCAAACAGTCTATGGCGACTATACACGGTTCACGAGCTTTCGGATTCATGTGAGTAACAGGGACAATACTATTCATGGACAATGGAATGGAAAAGACGGCTATCTCCTGCACGATAGAGAATGGCTGATGATGGATGAACACTATACGCCGGAACAACTTGTTATCCTGATGCACAGGCTGTCAAGTTTCGATATACGGTTTTCAAAAGTCCCGACCCGAATATATGCTTCGAAGGGGATTTCAAGGAACGCAATACAAGAGTGGATAAGGAATGAGATGGTGGCATACGAGCACGACCAAATGGAAGAGATATGTAACCAAGCTCTCGGCATACTTAAAAACGAAGGAGATATAGGTGACACACTGAATGAGATAAGGGAGAAATGGAGTGAAGGAATACCCATACTGAAAGACAAGCGTTTCGATGAAGTTGTGACACAGTATTCCTGCTTTTCTCACGAGATGGGTATCGCAGCCTTGGGACAGGAACTTACCGCATACGGGTATGCACTCTATGATCTGGACGGGGATGAGATTTACTTGCTGGCATTGCTCCCACAGGCGGAAATGTCAGCCTTTGAGGAGAAATGCCGCAAATACGGGCAGTATTGCAGCCAACTCAAACAATCTCGTTATGATTTCGGAATGAAGGCAAGAACCATAAAGTTGCGCAAGCAGATGCCTCGTGAAAGAATGGAGTGGCCAGATGATGGAATTACCTATATCACAAGAGGTTTTGCAGGTTATTTCGCTTATGGGGAATGGAGACCGGATAACGTGGATGAGTGGCAGGGAACATTCGTCGTGGATTTGCGTATGACACCCCTTCAGCCGGTAAAATTGAAAATGAAGAGAATCCACAGTTTCATATATTCAGAGGAACTGGACTTCTATGCCGCATTATACTCAACCTCTTGGGGAGAAATGCCTATTGGCGGAAAGAATCCGTTGGAGGCGGAGAAATGGCCACGCATGTGTGATTTGTCCGTTGAAGGAAGGTATGAATTCCGATGGTGCGGGCGTTATCTCTGTTTAGGCGATGTTCATAGCGCCATTGTCCACACAATGACGGAACGGGGAGTCAGGTATGTAAGCAGGATTATGCTGCCGGAAGGCATGAAGTATGCCCCAAGTTTCAGTACAGACGGGAAGGGAACGCTGTATATCATCATGGGGGAATACAGCCGGTCAAGAATCATCCGATATGACGACAAGGGAAACTATACTATGATGCCATTCTCCATGTCCGACTACGATACATTCCGTGACGGCAGCATCCCTGTACCGAATACGACACATATTCTACTACTGAGGCAATACACGGCAAGAGGTAACAGCGGGATATGGCTTGAATCGGGATTACTCGATCTGGACATGGCGACACAGAGATGCCGGATCGCCCCTCTCCACACGGGAGACGGTTCGTTCAACCTGCGTGAATTTCATAAAGAGTGGGTGCTGGTGGAAAGCGATTTGAACGGCAACCGTACCGACTATGCCCGTCTCTGGAACCGAAAGACGAACGAAGTCATGCGCCTCCGTCCCGGAGTATTGGGGGATGAATTATTTAAGTCCCTTCATGCGTTGCCTGACGGTACTATCATCGTGAATACCCTTGACGATGTGGGTGACGTGCTATGTAGAGCGGAAGATTTCTGGAATTTCCTATGCACGACAAGCCGTCCGAGAAAAATGGGATATTGGCTCAACTATCCGAATCCTTATCCCGATACAGACTATGAGTTGCCTCCCTTGTCGGAGGATACCAGCCTGATGCTCGCACCTCCGTTTACCGAGTCTTCGTCCGTCCATTCACCTGCCAAAAAAACACGTCCGGCGGGAAATAACAAGGACGGATCGACAGAAATCACTGACACACGGGGTTCGGAAGGTATAGAGATTACAGAAGGCTTATTGAAGATCAACGGGCGACAGGTTTCCCTGCCTTTATCCTATACAGCTATGGTACACATTTTCGGCAAAGAGAGAATCATATTCACGCATCGGACGATGCAGGATGACAAAGGCAAGACTGTGCAGTATGACAAACGGGGATTCCTCGTCTGGGACAATGCCGGGGTGTCTGCCGTCCGGAACGAAGAGAACGCCTATAACATTTCTGCCATTTATCTATGGGTGACGAAAAACAAGGAGTCTGTTAGAAACCTTCCTGCCCCGACCGGTGTGTTCTGCGACGAAATTGTAGTGGAGGGTGTCAGGTGGAACCAAAAATCCGGCATGGCAATCCGTAGCGGAGAACTGGAAATAATGACGTCCGCATCGGAAGGGTATATGGAAATCACATTTGCCAATAGCCGAGACCGAAGGTACACTTGGCAACATTATCGGGATGCGATGGTTGAAAATATGCAGGCGGCGTTCATGGAAAGGAATCGGCTTGTGAACAAATCCTTTGGCCAACAGCCAGAGGAAGCCTTTACGTCAGCTGAAACCTGCGAAATTTTCCTTTCCCACGTAGTCCGTGCTCTTGAAGCCGGGTATTCTATGGGCAGGAGCGTGCGTTATCTAAAAACGAGCCTGCTCCTACCTCTGACAGAGGCGGCGATAAAATGTAGTGAGTACGGCTCTGTCAAGGCATCAGACATGCTTTCCGTGTATTCGGGCTGTGTACTTCTTGGTTATGAAAAGTTGAATATGAAGCGGTTTTGCGAAACAATGGCTAAAAAGGGCATTCGCGATTTCGTGTTTGACACATTGATCCGCTGCTGCGTTCCTGATTGGGAAGTCACGGAATATACCGTATTCCCGAAAATTAAGAAATGGATCTCCTCACAAGTGGAAAGTGGAAGCATAACGGAAGCGAAAGCTGCATTAAAAAATATTTCTTGTATTTCAGAGAATATCCTGATAACAGATGCGCTGATTACATCAACTTTAAAAATATAAAACAGTAGGGAACCAACAAAAACAACCGAAAAATTCACGAGTGTGCATAAAACTTTCAGTTACACTCCTCAAAGTGCACTGACAAACCAATGGTCAAACTTGGCATTTGGGATAGGTATGGTCGTCGTACCTTTTTGATCTTTATTCAGCTAATTAATTCCTTATTTATTAATAAAAACAATTTGAAAATTATGAATGCAAAATTATTGAAGAACCTGTTTATGACATTGGTCATAGCAATTTTTATCTCTTCCTGTTCATCTGCAAATGATTGTACAATGGCTTCCGATGAAGGTGTAGCTAAAGTAAAGGAACTTGTAAAAAAACATGTGGATATAAACGAATGTAAAATTTACCGCATAGAATGGAAAGAAGATAGGCAAGAACGCAAATTGGAAAACGTATTGAGCCAAATCAGCGTAGATTACATCGACAAGAAGGACAATGACTATAATTTGACCATTAATTATACGGATGGTGAATTTGTACCCGAAGAACCGAGAAAAGGAAAATTCGCATCAAACTCTTATAAATATACTACAGCCATTGAGATTGACGGAATGAATGCCGAGGAAATACGGCACAATATTGCCAGTGGCGGTGAATTGGTAATCCTTCAGGAAGAAGGCGAACAATATGAGTTCAAATCGGTAGAAAAATATATGCTGTATATGCGTCCCGTCCCCAAAGATTACGAAGATCACTGGAAGAAATGGGGTGATGACAAAAAAAAGGAGTATCGGCAATTGCGCCAGATGTTCGAACTCAATTTTATCAAAAAGGACGAACAAAAGGAGGTCAGGGGAAGACACGTTTGGACGAACTATTACACCGTGCCGTTTGAAACTAATGAAGCCGGTGAAGTTGAGATAGAACAATAATCCTGTTTGCCCATGACACTGTTTGTCAATACACCAAAGATAACCGACGGCGAAGCGGAAGAGCTGTTCTCTGCCGGAATGTCACTTCTGTCCTGCAAGGCTTTCCCTGCCGCTTATTTGTGTTTCAACCGCATTCCGAACAAGGATTTCAGGCTGTTGTACAACAAGGCACTATGTTGCTTCATGGTAAAATGGCATGATGAATGTTACAGGTTGCTTTGTGAGGCGGAACGGCTTATGTCCGGTGGGGATGTTATCCGCATGGCAGAGTTACCCGAAGCATTCCTTCGTTATGATTATGATGAAGGGCATCCTTTTTATCCCATGCCGCAAGGTATTCCGGTATCTGTGGCATACAGGCAACTGCTGCGCTTAAAAGCAGAAACCGCATTCAAATTGCATTTGCATAGTGAAGTCAAGGCTATTTCTGGGCGTCTGGGGGGCAAGTATCGGCATATTGAAGAACTAATCTTAAAAATTGGGAACAATGACTTGTAAAGAGATATATAATCTGCACGCATTCAGAGCTAAGGAGTCCGATTTACACGATGCGTATTGGGATGTTCCGCTTGATAGTCGGGACGAAACCCACAAAAACAATACTTCTCTGCATACAGCCTGCTATTTTGCAGACATAACCGCAGTAGGCATACTGCTGGACAGAGGTATGGATGTCAATGTAAAAAATGATGACGGTGATACACCATTGTGTGTTCTGGCAAGACGCAACCCTTGTCCGAACGATGCCGTCTTTGCCGATATTGCCGGACTGCTGCTTTCCAAGGGGGCAAGGGTGCCACGGTCAGGCAAGGATACAACCGCCTTGATAGAAGCGGTACGCAACCGCCATTTCCTGATGGCTGATATTCTCTTGGAATCGGGAAACCGTATCGATTCTACCGGTTCGGGCGGTGACAATGTGTTGCACGTCCTCTGTCTGTCTGCCGGACTCATCGCAGATGACATCAGGCGTGCAGAAAGACGGATAGCAGACTTTTCTGAACGGTGGTACTCGGAAGAATCCAAACAGGAGACAGTTGATGAATTGGAAAATCTGCGGGAGGCGGACAGGCAGTGTTGTCACACGGCAAGACTGATTCTGGAAAGCGGGCAGATAGATCCGGAGGAAAAGAACGATAGCGGAAAGATGCCTTTTGACATAGCCTCAGAAAACGGTGCCCGGAAAATCGGAGCATTGTTGTCGGGGCAAGATCCCGAGACGGACGAGCTTGCCGCTCTTGCCGGAGGGTTGGACATCTTTCAGGCATTGTGGTACAAGGACGAAGCGGCATGGGATGCCCTGCTACGTTCCGGTGTAGAGACTCAGACCGTTTGCGAGGATAAAAATCTATCCGACTTTCAGGGCAAATCCCCTTTGGGATGCGCTTTGTCATGGAATAACTACCCAGCAGCGGAAATGTTGCTCAGGGGCGGTGCTGATCCGAATTTCAAGGACTCGGAAGAGCGGACTGCTTTTGCCGTATGGATGAATGAAAAAAAATGCTGCACAGAAAATAAGGAGGAATGCTTGCATTTCCTCCAATGCCTGACAGAGTGCGGGTGGAATCCAGAGTCCCCAGCCGATAAAGAGGGTAACACGGCATTATCCGTTGCTTGCCGAAGAGCAGGGAGTGAATTAGGGAATTGGGCTGTCCGTTATCTCGTGAAGAACGGGGCTGATGTCAATGCCGCCAATATGCAAGGCCAGACTCCGGCAATGAACCTCTATGGAGGATGCTTCTGGAACGGGAATATTCCCCGTATCGCAGGTTTCCCACGATCATATCCATATGGTGGACGCAGCTGCACAGAAGAAGATGCGGAGATACTTGAAATCCTGCTTGAAGCCGGGGCAGATATAAACGCCAAGGACAAATGGGGTAATACCCTGTTGCATTATATCGCAGCCAGCTCGATAAGGGGGGCGAAAGAAGCTGCTGCCCTTGTGACAGACTTCGGTACTCCGGATGTGAACGCCGTGAACAACGAGGGAAAAATGGCTTTGGACATTGCAGCGGAAAAGAACAATGAAACTCTTGTAAAATTTTTATTGAAATATAGTTGATAATCGTATGGACAATAACATGACTTTTTTGAATGCGTGCCGCAACGGACAGAAAAGCATTGTACAGATATTCCTTAAAAAAGGAGGCATCAATGTAAATAAACGGGATGCGGAGGGTAATACTCCGTTGTATTATGCTTGCCTGAAAGGATTTAGGGACATTGTGACTATTCTACTGGACAACGATGCGGATGTTTCCATTGCCAATAACTCTTCGGAAATTCCTTTACATGCAACTGCCAGAAGTGGGAACAAGGAAATAATAGGAAAACTGATCCAATATGGGGCTGATTTGGATGCTACAGACAAGGAAGGACGTACTCCTTTAATTTGTCTCCTTGACAACAAGCGCACCGATGCAGCACTGTTTCTGATAGAACAAGGTGCAGACACGGAAATAACAGACAATACAGGTCATAAAGCTATAGATTACGCTACAGCCCACGGGTTACGTGAAGTGGTGACATGTCTGTCGGTGAAAGAGACAACCGACGGACATGGAAACACGCCACTGCATCAGGCGGTTTTCAACGGACAATCAGAAACAGTCCGTATGCTACTTCCCACTTCGGGCAATATGCTGAATGCGCCGAACGATGCAGGAGAAACGCCACTGATTATTGCTTGTATGAAAGGCAACCTTATCATAGCAGACTTACTGATCGATGCCGGTGCAGAAGTGAATAAAGCCCTTTTGAACGGGAATACTCCCTTGCATTTTGCTGTTTGGTCGGAAAACAAGTTTATTGGCCGGAAATTGATAGCGACCAATGCACAAGTGGATGCACAGAATGAAAATGGGGAAACACCCCTTATCCTTGCAGCCAGAGAAGGAAACAACGAGTTCGCCGCACTGCTTGTGGAACACGGGGCGAACGTGAACCTTGCGGATAATCTTCAACGGACGGCATTGTATTATGCCGGCGAGCGAGGTTATAACGAAATAGTGGAAATGCTTTTGACAGCAGGAGCAGAAGGATAATATATCACACATATTTACATAATTAAATAATTGACAGTATGACAAAAGAAAAATCAAATCCTCAAAGTCCTGAGGAAATGGCAAAGACGGCTCAGGAAGCCGCTGTAAAATCAGCAATGGAACAAGCTCAAGCCATGTTTGGAAACATTCCGGGATTTCAGATGCCCGGTGGTATGCAGGAACAAATTATGACCCAGATGGGAAGCGGAGTTCCTGATATGGCTGAAATTCAGGCACAGCAGGAGGCTATGCTTAAAGCTGCCGGTGTTGATCCGGCAGTGGTTGCACAGGCAGGTATGCAGAATATGGCATTTGCCCAGCAAATGATGCAGGAAGCAATGGACGGTACTCTTGGTAAAGGGTTGTCTTCATCCGATGCTATGGCGCAAATGATGGAAGCCTTCGGGGATGACGGGTGGACTATCAACAGATCCGAAACCGGGAAACTGGATGCAGAACAGCTACGTCTATTAGCGTTCGGTGCCCCCATGCTGGTTTACAATGATGAGAAGGTAGACTCGCTGGCCGATGATGAAGATGTTGAAACCATCAAATGCACACTTAAAGATTGGTGGAACGTCACAGACAGGGAGAGCACATTGGATATTGTCAAATGGTTACTGGAAGAGGGACATCACGCCGAAGCCGATGAGGCTCTGGCGGAAATCCATAAACGCAGGATTGAGAATATATCCCAAGAAGAACGATGTGACGAGGAAAGCAAGATGGGAGATGTATGCCTGATAATGGAGAGTATGCTTGAAAACGGCTGGTGTCCGAAAGGGCAAATGCCGGACAGTGTCATTGCATGGGATCTGGTGCGGGTCGTGAACCTCGGACGCTGGGCATATCTTTGCGGCTATGTGAATGAGGATGAGATGTGGCAGATCATGCAGGTAGCGGCAGACATCGCACTCGAACACTTTTCTTCATGGGAGGAATACGGCCGGAGTTTCATCATGGGACGTGGTGTATGGCATGGTGAGCCTGTTGACAGTGAAACGGCATACGAGATCGTAGAACTCTTGCTGGAGAGTGAAGAATCACCGTGGAAGCAGTCAAGTTTTAGAGCAAAATAAAGAACAAACTTAAAAACGAAACAAATATGAAACCAGAAAATGAAGAAAAGATGGATCAGGAAAAACATTTTCCCAGTCATTTCGGAGAGGTCTATGATGCCATGCCGGAGAAATTCGAAAAGCGTAAGAACAAGTTCAAACCAATTATTTATTGGGTACTGACAGCTGTATGTGTATTGCTTGTCATTTTTCCCGAATGGTTGCCATTTATCCCCTCGTGGCTGATACGGGTAGTTGGTGTTGTCGGAGCTATCTATTTGGGTTTAACCGCATTGGTCGCAGACCTTAGTATCTATAACCGTGAAAGCGGTGGTGAAGTGAAGCGTTACAAGACCAAAAAGTTCATTAGTAGCATGACTGACAAAGAGGATATTGTCGACGCTTTTAACCGCCATGATTTTGACTACCTGTGCGATCTGCCCAGCGGCAATGATCAGCCTGTGCAGCTGCAAGTGGAAAAGGATGAAACAGGACATGAATTCTATTGTATCTTGGTTACTTACACTCCGGGATATAAGATTGTCGGACTTGCGGATCCCATTATCCTCACCGGGGATGAATATGAAAAGAACAAAGTATTTATCCAACATATGTGCGATCATGATGCTGACTGACAACCGGCATCGTTTCTCGTAAAAATCTCCTAATCGGAAGGAAAGCCACATGCGACCTCCTGTTATCGGTTTATGCGGCTTTCCTTGTTTTCCCAAATGAAAATTATGCAGCTGGTTAATTGGATATTACTTTTTCTTGCAACATTGTTTGGTTATTTGGATAGCATGAAAGCAACCTCGTTGTCACAAGACACCATACGGGATGAGGCTTACCAGCTTTATCCGCTGGGGATTGCTTGTCGTAATAATGATCTGGAAACCATAAAACGGTTACTTGCAGGAAAAGATGAACCTATGGCAATGGGTCACGATTGTTATGAGTTTGATATACTCTATACGGCAATCTATTTTAACAAAGAAGATGTGCTAAAATACGCCCTTACCCGATACAAGGATATTAACGATAGAGTATATAGTGATGAATACGGACTTACGCTTCTGACATACGCTTGCAAATTGTCTAACGTAAAGTTAGCCCGTATCTTGCTGGAGTATGGCATTCATGTAAATGGTTATCAAAGTCCATACGACACTTACAAAGTATATCCGATTATGGAAGCCATTGCCAATAATAACATAGAACTGGTACGGTTGCTCTTAGAGTATCATGCAGATCTTAATGTAAAGGATAGTAACGGCATCACCCCTCTTGCTTTGGCAAAGGAAACAGGTGCAAAGGAGATTGAAAATTTACTTTTACAAGGGATGAAACAACAAAAGTAATGCTAACAACGCAGGATAATGGATAAGCTGTTTTCTGCTGACCCATTAGTAACAATAGTGCGAAACATGAGAATTATAAAAATAATATTGTATTACTTACTATTGGCAAGTAGCCTTTATGCAGGTACGGGTATTATAAGCCCCTTATATGGAACAGGATGGCATTTTTCGCTTGCATCTATGTATTGGGCTGTCTTTTCAGTGTTGTTTGTAGGAAGCGACTTGTGGCTACATCATAAAATATCACGCCTTATCGCTTTGTCTATATTGGCTCTTACCTACCTAATGAGTTTTGAATATTATTTGTTTTGTGATGAATACAGATTCGTGGTTCATCAAGGTTCAAACGAAAAGATTTTTTTAGCAGACATAGGCAATTTTCATCAGTATTGGTTTTACCAAGGTTTGCTGGTTGCCTATCTGCTCTTGGCAATTGTTTTTTCGCATCTATTGACAGAAAGAAAGTTATTGATGAAGCAGGATAACGGATAAGCTAACCCATTAGTGATAATAGTATAATTCTAAATTCAAAATATAGATATATGATTGTATGTGCGATGACTATTATACTTTTAGCGATTTTGCTGTCGCTATTCTTGTTGAGAAAGAAAAAATGCAGCACCGAAAAGAAAATAACACTGATAGTATGCTTTTCGGTAGGTATGTATATTTTGTTCAGTATGATTATGTTATCATATTTCTTCTTAGGTGATTTCTCCGCAGAAGAATTATGGTAAAAATCACTAATGAAGTGGGGTAATGGGCAAACCGTTCCCTGCGAAACTATCAAAAACAGTGTACTATACATGGAAACAAGAGATAAACTTTTTACAGAAGAACAGTATAGGAAACAACTTGCTGGATATTCCAAAAGGTGTAAACAGTTAGAAAGTAGTATTATGGAAATTATCAATGCAGAGAAAGAACATATTCAATTATACTCTGCTCCAAATTCTAATGTTGCTTACAATAAAACAGTTACGCTTTTTGGATGTAAATTGAATTCATTTCTAACCAAGTATTCAGTTGGGGAAGATATGGAAGTATTAAAATATGATTACAATGATTTATTAGAAACGCTAACAAATCATTGGACGATTACCGGTATGTATGTACAGATGTTATGGATGTTGTCTATTGGAATAATGTTAGATACAGATGAGCAAAATATAAGGATATTATCAAGTATGGTTGACAATGAAAATGTTAATGATGCCTTGTATGATTTTTTAATAAAATACAGATTAACCGATTGGGAAAGATGCTCCAACACAGTATTGTTTCCAGTTCCTTATCAAAATGCATTGTCTATAATTTCCAGCAACAATCAAAGTAAGGAATTGTCTATTCAGAAATTAGAGAAGTATCTTAAAAAGGAATGGTATCAAGGTCATTCTGATTGTGCTTGGCATGACGACCATAAATATGGTATCAGGCATGACGGCTATTGGAGTTTTGAAAGCGGTGCATTGGTTAAGATCTTGGGACTGGATGATAGTAGCCTTAAAGGACTACCATACTATCCATATGATATGGTACACTGGAATGAGAACAAAATATGATGTTAACTAACCATTATTGATAATTGCATATTATGTTACAAGTACTTAGATATACAGCATTTTATATTGCCCTGTTCTTGCTTCTATCAAGTTGCACTACAATCAATGGAATAAAAAAGGTATCGTGCCATTTGACAGATACAATAAGCCAACGTGATTTACATCTTACCGCAGCTTATAATGTCGCAGTTGGAAATAGAGATACTATTTGTTGTTCTGATAGGTCTTTTGAAGAAATGATGCAATTCGAGGACGGAATGGGTGTAAAATATCTGCGTACAGTTACAGATAAGGAACATCACATTAAATCTGTATATGCCTACGATGATGACAGGAATTTATTGTATTGTAACTTTGAATTTATGTCTGATAGTGATTATAACAGTGTACCAATCGGCAGAGAGTACAAATTTAATTCACAAGGAAATATAACCGAAATCATAAATCACGAAGAAGGATATTCAATTTGTTGTGAACAAGCAATGTATATCGGTGACAGATATAGTAAGCGAAAGGCAAGTAAGGAATATTCAAAACGGATTTTGGACAGAGGTAAATGGCAAGGCAAGAAAGTTTGGGAATATCACTATACAGACAAAAAGAAGCAAGATAAAATGCTTGTCATTGACGGGAATAGTGGAAAAATACTCAAAAATCTTGCATTTGTAAATAATATTTAGCACTCATACTTCAAAATCTACATTATGGGTGCACATATCAAATTTAGCACGAACATCGTTATTTTAAGAAGTGGCTTGAAGTCGATGTAGATTGGAATTACCCGTTTCGTTCCCGAGTCGAAGAGATTTGTTAACGCTTGAATATGGATTGAGAGGTAGGTTTAGCCACACGGATATAGAGAAAATATTAAATTCGGACGGACGGAAAAGTTTACTCTGAGCGTTACGGGATTTTACTTTGGATGATTGATTGTATGAGATTGGAATAGAATGTTGCAAGGTATATAGTGTGGGTTTTATTATAAAGAAAGCATGATCCGGGCAATATCTACGCAATAATGAATTTAAGGGAATTGTTAATTTTGAATTACACCTTTTTCTCGACCCTCATTTTGTTAGAACTGCTTCATAGAAAATAAGAACCAGAACGGAATGTCACGGTTCTTTAATTTTATTATCCTTCCGATTACCCAAAGAGTATATGGGTTTCGGGACAAATATTATTTTTGAGCTTGCATGTCAAAAAGTATCTTTGCTCCCATTTTGAGTTCTGAATATTTGAGGCAGGGTTTTTCCAGCTCCTCGCCGTCAAAGGTCATGCTGCCGACATATCTGTTTTCCGGGGAGTTTTCCGGGGCTTCGATCACGATGTCGTTTCCGTTTTCGAGGTGGATCGTCGCGTGTTTGAACAGGGGCGATCCGACGGCGTATTCATCCGAAGCGGGACATACGGGATAGAACCCCAGCGCCGAGAAGGCGTACCATGCCGAAGTCTGTCCGTTGTCCTCGTCTCCGCAGTAACCGTCGGGCTTGGCCGAGTAGAGGCGATCCATCACCTCGCGCACCCACCACTGGGCCTTGTGGGGCTGTCCGCAGTAGTCATAGAGGTAGATCATGTGCTGTGCAGGCTGGTTTCCGTGGGCGTAGTTGCCCATGTTGGCCACCTGCATCTCGGTGATTTCGTGGATGCGGATCCGTAGTAGCTGTCGTCGTAGATCGGCGGCACCACGAACATTGAGTCGAACATCTGCGCAAAGCTCTTGCGGGCTCCCATCAGGTCGATCAAACCGCCGACATCGTGAAATACCGACCATGTGTAGTGCCATGCGTTGCCCTCTGTGTATGCATCGCCCCATTTGTAGGGGCTGAACGGCGACTGGAACGTCCCGTCGGCATTGCGCCCACGCATTAACTTCATTTCGGGGTCGAAGACATTCTTGTAATTTTGTGACGCCTTTTCCAGCCGTTTCGCATCTTCGTCCTTGCCGAGCATCTTCGCCACCTGTGCGATGCACCAGTCGTCGTAGGCGTATTCGAGCGTTCGGGCGGCATTTTCGGGAATATTCACGTCATAAGGGACATATCCCAGCGTATTGTAATACTCATACCCCCAGCGCCCTGTGGAGCTCACCGTGGGGTGTACCTTCCGGCGTCCTGCGAGCATCGCCTCGTAGAGCGTCGCAATGTCTTCCTCGGGGGTGACACCTTTCAGGATGGCATCCGAAACGACCGACGCCGAGTTGTTTCCGACCATGCACCCACGGTGTCCGGGCGAAGCCCATTCGGGCAGAAATCCGCTCTCGCGGTAAGCGTTTGCCAGCCCGGCCTGAATTTCGGCATTGACCGACGGATAGACCAGATTGAGCAGCGGAAACAGACTGCGGAAGGTGTCCCAGAATCCCGTGTCGGTATACATGTATCCCGGCAGTACCTCACCGTTGTAGGGGCTGTAATGCAGGATATTGCCGTTCTTGTCGATCTCGTAGAACTTGCGCGGGAACAAGGTCGAACGGTAGAGGCACGAATAGAACGTGCGGTACTGGTCCGTCGTGCCTCCCTCGACTTCAATACGTCCGAGCACCTCGTCCCAGCGTGCTTGCGCCTTGGCCTTCACGGTTTCGAAATCGTCCTTTCCCAGCTCTTCGAGGTTCTGCACGGCCTGCATCTGCGATATGAACGACGAGGCTGCGCGCACCGTTACCTGCTCTCCGCGCCGGGTTTCGAAACCTACCCGCACGAGGGCGTGTTCGCCGACTAACTGTTCGCCTTCGACGGGCTTCGTGCCGTCATAGATCTGGAAATCCCGGATCTTCCGGTCGAAGCGCACGATAAACCAGTTCTTGAAGTTGTCGGGCACACCTCCGCTGTTGCGCGTGGTGTATCCCGCGACAGTCCGTTTGTCGTGCATGACCCTGATGTACGATCCGCGGTCGAAAGCGTCGATCACCACGCCCGACTCGTCCGATTCGGGGAACGTGAAACGCATGATCGCAGCCCGCTCGGTCGGGGCGATCTCGGCCTTGATGTCGTGGTCGGCGAGGTATACCGAATAATAGTAGGGGCGTGCCTCCTCCGACTGGTGCGAGAACCAGCTCTGACGGCTCTCTTCATCGACCTTGTCGCGTCCGCGTACGGGCATGATGGAGAACTGCCCGTAGTCGTTGATCCACGGCGAGGGCTGGTGCGTCTGCTTCAGACCTCACTAAAACCGTCTTACAGCATGTTGTAAGACGGTTTTTCTTTTATTTTCTTTTGTCATGCATTTATAATACCAGACAGTATTACATAGTTTTACTTTCCTTTTATTTTCTGATTCCGCTTTAATTCTTTTAGCGGATTCTGGTTGTATACTTGTTTGAGTTTATATAGATCCGTATTGGGTTCGATAATAGCTTGTCGATAATTGACGTAATATCCTATAATGTATCAATGTAAAGGTTTCCGGTAAGTATGATTTGCTAAAATCGTTTCTGTGAATAATATTCAATGTCATTTCCCATTCTTTGGGTGATACATTTTTTGCAATCACAAAAGGCTTTCCACCATGAATGTGTTGACGCATTGCATATTGAATCATTTCCTAAGATTTCAATAGTCATTTTCTTTCCTCCATTTTCAAGCCCAAGCCATTCGAAGAAATAGCGATAAATAATCATGGTTTCAGGTATCTCAAGGAGTTTATGGTACTCTTCGATATTTTCGCCAAAGGCTTTCCTGAAAAAAGATGTTCCCTTGCCTATTTTACCTTTTGTACTATTAAGAACAGCTTGAATAGCCCGAATATACTTGCGATTCCAATATTTGCCAATATAGTCCCGATTGTGAGAATAATCTTCACCCATATCCGTAGTGCGACGGATTGGGTGGCATTTCATAGGGAAAGAGTATATGCTCACATTTAACCTATCACACAATTCTTATATGGTTTAGCCCTAAATCCATACAGTTGGTTGGACTTTAGAAATTTGCACGGTTTATGATGGGATAAGGTAACGATCAGGCGACGGCTCTGTTTTCCGCATATTACGCCGATATTCACCACCTCAAATAACTGAAGTAAAGATAGTAAATAATCCGAGAAAGCAAATAAAAAACTTCGTTTTTTCGGGTTTCCAGGGCTATTTTTGCATCCCCGCGCCACAACGCCCTACCTCTCCGACACCTTGGCTGCGCTGGTCGCTACCGACACAGGGGCAGGGAATATAAGATACAAGGCACCCTATTAGGACCCTTAAAAAAAGGCAATAGTCTGAAAAATTGGGCTGTTGTATTTTTTATAATAGGACGAGGCAACGAAAAGGCAACGATTCCACTTGCTGCTGCTTGCGTTGGCGTTCACAATCTCAAATAACTAGCATAAAAATAATAAAATTATTGCACGAGAAAAAATATCACCTCGATATCCAATAACGAAATTACTACTTCATACCAATATTGTCGTACCTTTGAAACACGCCAGACGAGGCAGACATTGGGGATAATAATAAAAATCACGTCCGAACAAAACCGCAGAAGCGTTGTTAAGTTTTCCTTCATGCAACAGGTTGAATTTTTCGAGGATGGTCGGCAAATCCTCCCTTATGGTCGCTTCGGGCAAACGTCCGCATTTGATGCCCCCAGGTACCGCGCCCATGACGGCATGTTCGTCAAGGTCGGATATTTTAAGGTCGGAATTCGCCATAGCCTCCCAAGCTTATTTTCCTCCACGCTGCATCAGGTGCTGGTTGTATATTTCCTGCGGCATGGTGGATGTCATTTCCGTTTCCATACCTTTATAACTCATTATCCGTCATCATCCTTCTGCAACGCTTGGAACGAGCAAAACGACATACTTCTATCGGTTTTGAATCAATGCAGAAATAATCTTCGCCTCCATCTATTTCTGCGGCTATTCTTTCCCGGATTGTATTACATAGGGACAAAGTAATTTTACGTCTGTCATTGTATTGTCTGCGGAATATAAGATTGTGAATTTCAATACTATATTCCTGTAACTTTGCAAACAACAATGACTCACTGTCAATGCCAACAGCCTTTGATGTCATGTTCAATGCCTCTATTTCAAGGTCTGAGAACTACTCCTCTTCTTGACATATTCCCTGATTCATTGACCAAATTGCCGACTATTTGCTTGTATGGGTTAGGATTTTTTGCTAATATTGTGTTACTATATTTTCTATTGAAAAGTTTTAATTTGCTAAATATCAACAATATGCACAACTTTTTATACATAAATCTTTTTATCAATCTAATTCCGCCAACGGATTTTTAAATACCAAATATTTTATGAACGCACGTACACTTCTTATTCTTAGTCTGGTTGTCCTCTCCGGAGCGCCATGCGCATCTGCGCAGTCTTTCAAGGAAAGACTCAAGAACGCCGCAAAGAAGATAGAACAGAAAGTCAAACAGGAAGTAGCGCCCAAAAAACTTCCGGAAAAGTCCGGTAACACTTCAAGTCTCGACAGCGAACTCCAAAAGCGCCACGACGCCATGGTGGGGCCGGACAACAATAAGAACGCTGAAGACGAAGCTCCCACCGTCAGGTTGCCGGAGACCCACACTGCTCTTTTTGCGCCACTCGGATACCCTGTCGAGGCAACGTATGGGATCAAATCGGTAAAGCCGGTGATGCCGCCGAGAGAGGCATCCGATCAGGTGAACTGGAGTGAAAAACAGCCGAATGTCTATGAGCTCGACAACCAGAGCCTTGTAGCCGAGTTTCTGATGCTCGACGACTGCTTTGCCGACGGCTACATCAAAACCCTCACCCCGGCACATTGGAGATACGATGAGATCGTCAAGGGCGAACTTTGGGCTCGCGTGGGCGCATTGAACAAGATGGTCGAGCAATACAACGAAGCCAAAGAAGAATACGGCGCCGACACTTACCAGTGGGTCATCAACGGCATCCACAACAAAATCGCCTCCGTGCTTGACTCTCGCGAGTACAAAACCCTGATCCGCTCATCCCTCACTCCGCTCTTCACACTTAAAGACAAGTGGATCAGTGATGAGACCAAGGCATATTTCAATGCTCACGGAGGCTATGAGAACGCCCACAAAGCCAACTGGACCGTCTGGGATCCGCAGCCGAACAAAAAAAGCATCACGACATCAGCGTCCGGCCAGACCGGGAAAGTGATTGAGGAGGTCGGGGCTGGTGCTACGGTTGACATCGAGGGAGTCCTGTATGTCCTGCACAACTCCAACAACGGCGGCGCATCCCACGCATTCATCTCGGAAGTGGCGAAGACGGCCGTTGCCGGCAAGAACATCGTGATCTCGGACTATGTCACATACAACGGTAAAAAATATCCGGTGACGGAAATGCGTGGCAATATTTTCTCCGGCACCGCCATCAAGTCCGTGAAACTTCCGTCCACGTTGACGGAGATTTCCAATTCGGCATTCCGCGAGACTCCTATAACTGAAATAGTAATCCCGGCCTCGGTCAAGATAGTTCAGGGTTCGGCTTTCTACGGCTGCAAGAACCTCACGAAAGTAGTCTTCGAAAACGACGTCATGGATGAAGTCCACGGCTGTTTCCAGAAGTGCATAAATCTGAAAAACGTCAAGTTCCCACGCCGCGTCGGACTGATGAGTTACGATATGTTCGAGGGCTGCGTCAATCTCACAGAAGTGATGCTTCCGGAGAATCTGAGCGAAATTTATTCATCCATGTTCAGTGGCTGCAAGAACCTCAAGAATGTGGATATCCCGGCGAGCGTGACCAAGGTCGGCAACAGCGCATTCTCGGACAGCGGCATCACCTCGCTCGACCTCTCCAATGTCAAGGAATTCGAAGGGTTCTGCTTCTCCGGATGCAAAGCGCTCAAGACTGTCAAGCTGAACTCCAGCCTGAAGGAGAATTTCCTTATGGAGACCTATCAAGAATTCACGGAATGTCCGTTACTGGAAGTCAAGTACATAAACAACGAATATGTCTTCCCGGAAGGGTTCATCTTCGTAGACGGCAGCAAGTAGAGTCATGAAAAAGATATTATTTCTACTTTCAGTGGCGGCACTGCTGCTGCCTTTGGATAGTTCGGCCCAGAGCAAGCCGAAGATCAAGTCAGTGGATTTCACTATACAGGTTCCGACCCCGGGGATGTCGCTTTTCGATGCACGCGAGATGCAGTTCACATCTGCGAAGACCGAGTTCGGAGACCTTGCCGCCACGGGCGGCATCCAAGTCCAGGAGATTGACTGGATCGGGGATTTCCGCGAGGACGATGAAGGGGACATGTTCTTCAAGGACGGGTTCATATACAAGGCCCGGATCAAGTTCATGGTAGATCCTTCGGGCAAGTACGACACCGATTACATATTCAAGGACAACGACTACTACATCGACGGCAGCCGCATCAGCGCCACAGTTAACGGAGTGCAGGCCAAGGTCGAGCGCAGCGCTCCTTACTTCATCGACATTGAGGTATCCATGCCTGTTGGAGCCGGTGGAAAAGGCTCGATGCGTGATCTGGCACAGAGCAGCCCAACGGACTATGAGCTCAACAAGGACTCATACCGCGCATCGCAGAAAGCGTATTCAATCGCCGAGGCCGATGCTGCTTGCCCGGATGTGAGCCCGCTTGACGTGATAACCATCAATAATACGTATCACGCGGCGTTCCGTGCCATGCGCGAGTTCGGAGATGAGTTCATCGGGCATAAGAATATGCTTGTCACCAAGGTAATCGTAGATACCGATGACGAGCGCATATATGGAGATGTGGCATCGGACGTCAACAATACCATACAAGGCCCATTCAACATCAGGGAAGTCTGGCTCAGCGACAAAGTCGATGCGGTAAAGTTCATACGCGCCATATTCGCAGTAATGCAGGGTTATACACCGGAACACAGCGATATCTACTGCCCCGAGTTCAGTTACCTCTTCCATACCCAGCGTGCCACGCTCTTTATCCCGGAGACTGCTGTAGCCGATGTAAGGGCGATGTTCAGCCGTCCGACCTGGAGTTTCCGCACACTGTTCTCGCTGAAAACCTACTCCGGCGACGTGCACTCCGCACAGGGAGCCGGTGCGACGGCAGCCAAACCGTTCTGCACAAGCCACGTATTCACCGACAAGGTAGCTGCGGCAGACAAGGTTTTCAGGTACGGCACCTGTAGCAATTGGCCGGAATATTATTATTCCTGCAAAATCTGCGGAAAGTGCGAACACAATGACAAACACGTGTTCAGTATGAACAGGCCAACGTGGGAGGTCCGGGCTCATCAGTATGATCAGCCTGTTGCTGATGACCAGGCTTATGTCGGAGTCAACTCCGCCGGGCAGCATGTATGGTGGTACAGTTGCATCTGGTGCGGACACTCCGAAGGCTATGACCAGAGGCACATAACCAAAGCAGAATGGCAGGCAAGCGGCACAGAGGGAACATACGAGAGCTATAGGGACGCCATGGCCGACATGACAAAACAGTTCGAGGAGAGTGCCCTTCTGAAGACCACGGCACAGCCGGGGATGTTCATTCTCAAAAAAAAGTCGGACTCAAAGATGAGTCCTGCCTTCCAGAGTAGTGTGAACTTCGCCCTCAATGACAACCTCTTGGATGAAAGTGTCCTTGGCAATGATTATACACTTCCCCTGAATCACCGCCAGCTCAACTCGCTGGCCGAGCATCTCGTGAAAGAACTTACCGGCAGCGAGGCCACGGCGTCCTCCATTGGCCTGGACAAGGCTCTTGGCGGAAAAGCCCCGGCAGACGACTCCCCTGTCTCCCGCCAAGAGATGGCCGCCGTGATGTACCGTGCCCTTAGGTATATAGAAGAGTGCGGAGTATACTCATATACGGAGTTCGTTTCTGGGTTGGATAAATACTCCGATCACATCCGCATTGCCCCTTGGGCCAAGGAAGCCATGGCATTTATGGAGGCTCTCGGGCTTATGAACGCTTCTTCCGGCGGTACCCTCTTTCCAGAGAAGACCTGCTCCATCGAAGAAGCCATAGACCTGACCGAGAAGTGCACGCACGCCCACCAGCTCGGCTGGTATCAGGCAAGGTCGTGGGGCGAAGGTGACGGCAGATCCTATTTTGGCAATGTCTGTTATATACCTCACCAAGAAATGAGTACCAACCATACCTATGCCCCGGGTGAGAGGGTTTGGGTTACTGGACCGCGTTTGGGCGGGTCATCGAAATCCCTTCCGATTTTGGAGCCGTACACCGGCCAGATTCTGTATGTGGATGCCGAGTGGTTCCGTCCTGTGCGGAAGTTCGTCTATACATCGAAGCGCACAATCACAGGACCTATCATCTTCCAGGATTATTTTGATGGTGTTTCCATCAAGACTTTCTAAAACGAAGAAAGCGGCTAAAAAGGCAATAGACAGATGAATATCCGACGCCAAGGCGTACACGCGCAAATTCCTGACAGGATCTGCAAACTGCCGGGCAGATAAACGTAAAGCGGATAAAAATGCGCTGCTACTCTCGTAAAAGTAAACACAAAGAGGTGAGAGAAGATAGAATATTGTACTTTTGATAGGTGGTTCTCCTCGACTGTTCGAGGAGAACCATTTTTTTGAGTTTCCTCTCCCGCTGGTCGTACAGCGTTTCGGGATACGGTCGTACAGGACGGTAAGCCTCGTTTTTGCTGGTTCCGTCTAGCCGGGCTCGGTGATGACGCTGCCGGAGAGTTCCGATTCTGCGACCGTTGCGATGAGTACTTCCGTTTTTTCACTGCCTCTGCGGGTAGCTTCTTTCACCGCTCCGGGTAGATCTTTTGCCAGCCGCTTGCCCATGGCAGCCCTCTTCCACTGTTCCCTATGAGTTTCCATTATCGCCACGAGTATTGTATCTTTTTCGGCAAGAAAGCGACGCAGAGTGTCTATTTCGCCGCCAGGTATGATTGTAGAGTACCGTTGTCCGAGTACGCCGAGCATACAGTCCGTTCTCATGCGATGCGTATGGTATTTGTCCCTTTCCGCAACTCCATCCTGCCGCAGCCTCGCCTTGCAGGGCAAGCCCGGTGACGTGGCGATGGGTGGTGTATATGTCCTCGTACATCCTCCACAGCCGTGCCACGCCGCCTTCAACTTCCCGCATCTGCCGCCACTCATATATCAAAATGGCGATCATACTGCCTATGACCGCCACTAAGATGATATATCCGAAAATGATTTTATGCTGCAATGGCATTCGTTTCTTTTCCATACGTATCACTTCTTATCCTTTAAAAAAGCAAATTCTCACCACGGCAGACCTTGCAAGCTCGACCTGCAACAAAACTCAACAATATCTTTCTATTCTTCTTATCCCAACAGAAAGAAGAGCATACAATGATGTGCACCCCAAAGTTTGGACTGATTAATAATTCAGATAGCATGAGTTCGGTATTGTACCGGGCTCATGTTGTTTAAAGCGGTCTTTATTCGCTTGTTATTGTAGTAATTTATGTATTCCTCCAGTTCCTTGCGGAAATGATCGACAGACTCGAACTTCT
>ENA-ORNG01000298-ORNG01000298.1-human-gut-metagenome-genome-assembly--contig:-NODE-298-length-47013-cov-5.974083_pt1 | contig 47013 bp, 37 predicted proteins | sample MGYA00242113_ERZ509018 | MGnify/ENA primary metagenome ERZ509018 (study PRJEB26280, sample SAMEA2338711) | human gut metagenome | biome: human gut; feature: human-associated habitat; material: faeces... | reverse complement strand
GATGGCGGCTGCGTCTTCATCAACAATGATCCGCTGGAGTCACATTACACCAAAATAGAGACAAAATGTACATTCAGGGGGACTGACTACACCGAAACCGATAATGAACTGTCATTTAGGGGGAGGGGAGATGACTCTAAGAAACTCGTTTTGACAATTAAACTTATCAAAACGGCAAAAAACTGCCCGAAAAAGAACTTTACCCCCTTTCTTTACTCCCCCCTAAAAGCCTGGATCAAAAGAAAATAGGGGGACGGAGACCCCCTCAATAAATAAAAAATCTATTTTTAGGTGTAGTCAGCCCCCCTGGATCGAAAAAAATATAAGGATCGGGTGTATACTCCCTTGCCGGCGTCCCAACGCACCCCTTGCTTGCCCTCGCAATACTCCCTTGCCGGCCGTCCCAACTCCTTTTGACTACTGCACCCTGCGAACCCTTTCTAGTCTCGTGAACCCTCGCTGGCCCCATGCACGCCCTCGGCCCATTGCTTATCCTGCTCAGCCGCAGGGCCCGTCCCATTTAACTCTGCCGTCAATGACAAAGCCCGATGATAGTGGTATCCTGTTTTCATCAACGAAAGAATGGAGGAAACACGATGGTCAGGATGACATCAGCATACGCAAATAAAGTTCTCAGAAAACTCAACGAGGATAAAGAGTTCTGGCGGAGCAAAGAAGCAGAAGGATGCACTTATGTGGCCGCCCTCGACGAAGAACCTGTTATACCGGAATACGATTATTCCCAGGTAGCGGACACCATAGACCAGATCGACCGCAAGATCGTCAAAATAAAACACGCCATCAACAATGCCAATCTTACCAGCCAGATACAGGTAGGCGATGAAGTTATGACCGTCGACCAGATCCTGATCAGGATGGCTCAGCTCAACCGGAGGAAAAGCTTTCTGGACAGCCTGCGCAAGCAGTCGCCTAAGGTGAGGATAAATGCAGGCGTTTATTCTGCCCGCAAGGCGGCGCCTGAATACCGTTATATCAATTACGACCTGGAAGTAGTCAAGCAGGACTACGAGCGGGTTGATGAAGAACTGGGCAAAATGCAGATGGCCCTCGACAAGCACAATCAGACCTTTGAGTTCGATGTGGACATTTAAGGCCTGAACAGACAATGGCACCAGATATGACCGTGGGCCCCGGCGGGGACTTCACGGCTGATATGGTCCTGAGCCCGATATGCCTTTGAAGGCTGCCGGGCCGTGGGCCGCATATTTAACCATATGATCAAATATTTTCCGTGCGAGACAACCAACATAATTTTCTATCGTGATATGATAAGAAGAAAGAGTTCATAGTTATGGTTGCTGATTATTCTGTTATATTTTGTTTTCTAAGGTTTAGTGTTGCGTAGTATGGGAGGATTCAATAAAACCAGTCTCGCAGAAAACTTTTCCGCTCATGGCAGCATGTGTCCGCAGGCGTGCGGCCTGCGGCGTGTACCGGGCTTCGTGAGCATCGGCCACAGCCGGTCAGCCGGGGGCGGAAAGGAGCCTGAAGTTCGGTTACAAGGCTCTTTTAATTTCTTCAGAAAAGAAAAAAGTGGGTGGAAGCCAGAGCGGCTTTTGCCATTGGAATAAATTGAAAAACAATTTGCAAAAATTTTGCGAAAAAACTTGCCAATCAAACTAAGTTGTGATATCCTATAATATTCTGATGAACAGGAGGCAACAATGAAACAAAGACCTGAATATGACCCCAAGATCATTGGCATGAACCTGCGCCGTCTGCGGGAAAAAAAGCACCTGACCGTCGAGCAGGTCAGAGAGTATCTCTGTCTCGGCTCCGTACAAGCCATTTACAAGTACGAAACAGGCGTCGGCTATCCGCAGGCAGACACGATGCTCGCCCTCATGGAACTTTATGAGGCGGGAGTAAACGAAATAGTGAAATTAAATTCGGAGGAGCATAGCTCCTCCGTTAGTATTTTTTGCGCCAAGATCAGACGGCTTTTCAGGTCAGCCGCAGTGGCGGAAAGATTTGTCGGTGATTATCCTTGCGCATATCAATCCCAGCGGCAGCATCAGGATGATGAGCAGGGCCGAAACGAGCCAGTTGGCCGAAGCATCAAGGGACATTATCCCCAGGTTGTAAACGCCCCGGTATAAGTAAAGCCCCGGCACCATGATCACAATGGACGGAACGGTCACCGAGATCCTCGGATAGCCCAGCCATTTCATCAGCAGTGATGCCAGCAGGCCTGCAATCAGCGACCCAAAGAAAGCGGCCACAGCCGTATGGCACCCGGCCAGATCGACCAGTTCGAGCCTGAATGTATTGGCAATGGCTCCGATCACCGCAGCAGAAGCAGCTATTTTGACCGGGCTGTTGAACATAAGAGAAAAGCCAAAAACACCCACAAAACTGGCCGCCAGCCTGAGCACCGGCAAAAGGACCGGACCCACCGAAAAGTCGAGAAATTCTTTGGGCTGGAGCCCAAGGAGCATGGACATGACCCACCCGGTTATGGTCGCTATAACTATGATCATGACCGCATAAACAAGACGCTCTATCCCCGAACGCATATCCAGCTTGGCCATATCAATGCCGCTGGTTATAAACGGAAATCCCGGAATGATAAACAGCATGGCGCATATATATCCGGCCTCATGGCCTGATACCAGAGAAAACAGCGTTTCCGCCAGCCTCAGAGAAATGACATAAGTCAGGCAGGCCAGCGCCACGGAAAGGATCACGCACATGAAAAGTGTATATTGCTTTCTGAGCAGCCTGCTCCGCAGATAATTTCCGCAGCCGGCCCCGATAAGGGCGCAGACCATTTCCACAGGGCCGCCGCCCAGGAGAAAGGTAAAGGCACCGCAGGCAAAGCCCGCCGCAAGCCCCAGCTTTAGCGGTGAATAAAGTCCCTTTTGCTGTTCAATGCCGTCTAAAAGGCAGTGGATCTGCTCGCCGGACATATTTATTCCCTTTTGAGGAAATTCTCTCACAAACCTTTCCAGACGGTCCAGCTTATGCGTGTTCACGCCGGTATTCTTGAGGGAAAGGGAGTTGGTATAAGTCTCGTGCCCCTCAAAACAGGTGTAGTCTATGGTGGTTAGGCCTATGCCAGAAGTGCAGGTAACGCCCAGATACTCCGCCATGGAGTTCATGGAACTCCGCACCCGCCAGGCGCCTGTGCCGCAGGAAAGCAGCATCAGCCCCACCCGGCCGATCAGAGAGCCTTTGACTGTGAGGCTCGCCTGGGTGATCGGTTCATCCTCCGTATGGCCTGTATAGTCGTGCCAGTTGATACTCATGTGATTGGGTTTAATAGTCGATTTTGCCATGATATATCCTTTCAATAATTCTATCCATGTACAAAAGTATAGTGGGAATCCGCAAAAAGTCAAGGGGCGGAGCCGGTGGGGGCGCGCAGCAGGTTGCGGGTCGGTGAGGCGCGCACAGTAGGCGGCGGGTGGCCGTGGTCTTCGGCACGATCTCCGCCCGGGCGCGGCCGCGAGCTCCGGAGTGATCACCAAAATTGCCTGCGAGCTCTGGCAAGATCGCAAAAAATCCCACTTTTTGCCGGAACCGCGGTCGGTCAAGAGAATTTCAGACAGCATTTTTCCCTCTATTCCGGCAGATGACCGGCTCCGGAGAGAATTTTGTGCGATACCGACAGTTTTTCTCGTGGAAAATTCCCTTGAAAGAGCTTTCCGGCGCATATAGAGAGACTCCAGGGCGGGTGATTTTCTCCGGAGAGCTATATCGCAGCAAAAGGAGGGAATTTCAGTGATCAAGATTCTCTCAGGCACGATAGAAAACGGCCAAAAGTGGGAATTTTGCTGACCAGGGGGGCTAGCATCCTCGCTGAGAGTGATAGAATCCCAGCTGAGAGGGTCAGGATCCCCGCCGAGAATACCGGAATCCCAGCGATCACGCCTTCACATACACCAGCAGATCGCTCAGGTCGCACTCCAGACAGTAACAGAGCCTGGAGAGGATGGCCAGGTCCACCCGCTGGACATTATTATTCATATATTTCTTTAGCTGCGTGCGCTGCATTTCTGCACGGCTGGCCAGCTTATTTATACTTAGATTCTGTGCTTCCATTATTTCTTTTAACCGTAGTTCTATATGTCCATATTCTATATCTTTCATAAGGCTACCTCCCACTTGAACTATTAAGAATAAACTGCATTTTCCGTTGGTACAGGAAAGCCTCTTTAATAATAATTTCTGTTGTAAAAAAATCATATGAGTAGTAATATATGAGTAGATATATACTCATGAGGCGCAAATCTACGGAGACGCCATCGTCTTCGGTCATCGCCGTATGCCTTGCCCTGTCCATCGTCCCTATATACAAAGTCAAATGACCCAGATAGTGAAAGGATGCTCTTCAATGGAAGAAAAGATGATAAATGACCAGATGCAGAAATATATCAAGCTCAGAAGCAAAGGAGAGAAAGCAGAAAAAGCTGCTTTCAGATCTGAACTCAATGAACTCTTTTTAAAAGATTCCAATATCAGATATGGCTACACCCAATTCATCGATGCAATGGTCCCCGGCGCGTACAAAGTGGACAAAGCGAACAATGCAGACGGCACAAGCAATGCAAGCAACGCAGACGGCCCTGCCGGAGTAACCGAGCATATGGAAGGCTTCTTTTCTCAGCCATATACGAAAATGATCAAGGCGAGGAAAAATATTATATGCCTGACCCCATGCTACGCCATCAGCTTTGATCCTGAGCTATGCGGTGATGAATCGGCAGAACTGAAGATAGCAAAATACAAGGATGTCAGAGTGTATGACTCCCCGGATTGCGCATGTGCGCTGGATATATATTTCGGCAAAAAAGCAGACTTACAATGCAAGATAGAATATAAGGATCTCGAGGAAAAAGCCGAAAAAGAAAAGGCCATAAAACAATACCTGGCGCTGATGGACAACTATTTTTACGGAGAGGCGATTGAAATGGGCATCAGCAGCAGGTGGCGGAGCAGATATGGATCCTCATGGAAGAAAGAAATTTCCAATGAGATGAGAATAGCGCAGTCAAGCGTCAGCTCAGCCATAAAGAAGGCGGAATTAGACAAAGAAAAAGCAGTAATGGCCGCAAGGCTGTTCGGCACAAGTACAACTCGCAAAAATTTTACAGTAGAAAACGGGGTCATAAAAAAATATGACAGAACGATAAAGGATGTGGTGGTCCCCAAAGGACTGGGGAAAGTGGTAGGCCCTGCTTTTCAGAACACAGACAGGATCAATTCCATAGTGCTCCCCGAGGGGATAGAAGAAATACAGAAGCAGGCCTTTGGCTGGTGTCGCAACCTCAAAAAAATAACGATACCGCAGACCGTAAAATCCATTAAAAACGAAGCATTCATAGGATGTACCAACCTGGTCTCGATCACCCTTCCCGAAGGGATCAAGAGCATACCCAAAAGACTGTTTGCCCATTGCAGAGCTTTGGAAGAAGTGATCATTCCGGGAGCTGTCACATCTATCGGGCAGGAAGCATTTATAGACTGCCCAAGGCTGAGGAGGATAGTTCTGCCAGACTCAGTCAGGACCATAGGCATAGATGCTTTCAAGGGATGTTCTTCTCTGGAAAGAGTCTCCATGGGCAGCAAAATAAAGGTCGTTCCCGACTATCTGTTCAGCGGTCTGGAAAGCCTGAGAGAAGTCATAGTATCGCAGAATATAAAGGAGATCGGCAGAAGGTCCTTTGCAGAATGTCCTGAGCTGAAAGGACTATACACCGCAGAAAACAACACCCCCACTTTCCATAAACTGGAAAAGGTTGGAGAAAGAGCCTTTTATCACTGCGGTTCGTTCTGCGATCTCGAAATAGATGACCAGACGGAATGGCACAGAAAAAACTGCTTCGACGGAACTCCATGGCTCAAAGCCCGGGCGAAGGCCGGATACATAATAGACGGCGATTACCTTGAAAACTATACAGGCAAAGACGAGATAACCGAAATACCGGCGGGAGTGACGACCATCGGCAGAGAGGCTTTTTGCGAAAATACATATATAAAAGAAGTAAGGATACCATATGGAGTCTGCGAGATCGGGGCGTCTGCTTTTGCCCGCTGTGAGAATCTGAGGATCATTTATATACCGGATTCCGTGACAGCCATAGCAGATACAGCTTTCAAGGATGATAAGCATCTTATCATCAGATGCAGCAGGGACAGCACGGCTGCCGAATTTCAGAGGGAGCACGGTTTCCAGGCAGAATATGTGCTAAATAATATCCCGAAGGAGGAAAATACATGGACCAACTGGACAGAAAAATAATCGAAAACTTTCCCGGCAGGATAGTCCGCAAGGATCTGACCGCATACATGAAACGCGGGATCAATGTACCGACTTTCGTCCTTGAATATCTGCTGGGCATGTACTGCTCCACCGATGACGAAGACGCCATCAGTATAGGTCTGGAAAAGATAAACAGGATACTGTCAGAAAATTATGTCAGGCCGGACGAGAGCGAAAAGATCAAGTCCAAGATAAGAGAAAAAGGCCAGTATACAGTCATCGACAAGGTGTCCGCAAAGCTGGACGAATACAACGACATATATGTGGCTCATTTTACCAATCTGGAGATCGAACCCTTTGTGCTGCCTGCCGAATATGCCAGAGACTACACAAAGATCCTGACCGGCGGTATATGGTGCCTGACGCAGATCGCATATCGCTATGGGGATGATGACTTTGATTTTGAAGAAAAAAGGTTATCCCGGAAAAGAAAAAATCCCGAAGATTCACCATTCAAGATAACGAGCCTCAAGCCTATCCAGATGCCGAACCTGAATCTTGAGGACATCCTGGACAAGCGTTCGGAGTTCACTTACAAAGAATGGCGTGACCTGCTCCTCAGGTCGGCAGGCTACGAACCGGAAGCGCTCCAGGAAAAAGAGAAACTGCATTTTGTCGAGAGGATGGTGCCGCTGATCGAGCGCAATTATAATTTTTGCGAACTCGGTCCCAGGGGAACGGGGAAATCCCATATATATGCCGAAATTTCCCCTTATTCCATCCTGATGAGCGGAGGCAAGACTTCCGTTGCCAACCTCTTTTTTGATATGAGAACCCGACATGTGGGGCTTGTGGGACACTGGGACTGCGTGGCTTTCGACGAAGTGGCAGGCATGAAGTTCAGGGACATGGACGCAATTCAGATACTGAAGGGTTATATGGCATCAGGCGCTTTCGCAAGGGGAAAGGACCAGATCAATGCCGACGCCTCAATAGTATATATAGGAAACATCAATGCCAGCGTGGAGACCTTACTCAAGGTGACCCACCTGTTCAGTCCGTTTCCGGAGGAATTTAACAACGACAGCGCTTTTTTCGACAGGATCCACTATTACCTGCCAGGCTGGGAAATCCCTAAGATGAGGTCAGAACTCCTGACCGACAGATACGGGCTCATAACCGACTGCCTTTCAGAGTTCTGCAAGGAAATGCGAAAGAAAGACTTTTCCCATATATTCGACCAATACTTTGCTCTCAACAAAGACTTTAACAAGAGAGACGAGACAGCTGTCAGAAAGACCATGTCTGGCCTTGCCAAACTGCTTTTCCCTGATGGAAATATGACCAAAGAGCAGACGCAGATGCTCCTTGAATATGCCATAGAAGGCCGCCGCCGGGTAAAGGAGCAGCTCAAGGTTATAGAAGGCGGGGAATATGCAGATGTAAATTTGGGATTTGTTGATAAAGAGGAAGGAATAGAAGAAATAGTCACCGTACCTGAGCAGACGCCAGATACCCTGATTCCTGATGCCAAGCTGCCTTTCGGTCATGTGTTTGCTGTGGGAAAAGGCAGCAGCGGTGAAGTGGGAGTATATCGCCTTGAAAATACGGCTGTAAGAGGCTCAGGCGACTTGGAAACTCAAGACATAGGTAACGACAGGCAAGTGAAAGAAGCTATCAACGCAGCGTTCAAGTATTTTGAAAACAATGCCAGAAAAGTCATTCCCGGCATAAAGGTGAAAGACAAGGATTATCTGCTCACATATATGGATGTGCAGAACAAGGGAAAGAGCAAAGAAGTTTCCCTCGGCGAGTTCATCGGCCTGTGCTCGGCCCTGGCCGAAATATCTGTCGGAGAATCTCTTGTGGTCGCAGGGGAGATCAAACTGTCCGGGACTATGGGAGAACTCACCAACCTTGAGGACATATTCCGGGTATGCAAGAACGCCGGCGCCAAGCGGGTCATGATACCGATGACATGCTTGGGCGAATTGCAGAGCGTATCTGAGGAACTGGTCAGCGAGGTTCAGCCTGTGCTGTATAAAGACCCGATCGACGCAGCCAAGAAGGCGCTTGATATATTCTAAAATAATATATGATGGAGGAACAAAATGGAACTAGAAGACATAAGAAACACGCTATATACCGCTTATAAAGTTTGTGATACCGCTGAGGGCTGGTTAAAAACGGGAATAGTCCCTATTCCGCTTGGAGAGATTTCTTTGCGAGATATGCTGAGATATGAATTAGTAAAATTTATGGCTTATATGGCCTATGCTAACGGAAATTTCTCAGATATGGAATTTACTTTAATGAATTATGTGATGGAAGATAATAATACACCGGAGGACTACAAAAAGATATTTCCTGTGGAAAAATTAGCAACTCCTTCGGAAAATTCAGCTTTGCTGGTTAGCTCATATTTAGATGCTAAGTTGAAGCAAAAGAATATTAGCAAAGAAGATAAAGTATATGCCAACACAGCTATAAAAATATTTGATGCAATAGGAGAAATCATGGAGTTCATGGATCAAGATAATCAGGCTGCGCATGAGTATAGAGAAAGATATATGGCTGATATGCGAACCTTGGCGAATTATATTTTTCAAAAAGAAAGCAAATAGAGGGAAGACAAATGACATTAGAAGAATTAAAGAAACAGACTTTGGAACTCCAAAAAAAAATAGCCGAAGGACAGGAAGACATGGAAAAATATAGCCGTATCCTAGAACAGCAGGAGCAACAAGAAAAAATAAAGCGGGAAGAAAGGTTACGGAATAAAGCCAAAGTATCGCCAGAAGGCATGACCGAAAAGGATAGTGTCAACATGTATGTCATCCTTACCAATGAGCAAAAATTAGGAAGACTATATCGTGATCAAGAAGATTTTTTTGCTATTTATGAGGATGATTTTCCGGCCTTATCAAAAGAAGAAATTATTGATCTGCGTAATAGTGTGATAGAAGAAATGAGAGACCCGAATCGAGTGGCTCATTATGCTGATTCTTTCAAAAAAAGATCAGTAAAGGAAAGATTTACTGTTTCGACTTTGAATCTGCATTATGTGAGTGATATGACGGAAATAGATAAAAAAGCAGCATGGGCGATCAATAATACAAAGGAATGGTTTATTCCGTCGGAATACAACGAAGTAAAAAGATTGATGGATGATGATTTGGAAGTTACAAGGAATCAACTTGATGAACAATTATCGATGGCGGAGCAAGCATGGACTAAGTTTACAACAGCAAGGGAGTTTCTTCAAATCGTGATAAACGATAAAAAGGATGATGATTCTGATTTGGAGAAAAAATCAAGCAATTTTCAAGTTGTTATAGAAGGAAATCTGGTAGAAGTACTGCTTGCTACTAAAGGGATATTTAAGATATCAACCGTTGTTCAAAATTGTTATACCTGGTATTGGGGAGTAAGCGTGCAGGATATCTGGGAAGAAGCACTCCTGAATGAAGTGAGTGATGAGCGAAAAGAATGGGATGAACTTGAAGGAGAAAAGATTGCCAAAAAAGCTGTTAAATATATACGCTCAAAATATTGATAGATATCGCTTTTAGTATGAAAGGGACTACCATGCTTTACAACTGCGAAATTTGCCATAAGAGCTTCGATTTTGTCGATAAAATCTGCTTCTGCCCCTATTGCGGAAGCAGGCTTGCGCCTGACGCCGGTTTTGCGGCGTCAGGCGGTCAGACCACCCAGGCCGCCTCAGGCGAGTCCAGATTGACAGAAGTCATAGACTCCATCTGGGGAAGAAGCGCCAGGCTGCGTGAGGATATAAACGCGGAAATCTTCCGGTGCATAATGATATACAACCGATATGCAAGACATAGCATTGCAAAGAATATTCCGGACACAAGTCTGTCTGATTACGACACAAGATACATGCAGTTCGAAAAGTGCGGAAACAGAAAGGACCTTCTCGACAATATCCGCAGATACATCATGTCCCTTGAACAGGTCATAGCCAAGGCTAGCGAAGACATTGCGGACGAAGTGGTCGTGAAGCTGCAAAAGGCAGTAAGGGAAGTTTATGATATTTCCCGCCGCCTGCACGACCTGATAGGAAAAGGCGCCGCCCCGAGCGAAAGCGGTTTTTTCGACGAGGAAAGATTTTCGGTAACGAGACTGTTCACCAAGGAACAGCTCGCTGCATTATACGAGCAGGTGCTCATTGCTTTTGAAAAATACCGGCGCTGCGTTGAGGATAATAACATGTTCGCCGCCTTTGCCTCAGACTCCAGCTACGGAGCTCTGCCATATTACTGGCGCAGGATATATGCGTACCATTATGACCGGAGCGACAGGACCAATGATGGCCGCAAAAAAACCGAGGACGAAGACGACAGACATACGATCACCGAGAAAGCGCAGAAAGAATATACTAAGATCATGGAATACATGGACGAGCGCAACGCCATAGCCTACGACGGTTTTCTCGATGAGGATTTTGAACCTCATGTGGAGGCTTTCTGGAAAGGCCTGAGCACTCTTTGCGGCTTCATCGACAACGCCACAGTGATACGGTGGGATAAAGGCTACTTTGCCATCAATGAAAATGAGTCCGCAGCCATATCCCGTTACTGCCAGTCCGAGGAATTTCCAGTATCAGAGGATTACCTCACCGCCTTAGTGGATATGGAAAGCTGGCTGGAAGAGAAAGAAAAAGAGGATAAATAAAAGGAACATCAATGAGCAGGATCCAGACATACAGCGGCGCATTGACCGCCGAACAGTTTTTATTTTACGAGATAAGGATAGCGTCACGGTTTTATCTCGACGGCGTCAGCCTCGAGGAGGCTGCGGCAGAGATACAGGAGCAGAATCTCTTTCAGTATCCTACCGAAAGGGAAGTCAAAAGGATGACCAGGGCCTGCTACAAGAGGCTTGACGCCCTGGAAAACCATGAACTGATAAGAGCGCTGAGCAACGCACCGGCAGAGATTGCCAAACAGATCAACCTGTACGCCATGATGAGGTACAACCTGTTGGTGTGGGATTTTATGGTGCAGCTTATCGGAGAAAAATACAAGACCCAGGACATGAGCCTGACCCCAAAGGATGTGAACGGATTTTTTGCCCGTATGCAGGCTCAGAGCGACCAGATTTCCGGATGGAGCGACAAGACCATCAAAAAGATAAGAGGCGTTCTGCTCAGAGCTCTCGCCGAAACAGGATACATAGATACAGTGCGGGCCACAGTCCTCAACCCGGTGCTCATCAGCCAGGAACTGGAGGCCGGGATCAGAGAAAACGGCGACAGCCAGGCGCTGGCAGCTTTCAACTGTTTCAGATAAATATCAGGGAGGAGACAGACGATGATCAAAGAAGACCTGGACAGGATAAGATACAGGCTGACAGACAGGGATTTCCTCGAAAACAAGGGATTGAGCAACGAGGTAGGCGTTCATGTGTTCTGCTATGAGCCAAAAGACGAGATGACAGTCCAGTCATATATCAAGAGGCTCAAAAGCGAAGAAAACACTTCATACCGGATCGTAGAGCGTGACCTCTACGAACTGCTTTTGCAGCTCCTTGAGGACAAGCGGATACTAGATAAGATACCCGACATGGAGGAAAAGAAGGGCGGACCGTATTTACTTGAAAAACTCCAGAACATCGCAGGCCCCAAGGTTATACTTCAGAAAATGGATTATGAAGGCCATCAGCCGGGGCAGGATGTGCTGTTCCTCACCGGCGTAGGCAAGATACACCCGTTCCTGCGGTCACACAAGATACTGGACAGTATGCAGTCCATCTTTGAGGACATACCGGTGGTGCTTTTTTATCCCGGGACTTTCGACGGCAACAGCCTCAGCCTCTTTGGAGAATTTCTGGACGGAAACTATTACAGAGCATTTAATTTGATTTAGCGGAGGAAAAGATGAAGATACAGTCAATGTTCGCCAAGGACATAAACAGGAACATAAACGGAGTTATCAAGGTAGCCCAGGATGATCAGGAAAGCCTCCGCCAGGAGCTGTCCGAGTACATCGTCACAAGAGAACTGAGGGGACATTTTCAGACATTTTTTAATAACTATGAAAAAGCTCTGGACGAGCCTACCGACCGGATAGGCGTGTGGATCTCCGGTTTTTTTGGAAGCGGTAAATCTCACTTTCTTAAAATGATTTCCTACATATTGACTAACGGTGATGTGTGCGGAAAAAAGGCCGTAGAATATTTCGCAGACAAATTCGACGATCCGATGATGTATGCCATGATCGAGCGGTGCGCCAGCGTGCCCACGGAGTCGATCCTTTTTAATATTGATATAGAAGGCCCGATCAACAAAGACAAGACCGCTGTACTTCGGACCTTTGCCAAGGTCTTCTATAACCACCTGGGGTTTTACGGCGATGACCTTAAGATAGTAAGGCTTGAAAAATTCATAGAAGAACAGGGAAAGACAGATCAGTTCAGAGAAACTTTTGAGCAGGTCAACGGACAGCCGTGGACAGAGGCAAGGGACTCTGCGTCATTTTTTGAGGACGATGTGGTCTGGACCATGGAAGAAGTGCTGGGCATGAGCCAGCAGTCTGCCCGCAACTGGTTCAACAGCGAAGACACCAACGAGCTGAGCATAGCCCAGCTGGTGGCCGACATCAAAAAATATGTAGACGGCAGAGACAGAAATTTCAGGTTGCTGTTCATGGTAGACGAAGTGGGTCAGTATATCGGAGATGACGGCAATCTGATGATAAATCTCCAGTCCATAGTAGAGGAGATCGGAACCCGCTGCGGCGGACAGGTATGGGTGATGGTCACCAGTCAGGAAGCCATAGACTCGGTTGTAAAGATTGCCGGCGACGACTTTTCCAAGATACAGGGCCGGTTCAACACACGCCTGAGCCTGTCCTCATCTTCGGTGGACGAGGTGATCAAAAAGCGCGTGCTTGCCAAGACCACTGAGGCAGATCAGCTCCTGAAGATGGCCTACGACAGAGAGCAGGCGGTGCTCAAGAACCTTTTTACATTCAATGACGCGGTGCTGGACATCAAAGGCTTTGAAAGTCCGGCAGAGTTTTCGGAGGCTTTTCCATTCGTGCCTTATCAGTTTATCCTCATACAGAAAGTTCTGGCAGAGATCAGAAAACACGGCATAAGCGGCAAGCACATGTCCGGCGGCGAGCGTTCCATGCTTTCCGGCTTCCAGGAAGCAGCCCAGAAAGTCCAGGACAGAGACGAGAACACTCTGGTGCCGTTCTATCTGTTTTATGATACCATCCATACATTTCTGGACAGCAGTATCCGCCGTGTCATCGACCGGTGCCAGACGGCGGCCGCCAACCATGACGGTATAGAGCTCCGGGATGTGGATGTGCTCAAGCTCCTGTACTTGATCCGATATATCGATGACATCAAGGCCAACATCGACAACATAGCTATCCTGATGATCGATGACATCGAGGTTGACAAGATATGGCTTAGAGGTGAGATCAACCAGTCTCTGGACAGGCTCATCTCCCAGAACTATGTGGCAAGGAGCGGAGATACATATAACTTTCTGACCGACGAGGAACAGGAGATCTCAAAAGACATCAAGAATACTGTAGTTGACATGGCTCAGGTTACCCAGAGCATAGCACAGATAGTCTACGGCGAAATTTATCCTAAAAAGAAATTCAAATACGGCAGATACGATCTGTCCTGCGATCAGTATGTGGACGACACCCTGTACGGCTCAGCTGCTGGAGGCATGAGGCTGCGCATGCTGACGGCGGCCGAGGAAAGAAGGAATGATCAGCAGCGTCTCATCATGGAATCTCAGGCCAATAACGAAGCCATATTGATACTGCCCGACGAAATGCCATATTTTGACGAGCTGGAACAGGCAATGAAGATAGACAAATATGCAAAGCAGCGCAATTTTTTCAGCCAGCCCGAGTCAGTCCAGAGCATAATCCGCCAGCGTCAGGAGCAGGCGATGAGCCAGAAGGAAAGGGCAAAAGAATATCTTTCCGCTGCTATAGCCCAGGCAGAAGTCATCGTGTGCGGAGAGCCTATGGAAATAAGGGCGTCAAATCCAAGAGATAAGATAAATGCCGTTCTGGAAAACCTGACCAAAAGCGTGTATACCAAGATCGGCATGATCAATTCTTTTGCCGAAAGCGACGCCGACATAATCAGGATATTAAATGGCAGAGAGGGAGAAAACCTGACAATAGCAGGCTCAGGAGCGGACAACGAGGACGCCCTCAATGAGTTGAGCCGCTGGCTTGAGACGAGATACCAGGCAGCGACTGTTACCATGAGCGATATACAAAAGCGGTATCAGGACATACCGTACAGCTGGCGGGAGATAGACATAGCTGCCATCGTGGCCCGCCTCATAGCCCAGCAGAAGATATCCCTCAGATACGGCGGCGTCACCATCGAAAGAGACGATCGCAGGCTGCCGGACTTTCTGAGAAAAAGGAGCGAGATCGCCAAGGCAGAGATCGTCAGGAAGATAGCCGCCCCAGAAGCACTCATCCGCAAGAGCGTGGCCTTCCTCAGGGATTATACCGGGACCATGGGCATACCGGAGGACGAGGAAAACCTGGTTGATTTTGCGAAAGACTTTTTTAAGGGCAAGAGGGATCACTATCAGGGACTGCTCGACAAGTATTATGCCCAAGGCAGGTACCCGGAGCAGAACACCGTCACCAGAGCAAGAGACCTGATGGAGGATGTTTTAGCCCGCAGCAAGGATAATGTGGCTCTGCTGGAATACATCAACAAAAAGCAGGATGATCTGCTGGATATGAGCGAGGATATGGAGGAGATCGAAGGCTTCTTTGCCAGTCAGGTACAGACCTACGAGAACGCCATGAAGCAGAGCGAAAAATACAGGAAAGAACGAACATATTTCTCAGGCAAGGAGGAAGCAGAGGACAGTTACAAGACCCTCCTGGAAATCCTGGCCATGGACAAGCCATACAGCCGGATCAGGGAGTTGCCGGAGCTTCTGACCGTTCTCGGTACGGCCCATGGCAGACTCCTTGATGAGAAAAAGGCAGAAATGATGGAAATAAACCGCCAGTGCATGGCAGACATCCATCAGATGGCAGAGCATATCAAGGGAGCCGGTCAGATCTCAGACAGCGCAGATGATTTTTTCACCAAAATGAGAGATCAGATAGAAAAGTCCCAGTCCCTGTTCGGGCTGGACGCCAATAAGACTCAGATGTACGACCAGAGAGACAGGGCGTGCAGGGACATGGAAAGCCTCAACGCCGGCCCGCAGACCAGATCTGAAAAGATCACAAGAGTGAGCAGGGGCGAGCTGTGCCCGATGAAAAAGCTCCAGAGCGATGAGGAGATCGAGGCCTATGTGGAGAGCATAAGGAAGAAACTCTGCGACGCACTGGAAGACAGCGACGCGGTGCAGATAAGCTGAGCAGCAAGAGAAGTATTGGAAAGGATGTAGGAGATGAACAAGAGTGCGATACAGAAATTTGCCGTATGGGCAAGGCGGGAGCTGATAGAACAGGTGTCCCAGCGGGCTTATCAGTACGGAGTGACAGTCCAGGGATACGGCAGTCCGGAAGATTCGGTCGTCAACGGCCGGGTGCTTTCAGATGACGAAAAGAAACAGAGAAAAGAGCTCATACGCCAGATCCAGAGCAAAGGCTACGACCAGGTCATGGAAGAAGTGGCATATACCTGGTTCAACCGCTTTATCGCCCTCAGGTTCATGGAAGTGAATAATTATCTGCCGACTCATATCCGAGTGTTTTCCGATGTAAGCGGAAACTTCAGGCCGGAGATCATCTCGGCAGCCCTAAGCATTGACCTGCCCGGCCTTGACTGGGACAAGGTTGTACGCTACATAGACGGCAATCAGGAGGACGACCTGTACCGTTATCTGCTGCTGACCCAGTGCAACGCCCTCAACGAGCCCCTGCCTCTGATGTTCGAGAAAATGGGCAGCTACACAGAGCTGCTGCTCCCCAACAACATCCTCAGAGAAGACGGGGTCATCGGCCGCATGGTCAGCGACATCCCGGAAGAAGACTGGACAGATCAGGTGCAGATCATAGGGTGGTTATATCAGTATTACAACGCTGAGCTGAAAGACGAGACCTTTGCTTTGCTGAAAAAGAATGTAAAGATCACCAAGGAAAGGATACCGTCGGCAACCCAGCTCTTTACCCCGGAATGGATAGTCCGCTACATGGTGGAAAACAGCCTTGGAAGGCTGTGGATAGAGGGACATCCGGACGAAGAACTGAGGTCGGAATGGAAATATTATCTGGATGAAGCAGAGCAGGAACCCCAGGTGCAGGCACAGCTTGCAAAAATCCGTGCCGAGTATGCTGCGCTGAAAACTCAGGATATACGGCTTATCGACCCGTGCATGGGCAGCGGGCATATTCTGTCCTACGCCTTTGATGTTATGATAAGGATTTATGAAAAAAGCGGCGTAAGCCGCCGTGACGCTGCAAAGAGCATAGTGGAGAACAACCTGTACGGGCTCGATATTGACGAAAGAGCCTCCCAGCTTGCATACTTTGCCGTTATGATGAAAGGCTGCCAGTATGACAGGCGATTCCTGCAAAGAGGCGCCCAGCCTAAAGTTTATGCCATACCGGAAAGCAATGAACTTGACAATGAGACGATCGCTTATTTTATCAATAATGACCCGAAGATTCAAAAGGACTTCGGCACTATCGTCAGGGAATTTAGAGACGCCAAGGAATACGGCTCTATATTGAACATATCGCCGGCAGATTTTGATCTTCTGAATGCAAGGGTAGAAGAAGTGAGAGACGACATCAGCCTCTATCGCCAGAATGTACTGGAGCAGATTCTGCCATTGATTCAGGCAGCAGAGGTGATGTCGGCCAAATACGATGTGGTGGTCACCAATCCGCCGTATATGGGAGCCAGCGGCATGGGCGCAAAGCTGAGCGAATTTGTGAAGAAGAACTATCCGGACAGTAAGAGCGACCTGTTTGCCGTATTTATGGAAAAGTGCCATCAGATAACAGATAAAGATCGCTTCCAGGCAATGATCACACAGCACGCATGGATGTTCCTGTCAAGCTATGAAAAACTGAGACAGAAACTCCTGCTGATAGACACAGTAAACATGATACATTTAGGAGCGAGAGCCTTTGAGGAAATAGCAGGAGAAGTGGTGCAGACCACCAGCTTTGTAATGCGCAATGATCGGATTGCCGGTTATAAAGGAACTTATTGCAGGCTGATTGAGCCGACAACACAGCAAGGCAAAGAGGATATGTTCCTGGCAGGAGAGAATCGCTCTTACAAAGACCAATCCACCTTCTCCAAAATCCCCGGTTCACCGGTGGCGTATTGGGTGGGGGAGAACTATATTAACAATTTCGTTTGTGGCGAACCGATTATTCAGTTCTCTATAGCAATTTCAAAAGGAATTTTTACTGGTGATAATCTAAGATTTTTGAGAAAATGGTACGAAATAAACAAAAAGAAATTAGGGACAGAATGGAGAAAATATAGTAAAGGTGGCGAGTATCGCAAGTGGTATGGTAATTTAGAATATGTTATAAACTGGAAAAATGATGGAAATATTTTAAGAAATTATGAAAAGAGTGGTATGGGCGCAGAAAAATATTTCGGGCACCTTACATATGTTTGGTCGAAAATAACTAGTGGAAAAAACTCGTTTAGATTAAATCCGGCTAATGTGTTTTTTGATGACGCTAGCCCAGCGATTGTAATTAAAGAAAAAAAGGATTACCTATTGGGATTCTTAAATTCGTGTGTAAGTTTTTCTTTTTTAGAACTTTTGTCTCCTACAATCAATCTGCAAATTGGCGATATAAAAAAACTACCAATATTAGTTTCTATGGCTAAAGTAAGTAAAGTAAAGGAGCTGGTGAATGAAAGTATTTTAAAAAGCGTACATGACTGGGACTCCTACGAAACCTCGTGGGACTTTAAGAAACATCCGATGGTGTGAGACGATGAAGTGTATATTATCTAAATGCAATAAAAAAATACAACCCTTTCATCTTGGTAATGAGAACGCGATTATTCCTGCTGAATGTGACATTGGAGAAATTAGAAAGCTATGTTCATATTTTCAATATATGGCTCCAAACATTGAATCAGCGCAGAGCCCGCTTTTAGATGTTACATACCATGATGATGTTTTGGCTGAAATAACAAAGAACAAAAAAGAGTTTGTGTTTTGCGCGCACAACGATAAAACGAATAAAAAGCTTTCTGAACTGGCTCTTTTGGGTAATGTAATTTGCCCTCACTGCAATCGATTTTTATGTAAGAGAATGACTCGAGAAGCAAAGAGAGATAAAACACGCAAAGAGTCTGATTTAGAATGTCTATTGAGACATTTGCGAAATGCTATTGCCCATGGACATGTATATTTGCAACATGGTGGAACTTATATCAGACTGCTTTTTGAAGACATAAATGACAAGGGAGCAATTACCGCAAGAATCGTATGTTGTCAAGCTGACTTAAGAAAATGGAGAAAGATATTACAAGATGCAGTAGCAAATCAAATAGGAAGGTAGTAAACACTATGGGAACACTAATATCCGACAAATACGAAGCCTGGAAGGCTGAGTGCAATCAGCGCTTTGACCAGCTCAAGGCCAACGAAGAAGAACTGAACCGCATTTTCATCGACATTTACGGCCTGCAGGACGAGCTCACCCCCGATGTGGCCGACAGAGATGTGACCGTCCACCGGGTTTACGACACCAGAGACGATGTGCCAGAATTCATGAAAGGCAGCAGCTATGTACGCACCAAGCGGGACGAGATCGTCTCCCTTATTTCCTACGCCGTAGGCTGTATGCTGGGCAGGTATTCCCTCGATGTGGAGGGGCTGGCCTATGCGGGAGGTGACTGGGACGACAGCAGGTACACTACCTTTATTCCGGTCAGAGACAATATAATCCCCATCTGCGATGACGAATACTTTGAAAACGACATGACAGCCCTGTTCGTAAAATGGGTGGAGACCGTCTACGGCGCTGAAAGTCTGGAAGCAAACCTCAACTTCGTTGCCGACGCCCTCGGCAGCAAGGGCACTTCCCGAGAGACCATCAGGAACTATTTTCTCAGCGAGTTTTACGCCGACCACTGCAAGACCTACCAGAAGCGGCCGATCTACTGGCTCTTTGACAGCGGCAAAAAAAACGGCTTCAAAGCCCTCACATACATGCACCGCTACCAGAGCGACCTGCTTGCCCGCATGAGGACCGACTATGTTCATGAAATGCAGGAACGCTACCGCTCCCAGCTTGCGGCCCTTTCTCAGGCCATAGAGCACGCTCAGACGGCAGAGCGGGTCAAACTGACCAAACGGCAGAAAAAACTCCAGGAACAGGCCCTCGAGATCCAGAAATACGAAGAAAAGATCCATCACCTGGCCGACATGAACATCGAGATCGACCTGGACGACGGCGTCAAACACAACTATGCTCTGTTTGCCGATGTGCTGGCAAAGATAAAATAAAGGAGATACACCATGTCCGCAGAATCAATACAGGATACCTTAAGACAGCGTTTTGAAGCGCCGCTGCCGGAATTTTACCGGAGGAGGATAATCTTCTGGTGCGACGAGGCCAACGAGTTTGAGGAACTCTTTGACCAGATAGAGCTTTCCGATGTGAAAAAGGTCAAGCTGACGGGGCGCAACAGCTTTGCCGTCAAAAAGCTCCTGCTCCACGACGATCTGGAAAGCGACTATCTCATATACGATCCCCTTACATATCTTAAGCCACAGGACGACTGGCTCCGGGACATCAGGCTTTTCAGCGAAAAATACAGCGCCGACTACCTTTCCATGCTCATGGGAGAGATCAATGCCGAAGATGATCCCCTCATGCGCAAGACTGTCCGCCGCTACAAAAAATTCTTTGAAAACAAAGAAAGAAAGCTCAGGTTCCAGAAACTCGGACATATTTATCGTGAACCGGAGCTTTTTCGCAGCGATGTGATGGCGGTTCTGGCAGGAGTGCCGGGCGGAGGCGACATGGATGTGATCATAGCCGTGCTTTCTGCCGGTCTCGACGAGGAAAACAACGCGCCTCTGACCAGTATAAAGAAATTCGGCGATATAGATGAATTCTGGGATATGGTGGCCAGGCTGACCGGCTACGAAAAGGAAGAAAACGACATCAGCAAGCCTCTGGGATTTTTCGCAGCCCATGTGCTTCTGACAGCCCTTTCCCACACCATGCCCGCCGGAGCCCTGAAAGCTCTGGACCAGCACATATCGCCCCGCCACGCGGCCTATTGCTACAGCCTTTTCCGCCAGTGGCAGGAAAAAGGCGACAGGCAGGCTCTGCTCGACCTCTGCCATACGGTGGACGATCAGCTTAAGCTGTCCGGGCGGCTCGGCAAGATGGACACGGATGTGCTCCTTGGCAGCGACATCTTTCCGTCCATAGACGAGAGCCTCATAGCCCGCTTTCTCGATGAGATCGCAGCCCAGGCCATAAGGACTGAGACCATATCAGCAGCCGTTGAAAAACGACGGACTTCCTGCTGGTATGACATGTTCGCCGAATATTACGAAGCCCTCCTTTACATTGGGCAGCTTTACCGGTTCATAGAGAAAAATCCGCAGGGCTTCCATATGGCCATTGCCGGGGAGATCTGGAAATATTACGCGGAAGAAGGCTACAAGGTGGACAACGCCTACCGCCACCTGTTTTTCCATTTCAGCCGTGCGCTGGAAAATCCCAAGCCGGCCCTGGAGGACAAGCTCAAGGCTGCTGCTGGATACATAGATCAGGTGTATAAAAAGAGATTTTTAGGCCCTCTGGCCGACTGCTGGCTCAGCGCAACAGAAGACGACATGGCATCCTCCGGCGCAGTCAGTGGCATAGACAGGCAGAGAGATTTCTACAGCAGATATGTCCGACCGGTCACGGAAAAAAATGTCCGTGCCTTTGTCATAATTTCCGACGGACTTAGATACGAGACGGCTGTTCAGCTCAGAGATGAGCTCGTCCGTTCCACCAGAGGGACAGCAAAGACAGAAGCCATGCAGAGCGTCTTTCCGTCCATAACCAGCTACGGGATGGCAGCTCTCCTTCTGGGCACTGAGCTTTCTGTTACAGAAAAAGGAGAAGTTCAGGTTGACGGCATGGGCACCCTCACCACTGAGGACCGCCAGAAAGTCCTGCGCAGAGCCAACGATGATTCGGTTGCCGCAAGATATGGCGACATCCTCGCCATGACCAGGCAGCAGCGTCAGGAACTGGTCAGCGGCAAAAAGGTGATATATATTTACCATAACACCATAGACGCTGCCGGTGATGAGCCGAGGACAGAGCGCAAGGTGTTCGAGGCCTGCGACGACGCCGTCCGTGAGCTGGCGGCCATGGTAAAGATCATATCAAACGATATGAACGGAACGGATATATTCATAACGGCTGACCACGGCTTCCTCTACACATACAGCCCTCTTGAAGAAAACGACAGGCTGAGCCGTGAGGTTTTCAGCGGTCAGATATACGATCTGGGACGGCGCTACGCCCTGACTGCGCCGGAGACGACGGCAGATTTTCTGCTGCCGGTGGAGCTTTCCGGCCAGATAGGCGGAGTCCCGATAAAAGGCTATACTCCGCGGAACATGGTACGCATCAAGACGGCAGGAGCCGGAGAAAACTATGTCCACGGTGGTGTCAGCCTGCAGGAGATGACCGTGCCGGTGGTCGTTTTCAAGAATCAGAAAGCAGGCAGCAAAGGCTATGTGGAGACCTCCAAAGCCGAGCTCATACTCATCAGCGAAAGCCGCAGGATATCCAACAGCATTTTTTCCCTTGACTTTCTGCAAAAACAGCCTGTGGGCGATAAGGTCCTGCCGTGCGAGTACACGGTCTATATGGCCGCCGCAGACGGAACTCCTGTCAGCGACCGTAAAAAGATCATCGCCGACAAGACGGCTCCGGCAGAAAAGGACAGAGTTACCCATGTCACTTTCAGCATGACGCCGGGCAACCACCAGAACGGTTCAGACTATAAGCTGGTGATAGCCGGTGATTCAGGCATGATAGAAGAGATAGAATTCAATGTAAACATCGCATTCGCCGACGATTTCGGGTTTTAGGAAAGGAGACGGACAATGAGCGTATCGATCAATTCAAAGGAATTTCTAAAGGTTTACAATGCAAATGATGTGACGAAAAACATATTGTGGGAGCTGTCAAAATACCTGGATCAATTCAAGGATATTCCAGACATCCAGGCTGCGGATATTTACAGGATGAGATTGCATGCAGACGGACAGGAGATAGCGCCGCAGCAGATCGATCTTTGTTCAGCTGACACCATAGATTTCTTTATCGAGTATAGCCTTTTCACATCGGATGGTGAAAAATACGGCCTTTCCCGCTGGGAGAGCTACTTAAGAGAGAATGACTGCGACGAACTGAGAAAGAATGTGATCTATAAGTGCATCGAGTATTATGATAACACCACAGAGCTCCGCACTTATCTGTACTCGGATAAATATGCGGGATGTCCGCCTTTCGATCAGGAGAGAGGAGCAATAGAGGGCCTCGGCTGGTACTCGTACCATTTTCAGCTGGCAATAACCTCCGATAATGAAAAAATATTTGACGACAAAGAGCTCGCAGAAAAGCTAACTGATCTGGGAAATGAATTTAACGATAAATATGATATTTGCGAGGATCTTGAGGAACCTTACAGCGGAGAATTTTTCATCGATGGGGCGCTCAGACTGATGTCGGATCAGCTCGACGATTTTGCGCAGGATGTCCAGAAAATACACGATTTTGCGACAGAGCACGGCCTGAGGACGGATATTACAGCCGAATTTACAGAAGACGGCTCCAGTGAACAGGAAGTCTTTGCTGCCATCAGCTTATCCCCTGATGGTGGAAGATATAAATGGGAATATTGCAGATTTTAGGAGGAAAAGACCATGGAGACCAAAAGATTTCTGATGATCAAAGCAAAAGAAAAAATGTACTGGCAGAATCTCCGCTATCTTGATTTTGAGCGCTACAGACTGCCAAATTTCGTGGACGAAGCGTCGGAGACAATGGAGTATTGCAATTATGATCTTAAGTGCAGGGTCAGAGATCTGGATGAACTGTATAACAACATCATATATCTGCTGAAGGACGGCGGAGTGGTAGCTCTGGGAGAGAAAGACGACTTCCTCGACGGCATGTATACAGGCTATATGACATTTGGCTTAGAAAAATATGGCACGCCATGCGATGAATACTTCAAATTCGCACCGTCAAACTCTAAACCGGATTTCGACGATCTCAAAGAATTCTTGAGAAAGAAGATCGGTAAAAAATCGGCTGCCCAGGAAAACGATATTTTCAGGCTTGCTAAGATGACCCCGGAAAAGGATATGACAGGTCAGAGGACGATCCCCGACAGTTATGTTCAGTATTTTTCCAAAGCAGAGGATGTTACAGACTTTGAGATCGCAGGCCATAATATAGCACCCACAGGTAAATTTTACTATTCACGGACTGCGGTGGAGGAATACATAGCCAGAAAAAGCGGCAGGATAGTCGGATCCATCAGCGGCACCACAGACATGATCGTTATCGGCCTGGAAGAGCGCTACTCCGAAGGAAGCCGCAAGCTGGAAAAGGCAGTAGCTCAGAAGAAAAAGCGAGGCGACGGTATTTATATATTATCGGACATGGAATTCCATCGCTGGCAGTATATGAATTTCAGACCGGAAAAAAGAGACGGCATACTGGCGCCCGAAAAAGAAGCAGTACGGGAAAAGATACTGTTCGGCCATTGGCCTCAGGCCCACGCCGACAGAAAGAACCTGAAGGACCTGGAGTGGATAGTGCTCGGCGAAAATGAAAATGACATACTCCTGCTCAGCAAAGATATAATAACCTGCCGTCCGTTTGACGAGGACCCTAAGGAAAGCCTCCCGTCATGGAAAGGAAGCTCCATCAAGGCATGGCTCAATGAAGATTTCCTGCAAAGCGCATTTAACAGAGAAGAGCAGAGAATGATTCGAGGAATAAGGACCTCGGACTGCGCCGGCGGTTCTGCACAAAACACTGCATACCATTATATCTTTCTGCTCAGCGACAAAGAAGTGAAGCAGTATCTCGATCACGACATGGGCGACTTCGATGTGGACTACGGCGACGCAGCCGGCTGGATCCTGAGATCAGGCAGCAAAAGCGGTATCAAATACTGCACTGCTGAGGGGCTGAGCAAAAAATTTGCCGACCAGCAGGAGCCATATGCCATTAGGCCGGCCGTCTGGTGGATAAAGCCTTATGTTGAAAAGAAGTAGCCTGTTCGCCCCGCCTTGTCTGCCTCTGTCCGTTGCCTATCCGCCCCGTCCTGTGGCGGCATAAGTAGGTGCAATTTTTGCTGTTAAGTGGTATAACTATTATATAGCACACAAGGAGGTACCCCATGCAGGAAATAAAATGCCCCAACTGCGGCAAGATCTTTCAGGTGGACGAAGCCGGATATGCGGCCATAGTCAGACAAGTCCGCGACAAGGAGTTTGAAAAAGAGATCGCCCAGCGGGAGCAGGCATACAGCAACGAAAAAGATTCGGCGGTCAAAGTCGCCGTGACCGAGACCCGCTCCCAGAACGAAAAGGCCCTTGCAGACAAGGACCGCCAGCTGGCGGAAAAAGACCTGGAGATAGCCCGTCTCAAGAGCCAGATCGAGATTGCCAAGAACAGCACAGACCTGACGGTTCAGACGGCCGTTCAGGAGAGGGAAAAAGAAATCCTTGAACTCCAAAACCAGCTGCGCCTTGAGACCACCCAGTGGGAGCTCAAGGAAAAATCCCTTTCCGAGCAGCACGCCGCCGAGCTCAGGCAGAAAGACGAGGAAATCGCCTACTACAAGGATTTCAAGGCCCGCCAGTCCACCAAGATGATCGGAGAAAGCCTTGAGCAGCACTGTGAGACCGAATTCAACAAATTGCGGGCCACCGCTTTTAAGAACGCATATTTTGAAAAAGACAACGACGCCCGTACCGGCAGCAAAGGCGACTTCATATACCGCGAAACCTCCGACGACGGAGTGGAGTTTATTTCCATCATGTTCGAGATGAAAAACGAGATGGATACCACCGCCACCAAGCATAAGAACGAGGACTTTTTTAAGGAGCTGGACAAGGACCGCCGGGAGAAGAACTGCGAGTACGCCGTTCTGGTGACCATGCTGGAAGCAGACAATGAGTTTTACAACTCGGGGATCGTCGATGTTTCCTACAAATATCCAAAAATGTATGTGGTGAGGCCCCAGTTCTTTATCCCGATCATTACCGTGCTGCGCAACGCTGCCCTCAACTCGCTCAAGTATAGGACCGAGCTGGCCCAGATCAGGGAACAGAACCTGGACATCACCCATTTTGAGGAGGACCTCAACGACTTTAAGGATAAGTTCGCCCGCAATTACCGGCTCGCCAGCGAGAAGTTCCAGAAAGCCATCGAGGAAATCGACAAGACTATCGACCATCTGCAAAAGACAAAAGAAGCTCTGCTTTCCTCGGAAAACAATCTGCGCCTTGCCAACAACAAGGCCGAGGACCTGACCATCAAGCGCCTGACCAGGAACAACCCGACCATGGCGCAGAAGTTTGCGGAGCTGGATAAGACGGAGTGACAGGTGCGGGCGGGGGCGAACTGTTGCCATCGCGCCGTCTGCGGGTACGCGCCTGCGGTCGTTCTTCCCACCCCAGGACCCCAGGATAAGCAATGCCTACCGGCCACAGATGGACGGGGTGTGTCGGGCCGCCCCACCCGATGTTGTAATTTTTTTGAATTTTACGATTTCATGCAACATTTTTTTGAGAATGTTGCATGATTTTTTGATTTTTCAAAAAATTTACAACATGGCGGCCTTTTTCCACCGAAAATCCTATGCCGGATCGGCATAATGTTGTAGATTTTCGCGGTCAGCAGAAAAACATACAACATTTCGGCGGCGGCAACATCATCGCTAACATCAGCATGACAAGGCACACCCGGTCCTGTTGGCTGAATCTAAACGGTCAAGAGAAAAAGCAACACGCAGAGTCGGATCATGTCGAACCATGTCGATTTTATCTGGGATGTTGGCTTTTTGTTCACCTCAATAGAAAACAGGTAACAGTTTTTTGAAAAAATGTTACCTAAAATCGGAGGTTTGCAGCAAAAAGCCAACATAAGGCCAAGTCGCAGGCTATTTCAGCATATTTTCCAACGAAATGTTGGCTTTTCCCTGGGTACGGCGAAAAAAAGACAACTGTCGCCATGAAGTCAATCGTATTCAACAGCTCCGTCAGACAAGCATCTGCCAACCGGCCCGCCGGCTCCACCGCCAACCAGCCAAGCCACCGTCACCTGGCCCCGGCCCTGACGCCACCCAGCCCCGCCGCCCTCGTCCTCCATCCCCGCTGCCATGCCCCAAAATCGCCCCACCGCTTGTGATACTCTTATACCATCAACGAGAGGAGGAAACGATATGGACAGAAAACCTGTTATACAAGTCACCGCAAATGTCACAAGGGTCATAGACATGCAATGGCTCATCGATCACAAGGACAATATGCTCCTGTTCTACGGACACAAGGTGACCGACCCGATAACGGACAGCTGCCTGAGCCAGTGGTATCCCTGTGAGTTTAAAGAAGAGGGTGTGACATACACCAGCGCCGAACAGTACATGATGGCTGAGAAGGCCCGCCTGTTTGGAGACGAGGAGATAAGAGAAGAGATAATCAGGACGGATGATCCTAAGGCATGCAAAAGGCTCGGCCGCAAGGTAAGAAACTTTGACAAAGAAATCTGGGACGAAAACAAGATGGATATCGTCGAACACGGCAACCTCCTCAAATTCACACAGAATCCTCAGCTGAGGGAGTTCCTGCTCTCAACAGGAGATAAGCTGCTGGTTGAGGCAAGCCCTGTCGACCGCATATGGGGTATTGGACTTGGCAAGAATAACCCGGACGCCCTTGACCCATCCAAATGGAGAGGAAAAAACCTTCTGGGATTTGCCCTGATGGGAGTGAGGAATGATATTGTTTGTATGGATGACTTTGGGGAGTTTGACGAAGAATAGGTGATACACAAAACAGGGCTGGGATGGAAAAAGATTTTTCCATTGCCAACCCTGTTTTTTCGGATATAATTAAATAAAAGGGATATGCAAACCCCATGACCATCCCGCAGCAGCATAAAAACATGAAAGCATAGAAACACACGCCTAGCAGCGACCCGCAAGGAGGAACCATGTATACCAAACAGCCGAAAAAACTGCTCATTCTCAACATCCTCGACATTCTGGAAAAATATACCGATGCGGACCATCGGCTCAGCCAGAAGCAGATAGCCGACATACTAAGAAAAGAATACGACATGACAGCAGACCGCAAGGCCATTAAGCGCAATCTGATGGACCTGATAGATTACGGCTTCGAGATAGATTACGAAGAAACAGTCCGCATGATGCCGGTCAAGGACAAGGACGGCAGGGACAAGATAGACCCGGCCACCGGGGAAAAAGAGATGGAAGAAAACTATATCCAGACCAACTTCTATCTGGAAGGCAAGTTTACCGAGGGAGAACTCAGGCTGCTGATAGACGGACTGCTGTTTTCACCCCATGTGCCGCTGGACCAGTGCCGGGACCTGGTCGAAAAGCTGGAGAGCCAGACAAGCGTATATTTTCGACCGAGGATAAAGAACATTTCCAGGCCGCCGGTGGACAAGACGGATAACAAGCAACTTTTCTATACCATAGAGATGATCGACGAAGCCATAAGCAAAAAGCGTAAGATCTCTTTCCGCTATCTGGAATACGATGTGGACAAGGAGCTGCACCTGAGACAGAGATCCGACGGAACGGTCCGGGAATATGTCATAAGCCCTTATTATATGGCGGCAAGGGAGGGAAAGTATTATCTCATCTGCAACAACGACAAGTTTGACAACATAGCCAACTACCGGCTGGACAGGATCCAGGAGATCAGGATACTGGACGAACCCGTCAAGCCCTTTGAGACACTCAAGTGGGCACATGGCCGCACCCTTGATATCACCCAGTACATGAGGGAACATCCGTACATGTTTTCCAGCGACAACATCAGGGCCAAGTTCCGTGCCGACAGGGGGATGATCACCGACATCGTCGACATGTTCGGGGAAAACGCCATGTTCGTGGACGCTGACGAAAACACGGTCACGGTATCTACCTACGCCAACCAGATGGCCCTTGAGCAGTTCGCCCGAAATTTTGCGCCGAATGTCATCATGCTCGAACCAAAGTCGCTGGTGGACAAGGTGCGCCGTGATTTTGAGGCTATCTTAAAGGCCATGGAAGAAAAATAGATATACGCCGGCCGCCGGAAAGTTTAACGCCGAGTTTAACGCCGAACGGACCGGCGTTTTTTATTGCCTATTTTTGTCCCATCCTCTGTAGTATTTATTATATATAAGATCAAGGCACAGGGTTTGAAGGAGGAAAACGCCATGGATTTTATCCGGTTCATCAATTCGAGGGACATCAGGGACCACCTGAAAAAAACGGGGTACACTTTCAGAGGCCCGGAGGCGGCCTATGCGGTGTATCGCAGCAGAGAGACCACCCTCAAAGAAAAATTCGACGCATGGACCCATATGATCGAGACCATGCCGGGCTGCTATATTTCGTCACCGTTCATCGGATATAAAGGCGGCTTTCATGATTTCCTCCGGTCCTACATGGATCTGAAAAGGACGACCATGGACAGATTCTGCAGCAATGACGGCGGCATATATGCCGTATATTCATGGGATTATTTTATGGGCCGTCTCTTTTCAAGCTATGATAACCTGCTGGAATGGCTGAGAGATCATCTTGCAAAGTACGACGAGGAAGAAAAGAGGGCCATGGTCAGAGAGGGGATCAAGGTCAAAAAATTATACATAGACGACAGGGAGGACAGGCCCCGTGAGATAAACATCCGGATCAACGAGCAGATGGAAATAATGTCGGCAGAAGAAGAGCCGCTGAACGGCCGGAATCTGGACATCGATACCGTTTTTGACGAAATGGCCGTAAAGATACCCACCCCTTTCAGCCGGGGAGACATAGTCATAGAAAAAGGGACAGAAAAGCCTTTTGTGCTGGACTACCTCAAAATCTGGGAAGAAAAGGAACTGCTGGAAAACGGCTTTAACTGGTCAGACTTTCCCATCAAGTATATTGCCACGCGGCGGCAGAAAGGCAAAAAGAGAAAGAATTGCCTGAACTCAGGCTATATGGTCGCCTATGGATATGAAACCAGTCCATATCAGGATATACCGGCAATGTGGTACGACGATTTTTTTGCAGCGACTAATTATCTGGACCTGGAATTTTATAGGGGAGAGATGACAGGCAAAAACCGTTTTCTGCAAGTCGTCAGCGCCTTTGTAAAAGGCCGGATCAGCGCAGAAGTCCTCTGCAACAGTGCGGTACTGATAGAAAAAGAAGAACAGGCAGAGGAGTGGAGAGATTTTTTCACGAGGATGTATGACCGACAGCTGCTCGAAGAACTGGACATCATACCAGAGAAAGGATAAACCATGAAAGAGATATACGACTACATCAATTCAAAAGCCATAAGAGAGCATTGCAAGGCCATCGGCCACGAGTTCAACGCCATGGAAAGCGCTTTCCTGATATATCAGAGCAAAAATCACACCCTCCAGGAAAAGCACCTGGCATGGGAGCACATCATACAGACGATGGACGACACCCGGATCGCCGAAAGGCTGAACTGCCCGTACATCCCCAGTCTTCACGGATTTCTCAGAAAATATATGGACATCCAGAAAACAGTCCTCGACCGGTTCTTTGCAAAAGAAGCAGGATATATCTACAGCTTTGCGCCCCTGCTCAGGAGCGAATACTACGCAGACGGGCAGTATCACGGCTATGAATATGATGACATGGACAACCTCCGCGTATACGGCGAATACGGCGCAGGACTGGCGGCCGAAATGAATAGGCTGGATGAAAACCTGGATGAAAGCGAGCGTCAGCTCTTACTCGGGTTTTCCGTGACCAGGGCCAGGATACTGACGGGCCCTGAGGATGAGGAGGAAAACATCAGGGTGACGGTGGACGAAAGGGGCAGAGTCCTCCAGCTGGACGAAGGCAGCAGATACGGCATGATACGGGAAAACTTCGACCTTTTGTTCGCCTTTGAGGGCATGTGGATAGACATTCCGACCCCGTTCAAAAAAGGCGACATCGTCTTTATCGACAGGGAGAAAGAAGGCTTTCCCGTCACACCCTTTGTGATGTCGGACCTTTGTACCGATAGGGAGACGGAAGCAGATAAAAGGATATACGATCGGCTGGCAAAGCAGGGCGATATAAGCGACATGACCGTGGGCGGCTACTGGCTCAGCGGTGACGGCAAATATGTCTACAGAGAAGTGGAGCACAGCTATCAGGATATGGAATACTACAGAGGGCCTGCCGGCGGCAGACAGGGAGAAATATTTTATCATATCAGCCTGTACCTGAGAGGGAAAATGGACCCTCTGGATATGATGATAAACTATGACAAGATAATGAAAGGATGACGAACATGGAAAGAAAGCCTCAGGATATCAGAGAAAAGATAATAAGTCTCATCCCCTCAAAGGATGTGCGTAAGCATCTGTTGACCCACAGAGACCAGCTGACCGACATGGATTACATGAAGATACTCGGCGGGGCGCCGGCAGACCTCCGCAAAAAGAGCACGCTGATGACCCTGTTCAGAGAAAACCTTGAGGACGATGATCTCCTCGAACTGGCCGAATACAACGACCGGCATCTGCAGGAAGCCCTCGGGGCCATCTCAGACATTGACAACAGCACTCAGGTTCTCCTCATACTGGAAATGAAGACCGAAACGGAATGCAGGAGCGGCATCAGCCGTGTGGAGCATAGGCAGATTGGAACTTTCCCTGAGGCCAGTCTGGCAAGCGCCAAAAAAATGATCGACAGCGACCTGGCGGAATGGGGTCTCCCTGCGGGTGATCATGGGAAATTCCTGGATTTCTGGATCATGGAGCTGTATGAAATGACTCCAGAGCATACGATGAGAGGCAGATACAGATATATCTGCGACTGGACGGGAGAGATCTTTTACTATGACGATCACCCGGATACAGCGTACAGAAAGGATGTACTGCTAAAAAGGAAGGAATACGAACGCAACCCCTTCAGCGGGGTGGAATGCGGGCACAGCCTGAACATCCCTCTGCCGTTTGAGCCGGGAGACCTGATCTTCGTGGATTGTTCTCCCTTTGCACCGCCGGCCGTCTGCCTGGTGGCCGAAACAGGCAGTGATTGCTGCGCGCTCCAGTGCATCTATCCATGCGGAGGTGGAAAGATGAGCATAGGCGCCCTCAAGCACAGCCATTTCTGCAACTGGGGCGAGACATGGCGGCCCTATCTTTCGCCCTTATACAGAGCCGAAAGATATACGGGGGAGTTGCCGGAGGATCAGAAATACATGGAAATCCTCTCGGAGGCACTGCGAGAAGAGCCGGAACTGGGCCGGGCGCTATTTGAAGATGTTTTCTTCCAGAAGACCGTCGTGATGCCGCATGAGATAGAGGAATACATGGGAGGACGGACAGATGACCGGCAAGCAAGATAAAGATAAGAAAGCCAGCTACAGGAAGTCCCTGGGTATACCGGATGAGCTTTTTGTGCTGAGGAGCCTGTGCACCGACAGAAAGACCCATGACCTGAAAAGGATATACGACCATCTGAAAGAGGACGGGGACACCACCGACATGTCATCCTCGGGATATACTCTGACAGACGAAAAAACTCCGGAGTTATGTGCAGATAATTTTGGCGATTACCAGTGGATGGAGCATTATGACGAGCCCCTCGGCGGCAAGTACGCGGCCCTTGAACCGGTGAGCAGATACCTCACTGGAGGGGCGGACTTCCTGGAGCTTTTTATAGCATATGACGGGGTGAAGAAAAGGAGCAAAAAATGAGACCATTTGACAAAGTGATAGGATACGAAAAAGTTAAGGAAGAACTGATACAGATATGTGACATCCTGAAAAACAAGGAGGTTTACGAAACACTGGGAGCAAGAATGCCCAGCGGCGTGCTGCTCTATGGCGAACCGGGTCTGGGAAAGACTCTGATCGCCCAGTGCTTCATAGAAGAAGCGGGGCTTATGACATATACCCTGCGGAAAAATAAAGGCAACGGAGACTTTATCGACGAAATTTCTGATAATTTCAAAAAAGCAGCACAAAACGCCCCTGCCATAATCTTCCTTGACGACATGGACAAGTTCGCCAACGAAGATGAAGATCACCTGGACGCAGAGGAGTATGTGGCCGTTCAGACAGGAATAGATGAAGTCAAAAATAAAAATGTCTTTGTGATCGCCACCGTGAACGACATCAGGAAGCTGCCCGCATCATTGAGCCGGGCAGGCAGGTTCGATAGAAAAATAAGAATGACAGCACCGGATGAAGGAGACGCCGTAAAGATTGTCAGCCATTACCTGCAAGACAAAAATATTTCCGATGATGTCGATATAAAAGATCTGGTGAAGTTGATAGGGTATGATTCCTGCGCCGGACTTGAGACCATCCTCAACGAAGCTGCGATCAATGCCGGATATGAGCGCAGAAAAATAATAGAAATGAAGGATTTTGTAAAAGCGAGTTTGGGACTGATCGTGCCGGATGAGGAAAAGCCAGAAGAATGTGACAGTGAGGAACTATTTGATATGGCGGTGCATGAAGCAGGCCATCTGGTTGTAATGGAGATCTTGGAACCCGGCCGGGCTGGTATGGCCATGGTCAGACTGAGAGGCCATAAAGCCGGTGCGGTAAAAGAGAGCACTGCGGAAACGACACGGTTAACCCGGTATGACAGAGTTTTGATCTCTTTAGGCGGAAAGGCGGCGGAAGAATTATACTGCCCATATGTTTGGAGAGATGGAAGCAAAGAAGACATCGAAAATGCTTACAGAGGACTGAATGAATATGTAAAATACTGCGGGACTATGGGCTTTGGGCTGATAACAACTCCGGGTTATGCTGCTGATTCCGAAAACCTCATGGGAAGAAGTGAGACAGTCATACATTCGGAGATGGAAAAGGCTAGGGCGAAAGCCAGAGGAATCATCATAAAAAACCGAAATTTTTTTGAACTGATAAGAGATGAGCTCATGGAAAAGAGAGTGCTGCTTTACTCGGACATACAGAGGATAAGACAGCAGGCAGGCATCACGGAGGTAACCATATGAAAAAATGCTGTTTTACCGGCCACAGGCATTTTCCATGGGAGGAAAGCAAAGACGATTCAAAGCTCCGGACCATCATGGCCTCGTTAGAACATGCCATAGACGAGGCCATCCGCAAAGGAGCAGCCCATTTTATCTGCGGAAATGCAGTCGGCGTCGATACCTGGGCGGCCCAGCTGGTGCTAAAGAAGAAAGAACTGAACACAGGCATCGTGCTTGAAATAGCGCTGCCCTTTGAGGGGCACAACGATCATATACCCCTCTGCAGGGCGATACAGAAAAAAGCGGACATAGTCCATGTGGTAAGCCGCCGGCCGGATAAAAAAGCCGCGTTTTCCGAGCGAAACAAGTACATGGTCGACAGCAGCGATATGCTTATCGGAGTCTATAACCCGTCCCATCGCCGTGGCGGCACCGCCAGGACCATAGAATACGCCCGGCAGCAGGGCCTCGAAGTGATAGAGATAGTCGCGGAGTAGATGGGCGGGTTCGGCCGAAAATCATATGCCGAGCCGGCATAATGTTGTAAATTTTCGCGGTCCGCATAGAAATATACAACATTCGGCAGATCGGATGGCGGTAGCCCGGGTTGTCAGCTCAACTAAAACCAAGATTGACATAAGTGTGTTAAAATCGTATTCTGTTTATGGATAAGGAGGTACCAATATGAAAAAAGAAACTGCAATAAACTTTATGATATATAATCTAATAGGAATTGATCCGGAGACTTGCAATGAAATGGAAAAAATTATCGAACAGGCGATACAACGGGCTTATCGGGATGCGGCCAGCCGTGTGCTGTCGATAAAGGATGATATAAAAGATGAAATAAAACGAGAAGCGGCACAGAAACTAAAAAGTCGGATTGTAAGCATTGATTCCAAGAAGGAAAGGAATGAATCTTTTGATTCTTGGCATGAGAAGACATGTGAAATTTTATACGATTTTTTTAATAACGACGAAAAAGACGGCATATACAAAGACAACGATAACAGGCACTTTACATGTGGCATAGCGCAGAAATGGGTCAATATGACGATGAAATATCTGGCATTGATATATGAGGCATTCATCGGTTATGATTATCCAGGAAAAGGCCTTAAAAAATATGTTGAATGGTATAAGGACAATCTATATGCTTTTGAAGCAGCTTTCCATATTCCGATAGACAGCTATGTAATTAAAGGGCTTAAGGCATGCTACAAAAATGATGAGAAAATAACCCAAATACTTTCGGTCACATGGAGCAAATGGAATGATTATGAAAAGTATAAAAAAGTTCAGGATGCTTTCCGAAATGATTTAAAAGAAAATGAAATGCCTTTAGACAAAGAGAATAAAATCTGGATAGAAATAGCGGAAAAAAGAAAAGCAAAAGAACAAAGCAAGTCGGCTAAATAAGCACATCAACAGTCAGTCTTAAAAAAACAATCGTACAAATAAGGAGAACTTGCATGTCCGTATATGTCACATCCGACCTGCACGGTCTGGAACTTGCACAACTGAAAAAACTCTTGCAGAAAGCGGGCTTCGGCCCAGGCGATTGGCTTTATATACTGGGAGATGTGGTCGACCGCAACGGTGACGGCGGAGTAGAAATACTCGGCTGGCTTTTGGAGCAGCCGAACGCCCAGCTCATCCTCGGCAATCACGAGGTCATGCTCCTGTCGTGCGCTTTCGTCTTTGACCACATCACAAACGAAAGCATACAGGAGATCACAGCTGAGAAAATAGAACTGTTAAATAACTACATCCAAAACGGCGGCGATGTAACACTGAAAACTATGAGGCAGCTCCACAGAGAATCCCCACAGACCGTGCAAGATATATTGGACTATCTCAGGGAAGCGCCGCTTTACGAGGCGATAACCGCAGGAGGCAGAGATTTTCTCCTCGTCCATTCGGGAATTGATAATTTCGATAAAAGAAAGAAAATGTCCCAATACTCGGCAGACGACTTTCTATGGACATCACCTGAGCTTGAGACAGAGTATTTTGATGATATCATAACGGTTTTCGGGCATACACCGACCATATTCTTCGGAGAGGAATATGACGGAAAGATCATAAAAACCGGGACATGGATCGACATTGATGTGGGCGCAGGCTTCGGGCAGAAAGCAGCCCTGTTACGGCTCGACGACCTGAAAGAGTTTTATGCTGATTAAAACAGCAAGCGACAAGGATAATGGATCCCCGCCGCTTACGCTTATTTTAAGTGCGATGGGTACACTGTATTCGACTATATGGACTAACATTAACAGTGGTTTTGCGTTACAGTTGACAATAGTTCTCAATCAAGGATAACTCTTGCTCAGTTTGTCATAGCTTAGGAGACAGCTGGCAAGATCATTTTGCAGTGTGTCAATCTCTTCCGGGGTGTAATCGCCCCCGGTACAGACCAATGCTCCAACTTCCTCAGAATAGAATAATCCATTGGAAGCCACAAAGTAAAGACTGTCTGCTCCATCATATGCATAAGCTTTCTGCCTGCGTCTTTTTGATCCAAGCTTATCTCCTATGCATTCATAGCCCTGCTTGCGCAGTTCTGATGCAAGATCTTCGATAGATATTTCAGAACCTCTATCTATCCGATAGAACTGGTCATTGAAAATAGGATGGTGGCAAAGAGATTCAAAAAGCCCGCTATGAGTAATGATCTTGACATTAGAATCACATTGCTTTTGTTTATTTGCAGCCTCCTCGTCATCCCACCGTCCGCTGAATAAATAGATACACTCATATCCGCTCTCTTGGCGGTATTTTTCAATGTTAATATTTTCCTGATTTTTGACTTGGCAGGTAATAGGCTTTTGTTTCGGATCATTGACATTGATAAACAGAAATTCATATTTCATCTGATTTATTTTTCCTGATGAGGGAAGCAGCATATATCCACGGTCACCATGTCTCTCCCATATATACAGAGCCACCATATCCTCTAACTGCCGGTAATCCAGGCAACGGACGAAGTTATTCTGGGTGATCCGGATTTTAGGTATGGAAAATTGCGGTACAGTTGCACGCTCCTTTGCACGATCCTCGTAGAGCTTCATGACCAGCAGCCTGAGTATATAATCAGCAATTCGCTGTATTGTAGGATGCCGGCGTTGAGAAAGCCGGCCTTTAATTCCCGACGGTACATCTACATCTGAAATAAATTCCTCCCATCTGTCTACATGACAGCCCCATGAGAAATAAGAAAAAGGAAATTCCTTTTGTTGTATATAGATCGGTGATTCAGATGCTCTACCTATATAGTAATGGCCATTTTTCAGACGCATCAGGATATAGTCACCCTTTTGGATCTTCGCATAGTTGGACAAAGCTTTTTCCATCTTGGAATCGTAGCTATGGAGTGATTTATATTCCTCTATGCCGTCCTGGATAGTAGTACCAAAGGTAAGCATCTTATCTCCCAGATTCCATCCCATACCAAAGATGTTGTTGTCAATGCATGCTTGCTGAAGAGCATAGATAGTGTCATCGTCGATATGTGTTTGTTTATTAAATGGTAACAGATAGACAATCCAGCAGTTGATGGAATCTTCGGGTGATCTGCGCATATCGATAAATGGAATTGTGTTGACCATGTCTTTTCCTCCTGCTTCTTGATTGCTATTATTGCGAAATTAACCGATATAATAAAATTTTCTCCTTGCCGGACTAGAAAATTCCATAGAGACATATTCCAAGTTATCAGCGTATTTCCTTATCAAAACGCACAAACCAGCCGCCAGTTTCTACCGCCCCTACCACTTCAGCCTGTAAGTGCGGTTCCTGTTGGCTCCTTCGGCCACGACGATGTCTTCTCTGACCAGTTCGCCCAGATAATCACGGACACGGGAAGGCCGCAGATCGACATATTCTGCGATCTCAGAGGACCTTGCGCTGCCGTGGTCCGTAAGATATTCGATGATCTTTTCCTTGCGTGCGGAGCTTATCGCCGATTTTTTATCGCCGATTTTTATCGCCGATTTTTTATCGCCGATTTTTCCACCATTGCCGTTACCGCTGTCGCTTTCCTCAAACTCAAGAGAAAGGGTTATGCGCTCAGGTTCAAAATTTTCTATGATGACCGGGTCTGTCCAGCCCTGGCTGTTCCATATGGAAAAAATGCTGGGTATTCCGCTGCCGGCCCGCTCTCCTATATCTATCAGGTTAAACATCTTTAACAGGTTGCCGTTTCTGGGATCGGAAACTCCGCCGGATCTGGCAGCGTCTATTTCCACCCTGAAACCGCCGGGGTTTGATAGAGATATGCCGTCACGGCTCTTTATTATCACAACCCCCTGACGGCCGTAGTAATCGGCGTTTACGAGACAGTTGGCCAGAGCTTCACGCAGAGCCTGATGTACCTGAGTATCGTCTATGCGCACGCCGTCCTTGATCTTAAAAGGAACCTTTATATCCTGAGTCAGCCGGTTATATACCCTGAAATAAAAGTCATAGATGTTGCCGCTCCATTCGCCCGATGATGAGACTATGCGGTCGGTCCAGCGGGTCGAATCGTCGTATCGCTCCTGATAATCAAGAAAATAATTGTTATATTCTCTTACGATCTCATATTCGTTTCCGAACATCAGCAGACCGGCGGAGGTTGGGTGCTTTCTGCCGTCGTCGCCGATAGCTACTGCGCCGATACGCAGCAGGAAATCTTCATCGGCCAGACTTTCCCATACATGGCCGGGACGGGAAAGGCGCATACGACGGCGGTAGCTGTCTATGCTTTCCCTGTTAAAAACGCTCAGGTCCATTTCTGTGAGGATGAGCATATCCTGTGTCTTTACGGAAGAATCCCGGACCATGGCCTGATATTCTTCTCTGGTGCAGCGATAATCGCCTTCTCCGTTGCGGCGATAGCTGCAAAGAGGGTTGCCGTCGATATATACAGGACGGTAAGCCCGGTCCGCCCGTGGGACATTGATCACGACTATCCTGTGACCGTCAGCGTCCTGAACAAATACATCTTTGGAGGAAAGTATATTTACGCTGACTTTTTTTGGATTGTTGACCATATCCCAAAACTCCTTGATGAGTTTTTCCGGAGCAGGCAGGTCAATGGCCGACAGGGTCTTGTCTTTCTGCTCTACGACGCCGAGCAGGATTATCCCGCCCATAGTGTTGGCAAAAGCAGAATAGGTCTCCCAGATACTTTCCGGCAGTCCACCCAGGGCTTTCTTGGCTTCTATACGGTTATTCTCCCTGTATGTTTCTAATATAGAAAAATCTAACATATCCTTCACCTCTGGAATCAGATATTCTGCTGCGATGTAGGCTGTAATCTGTTTACTTTATTTTATATAATCCTGCACTAAACATCAAGACGGAGTTTTCGACTTCCCCGTCAGTCCTCCGCCGAGACTCTGACCAGCTCCTGCCAGATCTTCACCAGGGCATAGGTGTCCAGTTCGCAGTATTTGAGCAGGTTGCGGCGGGCGGTTTCCCGTTCGTCCTCATCCATGAACTCCATCTGAGGAAAGATGTTCATGGCCTCAGTGCCGTTATGGACGCCCTCCAGATTGTGATAATCGAGGCCCGGATCATCAGGAAAGATGGCAGGCAGCACGCTCTTGATAGAAAAGGAGCCGCCCATTGCCCGGTTATAATATGCTCCTTCTCGGAAAGGCGCCACCAGGTCGATGATATGTTTTTCTATAGTCATCAGGTGGCCTGAGAGGTCCGGGAACTGTCCGGCAAGCTCTTTTATGCGGGTACATTCAAAGGCCTTGTTGTACGCGAGGATACAGCCGTTTTCCGGTATGTTTTCGCACAGGCTTTCAGCGATGGCGCGGCGTGGGTCGGTGCCTGACTCGGCGAGAAATTCCCTGTGCTCCAGACTGCCGCCCTCTCTTTCTATATAATGGAGCGAATACTGGAAAGGTATCTGGGCATACGGCTTTGAGTGCTGATACACCGGGATTGCAGGCTGCACCGACTCAAAGTCCAGAAAATAAAGAGGATAATGCAGCTCCGCCAGGAATTTCCGTATATTAGCCTTTTCCACATAGGTGCCCCTGTTGTGGAGGCCGTATTCCACCTGGCGTTTTTGTATCTTGTTTGTAAAAGGAGCGACTCTTTCCAGGTCCTCAAAGGTTGTGACTCCCATGTGGTACAATTGGAACTTCTTGCTCTTCCAGAGGTTATATATGTCAAATACAGATGGCCTGGGCAGGTCGCGAGTGCAGTAGTCCCAGAATGAGCACTTGTACGGGTCAAGGCAGTTCACGGAAAGGTCGATGTCCGGCTCATCAGCCATGGAGAGGATCTCTTTCGCCTTTTTGAGGTTTTCCGGGACCTTGGAGAAATCATCGCTTATCTGTGATGAGACATCGGTGATCTTGAAAAGCCTTGAAATGTCCAGCTCCCCATCCAGGATATAACTGTTATCTATGACCATCAGATAGGTTCCGGTCACATTGACGCCGCACCTTTCGAGAACATATCGCTGATAGGCGATGTCTTTAAAATATACCTTCTTGTCGTCGTGGGTGCTGCTCTTTACCTCGTAGATCGCCCAGCCGCCATCGGTCTTTCTCAGTATATCGACGGCACAGTACAGCCCCTCATACATGAAAGAAGCCTCGCAGATCACCGGCGTACCTTTGGCCATTTCTTCGGCGGTGCGCCCGGTCATGGCCTCAAGGTCAAGGCGTCCGTCCTCTTTGTATGCGGTGACTTCCACATAGTCGCCGAAAATGCCCATGGCCAGATCTCCCACCTCGTTGCCGGTAGTCATGCGGGTAAAGACATCATCGGACAGGACTTCTTCCTCCGGTTTGTTCTTTTGGAGCCAGACCGACTTAGGGCACTGGCAGAATCTGCAATATCTCGATTTGGAAAAATAAAACATGGTAGCTCCTTTCAGCGGCACAGGGCCATATCTTTCGATCAACTACATAATATCATATTTTCCGCCGTGGGACAAAACCATCCCATTCATTTCGATATATTATGCCATGGAGGAGATGACCGATGAAAGAAAAGATCAAAACAGCTGATTTTCACAGACTAAAGGATATGTGCCTGAAAGCCGCCCGCAGAAAATATGGCTACAGGCTGCCCGTCGCCATCAGGAGGAGACTGACCGGAGAATTCAGGGAAATATGCCAGTTGGACGCGGCGGCGTTTTATCTGACTGCGGCCGACCTTGCCGGCTCCCTGAGAGAAAAGGGGATAATGTTTTATATAGACAGCCCTGCGACATCCACACTGACGGCCTATCTGACCGGCCTGACGGAGATAGACCCGCTGCCGCCTCACTACAGCTGCCCCGTATGCGGCAGGACTTCTTTTATTTCAGAAGAAAAAGACGGAAGGCTCCTGTACCCTTCGATGGGGGAGACAGAGCCGAGGGCGTGCTCCATATGCGGCACGATGGACAGGGGAAGCGGATTTGACATTCCGGACGGACTTGCACATGCCGGAGAAGGCATCCCCAAAAAACTGTACCGTCTCAGGATCTATGTGCAGGAGGACAGGATGGGAGAAGCCACGGAGACTGTCCTGGGCGTACTTTCACGAAAATGGGCCGACGGATTCCCTCATATCGTTTCCATATATTCCGACAGTATCATGGCAGCTATCATGCAGATGGAAAAGGACAAAGAACTCGACCGTGAAACTATCCTCCGTTCCTTTGATGACATCAGCCGCTTACTGGCAGGGCAAATTGATTCGGAGCTTCGCTGGAAATGGCCAGAAATATACGAAGAATTGTATGTGATAGACCGGGCAAGACCGGAATATTTTGCTGATCTTCTTGAAAAATACAACGAATGGCTGCCCTGTGAGGACAGCCGTATGGAAAAGATCATCAACCACCTTACTTTTGCTGCATTGTACCTGAGCCATCCTTCATCCCCAGGGACCAGACGGTGAACAGCAGGGCCGAGCAGAAAGCCACCATGTACGGAAAGTGGGTGATGGTGCCGCTTCCGAAGATACAGGATCATGAAAAACTTAGGAATGACCGTGACCGCAGCTTGTCCTGGCCGGAGCGCCGACGACTGGCCTCTCATACCAACTCCGCTTTTCCGTGATTATGCATGAAATGTAGGCATATCCTGTTAATATCAAAAAAATGACTAAAATGTAGGGCAGCAACCCTACAAATTATTATGGCCTACTTTTTTGCAGTATTTGCCTGATCTATGTGTTTTTGAAAAAACGAAGGAAATTAACAATATATGTAAATTTTTCCTTCCCAAATCCTACATTCTCAACGATATTCATCGCTCTTGCAGGGGCGGACTCTACAATGATCGTAGGAGCTCAAAAAATGTATGGACTGCCAAGGCGCCGGATAACCAACTACACCGGAACGGAGAAAAAACAGCCATGCAGGGGGAGCGACTACACCAAAACCGAGAATGAACGGACATTTAGGGGGAGTCTTTATCGTCCAAGCGGCCCAATATTGACAAGTAAACTTGTCAAAACAGTAAAAACTTAGTCAATAATATCCCTCACTCCCTTTCTTCGCTCCCACCAAAGGCCTTTATCTAAAGGAATCAGGGGGAATGCGGCCCCCTGATCAGCAAAAAAATCCATTTCCGGTGTAGCCGCTCCTCCTGAATCTGACAAAACATAAGTTTCAGGGGGAGCCACCCTTGCCTCGAACCGGTGTAATGACACCTGCCACCGGCGGCCGCCCGGCCTCACTGTCCCAAATCTTGGACACTGCTTTATGGATAATATAAGCATAAGAAAGAAATAGCCTCTCAGAAAAGCGAGAAAGGAGATCAAAATGAGCGGATATATTACTTATGCGGGATATATGGGAAAGGTCGGCGGCAGATACATATTATTCGCCACAGAAGAAGAGTATATGGACTACATGGAAGCTTGAGAAGCAAGGCCGATTGTAGTAAAATCAGATTGACCCTTAATGGAAACGAGGTGAAGAGATGGCCGTTTCAGACACCAAACTCCGGATGCTTTATCTCATGAAAATACTCCTGGAGCGAACCGACGAAGAAAACATAATGTCCTCAGAAGACCTTGTGTCAGCTTTGAGATCTTATGGCATGGAATGCGAGCGCAAAAGCGTTTACAGCGACATCGGGACCCTGACCGAATACGGACTCGACATCGTGCGTGTGAGAGGCGGTGACAGGCCGGGCTATTACATCGGCTCCAGGGATTTTGAACTGCCGGAGGTCAAGCTGCTGGTGGACGCAGTCCAGGCGTCCAAGTTCATCACGGCCAAAAAATCCCGTGAGCTGATAGGAAAGATCGAAAAGCTGGTCAGCGAAAACCAGGCCAAGCAGCTGCAGCGTGAAGTCTACATCTTCAACAGGACCAAGACCGGCAACGAGACGATATATTACAATGTGGATCATATCCACGAAGCGATCTCTGCCAACCGCCAGATAAAATTCCGATATACCGAGTGGAATCTGGACAAACAGCTCGTTCCAAAACACGGTGGAAGCTGGTATATGGTCAGCCCGTGGGCCCTTTCATGGGAAGACGAAAACTATTATCTCATCGCCTACGATGAGGAGTCGGGCAAGATAAAACATTATCGTGTAGACAAGATGAGGAACACTTCCGTGACGGATAAGTTCCGTCTGGGCAGAGAGCAGTTTGAGGGATTTGATCTTCCTTCTTATTCCAGAAAGACCTTTGGCATGTACGGAGGAAGAGATGAGAAAGTTACGCTGAACTGCAAAAAGGCCATGATAGGAGTGGTGCTGGACAGGTTCGGCACTGACATTACCATCATACCACGGGATGAAGAGCACTTCAGCATAATCGTTACTGTTTCTGTCAGCCCTCAGTTCTTTGGATGGGTGACGGGCCTTGGAGGCGGAGTCCTTATCGGCAGGCCTGAGGCCGTGGTGCGTGAATATGGACATTTCCTGCGGGAGATATTGGAGAAATATCCGGAAAAATAAAGATAAAAGCCAAAAGTAATATAAAAGATGGATATCCTGTTATCGTTCCCGCCGGAAAATCAGCTTTATATCTTGCATGGCCCCCGGCTTTGTGCTATGATGTTGCCATAATAAATGCAAAAGAGGTGAAAGGATGCGCAATTTTTCTTGCAGAAAGTAATTAAATATGCGGTAACGCTTTCGGGACAGCTGGCCTGAGGTGTTATTGCTGATGCTGTGAGAAAGTTGCCATATATAACCATAATATATTTTAGCCTATATGAGCCGCAGGATACTTTCTTGCGGCTTTTGTCATGGCTGTAAAAAGGCAGGGTGCGAAATGCACTTCAAAGCATGGCGGCTCAGGACAAAGGGAGGGATGTTCAATGTCAATGATAAAAGTGGAAAACCTCACATTCTCGTATCCGTCCGGATATGAAAATATATTTGAGAATGTGAACTTTAAGATAGATACAGATTGGAAGCTGGGGTTCATAGGGCGCAACGGCCGCGGAAAGACAACATTTCTGAAGCTGCTTATGGGCATGTATGCTTATGAGGGAAAAATAAGTTCATCGGTCATTTTCGATTATTTTCCATATCAGGCCGAAGATGAGAGTCTGCTTACAAACGAGGTGCTGGCAGGCATCTGCCCGAATGCCCGGGATTGGGAAATAATAAAAGAACTGTCCCTGCTGGGGGTTGCTGCGGATGTACTATGGCAGCCATATGAGACTCTTTCAAAAGGCCAGCAGACAAAAGTGATGCTGGCGGCTCTCTTTCTGAATGAGGGGCATTTTCTTCTGATCGATGAGCCGACTGACCATCTGGACGCCGCAGGCCGGCAGGCTGTTGCCTCATATCTGGAAAAGAAAAAAGGCTTTATCCTGGTGTCCCATGATCGTGAATTTCTGGATTCTTGTATAGATCATGTACTTTCTCTGAACAGATCAGATATAGAAGTACAGAGCGGAAATTTTTCTTCATGGTATGAAAATTTCCAAAGGCGGCAGATGGCAGAGACTACTCAGGACCGGAGGCTGCAAAAGGATATAGACAGGTTGCGGAAAGCGGCCGGACAGACAGGTGCATGGGCCGGCAGGGTCGAATCGTCGAAATATGGCTGCGGCCCGGCAGACAGAGGATATATCGGCCATAAATCAGCCAAAATGATGAAAAGAGCCAAATCCATACAAAGCAGGCAGCAGAAGGCTGCTGATGAAAAAGCAGGACTGCTGAAAAATGCGGAAAAGACCGAACCGCTGAAACTTTTCCCGATGGAATACCGTGCCCGAAGGATGATTTCCGTTACTGACCTTGTAATATTTTATGGTGGCAAGCAAGTATGCGGCCCTCTGTCTTTTGAGGTATGCTGCGGCGACAGGATCGCCCTTGACGGAGGCAATGGCAGCGGAAAGAGCAGCCTGATAAAACTTCTGGCAAATATGGATGTGGGGCACGATAGCGCCGGCGCTCCTGGATATTCGGGCACTATAAACACAGGTTCAGGTCTCGTTATCTCTTATGTGCCTCAGGACGCCTCTTTCCTTGAAGGAACTCTTTCAGACTTTGCCGGCAGAAAGGGGATAGATGAAAGCTTATTCAAAACGGTCTTGAGAAAGATGGACTTTGACCGGGGCCAGTTTGAAAAGGACTTGAGAGAACTTTCGGTGGGACAAAAGAAAAAAGTCCTGCTTGCCGGGAGTATCTGCCAGAGAGCACACCTGTATATATGGGATGAACCGCTCAACTACATTGACATTTATTCGAGGATGCAGATCGAGGATCTGATCGCAGGATATTCACCGTCAATGATCTTTGTGGAACATGACCGGGCATTCAGGCAGACTGTAGCAACAAGGCAGATAAAGCTGTGATGCAAGCAAGAAAAAAAGGCCGGCTTAAACCGGCAGATCCATGTAAAACACCTGTCCGGCGAGTTGCCGAGCGGTCTTGACATTTCTGTCACAGACACATATTATAAACATATAGATTTCTGAAAAAAGGAGGCGTACCTATGAAAAAGAAACCCAACAAAGTCTGGATATATACGGTCAGAGCCCTTGCTGTTATCGCCCTGCTCATTTTCCTTTTTTCAGGGTGTTCCTCCGTACCCGGCTCTCTTGACACGCCGGAGGGTGTTGAGGCGGCGGCCATAAGCCTGCACACCGCCGAGCTGTCGTGGAAAGAGGTGGAAAGGGCGACGGCCTACGAAGTATCCGTCATAGAAGCCCGGTATGCCGGAGCCACCGGAGCAGCTGAAGCCGCCGAAGTCGCCGAAAACGCCGGAGACACCGGAGCTGTCACCGGTACAGTATGCCAGATCATAGATACGGACGAAGCGGCGGCTTCGATACAGGGACTGAAAGCGGGTACCGAGTATCAGGTTACCGTGACCGCCATTTATGAAGTGGATGAGGATGATAAAGAGGATGTCTGTTCAGAGCCTTCGGAACCGGTGACTTTCGTCACCGAAACACCGCAGATCGGGCAGGTCGCATCTGTTGAAGCGAAAGCCGGCGGCACATCATCGGTCATACTTTCGTGGCAGCAATATCAGGAAGAAAACACCAATGCGGACGGTTCTGCACCGGCAGTATCCTATATCGTTTATTACTCAGATAAGGAGTCCGGCAGCTATGAGGCTGTCGCTGAGGGGATCACAGAGACCAGCTACACCCACACGGGACTGGCGGCAAAGACGACTGGATATTACAAAGTGACGGCAGTGGTCACGATGGACGAAAAAGATTTTGAAGGCCCGCTGCCAGAGGCACCGGTCAGCGCAACAACGGAGGCTGCAACATACTATGGCGGTCAGACCGGGACCGGGGCAGCAGGATCCGGTACTGGGGGAGCGGGAAGCTCTGGCGGCGGGTCAGGACAATCCTCGAATACAGGACTTTCCAGCGCCCAAAAGCAGGCGCAGGCCAGGGCTGTGGCGCAGCAGATAGCAGCAGGCATAGGTACGCAAGGGACTGATCTTGAGCGTGTGGCCAAAGCGGCTCAAGCGGTCAGCGCATATTGCAGCAAGGCGACATATACTACCGAAGGCAGCGATTACAGCCAGGCATATGGAGTATTTATAAAAGGCGAATATTCGTGTGCGGGTGCTACAAGGGCTCTGGGCATGGTATTGGAATGTATGGGTTACAAGTGGGAACATGTGAATCCCAATCAGTGGACTCATCAGTGGTGCAAGGTGACGATGGACGGGCAGGCCGGCTGGGCAGACGGACAGATCGGAATGGCAGGATATGGTGAACATCCTTTTGTATGATATGTTTGTGAACGGAAGAAATATGAGGAAAACTTAGGCGGCTGAGTCGTCCCGGAGAGATCTTAGGCGGCTGATGTGCTCCTAGGGAAATCTTAGGCGGCTGATGTGCTCCCCCTGATTCCATTAAAAAAGAACTTTCAGGGGGATGGGCTCCCCCTGATCTGGCAAATAAAATGAAATCAGGGGGAGAAAAAATATGATAACAGAGGATTTTTGACAACTAAATTTGTCAAAAATCCTGGCGACTGCTCTATAAATGAAAAATCCATCCCCCTATAGAAGCAGTAGCATGGATTTTCGGTGGAGTCGTTCCCCCTGAATGAGCTAAAAGGCGTAAGGGTCAAATAGCAGGCACATTGAAAGCCTAAACCTCAAGTAGTATGCTACC